>Ga0265297_10000275_pt1 | contig 170904 bp, 145 predicted proteins | sample Munlanlwell13791_FD_192502 | JGI IMG/M metagenome (GOLD analysis project Ga0265297, IMG submission 192502) | Leachate microbial communities from a municipal landfill in Southern Ontario, Canada - Leachate well 137-91 | ecosystem: Engineered > Solid waste > Landfill > Unclassified | place...
CTTGCATGGCAAAAGCATGTTTTTCGTGTGGGAAATGTTTCATTCCCGAATACATGGTTTCAAGTTCATCAGAAACAGGCCTGCCGTCTCTGTAAAATAATCCGAAAATAACACTCATCTGTATAACCTCATTCCGAGCCGCTGCGCTCTATTTGATTAAAAAAAAAGCATAAACTAATTACCGTCTCTCATTTTTATAAGAGGCGGTATGACTGAATTATACAATTCTTTCTTAACTAGCCGTCCACTCTGCATCTTCCTGTGTACCTCCGTTACCAGTTTTCGTATTCTCATTCACATCCAAATCAATAATTTCGGGCGTTTGCCATGCTTTTTTGTTTTCTTCGTTTTTGTTGCTCATAATTGTAAAATTTTAAGTTAAAATTAAAAAAAAATTGTAATTAAAATACGGCTAATGCCTTTTGTCCGGCAATTTTGTTAAGGAAATCAAGTGTTTCTGCAGTACAGGTCTTTTCATCAACCAAAAACCTAGTCATCAACTGTTGAATTAGGTTAACAACCACAATGGGCTGCTCTAGTTGCTCCCAGATAACCCTTCCTGTTTTGTTCAAACTAAGGTAAGAACCGCTTTCTATATCCATCATCACAAGATCGTTATCTAATTCACTTATTATTAAATTATTATCTTTCTTTTGCACCCGGGAATCAAGGGAGATTGTTTTCATAATGTCAGATCAATAACTAAATATATAAACAAATATAAATATAAATCATGGGAAAAATGTATTTTTGATAAAAACAGACAACCATTTGGAGCAAACAATTCGTATCTCCTTTTACGAGCCTGTCGCCGAAGCCCATGGCGCACCAAATGTTTTGAATAAGCCTTGTTGGCCAGAATTATGCTTAAAAGGAGAGGTAAAATAAGTGTTATCTATTTCGGACTCAACAAGAGCCTGCCTAATCAGCGTAAAAAAATGGCTGCACACGCCTGGTTAAAATGTTCTGGTGTTATAGTGACAGGTGGAAAAAACAACGAGATGTTTACTGTTATTGGTCGTTTTTTTGTTTGATTCGTTCTTTTATTACGATTATTCCGTTTTACCGATTTCGGTTAGTATGACGCTGCCTTTGAAAGATGATGCGGCTCTTAGATATGTAGGATTCTTCTTTTGATAAAACTTATTGGCCGGTATAGGTAATAAGCTGTGGGAAAATTGAAATCATTTTGTTCCACATCTCCGGAACGTAAAAAAAACCTTTAAAAAAGTCCCATTTATAACAGGCCTGTGTAAAAAGAAGCCTTTGATAACGATAGCTTAGAATAATCATACGGATGGAATTGCTTCTGTCAATCGGTTCCATCCGTGTCTGGAACCATGTATAATCAAGTATGTCAGCTCAAATTCTTTATTCAGTACAGTGAAGTTTCTTCCGGCAAAATCCATCGTTGTTAGATTTTGTCTAAGTAGCTTTTCTGCAACCTCTTTATGGATAGGCAAATTGGTTGTAAGTATCCAATGGAATTCTACACATAACATCAGTTCCTTATTAAAAAAAGAGAGGTGGTGAGTATTTCGACGGCTAATGTCTTGTTTGAATTTTTCATCAGGCCAAACCACGCCTTTTGTTAATTCGTGATGCGCTCTACGCATTAATGTGATAATCTTGTCCAATGAATCAACTTCAACCAACAAGTCAATATCGTGTGAAAATCGGATAGAAGCATCACCATAAATTTGGTTTGGGATTTTAGCCGATTGAATCTCAGATTAATTTGGCATCCTTATAAATATAACCTGTGAAGTATATACCTGCTCGACGTTAGGGTAATCTGTTTTGTACTGATCCATGAGGTCTTCCGCAAACTGAGTAGCCCGGTATTTGCCGGCCGGTTCGTTGTATTCCATTAAAATAAATGTACGATTCATGTCGCTGTAATGCAGTGTATAGGTAATGTGAGAATAGTTTCCATTATCATCTTTAATCATAACTCTTTCAAAAGTGCCCTCAATGCCGTTATTATCATATTTGTTTGTATAAATAAAAACAATGCCTTTTGTCTTATCCAGTTCTTCGCCTTCGGTAAATACAAACTTGTAGCTACCACCAACTTCTACAGGAATAGTTGCAAGTGCTTTTTCTTTAAGTATTTTTTGGTTACCGACCGTCATATTATCGCCGACAACAGTTGCATCTAATTTAGCCACGACAAGTTTTGTGGTTTTATATACTATTGTAATATTCAGAATGTACGAATTTCCGGATGAATCTTTAATGGTAATGGTAGCATCTCCCACGCCTAATGGTTCAATTGCAATATAGTTGCTGTATGTCATTTCTGCTTTTAACAACGAGGATTTGCAGGAAAAGGAATAATTGCCATCTCCTCCAATAATGGTAACACCACTTTTAGAGCCATAATAGAGTTTAGTTGAATTATTTTCTATCATGTGTAAGGATAGAGGCTCAACGTCGGAGTCCTTCTCACAAGATGTCCAGATGAAAGAGGAAAATAGAATAACGAAGATCCAGGGAATTAGGTTGAGTTTTTGATTCATATTATTTATTTTTTTTGAATGGTTATTGTATTCGCTTTAATATTCATAGGTCAATTCAATTTTATTGTTTTCAGGAATAAATATTTTATGGTCTTCGGGGCTGGCAATTCCGTTCTTCATTTTAATAATTCGAACAATGTTGGTATCGTTCCGGGCAACAGGGACACGAAATATCTGGTTTTCATCTTCTGCCATAAAATTATCATAACCGCTGGAAGAAATTCCATATTCGGTGTTCATAAATTTGTTACTATTGTCCTCTTTTTCCGATTTTATTCCCCATGGGAAGAATGTTTCCACTTCAAAACAGTCGCCCCCCTGTACCGGCTTAAAATTGTTCAGATTAACCGTGATGTAATCTTTTGCCGGAATATAACAAGAAATACTATAGGTTGTATCCTGTTTTAATGAAGGCTGAACAGTAAACAAATAAGAACTGTCGCTTATTGAATAATACGAAAGAAAATATTTATCAGGGTCTAAATTATTAAAGTCAAACTTGAGTTCGAAATAAGAATAATATTGCGCTTCGTAGGTTTCCACCTCATCATCTTTTATGTTGAAAGACATGCTAAAATAACCATTTGCATCTGTTGTTGTTTCTCTTTTTAACCAGGAGTGATAATATAGGAATCCTCTTTCAATATACTTTAAATTTATCTTAATACCTTCCAATGGTAGATCTCCCGACGTTAAAATATGCCCACTAATGGTTGTACAATCGGTTGTACATACAATGTTGGTATCATTATCTTCTTTTTCACAGCTTACAATGGTAAATAGAATAAATAGAAAGAATAAAGTTTTTTTCATGATTTTGTGTTTATAAAGGTATCTTATAAGATAAATACGGATTTATCAATGTTAGATCTATGCTTATTAACAATAAAATGCATTCACTTTGGTTTTACTGCTTAAAATGGAAAAAATATTTTGTTGTATTTATTAATTTTCACATATAATAATTTTGCCTTACATTTGCCACTTCCCATCATTATACAGACAGCTAAAGGTGTATGTCGGCATTTTTCCACCATTCGGAAAATAGAGGAATAAATAAATATTTATAGCCATGAGTATTGTCTTTAAAAAAAGCGAAAAAGAAGAAAAGGTATATCTGCAGCAAATTCTAAGCATCATAAAAGATGTAATAGATGATATTGATTTATCAGTAAAAGATCAACAAAAGTTACTTCAGGATCAAAAGGAATATCTATGGGAAGGCAGGATGGATATTGATGCTCAGGAGAAAAGGTCAGTGCGTGAGGGCATACTCAACATTTTGGCAGTTGGTGGTAGTATTATTGCTCAACGTGAACGTCTTGGCAGGATGCTTGACATACCTTATTTCGGACGTATAGACTTTTGTGAAAAGAAAGAAAATAGTGAGACGCAACCAATTTATATTGGAGTAAACAATTTTTATAACTTCAATGATAAAACTAATCTTATTTATGACTGGCGTGCTCCAATTTCCGGAATGTACTATGATCACGAGCTTGGAATGGCATCTTATACCTCCCCTTCAGGTGTTATTGAGGGTAATATCTCACTAAAAAGACAGTACCGTATCCGCAATGGGATAATGGAGTATATGATTGAAAACTCAGTTACCGTGCATGATGATATACTTCAAAAAGAACTTAGTTCCAATGCCGATAAAAAGATGAAAAGCATTGTTACTACTATTCAACGTGAACAAAACCGGATAATTCGTAATGAGGATGCCGCGGTACTGATTATTCAAGGTGTAGCAGGATCAGGTAAAACCTCTATTGCACTTCACAGAGTTGCTTATCTGCTCTATGCTCATAAGGATAGTTTGTCTTCTAAGGATCTCCTTATTATATCTCCTAACAAGGTATTTGCGGATTATATTTCTAACGTATTGCCTGAGTTGGGAGAAGAAAATATTCCCGAAAGCAGTATGGATCAAATACTTTTAAAAATCATAGGTTCGAAATATAAGTTCCAGACATTTTTTGATCAGATTTCTGAATTGCTTGATAAACCGGCAATTGGATATATTGAACGCATTCGGTATAAATCAACTTTTGATTTTATCACAAAACTTGACAAATTTATTTTGCATGTTGAAAATACCTATTTCTGTCCGGCAGACATTAAAGTAAAACATATTACAATACCACATGAATTTATTGAGGAAGAGTTCAGAAGGTTTTACCGTTATCCTTTACGTCAACGCTTTGTTCCTATGACAGAACATATAATGGAAGCACTATATAGAGATTATCGCATAATCTTATCTACGCCTGAAAAAAATGTTCTAAAAAAAGAGATTAAGGACATGTTTAAAGGACATAATGACCTGCAACTATATAAAGATTTCTTTGAGTGGGCCGGAGCTTCCGATATGTTTAAGTTGCGTGCTAATCACACTCTTGAATATTCTGATCTTGCACCGCTCGCTTATTTACGTATCGTTATAGAAAACATAAGACCGGAAATTCAGGTTAAACACTTGATAATTGATGAAATGCAGGATTATTCACCTATTCAGTATAAAGTTCTTTTAAAACTCTATCCATGTCGGAAGACTGTTCTTGGAGATGCAAGCCAATCTGTTAATCCATACGGATCATCAACGGCTGATATGATACAGAGAGCATTTGTTACCGGTGAAGTGATGAAACTTTTTAAAAGTTATCGGTCAACATATGAGATAACAAATTTTGCACAGAAGATATCATATAACAAAGAGCTCGAAGCTGTTGCAAGGCATGGGGAAGAGCCTCAGATTATTTGTTTTAATAATAAAAAAGAGGAGATAACCGGTATTGAAAAACTTATAATAGACTTTAAAAAATCAGACAATATCTCTCTTGGAATTATTTGCAAAGATGAAAAACAAGCATCCGCTCTCTATGAAATGTTGAAAAATAATGGGAATGAAATATATTTTTTGTCAAGTGAAAGTACCACTTTTACAAAAGGAATTATCATTACTTCAGCATCTATGGCAAAGGGACTTGAATTTGATGAAGTGATAGTTCCGGATGTTGATGAAAAAAACTATTGTTCTGATATTGACCGCAGCATACTTTATGTGGCAGTAACCAGGGCTATGCATCGTCTTACCTTGACTTATATCAGTAAACTCACCGAATTTTGTTCTTAATATTTTGTTTTCTAAAATAAAAAAGCAGGTACATCCTAATAAAAGAGATGTGCCCGCTTGTAAATTTTTCAGCAATAGGTTTATTTGTCAGAATAGAGTCCTACACGGTTTCCTTCACAGTCAATAAATATTGCAAAGTAGCCACGACCTTCTGCTTGAATTTTTGTTTTAGGACGAATAGTTTTTCCTCCGTTTTTTTCAATCATGGTTAATGTTTTATTTATTTCGTCTACATTCAGACTGACCAAAACACCTTCATTTGATGGTTTGAAATCATCTGAATAAGAGATAGCTCCCGGACATTTACCATTCTCTTCAGGGAAAAAAGCCATTTTTTCTTTTTCACATTCCATTACAGGCAATTTTAGCCCAAAAATTGTTTCATAAAATTTTACCGCTCTGTGGAAATCCAAAGAGGGTATTTCAAAAAAAACCACTAAATTTTTCATCTTTACTTTGTTTAAATGAGTTTGATATTTTTGCCAATTGGCGTTGCAAAAATAGTGGTATCGGAATTACCGGACTTGTAAAAAAAGGACATCTTCAAATTAGGAAAAATAATCAGAATATGGGGCACAGATACTGATATATTCACCAGGAGTATATCCTGAAAAATGTTTAAACTCTTTTATCAGGTGTGATTGATCATAGAAGTTGCATTCATAAGCTAACTCAGTCAGGCTTATGTCCGGCTTGGTTTGCAGAGTAAATAATGCCCGCTGAAAACGGATTGTACGCAGATAGTCTTTTGGATTACTTCCAACATAAATTGAAAATATACGCTTGAATTGTTTGTATCCAAGACATGCCTTTTGAGAGAGTGAGAAAATGTCTGTCTCTCCAATATTAATTGAGTTAATAACAGCAGACAATCTCCTGAAATCATAAGGCTGGAAAAAGTGAAGCCGTTTCAGCAGGAATTGCTCTATGATTTCTACACAGACTTTGTTGCATGCTATATCTGCAACCCTGTTTCCTAATTCTACCATTTGTGCATCACATATAGAATCTATTGAAACATTCTGATTGTTTACAAGAATCATAGGAAGATCAAAGAATACTTTTGCTCCTATAGGGTTGAAAACAATGCAAATCATATCTACAGTGCCGGAATAAGTTAAGTCCGAGTAGCTCATGGATTGTCCGTTCAGAAAATATTTCGGTTGAAAATCATTATGTTGAGAGGAATATAATGCATCCCCTCTGTGAATTGTAAAACTCACACTTCCTGTTGGGATAATGCGCTGCGGACTCTGCATGATATCATCTGTCTTGAGAAACCAGTAATGTTTTACATAGGGAGCCAGAGTCAGTGACGGTTTTATTATTTCAAATGATTCCAAATTATTAAATATATTTAAACAAAAATAAGATAATTATTTTAACCAAAATTGTAAAAAAAGGACATTTTTATAACTATAATTGTACAATAAAATTTACTCTATATGTACGAATGGGCTAAAGAACTTAACTGTGCGATAACAGTTTGTGATATTGAAGGGAACATCATCTTTATGAACGACAAGTCAAAAGATATATTTTCAAAATATGGCAACCTTATAGGTAAAAACCTAAAAGATTGCCATAGTGATAATTCATGGAAAAAGATTCAGAGTATGCTCAAAAGCGGTAAATCCAATTCTTATACTATTTTTAAAAACGATGTAAAGAAAATGATTTACCAGACGCCATGGTTTGAGAATGGTATTGTCGGAGGTTTGGTTGAAATATCAATGGTTATCCCCGAAGAGATGCCTCACTATATCCGATAAAGCATTTTTTATCATTATTAATTAAATAACCAGGTTCCAGTTATGTTGGTCCGGTATTTCTCCGAAATGGATTCCTGTAAGTTGCTTGAATAGTTTTATACTATTTTTACCTGCTTCAGTGGGGCTGCCGAATTTATATGAGATGTTGAGGTCGCGGTCATGGATTTCATGAATAGGGGTGATGACAAGGGCAGTGCCACATGCTCCGGCTTCATCAAATGTTCTTAACTCTTCTACAGGTATTTTCCTGTTTTCCACGCTCATTCCAAGGTCTTTTGCTATTTGTCTTAAAGATTTGTTGGTTATTGATGGTAAAATAGAGGGGGAATCCGGTGTAATATAGGCGTTACCTCTTATTGCAAAGAAATTTGAAGAGCCAAATTCATCAATATATTTATGCTCTTTTGAATCAAGGTACAGAACAGCTGAATATCCTTCATTCTTAGCTTTTACCCCTGCCAACATCGCAGCAGCGTAGTTAGCTCCTATTTTATATGAACCTGTGCCGAGTGGTGCGGCTCTGTCATGATCACGTGCTAATAATGCTCTGGTAGGATTGAAATTTGTTCCGGTGAAATTGCCTATTGGTGTAACGACAACAATAAAGGTGGCCTCATCACTACATACAAGGTTTATTTGTGGGTTTGACCCAAAAACAAATGGGCGTATATACATTGAAGCGCGTGTTTTGTATGGCGGAATAAATTCAATGTTTTCTTTAACTGCCCTTAAGCATGCCTCCATGAACATCTCTTCACTAGGGCAGGCAATGCCCAAAAAATCAGTAGAACTTTTCAGTCTGCTTGCATTTTCATCGGGGCGGAAAATTCTTATTTTTTCGTCGACTCCTCTATATGCTTTCATTCCTTCAAAAGCTTCATTTGCATATTGAAGTCCGCCGGACATCACGTTAATATTCATTGAATCGCTAGTGCTGCTTTCAAGGGGACTCCATTTCCCGTTTTTGTACCGTGAGTAAACCATTGTGTTTGCTTTACTATAGTCAAAAGTTAATTTATTCCAGTCCATTTTATTTATTATTTGATTGTTTAATATAATTTGCGATATAGTCACCTACATTTGTTGTGCCGTATTTACTGCCGACTACTATATCTTCAGTACATATCCCGTCATTTATTGCTTTATCACATCCTTTTCTTATCATTTCTCCCTCTTTATTTGCCTGAAAAGCATCCTCAAACATCATCGCTGCTGAAAGAATAGTTGCGATAGGATTGGCGATATTTTTTCCCTTCGCCTGTGGATATGAACCATGTATCGGTTCAAAAAGGGAGTGTTTTTTTCCTAATGATGCTGAAGGGAGCAGTCCGATTGATCCATTGATAACTCCTGCAATATCACTCAATATGTCCCCGAACATGTTTTCTGTTAAAATGATGTCGAAACAGGAAGGGTTTGATACCATCTTCATGGCGGCGTTATCAACATACATAAATTCCAGTTCGATATCTGAATATTGCTCTTTGTGAATCTCAGTTACTACCTCTCTCCATAGTCTTGAAGTTGCAAGAACATTTGCTTTATCTACCAGTGTGAGCTTTTTTCTCCTTCTGCGGGCATATTCAAACCCTTTTTTTGTTATTCTGGTAATTTCTTCTCTTGAATATACACATGAGTCAAATGCTTTATTTCCATCTTCAGACCTTCCTCTTGGTTCACCAAAATACATTCCTCCTGTAAGCTCACGGATCACAATGAAATCGGCATTTTTGACAATACTCTCTTTTAATGGGGAAGAACCTATCAATGAAGGATAGATATGTATCGGCCTTATGTTGGCGAAAAGGCCGAGTTCTTGTCTCATCTTGAGCAGTCCTTGCTCAGGTCTTATTACCGCTGTTGGGTTATTGTCATATTTTGGATCTCCGATTGCACCGAAAAGTATTGCATCCGATTCCTCACAAACCTTGTGGGTTGATAGGGGATAGCTTTCTCCACACTCATCTATAGCACAAGCCCCTATTGAAGCATATTTATACTCAATATCATGTCCAAATACTTCTGCAATCGCATTAATTACTTTTACTGCCTGGTTAATTATTTCCGGGCCTATTCCGTCGCCCGGTAAAACAGCTATTGTTTTTTTCATGTTGTTAATTCTTCTTATCGTTTGATTGAGTTCCATTTTTATCCTCATATGATTCTATCTCTCCTTTAATTGCCAACAGGTAATCTATATCATCATATGCGTTCATAAGACACTCTTTTTTATACGAATTTACTTCAAAATGTTCTTCACCTAGATAAGGAACAGTAATTTTTTCTCTTTCCAAATCTATTGTGATTTCTATATCTGGTTCTCTTTCCAAAAGTTCAATTGTTTTTTGTAAAAAAAGGTTGCTTACACGTACGGGAAGAACTCCGTTATTGAGAGCATTATTCTTGAAGATATCAGCAAAGAAACTCGAGATAACTGCTCTGAATCCATAATCATAAATAGCCCACGCAGCATGTTCTCTACTTGATCCACATCCAAAATTTTTACCTGCAATGAGGATTTTTCCGGTGCATTTAGTAAGTATGTTATTATTATTTTTTTCTCCCGAAGCATTGTATCTCCAGTCGTGAAAAAGGTTTTCTCCAAAACCCTCTCTTGAGGTGGTTTTTAGAAATCTTGCAGGGATTATTTGGTCGGTATCTATATTTTCTATCGGAATACATACCGCTTTGGATTGAAGAATATTAAATTTATCTTTTTTCATAACTCATATTTACATTAAAAAGGTTCTGGGGTCTGTAATTACACCGGTAATTGTCGTGGCTGCTGCAACTGCAGCCCCTGCCAGAATGGTTCTTGCTCCAATACCCTGACGTCCTTCAAAATTTCTGTTTGAAGTGGAAACTGCATATTTACCTGATGGTATTTTATCTGAATTCATGGCAAGGCAGGCTGAGCATCCCGGTTGTCGTATTTCAAATCCGGCATTTCTTAATATATCTCCAATCCCTTCTTTTTCAATATTTTTTTCTACTTCTTTTGAGCCCGGTACGAGCCATGCAACTATATTCGGACTCTTTTTTCTTCCATTTACAATATTTGCAAAAGTTCTGAAATCTTCAATCCTACCATTAGTGCAGGAGCCAAGAAAGACATAATCTATCTTTTTCCCCAAAAGATAATCACCTGATTTGAAATTCATATATTCAAGAGCTTTTGAGAAACTATTTTTGTCTTGACCGACTGCTGTTTCAGGAATACGAGATGAAATAGGTATTCCCATTCCTGGATTTGTTCCGTATGTTATCATTGGCTCAATATCGTTTCCATTAAAAGAGTATGACATATCAAATGTTGCGTCAATATCTGTTTTTAAGGTTTTCCAATACTCTAAAGCCATATTCCATGCTTCACCTTTCGGTGTAAATTTTCTCCCTTTTAAATAATTAAAAGTTATTTCATCAGGAGCAATTATGCCACCGCGGGCACCCATTTCTATGCTCATATTGCAAATGGTCATTCTCTGTTCCATATTCATTTTTTCAAATGTATCTCCGCAATATTCTATGAAATATCCTGTTCCTCCCGATGTCCCTAATTTTGATATTATATATAGAATTACATCTTTAGCACTGACATTTGACTTAAGGTCTCCTGTTACTTCAATTTTGAGTTGTTTCGGCTTACTTTGCATCAGGCATTGTGTCGCAAATACCATTTCAACCTCACTGGTTCCTATACCGAAAGCAATATTTCCAAATGCTCCGTGAGTAGCAGTGTGACTGTCTCCGCAAACGATTGTTTGTCCACATAGGACAATGCCCTGTTCCGGTCCTATCACATGTACAATTCCATTTCCGGGGTCACCTAAAGGAAAATATTTTATGCCGTGGTTATAAGTGTTTTCTCTTAATTCATCGACCGGAACAGCGGAGGAAGGGTCTTGTATAGGTCTGTCCTGATTAGTAGTAGGTACATTATGATCACATGTGGCGAATGTTTTCTCCGGACGAAATACTTTCAATCCCCTTGTTTTAAGAGATGAGAAAGCTTGAGGGGAGGTTACCTCGTGGATTAGATGTCTGTCAATATATAAAATGGTTGGTCCGTTCGGTATCTCTTTTACTATATGTTTTTTCCAGATTTTATCAATAATTGTTTCTGCCATATCTCTTAAGTTTTTTATAATATTTTTGAAATTGCATTTATTAAAGCCTCTACAGAAGCAGTGATGATGTCTGTGTTTGCAGAGAATCCATAATAGATATTTCCCTTGTTTTCTATTTGTATATGTACTTTTCCCATATCATCAGAACCTCTCGTGATTGCCTGGACCAAAAATTCTTCAAGTGTTATTTTTCTGTGTATTAAAATTTTAACTGCTTTGAATGCGGCATCAATAGGACCATTTCCACTTGATGTAGAGCTGCACTCTTCGCCGTCAATAATCAATTTTACCGTAGCCATAGGTATGGAATCTTTACCACAGACTACCTGGAGATACTCTAGCTTTATTTTCTGTTCATGCTTATCTTTTGTTATTCCTGCTATAAGATATAAATCATCGTCTTTTATGTCTTTTTTGCAATCTGCAAGTTTTAGAAACTTATCATAAGCTGTATCAAGTTCAGCATTACTAAGTTCAATTCCCAATCTTACAAGGTGATGCTTCAAGGCTGCTCTTCCACTTCTGGCAGTCAATGCAATTGTAGACTCGTTTACTCCCACGTCAACCGGATCTATGATTTCATAACTCTCCCTGTTTTTAAGAACACCATCTTGATGTATACCGGATGAATGCGCAAATGCATTTCTTCCCACAATAGCTTTGTTTGGCTGGACAGGCATCCTCATCAATGTTTCGACAAGTCTTGAGGTCTTGCATATGTTTTTAGTTATGATATCTGTGTACACCTGAATATCCTTTCTGCTCTTTATAGCCATTACTACCTCTTCTAATGCAGTATTCCCCGCTCTTTCACCAACGCCGTTAATTGTAACTTCTACCTGTCTTGCTCCGTTTATCACCCCTGAAAGAGTGTTTGCAGTTGCCATACCTAAATCATTGTGGCAATGGGTAGAAATAATTGCCTTATCAATATTTGGGACATTATTTATGAGGTATTTAATTTTTGAACCGTATTCTTCCGGTAGGCAATAGCCTGTTGTGTCAGGTATATTTACGGTAGTGGCACCGGCCTTAATGACTGCTTCAATGACCCTTGCCAAATATTCGTTTTCCGTTCTACCGGCATCTTCTGCATAAAACTCAACATCATCTACAAATTTCCTTGCGTATTTTACAGCTGCTACGGCTCTTTTTATGATTTCTTCTCTGTTCGAGTTGAATTTGTATTTTATATGTGGATCTGAAGTTCCGATTCCGGTATGAATTCTTTTTCTTGTGGCAAAATGAAGCGATTCTGCTGCAACTTCAATATCTTTTTCTACAGCTCTGGAAAGGGCGCAAATAGTAGATTCTGTTATAATTTTTGAAATTTCTACAATTGATTTAAAATCACCCGGACTTGATATGGGAAACCCGCACTCAATAATATCGACTTTCAGCGATTCTAATGCTTTTGCCAATTCAATTTTTTCTATGGTATTTAATTGACATCCCGGAACTTGTTCTCCGTCCCTTAAGCTTGTGTCGAATATAAAAAGTTTTTCGTTCATGATTTTTTCTTATAGGTGTAAATAAAAAATGCCACCCTATTAGGGTGGCACTATATAATATTTTTGTTATCTCATTACATACAAATTACACCCAGGGTTTAATCTTTAAATCCAGCAGGAGGTGTAAATATGTAGTGAATAAATACATTGTTTCTTTTTTGATTTGGCAAATGTATGAAAAAAATTTAAATGCTATAATTTTTTTGCATATTCCTTATCTTTTGTTTTTAATTTGAAGAAAGGACTGGTTTTAAAGACGGGTAATCCAAAGTGAATGTTTTTTCTCCTTCAGAAATGGTGTTTGAATAAATTTTAAGTCCTTTTACGCCTTCTGCCATACTATCTTCATCAAGGATAAATGATACATATCCTGAGAAATATGACACTTGACTGTCTCCTCTGCTGTCATGTCGAAATTCCAAATGATAATATCCATCTTCATCAACTTCGTTGTTGAGGTTTTTGACTAAATATACAGTGTGTGTGCTCATGCCTGAGGCCATTACTTGAAATTTTATATTTAAGTATCTGTGTTCTCCTAAATCTCCACCGCCACCATACCATATTGAAGCAGGATTAATTTTATCATTGGCAATAGTGTCGATTTGTGAAGTGTTTAATATACTCTTTGTAAGTATATCACTTATTTGCACCACTTCTATTGTTTTGGTTGGATATGAATAAGGGTTCGTTGCTTCTATATTATTATAGTAAACAGCAATTCTTTGTCCATTAACAGGAGTGTACTCTTTCAAAACATCAACATAATTTGACGGGAAGAAAACCACTGTATCGTCAGCAACGATTTGAAATGGGTAGGTAGGGTCTACGGATTGTGCTATGGTTCCCCATGACACTCCATCATAAGAGTTTTGGTTATTCCATTCGTCACAGGATGTTGTCCCTAATAATGTTGCAAAAGCAACAAAAATGAGTAAAAATGTTTTTAAATGTTTCATTTTTAATATTATTAAATAATTTATATTTTTTTATATGCTCGAAATAAAATTACTTTTATTTGAGTTATCTATATATAGTATGTAGACAAATCTTGCGTAGGAAGTGCTGGAAAGCATTGTTGCCCACTTGTCAATATTGTAGTATACAGTAACACTTTGTCCCTCTATTGGCTTGTAAGAATAAGAGGAATGATTTTGCGGATAAAGAAGAAGTCCATCATTGGTGGTAATGGTATATGGATAACCGGCAACAGGAGGTGTCATAACATCAGGTGTATGAATTATTCCTGTTGACATTTCACAACCTGAGTCCAACAGTTTTTCTATCTGCTGTTCATCCATTTTTTCACATGAGCTTGTAATAAATATTAATACGAATGTTAAAAATGTGTAAAATGTTTTCATTTTAAGTTTTATTTAAGACTATTTTTGCTTGTTAACTATAAAATGCAACCACATTGCTTTTACTGCATTAAATACAAAAATAATTTTATTTATGCAGTATTTATTATTCTTTTGTATTTATTAATTATATCAAGAAATTAATGAGAGACATAGAGCTTTGGAAAGAGATATATGAACGTTATTCAGGACGGATGTTGGCTGTGTGTATGCGTTATTGTCCTGATAGAGATACGGCGCAAGACATGATGCATGATGGATTTATTCTTGTATACAAGGCTCTTGATCGGTTTACTGACAGGGGTGAGGGGTCAATGAGGGCATGGATAGAAAAAATTATGGTAAATACATGTCTTCAGCGTCTTAGAAAAAAGGATTTATTGAAGAATAGTACGGAAATAAGTTCATTGGAAAACAACACTTTAGTTATTGATGAGAGTTTATTGGAATCACGGTTGGATGGTATTCCTCGTGACGTTTTGATGCAATTTATTAAAGAGTTGCCCACAGGATACCGTACGGTATTCAATTTATATGTTTTTGAAGAGTATTCTCATAAGGAAATAGCAAAAATGCTGGGCATAAATGAAAAAAGTTCCTCCTCTCAACTTTACAGAGCAAAATGTATTCTCGCAAAAAAAATAACAGAGTATGGAAAAAGAGAAAGATAAAGAAAAATGGATTCTGCAGGTCAAAGATAGACTAAAAGATTACTCTGAGCCGGCCGATGTGGGCTTTTGGGCAAATCTTGAAAGGGATTTAAAACGTCCTGTAATAATCAGGCGGAGAATAATGTATGCGGCTGCATCTGTAGTGATTCTGCTTGGGTTAGGACTTGGTGCCTTGAATATTGTTCAAGATAAGGAACCTATTCATGTTTTAAGAGAAATTAATATTGAGAAATTATCTATGGCAGTAATAGATGACAATTCTAAACAGAATATCTTTAATGTGGAATCAATTACTGCTAAAAAAAGAATTGTTTCAGAAACAGATAAGAAAGTGGATGTTAAAAACGATGTTGAGGTTAATGATAAGAAGGAATTGGAGTCAATAAGTGAAGGTACTGACTATAAGACAGAAGTAACAAAAAACATAGAAGAGGCAAATACTGTAAAAGAAACAAAAAAGTTTGAGGAGAGTAAGGGTTTTGAAAATGATTCCTTTATGCCAGAGGAAGATCAGAAATATCAAAGGAAAGTGAATGATCTTTCTTTTGCTCTTTTCGGAACATTTTCAAGAGACAACACTTTTTCTGAAAAGGAAGGTAAAAGTCCGATTTTGAGTGCAACAAATGATATGCGATTTATCAATCTAACGGGACAAACTACCTTTGCCGCCACTTTTGTTGATTATAAATATAAATATAATATTCCTTTTTCTTTTGGGGTTTCTGTCAAAAAAAGGTTGACCGATAATTTTTATCTTGAATCGGGAGCTTTTGCCACTCGTTTAGTTACTTCTTTTCTTATGGATGATGAAAATAACAGTGTGATTGATACTCATACGTTGTGGTATATTGGGATTCCACTTAAAGTAAATATGTCAATCATTTCCAAAAAAGATTATAATTTTTATTTTTCTGCTGGAGGTGCTGTTGAAAAATGTGTTTTTTCAAAATACGGAGAATACTTATTTGGACTTAATGGTTTGAATGCAAGGAATATCCCTTTACAATGGTCTTTAAATACTACATTGGGAGGACAATATAATATTTCCAAGACGATATCCGCCTTCTTTGAGCCGGGTATAGTATATTATTTTGATGATGGTTCTACGCTTGCTACCATAAGGAAGGAGAAGCCATTAAATATTAATCTTAATGCCGGTCTTAGATTTACCATAGAGTAGTTCAAGAGCTGATACTATAACCAATGATACTACTGCTTCCAGAATAATAAAAATTGCCGGTTTAATAACCAATATCGTTATATTTCCTATTATCAGAATATTACTTAGTTTTATGGCGGCGGCAATCAGACCAGAAAGAATGAACGAAATATGTTTATTGCTCTTTCTGTATGCGAGAAGCATACAATAAAATCCTATTGGGTACATGATGAATCCTGCAATATCAAAAGGAACAAGATGGAGCAGGTATCCGAAAACGGCTTCTAATAAGCCCCATGCTACTCCAAAAAATATTATAGGAAAAAATCTTTTAGTGGTACTTTTATTCATGTTGGAGTTTAGTTAGTTTGTCAATAGTCTTTAATATGTTTTCCTTTGTCGCAGGAAGGTTAAGGTCAAAATTTTTTGTTCCGGTTGCATCTGATATAGCATTTCTTATGCTTAATAAAAGGGATATGCCATATATAAACGGAGGCTCTCCTACGGCTCTGCTGTTTTGTATCCCCATTCTGAAAGGATTGTTTTGATATAAAGATACATTGAACTTTTTTGGAATGTCAGCAATGCCAGGTATTTTGTAGTAATCAGGATTTGATGATATAGGTTTTCCTTTATTATTCCATATCAACTCTTCTATAGAGCACCAGCCGCAGGCTTGAATATATGCTCCTTCTATTTGCCCTTTGTCTATGGCTTGGTTAATAGATATGCCGGTATCATGAAGGATATCGCTTCTTAAAATGGTGTGAGTCCCAGTAAGAATGTCCAGTTCTACCTCTGTTACTGAGAGGCCGTATACAAAGTAGTAAAATGGTTCCCCCTGACACGATATTTTATCAAAAAACAATCCCGGTGTTCTGTAAAAAGCCTTTTCGCTTAAGTTTATTCTATTTAGATATGCCTTGTTTATTAGTTCTTTAAGCGAAATAGTTTGTCCTGATTCTTTACAGGAGATTAATCCATCATGCCAAATATAAGCATATGTTGGAGGTGCTTCAAATATAGTTGCGGCAAATCTGTTAAGTCTCTTTTTTAGTTTTTCGATTGCTATAGCTACAGCTTGTCCGTTTATATCAGACCCTGTTGAAGCAGCAGTAGGAGATGTGTTAGGAATTATTGATGTGTTGGTTGTATGAATATATATTTTTTCCTGATCAATCCCTAATGCATTTGAGGCAACTAACATTATTTTATCATACAGACCCTGGCCCATTTCTATGCCGCCCTGGTGAATAATAACTGAGCCGTCTTTATAAAGGTTTACCAAAGCAGCTCCCTGATTAAGATGAGAAGTTGTGAAAGATATACCGAACTTAACAGGTACTGCAGATATTCCCCTTTTTATCCATTTGTGTTTCTTATTGAATTGTTTTATTTCCTTTACTCTTTCTTTATATTCTGATGTGATTGATAATTTTTTACTAATATCGGCAAGAGCGTTGTCTGTGACTTTTTGCCCGTAAGGGGTAATATTGCGTTTTCTGATTCCGTAAAAATTAATCTTTCTTATGTACAGGGAATCCTTACCTATAACTGAGGCTATTTTTTCCATCACATTCTCTATTCCAAGAATACCTTGCGGAGCTCCAAATCCTCTGAATGCACAGTTGGAAGCGGTATTTGTCCTGCATGGGTAGATGTCTATCTCCAATGCCGGGATGTAATATGCATTTTCACAATGGAGTAGGCACCTTTCCATAATAGATCTTGATAAATCTGCACTGAACCCTATGTTGAACAGAAAACGAGCTTTGTATGCTGTAATAATTCCTTTTTCATCAAATCCGGCTTTATATGTAAGCAGAACCGGATGCCTTTTCCCAGTCATTACCATATCTTCTTCACGAGAAAGTACGATTTTTACACATTTGCCTGTATGATATGTAAGCAGAGATGCCCAAATAGCACACCAATTACCCTGTGTCTCTTTTCCTCCAAATCCACCTCCGATTCTTCCTGTCTCCACTTCAACTTTAGCGCTGTCAATATTCAATGATTTTGCAATCAGTACCTGTGCTTCCGATGGATTTTGTGTAGAGCCTTTGACAAGAATAGAACCGTCATCACCAGAAAAAGCTATGGCGGATTGAGTTTCTAAATAATAGTGCTCTTGTCCTCCTATTTCAAGCCTTCCTTCTATGATATGCTTAGATTTGGCATATCCGCTATCTATATTTCCTTTCTTTAAATGGAATGGATCAAAAGGAAAATTTCCAATTTCAAATGATTTTTCAACATCAAGAAGGGGATCTAATTCATGATATTTTATATCAATGAGATTCTTTGCCTTTTCCGCAGTTTCCTTATTTTTTGCGGCTATCAAAACTACTGCTTGTCCAAAATATGAGCAAAGATTATCAGCAAGAATCGGCTCGTCATGTAATACGGCTCCCATATCGTTGATACCAGGAATATCTTTTGCCGAAATTATTGCAGCAACACCATCTACTTTAAGAGCTTTTGAAACATCTATTGACAGAATATCCGCATGAGCATAAGGAGTATGAACAATACATCCCACCAAAGAATCTGCGGGAATACTTATATCATCAATATACCTGGTTTCTCCGGTAAGATGGTTATGTATGCGTATATCTGCTTGATTCATAATCCAAAAAACATTTCAATATTATATTTCTGGCTACAATCAGTCTATATTCGGATGATCCTCTTATATCCGAAAGAGGCTTAAATTCATTTTTTATGAGTTCCGATGCATTTTTAAAAATTTCTTCAGTAATTTCTTTTCCTGAAAGGTATTTTTCGACACTCAGAGCCCCGATAGGAGTAGCTGCCATTCCACCGAAGCCTGTGTGAATTTCTTCGATTTGATTATCTTTAATTAACATTCCTATGCAACAGGTCATGGTGGCAATATCCATATCTTTTCTGTTGGATTGTTTATGGCAGAAAAGATAACTTTCTTTCTTTGGTTTTGGAAAGATAATTCCGCTTATTATTTCATCTTTTTCAAGAATGTTTTTTCTATAGGAAGTAATAAAATATGATCCTTTTACTATTCTTTTTCCATTTTGAGAGGATTCAAGAATAATATCTGCATTTAGTGCAAGTATAAGAGGCATTATATCTCCTACGGGAGATGAACCTGAAATACTACCACCTAAAGTTCCTTTATTTCTGATTTGCATGGAAGCAAATGAAGAAAGATATTCACCGGATTGTGGGTAGTATTGTGAAAACTTTTTTTTAAAATTTTCAATTGTTGTATTTGAACCGAAAATAATAGTATGAGAACATTCCTTTATCTCCTTAAGCTCTTCAACATCAGAAATATCGATAAAAGTTTTGGCTTGGATATCTTCTTTTTTCATTATAAGGCTTAAATCAGTTGATCCTGCTACGATAAAAACATTTCCATACATTGTTTTGTATTTCAGCACATCAAAAAGATTTAAAGGCCTGATGTATTGTATACCGCCTTTATTGTAGAAAAATTCTTTTTTGGTTTTTTCTGGAAATGCCGGGGTTTCTTCCTCCAGATATGGAATTTCTCCAATACTCATTATGGATTTTAAAATACTCTCGTATCCTGTACATCTACATAGATTTCCTGAAAATGTCATCTCAATCTCCTCTCTTGTGAAAGGTCTTTTTCCTCGGTAGTGAGCATAAGCGGACATTACCATTCCAGGGGAACAAAATCCGCATTGTGTACCTTGTTTATTAAAAAGAGCTTGTTGGATAGGGTGCAGTTCCTTTCTGTTTGATAACCACTCAATAGTGAAAATGTGCTTTCCATCCAACATAGGAAGCAGCAACAGGCACGAATTTACACTGTAAAAACTTACTTTCTCACCTTCTCTTTCCGCAAAACATATTGTGCAGGAACCACAATCACCAACACCACATCCCTCTTTTGTTCCTACTTTCCCTTCAATAAGACGAAGGTAGTTAAGAACGGATGATATAGGGGAGAGTCTATCCTCATTATTGAAATCTATATGTCTCTTTTCGGAGTTAAGGTAGAAACTTATGGATGATTTACTATCAGGAGACATAATAATCGTAATTACTTATTTTTAACAAATATACATTTTTTTTCTTTTTTATACTGAGGTTTCAATGCCAACGCTTCTCTTAATATTATTGGATTATCAAATTATGAGATGTACCTTTGCGGCAATAATATATTTCAGTAAAAAGCATTAAAATGATGTCATGGTAATAAAGGTTTGTGTAGGCAGTTCCTGTCATCTGAAAGGTTCTTATGATGTTATCGAACAGTTGAAGATTATACTGAATAAGTATGATGTGGAAGATATTGTAGAGTTACAGGCAGGTTTCTGTCTGGGCTTTTGCTCTGAAGGTGTAACTGTTAAATTGGAAGACATCAGTGCTTCACATGTTGATAAGATATCTGAAGATGAAATCTTTATCCACAATCTCAACAATGGAAATGTAGAAGATATTTTTGTGAAAGAGATATATCCTCTCTTAAATCTTTAATTTAAATTTATAATCATGAATGAGTATCTTGAGTTTAAGAAAGCTCGATGTAAAGATTGTTATAAATGCTTGAGAGAGTGCCCTGTAAAGGCTATTGATGTAAAGGATCATCAGGCTAAAATAATAAAAGAGCGCTGTATACTTTGTGGACACTGTACCGGAATTTGTCCGCAAAACGCAAAAATAGTGCATAGTGAAAGGCCTGAAATAGAAAAGCTTCTCCAAGGGAAAGATAAAGTTATTGCAAGTGTGGCGCCTTCTTTTATTTCAAGTTTTGACGTTCATAATTTTGCTATTTTCAAAATAGCTCTTGGTAAGTTGGGGTTTATGAGTGCTGAAGAAACTGCTGTTGGGGCGAATGCTGTTGTAAAGGAGTATAAGAAACTTCTTAAAACAGGAAAATATAAGAATTTTATCACTTCAGCCTGTCCTGCGGTATGCCGTCTTATTCAGTTGTATTACCCGAAAGCTTTACCATATCTGGCACCTGTTGATTCTCCTGCAATCGCTCACGCTAAAATACTTCGTTCGCAGTATCCTGATGCAAGGATAGTTTTTATTGGTCCATGTATAGCAAAAAAACGTGAAGCACATGAGAGTAACTTGATTGATGGTGTTCTTACATTTGAAGATTTACAGGAAATGTTTAAGGATAGAACTATTGTATTAAATGAGATTTCCGATCTTCACGTAGATACAAAATCAAGTTATGTCAATTTGTCTAAATTTTTTCCGATACGTCGTGGTATAATAAAATCTTTCGATATATATCCTGAAGGATATGAATATATGGCTGTTGATGGCGTAGCTCATTGTGGAGAGGTTTTAGAAAATATTGAAACTCTCTCCGGCGTTTTTCTGGAGATGAATTCATGTATTGACGGGTGTGTAAACGGACCGTGCAGTTTGATTGGAAAAGGGGAGAGCATAAGAGCGACAGCCGATGTAAGAAACTATGTAAGTAAAGAGATCAAATCTCTTCCTTTAGAAGAAGATTCAAAATCATATAATATAAATTTCAGCGGACTTTATCCACGTCTAAGAAATAAAAGTAATCCTGCTACTGAGAGTCAAATAAAGGAGATATTAAGAAAAACAGGAAAGGTAAACCCTGAGGATGAACTCAATTGCGGAGCATGTGGATACTCTTCTTGTCGTGAAAAGGCTTGGGCTGTATTGAATGGATATGCAGATATTGAAATATGTCTTCCTTATATGAGAAAACGTGCCGAATCAATGTCTTATGAAATTATTCATAATAGTCCTGAAGGATTACTGGTATTGGATGTGGATATGAATATTGTTGATATCAACGAAAAGGCAAAAACTTTATTGGGAATAGGTGAGGATGTTATCAAAGGACATTCGGCAAGTGAGTATTTCAATCCTACTGATTTTTCTATTGCATTTAACGAGCAGAAAAATATTGACCGTAAACAAGTTTACCTTGAAAATACAAAATCTTATATTGATTTGTCCATAAATATTCTTAAAGGAAGTAATGTTATGTTCGGCATAATGAAGGATGTAACAAAAATGGTCAATTACAATGAAAAACTCAATTCTGTAAAACTTGAGACTTTATCAACTACTGATGATGTGATTAAAAAGCAGATGAGGGTGGCTCAGGAAATAGCATCATTGTTGGGAGAAACTACTGCTGAGACTAAAGTAGCATTGTTGAAACTTAAGAAGACTCTTCAGCAGGAAGACGAAGGGGATAAATAATGGAACTTTGTTTAGAATACGGTTACACATCACTTAATAAATATGGTGAAGAACTTTGTGGAGATAAAGTTGAGTGCTGTGTATGTGGTAATTATACAACATTGGTCCTTGCTGACGGGCTTGGTAGTGGTGTTAAAGCAAATATACTTTCAACGTTGACATCTAAAATATTATGTACCATGGTTTCCAATGATATTTCGATGGACGAATGTATTGAAACCATAATTCAGTCTTTGCCAGTCTGCAAAGTAAGAGGTGTTGCATATTCCACTTTTTCTGTGATTCATGTAAATAATGAGGGATTGGGGTATCTCTTTGAATTTGATAATCCCCAGGTAGTCTATTATCATCGTGGAAAATGTATGAATTTCGTTCGTAAAGAGATGGATATGTGTGGGAAAAAGGTATATGAGAGTCAATTGGAACTTGAAGAGGGAGATATCGTAATGGTAATGTCTGATGGAACCATCCATGCCGGAATCGGAATGACTTTGAATTTCGGTTGGCAAAGACCGGAGATAATGGAACATCTGGAAAGAACTGTCAAGCCTGATATGTCAGCACGCGCTGTTGCCTGCCTTTTGGCTGCTGCCTGCAATGACCTTTATCTTGATAAACCTGGGGATGATACTACTGTGGCAGCAATAAAAATCAGAAAAAAGCTTGATGTAAACATTATGGTTGGCCCTCCTGTGAATAGAGATCAGGACAACTATTATGTATCGCGCTTTATGGCTGGTAATGCAAAAAAGGTAGTTTGCGGAGGTACAAGTTCCCAGATAGTGGCCAGATGTTTAAATAAACCACTTAAGACCAGTTTTGAATTCCCCGATAGGGACGTGCCTCCAATAGGAAATATTGAAGGGGTGGATCTTACTACTGAAGGTGTCTTGACTTTGAGAAGACTGCTTGAACTTTCTGAAAAATATGTATCAGTAAATGACTTGACTCCAAAAACATTTAATAAAAATGATGGGGCTTCAAAACTTGCTAATATTTTATTTGAAGAAGCTACGAATATATATTTTTTTGTTGGTCAAAGCGTCAATAATGCTCATCAGGGGTTACCTATTGATATCACTATGAAATTGAAATTGGTAGAAAGGCTGGCTGCCAATTTAAAAAGTATGGGAAAATGTGTTACTGTTAATTACAATTAGGAGATAAAAAAATGAGAATATTCGACACAAATATTCAATTATTAAAATATAAGGTATTAAAAGAGATTATACGGAGAGCCTATTATGGAGGTCTGGAAGATTCATATACGGAAATACCTAAAATAATAAGTCCCGGTCCGAAATCAGAATTACGTTGCTGTGTTTACAAAGAGAGAGCCGTGGTCCAGGAGCGGATTAGAATGGCTATGGGAGGAGACAGAGATAATCCTAATGTTGTTGAGGTAATTGATATTGCTTGTGATGAATGTCCGATTGACGGTATGTATGTAACTCCTGCCTGTCGTGGCTGTATCATTCATAATTGTAAAGAAGTGTGTCCCAGAGATGCTATTACCATAGTAAATAAGAAAGCAGTAATTGATAAGGAAAAATGTATTGAATGTGGTAAGTGTACTCAAGCTTGCCCATACAGTGCGATTATTCCACAACACCGCCCGTGTGTACAAAGTTGTAAAGTGAAAGCCATTTCTGTAAATGATGAGAAAAAGGCTGTGATTGACAATGAAAAATGTATATCTTGTGGAGCATGTGTATATAAATGCCCGTTCGGTGCAATTCAGGATAAATCATATATTTTGGATATTGTATCAATTCTTAAAAACTCTAATAATAACCAAAATTATAAGGTGTACGCCGTCATTGCTCCGGCTATTGTCAGTCAGTGCCAATATGGGCGTATAACCCAGGTTGTTACAGCTATAAAGAAATTGGGATTTCATCAGGTTGTAGAGGCTGCATTAGGCGCAGATATTACCTTATATCATGAGGTAAAAGAGTGGAAGGAAAGGGGGACAATGACTACCTCCTGCTGTCCTTCCTTTGTAATGTATATTGAGAAAAATTTCCCCGAACTTACAAAATATATTTCCAATTCTCCATCTCCTATGATTGAGACAGCAATGCTGATAAAGCATTCTGATCCTATGGCAAAAGTAATTTTTATTGGCCCGTGCAGTTCAAAAAAAATTGAGTATAAACTTGATAAAACCCATGGTGCAATTGATTCTGTCATGTCGTTTGAAGAACTTCAGGCTTTTGTTGATGCTAAGGGGCTTGATATCACAACCATGGAAGATACATATCTTGATAATGCTTCTTATTATGGTAGAATTTTTGCCAAATCGGGAGGAATAACAAAAGGAGTTGGAGATGTTGCTGCTTCCATGGGAATTAACGGAATTAATCCTATAGCAATGAATGGAATTGATGAGTGTAAGATGGCCCTTACCAGGCTTAAGATAGGAAGAGCAAAAGAAAATTTCTTTGAGGGAATGGCTTGTGAAGGCGGGTGTGTAAATGGATCTCTATGTATATCTCACAGCCCGAAGAACGAATTTGATGTTGAGAAATATGGAAATGAGGCGAAAGAAAAAACAATAAATAATTCCATAAAACTTTATGAATTGAATAAATAAGTATTTTCTATTTTAAGTAATTTATTTTTCAGTTCAACTCCACCTGCATATCCTACCAGTTTCCCGTTTACTCCTATGACCCTATGACATGGTACCATTATCGGTATAGGATTTTTATTGTTAGCCATTCCAACCGCTCTGTATGCTTTAGGACTGCCAATTTTTATTGCAATTGTTTTATAACTGCATGTTTCCCCGTAAGGTATCTCTTTCAATTCATTCCATACTTTTTTTTGGAATGTTGTTCCGTGGAGCGCTAAAGGCACATCAAATATTTTTCTTTTTCCACAAAAATACTCTTCAAGTTGGGTATGTGCTTTTTTTATAATATCACTCTCATATTCAATTGAATCAATATTGGCTTCATTGTTAAAAGAAATTCTGGTTACAAAACTATCGTCGGATTCTATACAAAGCGTACCTATTGCAGTATTATATGAGTAGTGACTGTGTTTCATGTCTTGTCTTATATTTTATCCTCTTCTTTCAATTTGTCAAAACAGTGACGGCATATTGGTTCATATATGTCTTTTTCTCCTAATTCTACCAATTTGTTGCTATCTGAGAGACGATGTGAGTGATTAGCAAGGTCTCCGCATCTTACACAGATGGCGTGAACCTTAGTAACATACTCGGCAACAGCCATAAGTGCTGGCATGGGACCAAAGGGTTTTCCTAGATAGTCTGTGTCAAGTCCGGCTATGATAACTCTAATGCCGTTTGATGCAAGCTGCTGGGCTACATCAACAATTCCTGGATCAAAAAACTGTGCTTCATCTATACCTACAACATTAACGTCGCCACTTAAAAGTAGAATACTGCTTGAAGAATCAACTGGGGTAGACAATATGGCATTTGAATCATGAGATACGACTTCAACTTCAGAATATCTGACATCTATTTTTGGTTTGAAAATTTCTACATTCTGATTGGCAAATTTTGCTCTTTTCATCCTTCTTATTAATTCTTCGGTTTTACCGGAGAACATTGAGCCACATATTACTTCGATCCACCCTGGATTTTTTGCACTTTCTATAAACATTTTAACTATTTTTGTAAGTAAGATTCCTTAAACAAAGATAATAAAAATGTCTAAATTGTATATAGTTCCTACTCCTATAGGTAACCTTGAAGATATTACTTTGAGGGCTATCCGTGTTCTTAAAGAGGTGGATTTGATTCTTGCTGAAGATACTAGAACGAGTGCGGTATTGTTGAAAAAATATGATATAGGAACGCATATGGAATCTCATCACAAATTTAATGAGCATAAAGCTGTTTTTTCTGTCAGTGATAAGATTTTGTCCGGCTTATCGGTAGCATTAATAAGTGATGCGGGAACACCAGGAATATCTGACCCTGGATTTCTACTTGTTAGAACATGTTTAGAGGCTGGAATTGAAGTAGAAACTTTACCGGGTGCTACTGCTTTTGTTCCGGCACTTGTAAATTCAGGGTTTCCATGTGATCGTTTTTGCTTTGAGGGTTTTCTTCCTATCAAAAAAGGAAGACAGACCAAATTAAAATCACTTGCAGCAGAGAGTCGTACATTGGTTTTTTATGAATCGCCATACCGTTTGGTTAAGACTCTCGGTCAGTTTGTTGAATATTTTGGAGGAGACAGAATGGCTTCAGTATCACGGGAAATATCAAAATTACACGATACAACACATAGAGGAACACTAGCCGATCTGCATGCGTGGTTTCTTGAACATGAGCCTAGAGGCGAGATAGTAATTGTTGTATCCTCTTTGGTCTCTCAGCAGGAAGATAAGGAAGAATAATATTTTTAAAATTTTAAGAGGAGGTAGATATGAAGGGAAAAGAGAAATTATCAAAATCGGCAGCATCTGGTATTGTAGCCCTTATTTTTTTGATTTTGGGATTTCAGGCTGCTTTATTTGTAACCAAGGTCATCAACAAGCCTATCGAAGTTGAAAAAGAAATTAGTGAAGAAAGTTCTTTTGAAAAAAAACCTTTTTTCAAGGATAGTGAGGACATAAATAAAAAAAATCCGGTCAGCAAAAACAAATCTTTTACCGGAAATAAAACCGGTAATAATGCGATACACTTTAAGCCTTCAAAGCTTATTAAAAAGTATGAGCCTGAGTTGTTTTTTTTTAATCCAAATACTGTTACCATCGATGAGTTGATTCGTCTTGGCTTTTCTGAAAAGCAATCTGACGTAATAATCAATTACCGTAGCAAAGGTGGCAGATTTCGTAAAAAAAGGGATTTTAAAAAAATGTATGTAGTTTCTGATTCCGTTTTTAACAGATTGGAAAATTATATTTCAATTCCAAAAACGGATCTTAATATTGCCGACAGCACTGCATTGGTTGAACTTCCAGGAATTGGGCCTTATTATGCCCAAAAAATTATTGCTTACAGAAAGAAACTTAGGAGTTTTGCTTTCAAGGAACAACTTCTTGAGATAGAAGGAATTAATGAGGAAAAATTTTTAGAAATAGAAGAGTGTATATCGGTAGATTCATCCTTGATAAGAAAATTTTCTATATGGGAAATGTCTGATGATTCATTAAAAATACATCCTTATATCGGTTCTTTTTCCTCAAAGGGGATAATACGCTATAAAAGTGTGTTTGATTCGTTACAATGGAGTTTAGACAGTCTTATTAAAAACAATATTATTTCACAAGAAAATGGGGAAAAACTTAAAAGATATCAAAAATAGGTTGAAAGATTTTTTTTTAATACTTTTGTCAATTTAAACAGGAAAAATATGAGTATACTTCAGTGTAATTCAATTACTAAGAATTTTGGGGATTTCAAGGCATTGGATAATGTATCTATAGATGTGCCTAAAGGAAAGATCTTTGGTCTTCTGGGACCTAATGGAGCAGGTAAAACCACATTGATACGTATTGTAAATCAAATAACCATCCCTACTCAGGGCGAGGTTCTTTATGCTGGCAGACGTATAACATTAGATGATGTAAGGGAAATAGGGTATTTGCCCGAAGAGAGAGGTTTGTACAAAAAGATGAAAGTAGGTGAACAATCAATATATCTTGCACGGCTTAAAGGTATGTCGACTCAACAGGCAACTGAAGAGTTGAAGAAATGGTTTATCAAATTCGGGATTCAATCTTGGTGGAATAAAAAAGTTGAAGAACTTTCAAAAGGTATGGCACAAAAGATACAATTTATCACTACTGTCATACATAAACCTAGTCTTCTTATTCTTGATGAACCTTTTTCAGGCTTTGACCCGATAAATGTACAACTAATCAGAAAAGAAATTTTAGAAATGAAAAATGCTGGTGCCACAATTATACTTTCAACTCATAATATGGAGTCTGTTGAAGAATTGTGTGATAATATAGCATTGATAAATAAGGCTAAACTTGTAATCACCGGAGAAACTGATGCTATTCGTAGGGAATATGGTACAAATAAAGTTGAACTTTTGTATAGGTCAGAAACTTCTCTTGATTTTGAAGCAAGGTCGTTTTTAAAAGTGTCTGATGAAGAACAGAGAGGTGCCAGAAGAGCTATATTGACTGTCAATGATGATATGAAATCTTCTGATGTACTTGGTGAACTGATTAATAAAGTTGACATAGTATCATATCAGGAACTTATTCCACGTATGAACGATATATTTATAAAATTAGTAAGTGAAAAATAAAGATAAAGTTATGAATCTAAAGAAAATCAATATTATCATAGGACGCGAGTATTCAGTCCGTGTAAAGAAAAAATCATTTATTCTTACTACCCTCCTGACTCCAGTTTTATTTGGGTTGTTGATTGCTATTCCTTCACTTATTATGTTGTATGGAGATGATGATATTCAGAAAGTAGCTGTTATTGATAATTCAGGAGTAGTATCACCTTATTTTGAAAGTGGAAACAAAATAGAATATCAGAATGAGACCTGCAAGAGCATTGACCAATTGAAAACTGAATTTGATAGTTTAGGTCTTTATGCAATTGTAGATATATCTGCACTGGATGCAAACAGTGATGTTGCAGTGACTTCATACTCAAAAGAGCCACTTAATGTTGACGTAAAATCGGCTGTTTCAAAAGTTATAAAAAAGGCTATTGAAGACAATAAGCTGAAGTCATATGATATCAAAGATCTGGATACTATTATGGCTAAGATAGAGACTAATGTCAATCTTAATTCTATTACTTTTTCAGAGGATGGAAGTGAGAAAAAGGATGTGGTAGAGTTATATATGATATTAGCATACATTATGAGTTTCCTTATTTACGGTTTTGTATTCATGTTCGGTTCAATGGTTATGCGCGGTGTGATTGAGGAAAAAACTACTCGAATTATTGAGGTTATTGTCTCTTCGGTTAAATCTTTTGAATTGATGATAGGTAAGATTATTGGTGTTGCCTTAGTTGCTCTTACTCAATTTTTTATTTGGATTGCTCTTACTCTTGTTATTGTTTCTGTGTTTGGTACAACATTGGGGAAGGATTTATTGAAAGGATCAGATAATACCGAACAGATTATGCAGATGACAGGGACTAATGCTTCTCAAATTGATGGGACAAGTAATTCTGTGGTTTCTCTTCAAAATGCTGCTGGATTTGAAAAAGAAGGAGAAACATCTTTTATTCAAGAAATAATGGCTCAACTTCCAGGTATTAATTTTGTCTATATAATTGGATGTTTTCTTATTTATTTTTTGCTGGGCTACTTGCTTTATGCAGCAATGTTTGCTGCGGTAGGTTCTGCCGTAGATAATGAAGCTGATACAAATCAATTGACATTGCCTATCACTCTTCCACTTATGATTGGGTTGTTTATCATGCTGCATACATTCCAACACCCTAATAGTTCACTTTCATTCTGGGCATCGATGATTCCATTTACTTCTCCTATGGTAATGATGGCCCGTATTCCGTTTGGTGCAGTTCCTACTTGGGAATTATTGCTCTCTATTGGGTTGCTGATAGGAACGTTTTTACTGATGGTCTATATATCAGCTAAAATATATCGTGTCGGAATTCTTATGTTTGGTAAAAAAGCTACATTCAAAGATTTGTTTAAATGGATGAAATCTAAAGACTGATGAAAAGATTGTTGCTGTTGTTTTTGGTTACTTTGTTTCTTGCTTCTTGTGGAAGCATGATAAAAAATACGTCTGAATTTAAATATGTATGGCAGGAAGTGCCAATGGATTCTACGTGGAATGAAATAAAAGACTCATCTGCAACGCAAGTAATCGCAAAATATAAGTATCAGATTGCCCCTTTGACAGAAATAATAGGGTATTCTACAAATGAGCTTCGCAAGAAAGAACCTGAAAGTCCACTTTCGAATTTTACTGTTGATGTAATAAGAGAAGCTGCTGCTCAGTATTGCAAGTGTGATGTGGATATTGCCCTCACAAATTTTGGAGGAATCAGATCTGAAATGCCCAAAGGAGCGGTAAGGGTATATGATATTTTTTCAATTTTTCCTTTTGACAACTATATTGTAATTGCTTATATTAAAGGGCCGGAACTAAAAAAATTATTTGATCAAATGGTTAAATCCGGACACGTTGAAGCTCTTAGTAATGTGGAGATAGTAATTGACGGTTATAAATTAAAAAAGGCTTATGTGGGGGGGATTCCTATTGATGATAATAAAGTTTATAAACTTGCGACAATAAACTTTCTTCTCGAAGGTGGCGATGGCCTTAGAGTAAAAAAATATTCACAAAGTATTACTGAAACGAATATTTTTATACGTGATGCCATTGTAGAACATATTAAGAAACTGACTGCTGCCGGTAAAAAAATAGATCCTAAATCGGATGGTCGGGTTATCGTTAAAAATTCAAAGAGAGAATAATGAAGAAACTTATGTTAACTATAGCATTATTATTACTGGGAATCAGTGTGATAAATGCTCAAAGGCTAATAATTCTACACACTAACGATACGCACAGTCAAATAGAAACGATAAGAGTTGGCCGTAATAAAGATATGGGTGGTGTTGAGAGAAGATTGCAGTTTATTAATAGTGCAAGGAGATATTATGGTAAAAATAAAGTGCTGCTTTTAGATGCCGGAGATTATAGCCAAGGGACTCCATATTTTACTGTAGCAAAGGGGGATATTGAGGTTGAGTTGATGAATGTAATGAAATATGATGTTGCTACACTCGGGAATCATGAATTCGACAATGGACAGGAGGAACTTTCTCGTCGATTAAAAATGGCTAACTATACAACATTATGCTGTAATTATGATTTTTCAGATACTCCTTTAAGGAAACAGATTAAGCCATATAAAATTATTTATAGGGGCGGACTGAAGATAGGAATTATTGGTGCCACTTTACGTCTTGATAACTTGGTTCTTGCAAGTTCTCTTGATGGTATGAAAAGTTTGAATATTATTAAAGAAGTAAATAAATTGGCAGCAATGCTTAAAGATAATAAACATTGTGACATTATAATTTTATTATCTCACTTAGGTTATTCCGGAGGGTCACTAGAACATCCTTCGGATGTTATTATGGCTCAAAATTCGGAGAATATTGATATAATTATAGGAGGACATTCTCACACATATCTTAAAGAGGCGGATTATGAATTGAATCTAAAAGGCAAGAATGTTATAATAACTCAATCTGGAGCACAGGGAGTCTTAGTCGGTAAACTGGAGGTGTTTTAATACTTTTCTATGGTGGTACTTTGTTATATAAAAAAAGAGGCATATGCCTCTTTTTTTATTCTCTTTCAATTCGTAATTGCTGAATAGAGTTTATATCATCTGTTGTTTTTACAAAAAGAATTACCCTGAATTTTTCTCCTCCGGCATTTAGATTGCTTACAGCATATTTCATAGGAGCTTGTCCGCTTTTATGTATGATGGAAAAACTTTTAGGAGTATAATTTGCAAAGAAATTTTTCATAATAAGTTTGGCTTGGTTACGGGTACAATTGTTTATTGTACCGAGAATGTCTAATTCCAAATTATCTGCAAACCAAGCAGACAGTTTTTCATAATCACCAGACTGAATATATTTTCCTATAGGAATAAAAACATCTTGGTCACTTTGTTGTGCGGAAAGATAATTGAAAGAAAAAAGACTCAAAAAGGTAAGTAATAAAACTCTCTTCATATAATTCATTAGTATTTATTGTATTTAATAATGCTAAAGATAAAGCAAAAATCAAGCCATATAAGCATTATATTTGCTTTTTAATTTTAATTTTGTATTTGATATAGCTCAAAATATGAAGGTGAAATTACTTTTGGTAGGAAAAACTGAAGAATCGTATCTAAAAAAGGGGATAGAGACGTATAGTGATAGGATAAGTCATTATGTTAATTTTGAGTTTATAGAAATTCCAGAATTGAAACATGTTTCTTCCATTAGTAAAGAGCAGATTAAGACCAAAGAAGGGGATCTTGTTTTAAAATGTATTAAACCGACTGATAATCTTATTCTTCTTGATGAAAAAGGTCCTGTTTTTAATTCTGTGGATTGGGCACGACATTTGGAGCATAAGTTTTCACATAGTAATAAAGATATTATATTTGTCATCGGAGGGGGCTATGGTTTTTCGGAGTCTGTCTATGATAGGGCCGATTCGCTTCTTTCTCTCTCTAAAATGACATTTTCACATCAGCTTGTGCGTGTCATTTTTTTGGAACAACTTTATAGGGCATTCACAATAATACGAGGAGAACCATATCATCACGAATGAGAAAGATTAAAATATATTTCAAGAAAATAAAGTGCTTTTTAGGAAAATATCCTGCAGAGAGTTTTGGTGTCATTTCTATTCTGTTGCTGGCTTTGTCTTTTGTTGTAACAGATTACAATATCAATTTAAAAGGTGAAATACATCAGGTAGAGAGAAGATTGCATCAAAAAGAGAGATTGATGGAGAACTATGCCAAACAGGCAATGGACGTGCCTGTCGATAAATGGGCTTCTTTTGAGAATCTCCCTGAAGATATGGTGCTTTATAAATATAATGCTGACACACTACAATCATGGGCAAATCAATTTCCGATAAGTAATGATGAAACGGATGTATATCCGTTTTTATATAGATTACAATACATGAGTAACAGAAATCTGTATAGTACCCCTCTTGCTTATTTAGGTAATCATGAACAATATGTAAATCTAGGTTCAGCATGGTATGTAGTAAAGATATATGTTACAAAATACACAAAAATAATCACCGGTATTCTTATTAAAACGGAATATCCTTCCGATAAGATTATTACTAATAAAGTGAATACCAAGTTAAGACTTGATCGGGCTTATACTACTGTACCTATTAGTGTAGATGATGGAGGAGTAGTCTGCGGCAAAGACGGTGAACCTCTATTTTCAATTGTTACAGAAGGCCCATCTTCTTTTCGGTATGGAGATTCTCCTCTAAGATGGTTCTCTTTTATTTTTGGAATATTTGCATTAATATTATACCACTCGAAGAAAAGGAGTGGTAGCTCTTTTGTTGCTGCAATTGCTGGTTTTACTATTATCAGATTTCTTGCCTTACTGATGGTGTCAAGAATTAGTACAGAAAGTCCTTTGTTTTCTCCAATTATATATGCGGATACAAGACTTTTCAACTCTTTGGGCAATTTTCTCTTTAACAATCTGTTTGTCTTTTTGCTTGTTTTAACATTTTTCATGGTTCGCAATAATCTTTATGAAAAGTTTGTGAGTAAAAACAAATGGCAAAAAGGATTGTTAATCTCAGCTTTGTTTTTCCTCTCTTTCTTTTTAATATTTTATATCCACTCTACTTTAAAATCTTTGATACTTAATTCAAATATAGTTCTTGAATTGTTCAGAATAGAGGAGATAAATTTTTATTCAATTTTGTGCTACATTTCATATGCGATGTTGTTCTTGGCGCTTCTCTATTCAATGCAGATGATTATTATGTTTCTCCGGAAAAATAAAAAAACATCGTTATTGTCTTGGAAAAATATCATTTTGTATATATTTTTAATATCTGCATATAGTGTTATTGTAGTCAGTTGGTTCGGTTTAAAAAAGGAATTTGAGAGTAATAGGGTGTGGACTAATAAATTAGCAGTCGAGAGAGATCTTAATCTTGAATTGCAGTTGCGTATTGTTGAAGATGCTATAGCACAAGATCCTTTTATAAAAATTCTTTCACTTGTGTCCTCTCAAGGAAATGAATTAATAAAGAGCAGAATAAATGAAAGATATCTATATCAGGCTATAAGACAAAAATATAATATTACTGTTACTAACTGTGGGGGTAACGATCTTTTACAACTTTCAGTTGGTGCTCCACCAATTGGCTGCTATAGCTATTTTCAGGAAGAGGTGCTGAGATATGGAAATCAATTGGCTCCAAACTCAAGATTTTATTATATGAACAATTATGATGGATTGACTTCATATTTGGGCCTGTTTAATTATTATGATCCTGTTCAAAATAAATCAGTAATGATGTTTTTGGAGATTGAGTCAAAATATGTTAAAGATGATATTGGGTATCCAGGAATACTTCTTGAATCTCAGAATTTCACTGATGAAGCTCTTCCTAAATCATATTCTTATGCAAAATATACAAATAAGAGACTGGTTTCATATCGCGGTCGTTATAACTATCCGGTTAATATAAATGATGGAGAATATAAACCTGGTTATTCATTACTTCTGAAAAATTCCGAGACACATTTTGTCAATAAAGTATCAGATGATGATGTTATTATTATAAGTCGCAAAAGGCATTCGTTTTTCCCATACCTGGTTTCGTTTTCATATCTTTCTCTCTTTTTTGGCACAATTTTGCTTTTAAGTACAAAATGGAGCAGAAAGAGTAAATTATTTACTCTTCCAAAGTCATCTTTCAGAAGAAAAATAACTTTTTTGGTGACTTTTTCAATGGCTTTTGCATTGATTTGTATGGGCGTTGGCAGTGTGGTTTACAGTATTAATATGACAAACGACAACAATAGTATCCAAATGGAGGAGAAGATTAAGGTAGTTCAATCGACACTTTCTGATTATTGTAAATACGCATTGAGATATAATGACATAAACACTCCTGAACTTTTTAGCGCAATGGATCGTGTCGCAAGTAATACACAAACAGATATTAATCTTTATGATACGCACGGTCGTCTTATCCGTTCTACTAAATCAGAGATATTTGATCAATTTTTAATAGGATCAAGAATCAATAACAATGCTTACAAAAATATTGTTTATGATAAATCAATGAGATTTGTAACTAAGGAAAAGATTGCTGATATAGAGTATTACTCAATTTTTGCCCCTCTTTTTAATGTTGACGGAAACCTTGTGGCAATAGCCAATATTCCTTACTTTTTACATTCAGTAAATAAAAATGAGAGTACGGCATCAACAGTCGCAACAATAATTAATATTTATTTACTACTATTGATTGCTGCCACTCTTGGTGGAACAATGGTCTCCAATTCATTGTCGAAACCATTGGCGGAAATTAAAAAGAAAATGGAAGGATTGTCTGTTTCCAAGAAGACGGAACATATCAGTTATAAAAACAATAAAGATGAGCTTGGGCTGCTTGTGAGTGCCTATAATAAGATGGTTGATGATTTGGAAGAGAGTACACAACAATTGGCCCAAAGTGAGAGGGAACAGGCATGGAAAGAAATGGCACGTCAGATTGCACATGAAATTAAAAATCCTTTAACCCCGATGAGATTAAGTATTCAACATATCGTAAGATTAAAAAAACAAAACGTTGAGGGGTGGGAGAATAAGTTTGATGAGTTGAGCAAGTCGTTGATAGAACAAATAGATATACTTTCCGAAACTGCTAATGAATTTTCTTCTTTTGCAAAATTTTATAATGAAGATAATGTTGATGTTGATTTAGATGATTTGATAAAAGAACAGATTGTTCTTTTTGACAACCAAGAAAATATTAATATGAGCTATGTATCTGAAATTCATGGGTATCCTATTGTGTTGGCTAGAAAAAAACAATTAGCAAGAGTCTTTGTTAACTTGTTAACAAATTGTATTCAGGCGCTGAATAATAAAAATGATGGAATAATAAGAGTAACATTATCTTGTGAACAAAATTCAAAAGGTGATTACTATATTATATTGTTTGAAGATAACGGTTCCGGTGTAAATGAAGAAAATTACAATAAACTTTTCAAACCTAACTTCACGACTAAAACAGGTGGGACAGGACTTGGATTGGCAATATGCAGAAGTATAGTAGAACAATCTCAAGGTTTAATTTCATATTCTACATCCACACTTGGAGGGGCATGTTTCACAATCAAGTTACCGATGATAAAAAAATAGATTATTTCTGTCTCAGATAGATTTGAATAGGGCAACCTTTGTAATCAAAATGCGATCTTAATTTGTTCTCAAGATATCTTTTGTACGGTTCACGTATGTACTGAGGCAGATTACAGAAGAACGCAAAAGAAGGAGATTGTGTCGGCAGTTGTGTTATGAATTTAATCTTAATGTATTTACCTTTCCATGCTGGAGGAGGATAGTTTTCTATTTCCGGTAGCATTACTTCATTCAGTTTTGAAGTTGGAATTTTGCGGGAATAATTTTCATATACCAGAGTAGCGGCATTCAATACGTCTAAAATACGCTGTTTGTTTATAACTGAAGTGAAAATAATTGGTATGTCATTGTATGGAGCAAGTCTTGCCTTGATGTCTTCAGTATATTCTTTCATGGTATTATTGTTCTTCTCTATGGTATCCCATTTATTCACAACCACTACGCATCCTTTTTTATTGCGACTGATCAGGTTGAAAATTGACATATCCTGAGCTTCTATACCTGTAGCTGCATCAATCATTAGAATGCATACATCAGAGTCTTCTATTGCTCGGATTGATCGCATTACTGAATAAAATTCCAGATCCTCTTTCACTTTAGCCTTTTTGCGCAGTCCGGCTGTATCAACCAGCATGAATTCATGTCCAAATTTATTATAGTAAGTGGAAATCGAATCGCGTGTGGTTCCTGCAATAGGCGTTACTATATTTCTATCTTCTCCAAGTAGTGCATTTGTTAATGATGATTTTCCTACATTAGGTTTTCCGACAATTGTAAAGTGAGGTATATTAGGATTTTCAGTATCAACAACGTTTGAATTTTCAGGAAGTTTGCGGACTATTTCATCCAATAGATCTCCTGTTCCACTTCCTGTTGCTGAAGATATGCACCATGGCTCTCCAAGACCTAAAGAGTGAAATTCGTAAGCTCCATACATTTTGTCACCAGTGTCTACTTTATTTACGGCCATAACTACTGGCTTACGTGACCTGCGTAGAATATCTGCTATTTCTGCATCAAAATCTGTTATTCCCGTTGAGACCTCAACCATGAAGAGAATTACATCGCTCTCTTCTATGGCTATCATTACTTGTTTACGTATTTCTTCTTCGAAAATATCTTCAGAGTTGACGGTAAAGCCACCGGTATCAACTATTGAGAATTCATTTCCACACCATTCACATTTTCCGTAATGGCGGTCGCGCGTTACCCCAGCAATCACATCAACGATTGCTTTTCTCATCCCCACAAGTCTATTGAAAAGGGTTGATTTGCCTACATTAGGCCGTCCTACTATTGCTACTAAATTCATAATTTTTTTTTAAATGGATGGAGTGGCATATGTCACAATATCATCTTTTGTTATTTCGTCGCCGCAAAGAATCATCAATCTCTCAGTTACGTTGCGGAGTTCTCTTATATTACCTGTCCAAGAATGGTTTTTTAACTCTTCATAAGCTTCAGTTGTTAATGTTCTTTTAGCCATGCCTGTTTCATTGCAAATTTGATCGATAAAATAATTTACAAGTAGAGGAATATCGTCTTTACGTTCAGCCAAAAGAGGTACGTGGATGACTATCACACTTAACCTATGATACAAGTCTTCACGAAAATGTCCTTTTTCTATTTCTTCAATTAAATTTTTATTAGTAGCGGCTATAACTCTTACTCTTACACAGATATCTTTATCGCTGCCGACCCTTGTCAGTTTATTTTCCTGGAGTACGCGCAGTACTTTTGCTTGTGCTGCAAGACTCATATCACCTATTTCGTCAAGAAAGAGAGTACCCCCGTCAGCCTGCTCAAATTTTCCTTTATGTTGTTTTACAGCAGAGGTAAATGCACCTTTTTCATGACCAAATAATTCACTTTCAATTAATTCGCTAGGTATGGCAGCACAATTTACTTCAATGAATGGTGCTGACGCCCTATTGCTTTTTTCGTGCAACCATCTGGCAACAACCTCTTTGCCTGTTCCGTTGGATCCGGTGATTAATACGCGGGCATCAGTTGGAGCAACACGATCAATCATTTCTTTAATATGAAGTATGGGTTTGGATTTTCCTATCATATCGTTACGACTTCCCACTTTCTTCTTTAAAATTCTAGTCTCTTTTACCAGTGTGCTTTTTTCTGTAGCGTTTTTAAGTGTAATCAATATTCTGTTAAGATCCAGTGGTTTTTGAATAAAATCAAATGCACCTTTTTTTATGCATTCTACGGCAGTATCAATACTTCCATGCCCTGAAATCATGATTATTGCAGATTCACATTTTTCTTCAATTAGAATATCAAGTACTTCCAACCCATCCATGTTTGGCATTTTTATATCACAGAAAATTGCATCAAAATTGCCACCTAAAGCAATATCAACCCCTATTTTACCATCTTCAGCAAGTGTTATCTCATGTCCTTCAAATTCCAGAATTTCTTTAAGTGTGTTACGGATGCTTTTTTCATCATCGATAATAAGTACCTTCATTTTTTGATGAGTTTAAAATTGATTTCGCAAAGATAGCCATTTTTTATACTTTTGTTGAAATTACCGGAACTTATGAAACATAAGAACATAATAATAGCGATTGATGGATACTCATCTACAGGCAAAAGTACGTTTGCAAAAATGATTGCATCTAAACTTGGATTTTTGTTTCTTGACTCGGGAGCTATGTACCGAGCAGTGACTCTTTATGCTCTTGAAAAAGGATTCATAAATAAACAGAGTGAAATTGATGAAGTAGGATTGGAAAATGCTCTTGATAATATTAGGATTACTTTTCAACTACATAGTGGAGATGGAGTTGGAAGTGAAACATTTTTAAATGGAGTAAATGTTGAAAAACGTATCAGGCAATTGGAAATATCAAGTTATGTAAGTCCTATAGCTACACTTTCTTTTGTCCGCAAGTATGTTGATGATAGTTTGCATAAATATGGAGAAGAGGGTGGAGTGGTAATGGATGGCAGGGATATTGGAACTGCAGTATTCCCTGATGCTCAATTGAAAATTTTTATGACAGCTGATGCTGATGTAAGGGCAAAACGTAGATATGATGAACTTATTTCTAAAGGGGAAGATGCAAATTATGATGAAATTTTGAACAATGTTCTGGAAAGAGATTATATTGATTCAAGCCGCGCTAATGACCCTTTATGTATAGCAAATGATGCTGTGATTTTGAATAATAATCATATGACTGTTGATGAACAGATGGTCTGGCTGGATAATATTCTCCGAAAACGGTGGGGAATAAAATTACTATGAGTATTAAGATAGAAATAGATGAAAACTCGGGTTTCTGTTATGGCGTTGTAAGAGCTATTGAACAAGCTGAAAATTATCTTAAATATAGTTCTAGATTGTATTCTTTAGGGGCTATTGTACATAATTCTGCGGAAATAGAAAGACTCTCAGAAAGAGGATTGCAGATACTCAATATAATGGATGTTGAACAATTGAAAAACGATGTTCTTCTGATTAGGGCGCATGGCGAGCCACCTTCAACTTATAGCTTGGCCTTAAATAATAATCTTCAAATAATAGATTGTACTTGTCCTGTTGTTCTCAAGTTACAGGAGAAGATAAGAGAAACATATGAAGATATGAAGGATGATGGTGGGCAAATAGTGATTTTTGGAAAGCGTGGGCATGCTGAAGTTAATGGATTGGTTGGACAAACAAATTCAGAAGCAATAGTAATTGAGAATGTTGATGAAATCTCAAAAATAGATTTCAATCGTCCGGTTGCTATTTTTTCTCAAACCACAAAAGATCCAAAAGAGTATGAGAACATTTGTTCAATCATTTCTGAAAAATATAAAGACAAAAAAATTAAAATATTTGATACTATATGCAAACAGGTAGCATCCAGACATAAACATCTTGTCGATTTTGCAAAGGAACATTCTGTTATTCTTTTCGTAAGCGGTAGGGAAAGTTCAAACGGAAAAATATTATTTGAACTTTGTAAGGCAGCTAACCCTCGTACTTACTGGCTTGAGAATAAGAATCAGATTGATAATAGATGGTTTATGAATGGGGATGTTGTTGGTATTTGCGGTGCTACTTCTACTCCTAAATGGCAGTTGGAAGAAATTTTTATATCTTTGTCACACACTTTGAATAATAAAAAATGATAATATATGGCAACAACAGCAGATTTTAAAAATGGGCTTTATTTAAATTATAATGGTAAACCATGTTCTATTGTATGGTTTCAACATGTTAAACCTGGAAAAGGAGCAGCCTTTGTAAAAACAAAACTTCGTAATCTTGAAAATGGAAGAATTCTTGAAAATACATTTTCGGCAGGTGAAAAAATAGATCTCATTACTGTAGAACGCAGACCTTACCAATTTCTTTATAAAGATGAAGAAGGGTTTAATTTTATGAATACTGAAGATTTTGAACAAATACATTTGAACACAGAAATGGTTGATAATTCAGATTTAATGAAAGAGGGACAAAGTGTAGAGATGATGTTCCTTGCTGATGAAGAGAGATGTCTTACCTGCGAACTACCTACATATGTAGAGATGGAAGTTACATATACTGAACCTGCAGTGAAAGGAGATACTGCTTCTACAAATGCTCTTAAGGCAGCAACTCTTGAAACAGGTGCACAGATTATGGTTCCACTGTTTATAAATCAGGGTGATAAAATTAAAGTTAACACAAGTGACCGTTCATATGGTGAAAGGGTAAAATAAAATCAACAGAAAAATGCGTAAAATATTATTTATATTATTGTCCATAGCCGTATGCGGTTGTGGACATTTTTCTTCTTCAGATCCGTCCTTGGTTATAAGTGAAGAGGTGAAAATGGATAGAATAGCCCTCGATTTTTCAAGGGACAGTAGCTACATCGTAGAATATTTAAAAAAATATTACCCAAATCTGACGCAAGAACAAGTATCTGCATGGGAGTCAACAAATGCTCTCGAAAATATGATTATTGATGGGCAGAAGAGATATTTTCGTAATGCGGGAAGAAATTTATTTAGAATAGATAGAAAGGCTAAAAATGTTTTTGATTCTATAGAGGGATATTCTGCTGATAAACTTGATATATTTCTGGATAATAATAATGCAGAAGTCATAGCTAAGTCAAGAGAGTTAAAATCTCCTCTTACAAAGCCGGTAAATATGACTATAAAATATAGTCTAAAAGTAAATGCTGATGTTGTCCCTGAAGGAGAAGTAATTAGGGCATGGCTGCCTTATCCTCGTGAAGATCAGAATAGTTTGACAGATATAAAACTCATATCAACTTCGGAGAAAGATTATATAATATCTTCCGATAAATATGTTCATAAAAGTATATATATGGAAAAACCTGCGGTAGCAGGAAAAAAGACAGAGTTTACATATGAATTGTCTTTCACCTCGTATAATGAATGGTATGATTTTAAACCAGAAGATATTTTACCGTATGATAAAGACAGTAAACTTTATAAGGAATATACATCCCAGAGGGCTACACACGTTATTTTCAGTGATAGGATTAAAAGACTTACAGATTCAATTATTGGAAATGAAGTAAATCCATATTTAAAAGTTAAAGCTATATATTCTTGGATTGCAGATAATTATCCTTGGGCAAGTGCGAGGGAATATTCTACTATTGACAATATTCCGGAATATGTTTTAGATAATAAACACGGTGATTGTGGACAAGTTGGTTTATTGCTTATAACAATGGCACGATATGCAGGCGTTCCTGCAAGATGGCAAAGTGGTTGGATGTTACATCCTGGAAATGTTAATCTTCATGATTGGGGAGAAATTTATTATGAGGGGATAGGATGGATTCCTATTGACCAGTCATTTGGCAGAGGTCGTGGTAATGTGAGAGGAAATGAGGACGAATATTTCTTTTATACTAAAGGGCTTGATGCTTACAGATTTATCGTAAATAGTGATTATTCTGGTGAGTTTTCACCAGCTAAAAAGTATATAAGGAGCGAAACAGTTGATTTTCAACTGGGAGAAGTTGAATGGAAAGGAGGTAACCTCTATTTTGATTCATGGAATGGATGGATAACAGATATAAGCTATATAGATTATTGATATAAGTATCTTTTTATTTTCTGAGTAGCTGTTTTTTCAAACTTTTCTGATTGAATAATTACAATTGAAACGCGAGAAAACTTGTTTACACGATTATTTACGTAATTCATAATATCATTCTTTAATTTTTCAATCTTATCCTGATTTTTTCTTGTAGCATTATTCAGTCTGATATTATATAGTCTGATAAGAGCATTATTTCTTATGGCGCTGGCCATATCCAATTTTTTGTATTCAGAATCAAGTTTTTCATGATCTTCATTATGGTTAGCTTTTAATTCAGCTTTCTTCTGTTCGTATGCCTGATACATCCTCTCTTTAATATCATTAAAGTTATTAATAACATTATCCTTTATTGAATATAATGAATTTGTTACATCTTCACTCATCTGAACAAGTGCAACTAACTTGCCTGTCTTATTTGTAACAATGGATGAATCCACCATTGCATAGCTATTTACGATACTTTCTATCTCTTCAGGATAAATATTTTCACCACTTGCCCCAATAATCATGTTCCCAAGACGTCCTTTGAGAAATAATTTCTTGTTTTTGTCGAAAATACCCAAATCTTTTGTCTTGAACCATCCATCTTTAGTGAATGCTGCTGCAGTAGCTTCTGGGTTTTTATAGTATCCCATCATGACATTATTGCCTTTGGCAACAACTTCTCCTTCACCGGTAACAGGATTGGGATTTTCTATTTTTAGTGTAACTCCGACGGTAGCTAATCCTGTTGATCCTATGCAACGCGTATCATTTATAGCTCCCGCTAAAAGTGGGGAGGTTTCTGTTAGCCCATATCCGATAGCATATGGAAATTTTGATTCAAATAAAAATCGTTCAACGTCTTTATCTAATTTTGCACCTCCAATGCCGAAAAATGTTATTCTTCCTCCAAATTGCTTCATGAGTTTTTTTCCTGCGATTCTGTGTAATAGTTTTCTTCCGATAGTAGTTCCATAGACTGCAGAAATGATTTTATTTTTTTTAAAATTTGGAAGAACGGAATTCCTATATACTTTTTCTATAATTAAAGGTACGGAAAGTATAGTAGTAGGACGAACTTCTTGAAATGCCTTGATAAGTATGCTCGGGGTAGGTGCTTTTTCTATGTATTTAACTGATGCGCCGGCAAAGAAGGGGAGGAGCATGCTCAGACTGCATTCCAAAGTGTGGGAAAGTGGCAAAATAGATAGCCATATATCCCATTCGTAACTTGGTCTCAAATTTATTGCATCATTAAGAGTAGCGCAGAGATTCTGATGGCTTAGCATAACACCTTTGGAAGTACCTGTAGTACCTGAAGTATATATTATTGTTGCAAGATTTTCAAATTCCGAATCGATTGTTTTTTCTGTTTCTCTTTTTCCTGCCTTAACTATCTCGAATGAATCAAGAGTTACGATAAGAGAAAGAGCATTTTTTGATTTTTCCGATAATTTTTTCAGCATTTTTTCCGAAACGAAAAGAACTTCACTTTCAGAGTGTTCAAGTATATTTTCTGCTTCTGAAGTGGTGAAATCTGGTAGAAGTGGTACTGAAATTCTGTCAAATGCAACTGCACTGAAGAAAGCAACAGGCCAATTAGGCATATTTTGAGACCATATGGCTACTTTAGTTCCTTTATTATATCCATAATTATCTAAAATAGAAGATATTTTGTCAGTTTTCTCTCTGAATTCCCCATAAGTGTAACTGCAAGATCCATTAACATATGAGAATAAAGGATTATTTTTAAATTTTTCAGTGGAATAATTATATAAGTCCCTGAGTGTCTTAATATTATATATGAGATTCATTTTTTCTTTTTTCTATAAAAAATTCTTAAATAATAATCGTCCAATAATTATGCCATATAAGCAAGCCTTTCCGGATGCTTACCAACAACTCCCATTTTCTTATAATGCTGTTGAATACGAATCAAGTCCGATTGAGCATCGTCTGTCAACTCGAATTTTTCTCCGCGCCCGACAATCTTTTTTCCCCAATCGAAATAGCCTAAATAAACGGGTACTCCAGCTGCTTTTGCCATAGTATGAAATCCTGTTTTCCATTTTGCAATTGCTTTACGAGTTCCTTCCGGTGCAATTGCCAAATGAAGAGTATCTCTTTTTTTGAATGCATTAATAACCTGTTTGACTACACTTACACTATGATCTCTGTCAATCGGAATCCCTCCTAAAGAGCGAATGATAGGACCTAACGGCCAAAAGAAAAATTCTTTTTTTATAATGACATATGCTTTTCCACCGACAGCACCATAATATAGATATGATATGATAAAATCCCATGTAGATGTGTGTGGAACACCAAGAATGATGCATTTTGGTTCAGGTACGGGAGGTTCAATGGCTTTCCATCCCATAACTTTAAGAAAAAATTTGCAAATGCATTTTTTCATCATTTTACCTCCTCTACATTATCAATATTTGAGCGTAAATTATTACGAATAAATTTTTGTCTTTCAGGTGTATTTTTACCCATATAAAATTCAATTAGCTCAGAAATAGCTTCATCTTTACTCAATCTTACATTATCTAAACGGATGTCTTTCCCTATAAAATATATAAACTCATCAGGTGAAATTTCTCCAAGTCCTTTGAATCTGGTTATTTCAGAGCCTGTCCCTATTTTATTCACTACTTTGTTTTTTTCATCTGTACTATAGCAGTAAACATTATTTTTTTTGTCTTTAACCCTAAAAAGAGGAGTCTGTAGAATATTTATGTGTCCTGTTCTTATAAGATCAGGATAAAATTGAAGAAAGAAAGTTAAAAGAAGTAGCCTGATATGCATACCGTCTACATCAGCATCGGTTGCTATTACAATATTGTTGTATCTTAAATTTTCTATACCATCTTCAACGTTAAGGGCAGCCTGGAGCAAATAGAGCTCTTCATTTTCATATACTTCCTTTTTTGTCATTTTATAACAGTTCAAAGGTTTTCCTTTTAAGCTGAAAACTGCCTGTATATTTGCATCTCTGCTTTTTGTGATTGAACCGGAAGCAGAATCTCCTTCAGTAATAAATATTGTTGTTTCAAGTGCTCTTGAATCCTTATCTCCTAGATGAACACGACAGTCTCTTAATTTTTTGTTGTGAAGACTAGCCTTTTTTATTCTGTCTTTTGCGTCTTTTCTTATTCCTGAAATCGCTTTTCTTTCTCTCTCAGACTCCTGAATTTTTTTTAGAATTATGTCGGCAACATCCAGATTTTTATGGAGATAATTATCTAATTCGGTCTTCATGAAATCTCCGACAAATTTTGATATTGTCGGCCCGTCTTTATATAGATATTTTGATCCCAGTTGAACTTTGGTTTGAGCTTCGAATTCTGGTTCCTGTACTTTTATGCTTATCGCCCCTACAATAGATTGACGGACATCAGCTGAGCTAAGATCCTTTTTGAAAAATTCTCTTAATGTTTTTGCAATGGATTCTTTATAAGCTGAAAGATGTGTTCCACCAAGTATCGTATTTTGTCCATTAACAAATGAATAAAGATTTTCACCGTAATTGCTCCCATGTGTCATGACAATTTCTATATCATCTCCTTTAAGATGGATGGGAGGATATAGAGATTCCTCATTTATACTGTCATTTAGAAGATCAAGCAACCCGTTTTTTGAGAGGAATTCCTTGCCGTTGAAATTAAGAATAAGCCCTACGTTGAGATATGCATAGTTGTGTACAAGTGTATCTACAAATTCTAAATTGTATTTATATAATTCAAAAATAGTTTCATCTGGTGTGAAACGTATCAAAGTTCCGTTTTTCTCTTTAGTACTGCATTTTAATTCATCAATTTTTTTACCGCAACTATAAGTTATGGCAACGCTTTCTCCTTCCCTGAAGGATTGTACATAAAACATTTTTGAAAGTGCATTTACCGCTTTAATACCTACTCCATTCAGCCCGACACTTTTTTTAAAGACTTTGTCGTCAAATTTACCACCGGTATTCATTTTACTTGATGCAACTTCAACGCTTCCCAAGGGGATACCTCGTCCGAAATCCCGTACAGTCACGGTACCATCTTCAATTGTTATATTTATATTCTTTCCAAATCCCATGGTAAATTCATCGATAGAGTTATCAATAACCTCTTTTAAAAGGATATAAATTCCATCAATTGGTTCACTTCCATCACCTCGTCTGCCTATGTACATAGATAATCTGTGACGGATATGCTCCAGACCTTCAAGAGTTACAATACTGTCGTCGTTGTAAATGGATGATATTTCAGACATAGCTCCTAATAATAATTAACTGGCAAATATAACAAAATTATCTATCTCCTGAGATTTCTGGAGATATTCAGGGCGTTAGATTACTGTGTTTTTGATTTATTGTTCATTTTTTTGGAAATTAAATTTTAATATTATATCTTTATACATTACTTAACTGTTTTGCTGGTTTACTTGCATCAGTCTATTAAACTAAAAGAAAAACTGTATTGCTGTCTTTTTTATTAAAGACGGCATTTTTAACCTAATCATATATTAACTTAATACTAAACTTAAAATTTATTTTATGAGGAAGACAAAACTCTTTTTATGCCTCGTTACTATGTTGGTATCTTTACTTGCCAACGCCCAAAACATTACAGTTAAGGGTTCTGTAGCGGACAAAGGTACGGGTGAGCCGATACCTTATGCATCTATTCAGTTGAAAGGAACCTTAACCGGTACCTCTACTGATGCCAATGGTCAATTTGTAATTGATGTGCCTAAAAACGGTACACTGATTTTTAGCTTTGTAGGTTATCAATATCAGGAAATTTCAGTTAATGGCCGTCTAATTATTAATGTGGATCTGGTTCAGGAAGTAGCCAGCCTTGATGAGGTCGTTTTTGTTGCCTTTGGTACCGTAGCTAAAAAAGACTTCACAGGTTCTGCTGTAGCTTTGGAAAGTAAGAAATTGGAAAACAGGCCATTAACTAATGTGACAAATGCATTGGAAGGTCTTTCTGCCGGTGTTCAGTTTACTTCAGCATCTGGTCAGCCAGGATCTTCCGGTAGTATACGTATTCGTGGATTTGGTTCAATCAATGCTTCAAGCTCTCCTTTGTATGTTGTTGATGGTGTCCCTTACGACGCTATATCAAATATTAGTGCTGACGATATTGAAAACATTACCATATTGAAAGATGCAGCTTCTTCTGCTCTTTATGGCAGTCGTGCTGCTAATGGTGTCGTTCTTGTTACAACAAAGAAAGGACATAGTGAAAAACTTAATTTTGAGGTAAAAGTAAACCAGGGCGTCAGTGTAAGGGGTATTTCAGAATATGACAGATTGGATGCTGACCAGTATTATCCTGTTATGTGGGAATCATATCGTAATTCATTACTTTCTGCATCAGGTTCTACACACACTATGGCTACCGCTTCTGCGGCTGCATCTAAAAACATTGCTTCACAGTTAATGAATAACCCTTATAATGTTGCTGATAATCAGATTGTGCTTGAAGACGGTACTTTAAATCCTAATGCTTCTCTTCTTTATTCTGAAGATTTGGATTGGTCTAAAGCAATTGCACGTACAGGACATAAGCAAGAGTATTCAATAAATGCTGGCGGAGCAACTGACAAATCAGATTATTATATGTCTTTAGGTTATTTGAAAGAAGAAGGATATTCTATCAAATCATATATGGAAAGGGCAACTGCACGTTTGAATATGAATGTACAACCCAAGAAATGGTTGAAGGCTGGTTTAAATTTGTCAGGTACAATGGCAAATTCTAATATTACCAATACTGAAAGTAGCTCTGGGTATGTAAATCCATTCTATTTTTCAAGAAATATGGGTCCTATTTATCCAATTTATCAACATGATGAAACAGGTAATTATGTACTTGACTCAAATGGTGAAAAAATATATGAATGGACAAATAGGGGTGCAGGTGCTAACAGTGGTCGTCATATTATTGCTGAAACATTATGGAATGAAAATCTATATAAGAGAAACATTTTAAACACCAGAGCATATATGGATTTCAATATTTTAAAGGGGCTAAAATTGAGTTTTAATGCAGGTTATGATTTTAGAAACTATTTGAATACAGTTTATGAAAATCCTACTGTTGGTGACGGATCTCCTGCCGGACGCTCAAAATTAACAAGTTATCGTTATGACACATGGAACTTCAATCAGTTGCTAACTTATAAAGGAGCTGTAGGTGATCATAATTTTGATTTGCTGATAGGCCATGAAAGTTATAAGAATGATTATAAATATATTTACGGTATTAAGCAAGGTATTGTCGCTGAAGGAAATACTGAATTGATTAACTTCACGACAATAAACAGTCTAACTTCATATCTAAATAAGTATAGAACTGAAGGTTATATGGCGCGCGCCAACTATAATTTTAATCATAAATATTATTTATCAGCATCATTCAGAAGGGATGCTACTTCAAGATTCTACAAAGATTCACGTTGGGGTAACTTCTGGTCGGTAGGAGGATCATGGAGAATGGATCAGGAATCTTTCATGGCTGACGCTACATGGGTTTCAAATTTAAAACTTCGTGCTTCGTATGGTTCGGTAGGTAATGATGGTACAGATTCATGGTATTCATGGCAGTCACTTTATGGTATTTTGAACAATGCCAACGAGTCTGGTTTTATACAGAGTACGCAAGCCGGTAATAAGAACCTTAAATGGGAGGTTAACAGAAGTTTTGACCTCGCTTTGGAATATGGTTTATTCAACAATAGATTATCAGGTCAAATTGAATTCTTCCATAGAATTTCCGACAATCTGTTATTTGAAGTTCCTCTTCCTATGTCTTCAGGAGTATTAAGTCAATGGCAAAATATAGGTACAATGTACAATCAGGGATTGGAAGTACAAATTTCCGGTGATATCATCAGAAATAAGAATTTCAATTGGAATATGACGGTTAATGTTACAACTATTAAAAATGAGATAACAAAACTCCCACAGGAATCAATTATTTCCGGGACTAAAAAATATATGGTAGGTCATTCAATGTATGATTTCTGGTTGAGAGAAAGTGCAGGAGTGGATCCTAATACTGGTGATGCACTTTATTTCAAAGATGTTCTTGATGAAAACGGAGAAGTTACAGGTGATAGAATTACCACTAATGACTACAATGCTGCTACTTATTATTATGTAGGAACATCAATTCCTGATTTCTGGGGTTCTGTTCAGAATACAGTTACATGGAAAAATTTTGATTTTTCTATGTTATGTACTTATCAGGTAGGAGGCTTGGTTTATGATAGCGTTTATGCAAGTTTGATGTCATATTCTTCATATGGCTCCTCTCTTCATGTTGATATTATTAACAGGTGGAAAGAAACAGGTGATGTTACGGATGTCCCAAGAATTGATAATGGTAGAAATAACTATCAGAATGCTGGTTCAAGCAGATGGCTGACAGATGCTTCTTACCTTTCAATAAGAAACATCTCTATTGCATATAACCTGCCTAAGAGTCTAGTTTCAAAGATAGACTTATCCGGTATCAGAGTTTATGCCAGTGCTGAAAATGTGTATTCGTTTACTGCCCGTAAAGGGATGGATCCTCAATACTCTTTTGCAGGTACTCAGTCCAATGTTTATTCTCCTGCACGTATAATTACTTTTGGTTTAAATATTCAATTTTAATAACTGATAATATATGAAAATTTCATTAAAAATATTCGCTTTACTTGCTTTAGTGGTGAGTTTAGCTTCATGTAGTGAAGACTTTCTGGAAACAACTCCGACGTCGTCTTATGATCAGAGTTTTGTATTCACTACAACAGATAATGCTTTTGCCGCCTTGAATGGAATGCATAAATCAATGGTAGCTCAGTATAATAGCAGACAGAATCTTGGTGGTTATCCTTCTTTTCAAATCGCAATGGATTGCTTAGGTGAAGATTTGGTTTTTCCTACAGCAGGTAACGGTTGGTGGACAAATACGGGTGAAGTAAAATGGAGTGCAAACAGGAATCCTAATGGATGGATGGTTTATTTTCCTTATCAACTTTGCTATAAATTGATTTCAAATGCAAATATGATACTTGATAATATTGATGCGGCTGAAGGTCCTGATAATCAGAAAAATATGATAAAAGGACAGGCTCTGGCTTATAGAGGTATGGCTTATTCATGGTTGGTTCAACTTTATGGGGACAGATATAATGCTAATTCCGCAAATGATGGTTTGGCAGTTCCTTTGGTAATAAATACCGTAGAAGTAATGAAACCGCAGGAGACAGTTGCTAATATTTATGCGCAAATTGTCACTGACCTTGAACAATCCATAACTTATCTGTCAGATCCTGATAACAGTTATATTTCGTTTACTTCCAAGTCTCATATTGTTGCTTCAACAGCTATGGGGTTAAGAGCGCGTGCGGCTTTGACAATGCAGGATTGGGCAAATGCAAAGAAGTATGCTGAGATGGCTATAAATACAACCAGTGCGACTTTGATGTCACAAACTCAATATACACAAGGTTTTAATAATGCAGATAATCCTGAATGGATGTGGGGTTTTGAAATGATACCTGACCAGACTATGTACTTCTATGGTTATATGGCCTACATGTCATGGAATTTCAACTCTTCAAATATAAGAGGATGTCCTAAATGTATCAACAGCTTGCTTTATAATAAAATTTCTGATACGGATATTAGAAAAACATTATGGGATCCTACAGGAAGGGCTTTTACTATGCCTTCTTCTTCTTACAAAAGATATCCATATATGAACAAAAAATTTGCTGTTGAAGATTATTCAAGTTCTGTTGCTGATGCAAATTATATGAGACTGGGTGAAATGTACTTAATTGCTGCAGAAGCTTGTGCCAATTTAAATGACGCAACTGGTGCTGCCAATCATCTGTATACTTTAGTAAGTACAAGAGATAAATCCTATACTAAAACTGTTGCTACTGGTGCCGCACTTCTTGAAGAAATTTATGTTCAAAGGAGAATAGAGCTTTGGGGTGAAGGCTTCAGATTCCTTGATCTAAAGAGGTTGAATTTACCTTTGGACAGAACAGGGGCAAACCACGACGAATCAGTTTCTCTTACAATGAAAGTTCCTGCAGGTGATATTTTATGGAAATATGCTATTCCACAAGATGAAATCGATGCAAATGATTATATTGAATCAACGGTTAATGACTAATGATCAATAATTAATTATTTATTATTTAAACGACCGGACAAAAGTATTTTTAGCCGGTCGTTTTGTAATATGTTTTTTATATTAAAAGAGAGAGCGGCTAATTAGCCGCTCTCTCTTTTAATAGTTAAATTAATGACTAGTTAAATTTTTGCATCAGAATTTCCATTACTTTGATTGATGCCATGGCAATCGGAGTGCCTGGGCCAAATATAGCCATTGCACCTGCCTTGTATAGAGCATCATAATCTTGTGCAGGAATAACACCACCTACAACGACAATAATGTCATTACGTCCTAACTTCTTAAGTTCGTTGATGATTTGAGGTACCAATGTTTTGTGACCGGCAGCTAATGAAGAAACGCCTACGATGTGAACATCATTTTCTACTGCTTGTTTTGCAGCCTCTTCAGGAGTCTGGAATAATGGTCCCATATCAACATCAAATCCGCAATCTGCATAGCCTGTTGCAACAACTTTTGCACCACGGTCATGACCGTCCTGACCAAGTTTTGCAATCATGATACGAGGTTGACGTCCCTCTTTCTTTGCAAACTCGGCTACCATCTGTTTAGCTTTTTCGAAATCTGAGTTATTTTTTACCTCAGACGAGTAAACACCTGTATTCATACGTATTATTGCTTTATATCTTCCAACTACAACTTCGCATGCGTCTGATATTTCGCCTAAAGTGGCGCGATTTTTAGCTGCATCAACTGCCAATTCCAAAAGGTTGCCGTTTTTACTTTCAACTGCTTTGGTTATTGCAGCAAGGCACTCTTTTACTTTAGTTTCATCACGGTTGGCGCGAAGTTCTTTGAGCCTCTTGATTTGTGATTCACGAACCTTGGTGTTATCTACATCAAGTATTTCAATAGGATCTTCTTTTTCAAGGCGGTATGTATTTATACCTATAATCTTATCAGTACCTGAATCAATACGTGCCTGTTTGCGGGCTGATGCCTCTTCTATACGAAGTTTTGGAATACCTGTTTCTATTGCTTTTGCCATGCCGCCAAGTTTTTCGACTTCTTCAATAAGTGCCCATGCCTTGTCAGCTAACTCTTTAGTAAGAGTTTCTACATAATAAGAACCTGCCCATGGATCTATTGAACGGCAGATACTGGTTTCTTCCTGAATATAAATCTGTGTATTACGTGCAATACGTGCAGAAAAATCAGTAGGAAGAGCAATCGCTTCATCCAAAGCATTTGTGTGCAATGACTGAGTATGCCCTAATGCTGCACCCATAGCTTCAATACATGTTCTTGCCACATTGTTGTATGGATCCTGTTCTGTGAGGGACCAGCCTGAAGTTTGACAGTGTGTACGAAGTGATAATGATTTAGGGTTTTTAGGATTGAATTGGTTAACCAGTTTTGCCCAAATCATACGAGCTGCCCGCATTTTGGCAATTTCCATGAAATGGTTCATTCCTATTGCCCAGAAGAATGACAAACGTGGTGCGAATGCATCGACATCAATACCTGCTTTTATACCTGTGCGGAGATATTCAAGCCCGTCAGCTAAAGTATATGCCATCTCAATATCATTGGTTGCACCTGCTTCCTGCATATGATATCCTGATATTGAAATAGAATTGAATTTAGGCATATATTTGGACGTGTATGCAAAAATATCCCCAATAATCTTCATTGAGAATTCAGGAGGGTAAATATAGGTGTTACGTACCATGAACTCTTTCAAAATATCGTTTTGGATTGTACCGGCCATTTCTTCCAGTTTCGCTCCTTGTTCAAGTCCTGCAACAATGTAAAATGCAAGGATAGGTAGTACTGCACCATTCATTGTCATTGAAACAGACATCTTGTTAAGAGGAATCTGGTTGAACAATACCTTCATATCTTCAACACTGCAAATGCTTACGCCAGCTTTACCTACATCACCTACAACTCTAGGGTGATCTGCATCATATCCACGGTGAGTTGCAAGGTCAAATGCTACGGAAAGACCTTTTTGACCTGCGGCCAGATTTCTGCGATAAAATGCATTGGATTCTTCTGCAGTAGAAAATCCTGCATATTGACGGATTGTCCATGGTTTTTGAACATACATTGTAGAGTAAGGTCCGCGTAGAAAAGGAGCTATACCTGCGGCGTAGTTCAAATGTTCCATGCCTTCAAGGTCTTCAGCACTGTAAATTTGTTTTACAGCTATTTTTTCCGGAGTCATCCATGGGGATGCTTCTTCGCAATTACATTCTGCTTTAGTTCCGGTATATTCTATATCTTTAAATTTTTGTCTCATGATATTCAATTTTTATAGCTCCTTAATGCCCATTTTAACCTGATACTCTTTGAGAGTCTCAAGAACATTACATTTTACATTGATGAAATTTGTAATACCTTCGGATGCAAGAGTATCCTTACATTCAGGATCACCTGCAACAACTACAACGGCTTTATTTCCAATAAGTTTGGCTATTTGAGGAACTGCATCTGCATATTCTTCATCAGAAGAGCATGCAACAACAATATCTGCTTTTGCAGCTAAAGCAGCTTCAACACCCTCTTCAATAGTTGAAAATCTATTATTGTCAACTACTTTAAAACCGGCTACAGCAAAAAAGTTAGAACTGAATTGAGCTCTTGCACGACACATTGAAAGGTTTCCGTATGTTAACATGAACACTTTAGGCTGTTTTCCACTTCTGTCAGTGGCAAAACGTAAAGATTCAAATGCCTGAGCTGCACGATATGTTTCAAGTGGTTTAGCTATTTGAGGTTTGTTTATTTGCGGGATTTTTGAACCTCTGCACACAACCTCTTTTTGTATATCTTTATTTGCTTTTTCAAGAAAATTAGGATATTGATTTGTGCCCAGGATGATTTCTCTGCGAGTTGCAATATTTTTATCTTTCTTATCTGATACAGTTTTAATTTCAGATTGAATGAATCCTTCTTTGAAAGACTCAATGTACCCACCCTTATCTTCAACCTTATTGAATAGAGTCCAGGCTGCTTCAATGATTGATTCTGTTAGATTTTCAACAAAATATGAACCAGCTGCAGGGTCTACTATCTTATCAAAGTGAGCTTCCTCTTTCAGGATTGACTGAGTGTTACGAGCAATACGATTTGAGAAATCTTCCGGAGTGTGGAAAGCATAATCAAAAGGAATAACTTCCAATGAATCCACACCTGAGATAGCGGCACTCATTGCTTCAGTTGTTCCGCGAAGCATATTTACGTATGCGTCGTATACAGTTTGATTCCAGCTACTTGTAATAGCGTGAATTTTCATCTTTTGTGAACATTTACTATCTGATCCATAAGTTTTTACGATATTGGACCAAAGAAGGCGAGCCGCACGGAATTTTGCGATTTCCATGAAGTAATTACCTCCTACAGCAAATGTGAATTTGATTCTCTTTGCAATCTCTTTAGCACTCACTCCTAGTTCTGTAAGTTTGTATAAGTATTCACTACCTATTGCAAGTGAGAAAGCAAGTTCTTGTGTAATGCTTGAACCAGCATTGTTAAAATCATATCCTTCAACATTGATCACTCTGATATTTGGATACTCTGCAACTGCTTCTATGCACTTTTTCAAAGGTTCAAAAACATCATCCATGCAGAGATAACCTTTAGTTGTAAGGGTATGAAGAGGATTAAAATCAAAAGAAGCGTTTAACTCTTCTGGCTTTACCCCCTGAGCTTTAGCAACTTTAATGAAACTCTTAATAATATCGGCTTTTCTTAGTCGGCAACAGCAGAAATTTATCTCTATTGCTTCAATAGATATCCCGTTAAGTAGTATCTCCATCTCTTTTTCAGAAATACCTTTATCTCCATCAATACGGAATCCGACAGCTTCGACGCCTTTTTGAAGGCCGTCCAATGCTTGTGCGTTAGCTTTTTCAACACCTTCGCAAAGATAATAATCTTGTCTTATTAACCAATTATTATCTTTTTTTGTGCCTCTTATGAATGGAAATTCACCTGGCAAGGCTCCCAAATATTTGAGATTTTTTAGGTTTTCGGCACGGTAATAAGGACGTACTGAAAATCCTTCTTGTGTTTTCCATACAAGCTTTTTCTCATAATCAGCGCCTTTAAGATCTTTGATGATTACCTCTTCCCACTTTTCAGTGGAAACGGGAGGAAATTCAGCAAATAGTTTGTTTGCCATGTTATTAAATTTTAATATAGTTTGTTTGTAATTTTTACATCAAATGTATCTTACAAAATTAGATATTTTGTATTAGAATAAGAAGAATAATTAATAATTCTTCAGTAAGTAAAATGGGTAAGGGAAAGATACTAATAAAGTTTTTACTAAATGTCCTATTAACTGAAAATGAGGAAAAGAAAGAGAGCACCTTTTAAGGGGTGCTCTCCACAGCTATGAAAACGGTTTATTTGATTTTTTTGCAAAAATCCTTATTCTTCGTGTAGTTGCAACTTTTGTACGTAGACTGCCTTTTTCACTTCATCTCTTCTTCTCACTGATGGCTTAACAAAAGCCTTTCTGCCACGCAGTTCGCGTACAGTACCTGTCTTTTCGAATTTACGTTTAAATTTCTTTAACGCTCTTTCAATATTTTCACCTTCTTTAATCGGGACTATAATCATGTTGCAAACACCTCCTTTATTTGAGAGGTCAAAGATAGATAACATTTTCTTATTCACAAGAATTTCTCATTAAAAATTTCTAAATTTGTTTATAAAATTTAGAGAGAATGATAGATATTGAAATAAAAAACTTTAGAAAAGCAATTTTAGCAGGTATTCCAGACTTTTTACCCGAATATAAAAAATATGATGAAAATATAAATCATGCTCCAAAGAGAAAAAATATTTTGAGTAAAGAGGAAAAAAAACTCGCGTTAAAAAACGCACTTCGCTATTTTCCGGTAAAGCATCATAAAGTTCTTGCACCAGAATTCGCAAAAGAACTTGAAGATTATGGCAGGATATACATGTATAGATACCGTCCTGATTATAAGATTTATGCACGTAAAATAGAGGATTTTCCACATAAAAGTCAACAGGCAGCAGCTATTATGCTTATGCTGAGTAACAATCTTGATTATGCAGTTGCACAGCATCCGCATGAATTGATTACTTATGGTGGAAATGGTGCTGCGTTTCAAAATTGGGCGCAATATCTTCTCACTATGAAATATCTTTCAGAAATGACTGATGAACAGACGCTTGTGCTATATTCGGGTCATCCTCTCGGGCTTTTCCCCTCTCATAAAGAGGCACCAAGGTTAGTTATCTCAAATGGTATGGTAATACCGAATTACTCTAGTAAGGATCATTGGGAAATATTCAATGCTCTTGGTGTGTCACAATACGGTCAGATGACTGCTGGTTCATTTATGTATATTGGGCCCCAAGGTATTGTGCATGGGACTACAATTACAGTACTAAATGCGGCCAGGATGCATAACAATGGTAATAGTGATATAGGTGGAAAGATTTTTGTCAGCTCGGGATTGGGGGGGATGTCCGGAGCTCAGCCAAAGGCTGCCGTCATTGCTGGTGTGGTAGGTATTGTTGCGGAAATAAATCCTAAAGCTGTAGAGAAAAGATATAAACAGGGTTGGGTTGATGAAGTATATACCGATCTGGATAAATTAAAGGAGAGAGCATTAAGTGCAAAGAAAAATAAAGAGGCCGTTTCACTTGCTTATAATGGAAATGTTGTTGATTTATGGGAAAAATTTGCAGATGATGACATTATAATAGACCTTGGCTCTGACCAGACTTCCTTGCATAACCCTTGGTCTGGTGGTTATTACCCTGTTGGAATATCATTTGAAGATTCAAATAGAATGATGGCTGAAGAACCGGTTAAATTCAAAGAAGAGGTACAGGCAACTTTACGTAGACATGTCTCAGCCATTAACAAACTGGCAGCTAAAGGAATGTACTTTTTTGATTATGGTAATGCCTTCTTACTTGAAGCATCAAGAGCGGGGGCTGACGTTATAAAAGCTGATGGAAAATTTCGTTATCCATCTTATGTGCAGGATATAATGGGGCCTTTATATTTTGATTATGGGTTTGGTCCATATAGATGGGTATGTACCTCATCAAAACCGGAAGATCTTGCTATTACCGACAGACTTGCAGTTGAAGTTCTGGAGGGAATCAGCAAGAAGGCTCCTTCTGAAATACAATCTCAACTTGCAGATAATATTCATTGGATAAAGGAAGCAGGAGAAAATAATCTTGTTGTTGGTTCACAGGCACGAATACTTTATGCGGATTCTGAAGGCCGTATCAAGATAGCGCTTACTATGAATAGGGCAATCAGAGATGGATTAATTTCTGCACCAATAGTTTTGGGGCGGGATCACCATGATGTTTCAGGAACTGATTCTCCTTATCGCGAAACGTCAAATATTTATGATGGTTCTTCTTTTACTGCTGATATGGCTATCCAGAATGTAATAGGTGATTCTTTCAGAGGTGCAACATGGGTCTCTATTCATAATGGTGGAGGAGTAGGTTGGGGGGAGGTAATAAATGGCGGGTTTGGAATGGTTATTGATGGTACTGAACAAGCTGAGACAAGAATTAAAGAGATGCTTCATTGGGATGTCAATAATGGAATTGCACGTAGAAGTTGGGCTAGAAACGAACCAGCAATTTTTACGGTTAAGAGAGAAATGGAACGTACTCCCTTACTTAAAGTTACACTTCCTAATGTTGCTGATGATGATTTGATAGAATCATGCTTTTAGTAACAAAATATGAAATTGCTTACTAATTTTTTGAATTATATAAGAGTACAGAAGAGATATTCTCCCCGTACACTCTCTCTTTATGAAGAATCTGTGAAGGAGTATTATATTTTTATTTTTCCTGAGAAAGGGATGAATAATGATAATATTGATGATTCTGAAGCCATTGAAGTTCTAACTCCAACCAATATAAGAGGATTTATTGCTCAAGGACTTGAGAAAGGGTTGAGTTCACGTACAATGAACCTTAAATTATCAGCTCTGAGTAGTTATTGTACTTTTCTGCTTAAAAATGGTGTGATTCCGTCAAATCCGGTCAAAAAAGTATATCGTCCTAAAGAAAACAAAAAATTACCTGAGTTTTATACAGAAAAGGCTATGTCAGAATATCTTCATGGAAGAAAATCTGATGCTGATTATACAGGAGATTTCAAGAGGAATAGAAACCATATCATATTGCTTGTTTTGTATGCAACAGGGATGAGAAGGGCTGAGTTGTGTAGTCTTAAATTATCAGATTTTGATGAAAAACGTTCAATTTTCAGGGTTGTTGGTAAAGGAGATAAAATGAGAGAAATACCTGTTCCTACTTTGATTTCAAAAGAAATTATATTATATTTGAAAAGAATAATGATAGAGTATCCGGATAATGAAGGTGGCTACTTTTTTTTAACAGATAAGGGGAACCCTATTTATTTAAGTTTTGTAAACAATGTGGTTAAAAAGGAGCTGAGTGGAGTCAAAGGTTTTACGGGAAAAAAATCCCCACATTTGTTAAGACATTCTTTGGCTACACATCTTTTAAATAATGGAGCGGATTTGAATAGTATAAAAGAGATATTGGGACACTCTTCCTTAGCGGCAACACAGATATATACACACAATTCATTTGAACAACTCAAAAAAACATATTTAACCGCTCATCCTAGAGCGAAAAATGGAGGTAAAAATGGAAATTAGAGTTCAATCAATTAAGTTTAATGCAGACCAAAAGTTGTTGGATTTTGTTGACAAGAAAGTTGGCAAAATAACGAAGTATTATGAAGATGTAATAATGACGGAGGTTGTTCTCTCTTTACTTTCTTCTTATGAGAACAAGAATGTGAAGATGAGAGTTTTTATTCCGGGTAATGAACTTGTTGTAGAGAGAAATGCTGTGACATTTGAGGATGCTATTATCGATTGTATAGCGGTACTTAAGGATTTATTGGTAACGGCAAAAGAAAAACGTTTTAAATAAAATATATGGAAATAATTGAAACACAAAAAAAACAACTTCCAAATGCAACTTCTTCTCTTGTATTAGGAATTTTATCTGTGATTTTCAGTGGCCTTATTGGCTTGATTCTTGGAATCATAGGTCTTTGTATCTCTTCTAAAGGGATGAAAGCATATATAGACAATCCTGATTCATTTTATGGATACGGACAATTGAATTCGGGAAGAATATTATCGATTATTGGTATTGCAAAGAATGTTATAACGATAGTTGTTCTGATAATTATATTTGCTATTTTTGGCGCTGCTATTTTAGCATCAATCGGAGCTGCACTGGGAACATTCTAATGTTAATTTTAAAAAAATAAATCAATCAATTCCTTTGATTCGATACCGATGAAATAGTCACCGATTGCAATCTTGTTGATGCATTCGGTGATTTTTTCTTTTGTATGTTGAGTGCCAGTTATTTTTTTACAGAAATCCTCTGTTGGAGATATAAAGAAATAGTCTCCGTTTATTTTAACTGCGGATATTACCCCTTTATCCACATTCATATTTACTTCAATAAGTCCGCATGGTAGTTTTGTACATTTCTTGAATCCATATTTTGGTGAACATCCGAAGTTCCACGAGTCGAGCATGTATTTATCTTGTACTAACTTGTCAATTGCAGCAAGGTCAGATTTTGTGTATTCATATATTTCATAATTACTTCCTATATATTTTTTTAGAAAGTTAATGAATTCTGAGACAGTCATTTTCTGTTTAAGATATTCAGAGATGTTTGTCACCCGGCTGCGATTTGATTGGACTGCTTTTCCTAAAAATTTTTCCGGCTTATTTTGTAACGCTCCGGAGAGGTTGTTCATTGATGAACAGAAAAGAAGTGTGCCATGTTGCAGGATTCTTTCTTTATGAATGCAAATAGCATTTCCTGAAAATTTTTTACCATCTATCAGTAGATCATTTCTGCCTTTCAGATAAGCTTTCACATCGATTGAGTTGAGGGCTTCTATAATTGGCAGGGTGAATCGCCTGAACATTTTTGAACTGTCCTCATTTGTCGTCTTATTATCAATGAATGTAAAATTAACATTACCTAAATCGTGAAAAACAGCCCCTCCTCCAGATAATCTGCGGATCACGGGAATATGGTTTTTGCTGACGTATTCAAGATTTATTTCTGAAAGAGTATTTTGATTTTTGCCTACAATTACTGCTTTGCTGTTGCGCCATAGACGGAAAACAGGTTCTTTGAGTTCTTTCAAAAGATATTCTTCAGCCGCAAGATTCCAATAAGGATCTGTTGAGGTATCTATTATGCAGTACATGGTTTCTCTTTGTCCTTAAATTTGTGAGTGACAAATCTGAAAATGCGAAATACAGTATATCCTATTATTAATCCTAAAATTATTCCGCAAATTACATCTCCCGGAAAATGCTTGCCAACATATATTCTGCTATATGAAACGACGGAAGCCCATGAAAAAATAGAATAACTATATAGATTTACTTTTATTATAAAGGATGTGAGTATTGCCAAACCGAAGACGTTGCTTGCATGACTTGATACAAATCCGTATAGTCCTCCACTTTTTTCAAGGAGACGTACGGTACCGACAAGAGACGGATCTTCACAGGGTCTTAATCTTTCAACACAATTTTTTATGGCAACAGATATCTGATCACTGAGGCCGAAGCAAATAAGTATTGCTACTAAGGCGATCAATCCGATTTTCCATTTTTTTTTGATAAAAATCCATATGATTATGGCAATATATAAAGGTATCCATATCCATATTTTTGAAAAAAATATCATTATTGGATCAAAGAATACAGAGTTGCAACCATTTAAATAAATAAATAATCCTTTGTCTAAATTTATGAGCCAATCCATGATAAATATTATATGTTATGTCTTTAACTATTCAATTTGTGCCAGAGTAAATCTTTAAGTTCTGGTATTCCTTCTCCGTTAAGAGAACAGATGAAGACACAAGGTATTTTACGAGGAAGATGTTTTTTTATCTCTTTCTTTAACTCTTCATCCAACATGTCAGATTTTGAAATCGCAAGAACTCTATCTTTGTCAAGTAACTCCGGACTATATTGTTTGAGTTCATTTAAGAGAATTTTGTATTCATTCGTAATATCTTTACTGTCTGCAGGAACCATAAAAAGCAACATCGAATTTCTCTCAATGTGCCTCAAAAACCTTAATCCTAGACCTTTACCGTCATGTGCCCCTTCAATTATCCCCGGTATGTCTGCTAAAACAAATGATTTGTCATCATAATAACTAACAATGCCAAGACTTGGTTCCAATGTTGTGAAGGCATAATCTGCAATTTTAGGGCGTGCTGAAGATACTGATGATAATAATGTTGATTTACCTGCATTAGGGAATCCTACTAGTCCTACATCAGCCAGAAGTTTAAGTTCAAGTATGAACCACCCTTCAATGCCTGGTTCTCCCGGTTGGGCATATCTTGGGGTTTGATTTGTAGAACTTTTGAAATTTGTGTTGCCTAAACCTCCACGTCCCCCTTTTGTTATTATTCTTTCTTCCCCGTTTTCTATTATTTCAAAAAGGATTTCTCCGGTTTCGGCGTCTTTTGCAACCGTGCCTAAAGGAACATCAAGAATTACGTCTTTTCCGTTTGCTCCTGAACACATTTGCCCACTTCCTGCTCCACCATGTTCAGCTTTAACATGTTTACGATATTTTAAGTGGATAAGGGTCCAGTACTGACTGTTTCCCTTCAATATTATATGCCCTCCACGACCACCATCGCCTCCATCAGGTCCACCTTTAGGAATATATTTTTCCCTACGGAGGTGCATAGACCCTTTGCCGCCATCTCCAGATGCACAGAAAATGCGCACGTGGTCTATGAAATTTGAATTACTCATTTGTTTTATCTATAAGATTTATTATGTGTTTGAAATTATCTTCAATACTACCGGCACCATTAATCTCATGATATTTATTTTGGTTTTTATAGTAATCAATAAGTGGTTCTGTTTTTTTATGATATGTTTTGATACGGTTTTCAATGATGTCGTCTTTCATGTCATCTTTTCTGTCTTCCAATTGGGCGCGGTATTTAATTCTTTGTTTTACCAATTCGTCATCAACTTTGATTGATATAACCATCTCTATTTTTTTCCCCATTTCTCCTAACATTTCATCGAGCAAAGATGCTTGAATTGTTGTTCTAGGAAATCCGTCGAAAATAAATCCTTTAACGTGTGGATTGTTCTTAATCTCATTTTTGATCATTGTAGCGACAATTTCATCAGAAACCAGATTCCCGTTCTCTATTATGGATTTTGCCAATTTTCCAAGCTCGGTTCCTTTTTGTATTTCTGAACGGAGCATGTCCCCCGTAGAAACATGATGGAGGTTATATTTGTCAACCATCAACTTTGCCTGAGTCCCTTTTCCTGCCCCTGGAGGGCCAAAAAGAATGTAGTACTTCATAATTATTTTTCTAAAACGTAAATGTCTTTATAATTACGTCCAAGTTGATTATAATCAAGCCCATATCCAACTATGAACCTGTTATCAATCTCCATTGCAACGTAGTCCAATTTTATATTCTGTTTATATATATCCGGCTTAAGTAATAATGTGCATACTTTTACTTCTTTAGCTCCTTCTTCATTTAAAAGTTTAACTAAATCAACTATTGTTTGACCTGTATCGACAATGTCTTCAATAATAATCAATCTTCTTCCGGTTATATTAATATTCAATCCCATTATTTTTTTTGTAACTCCTGTAGATGATGTTCCCTCATAAGAAGCAAGCCTGATGCTTGTAAGTTCACACGGGAAATTCAGATTTTGCATAAGTTCTCCGGTAAAAATAATTGATCCATTTAAAACACAAAGTAACAAGGGAACATCTTCACATGAAGCATAGTCTTTATTTATTTTTTCAGCTATATCAGAGACTGCTTTCTTTATTTTTTCATTTGGAATGAAAGGGACAAAATATTTGTCGTGAAGTTTAATGCGTTCCATATGCGATATATTTTTTGTTTGCCGCAAATTTAGTATTAATTTTGGGTATTGTAAATAAAAAAATAATCTATGACACCTCTCGTAAGTATCATAATGGGGAGTACTTCCGATTTGAAGATAATGTCTCAGGCGGCAGAATTTCTTAATTTAATGGAGATTCCTTTTGAAATAAATGCTCTTTCGGCGCACAGAGTGCCTGAGCAGGTTGTTGAATTTGCTAAGAATGCTCATCAAAGGGGAATAAAAGTTATTATTGCAGGTGCAGGAGGTGCTGCACATCTTCCAGGAATAATTGCCGCGCTTACTCCGATTCCAGTTATTGGAATTCCTATAAAATCTTCAAATTCAATTGATGGTTGGGATTCTATTCTTTCTATTCTTCAAATGCCTTCAGGTATACCTGTGGCAACAGTTGCTCTGGATGGCGCTAAAAACGGAGCCATTCTTGCACTTGAGATTCTTGCTATAGGGGATGATAAACTGATGCAAAAAATGATAAAGTTCAAGTCCGAGTTGTCGGAAAAAATAACAAAAGCAAATAACGATTTGAAAGATATCAAATATGATTATAAAACAAATTAAAAAATAAAGATTTTACATTATGGAGAGGCGGGAGATTGAGGGGAGGAGACTACCTGAGATTGTTATTGCTATGACAATCTCTTTTTTATTATTTTCTTTTTTGGAAACGGATGCTCAGACGTTACCGGAAGAAGTTATACAAGTAATTGAGAATATGGCGGAAAATAGTCCTGAATCTGCCATAGAAGAATATCTTGAATATTTTGAAAAACTTTTAAAGCATCCATTGAATATAAATGTGGCTGATAGGGGAGAACTAGAACAAATTAAGCTTCTGACTTTGTTTCAGATTGAAAGTATTATTGAGTACAGAAAAGAGTATGGAGACATTCTTTCATATGGTGAACTTTCCGTAATTGATGGATTTAATCCAAGTATTGTGGAACGCTTGGCCCCGTTCATAGTGCTTTTACCGGGTAGTGGAGTAAAAACTTCTGTTGGTGATAAAAAAACTGAAATAAGGCAGGAATACAAAAGCAAAGTTAAAAGTGTCATACAAAATAAAGGAATCTATTATTACTCTAAATATATAATTGAGTATAAGGATAGAATATCTGCCGGATTGATAATTGAAAGTGATGCCGGAGAGAAAATGACACAATATCATTTACCCGATTTTACCTCTTTTAATGTTTTTTATAAAGGTAAAAAAGTTTTAAAAAATCTTATTTTGGGAGATTATGTAGTAAGATTTGGGCAAGGGCTTGTAACATGGAAGTCTTTTCCAATGTCAGTTCCGGGATATCCAGCTTCAATTATGAAAAAAGAATCCGGAATTTCTCCCTATTCATCAACAGATGAGTCTAATTTTCTCAGAGGGGCAGCTGCTACTTTTTTGCTTTCAAAATACAAAATTTCTATTTTCAGCTCTTATAATAAACTTGACGCAAGGATAGAGGATAGTTCTTATACCTCAATAATTACTGGGGGTTACCACTTGGGTGATGCTGCAATAAATAGAAGAAGAAGCCTTGGAGAGTTACTCTTAGGTGCCAATGCCTCATTCGAGAGTGAAAGATGGAAGTTTGGATTGACAGCTGTAACTTACGGGTATGATAAACATAATGCTCGTAGAGTCTATGAATATAATAAGTATCAGATGTATGATGGAATGTGGGGTAACTTGGGTATAGATTTCTATACTCATATTAAAAACTTGAGGTTTTTTGGAGAATTGGCAATTGATATGTCGCCGGCTTTAGCCGCAATATTAGGTGTAATATGGAGTCCTTCCTATGAGTTTGAAGGGGGTATATTATATAGAAACTATTCAAAATCATATATTGCTACGCATGCCGGTGCATATTCTACCCTTTCTAATTGTTCAAATCAAAATGGAATATCGGTTAATTTGAAGTATATGTTTTCTTCAAATATGAGTCTGAGTTTTAATTCTGATTATGTTTATCATCCATGGCTGAGGTATCGGATTGATTCTTCATCTAATGTATTTAAAAGTAAGGCAAAGATTGATTATTTGTTTAATAATGGGTTATCACTTTATTTTCATGTCTCTCATTTGTATGGAGATAGTGAAGCTTCTCATAAGTTTGGTGTGAGAATAAATATTAAAAAGATTATTTTCAATACTATTACTCTTGGTACACGTGTAGATGGAACTATTATTACAAGTGGAGGAAAAGGATATGCAATATATCAGGATATAACATATAAATCAAAGAACAGAAAAATAGAAGGCTCTCTTAGAGGAACTTTTTTTAAAACATCTGATTGGGAATCAAGATTATATATATATGAAAGAGATTTGCCACAAAGTTTTTCGGTTTCAAGTTATTATGGGAATGGAATAAGCGCATATGCAATAATTCGTTACTCTCCATTTCGTAATATGGATTTTTGGATAAAATGCTCACATATAAAATATTTTTCACAAGAAAAAAGCCCCAAAACTGATTTGAGGCTTCAAATAAATTATTCATGGTGAATTAAGAAGCATTTTTGATTCGGATTTTCATCCCCGGGTAAATCTTTACATTGCGACCGAACCCATTGATTTGCAGAATATCATTCAGACTTATACCTGTGAACTTGTTTGCAATTCCCCAAAGTGTATCGTTTTTCTTTACAGTATACATTACGAATCCTTGTGATGACGTTGTTTTAACTTTTAAAGAAGTAACCGACTCCCCCCCACTGCTTACAGATGAGTTGGATCCATATATATATAATTTTTGACCTATTTTTATGGTATTACTCCTAAGGTTATTCCATCTCTTGATATTTGATACACTTGTTTTATACTTTATAGCGATATGCCCCAGAGTTTCACCGTTTCTTACTTTATGTGAGGTTCGTTGTCCATCATTTCCTGAAAGTTCTGTTATTTTTTTGATTTCTACGGGGTTAAAGAAAGTAGAGTCCTTATATGTGTATATCTCTTTTTCCTTATCAACAAATTGCATACTGTAAGTGTAAGGCAGGCGAAGAATATATGTTCTTTCTGTTCCCGGCACTATATCGTGTGTGTATTGAGGATTTATAGATCTGAGTACCTCAATAGGAATCCCAATGTTATCAGATATTTGTTGGAAGTGGAGCATTTGATTAATCTGAAAAGTGTCAAGATGAGCAGGCATATCCATTTGTGTAGGAGTAATATTATGTTCAGGATAATAATTTAATGTATAAAGAGCAGCCACAAAAGCCGGGATATATCCGCGTGTTTCACGAGGAAGATATTTGTAAATTGTCCAGAAATCTTTTGATCCGCCTGAACGCCTGATGGCTTTATTTACATTACCCGCTCCGCAGTTGTATGATGCGATAGCCAAAGTCCAGTCTCCGAATATGAGATATGAGTCTTTTAGGTATTGTGCTGCTGCATGGCATGATGCTATTGGATCATATCTTTCGTCAACAAAAGAAGTCATTCGCAGATTGTATATTTTAGCTGTACCGTACATGAATTGCCACATTCCTTTTGCCCTTGATCTTGATACAGCCTTGGGATTAAGTGCAGATTCTATTACTGCCATGGCCTTTAATTCTTTAGGAAGATCGTATTGATCAAATATTTCCTCAAATATTGGTAAATAGTATTTTGATTTTCCCAGTATGGTTTGAATTTTATCAGGCATCTTTTGGGTGTAGCGGATGATATAGTTTCTGATAATATTGTTGTATGGAAGTGATATGAACGAATTCATCTGTTTCAACCTCTCTATATATATTGAATCAGGAATATTAGAAGTTAATGTATCTGTCTCAGTATCATCATATCCCATATCCAATTCATTTTGGCTCTTTTCATACCATATATTTAACAATGAATCAACATTTTCTGTTGTATATTCCTGTAAATAACAAGGTTCTTCTTCAAATATACTGGTGGTGTCTGATAGTTCAATAGGACCGGTTGCATTTTGATAATCAACCATTAAAGAATCATATGCTCTTTGAAGTGAATCTATTTTTTGATTCAGATATGAAATAGTCTTTTTATTTTTATTTGAAAACAGAGAAATTTTCTGTTGCCCGAATGAATTAAAACAAGATAAAAGTAGAAAAATCAGGATAAATGTTGATGTTATGTTTTTTGATAGATGCATTATTAAAAATTTAATTGCATTTGGAATCCAAATGCCGGGTTATTATTTACTGCTGCAAAATTTGTATTGATAGGATTTACTATCGTCGGCTGTACATTGAATGAAAGGTCATCGCTGACATCAAAATCGCTCATATAGGCAAACACGTTTGCATCAATGATATTTAAGGCATATACAAGTACAGTGGCAATAACAGAGTAATCTCGGTAACGTCGATACTGGTCTCTGTACCATTCTGCCTGTGATGCAGTGATATGTCCTTTGTATCCGCTTTCACTGTCATTTGCCATGATGTAAATATATTTAAATCTTTTGTATTGTATGTCATTCATATGAAAAAAATAGCCACAAGCTACAAATCCTCCATACCAGATAGGAATCTTCCAATAATCTCCATTATATGCCTGTCCCAAACCAGGTAGAAGAGCTGAATATAGTGTGGATTTTCCCGGGTCCGGTTTTTTGTCACTGTCGAATGATATTATCCCGTCCATTACTGAACTCCAGTATATCAAACCAGCACTGAGGTAACAATATGTTCTATAATTGGCATATTTTTGCTCTCCGGTTTGTTGATATTTTTGATTATTCTGTATGCCAAAATATATTGTACTTCCAAGTCCACCATAGAATAAAGGTAATTTCCAATAATCTCTATTGTATATTTGTGCACTACCAGGCATAATAACAGAACCTAAAAACAAATATGAAGGAGTAAGACTATCTTTATGAGACAAACCTCTGAATAATTTTTTAAAAGAGATGCCACCTGTTGTATCGGCTGAGACTTCACTTTCTGAGTTTGTCCCGGTAGTGTTAGAACCGGGAGGACCACTTATTACACCACTGCCCGAACCTGTTTTTGTCGCAGTTTTGAACTGCGCACAAATGTTAGAGCATACTCCAACTAATAATAATAATGTAAGAATGTATCGACGCACTGTGATCTGATTATTTACGAATTCTTCTCTTCAAGCGCTTTAAGAAAAGCGGAAACTTCATCATCATCCTTAAACCGGATGGTCATTACTCCATTTCCTTTATCTGAACGCTTCAGTGAGATTTTGTTATTAAAATATTTTCCGACAATCTCTAACATCCTATAATATGTGTCGGGAAGAGTCTGTTCTTTATCAACAGACATGGAATTTTTCTCACTCTTTTTCACTTTATCCTCCAATTGTCTTACAGAAAGGTCATTTTTTATAATAAGTTCACATAGTTGCAATTGAGTTTTAGTATTATTTACAGAAAGTAATGCCTTTGCATGTCCAACACTGATCTTTCCTATTTTAATGGCTTTTTGAATTTCAACAGGGAGTTTTAGCAAACGTAGATAGTTTGTGACTGTTGTTCTTTTTTTTCCTACACGGTCAGCCATACCTTCCTGGGTTAGGTTGCACTCTTCAATAAGACGCTGAAAACTTAAAGCAGTTTCAATGGCATCAAGATTTTCCCTTTGTATATTTTCAACGATAGCCATTTCCAACATACCGGCATCATCTGCTTTGCGAATATATGCCGGAATAAGTGTCAATCCTGCAATCTTAGCTGCTCTAAATCGTCTCTCTCCACTTATTATCTGGTACATTTCCGGTGTTTTTTGCCTGAGTGTAATCGGCTGTATAAGTCCCAATACTTTAATGGATTCAGCAAGTTCATTTAGAGAATCTTCATCAAAAGTTGCACGAGGTTGAAAGGGGTTTGGTTCTATTTGATTCAGAGGAATATCTGAAATAGAAGTAGGATTAGCCTCTATTGCTGATCTTAGTTCATTATTTATATTAGTTTGAGCACCTTCAGCATCGGCCAATAAAGCACTCAATCCCTTTCCTAATGCAGCTCTTTTTGTCATTATGAATTCCTTTTAATTATTTCTTTTGCTAAATTAAGATAATTTCCCGTTCCTATTGAAATGGCATCATACAAAATTGCAGGCTTGCCATGTGATGGCGCTTCACTTAATTTTATGTTCCTTGCAATAATTGTGCTAAATACCATCTCCTTAAAATGAGTACGGACCTCATCCACTACTTGATTATGCAGTCTTAACCTGCCATCATACATGGTAATTAGAAACCCTTCTATTGATAATGATGGATTAAGTCTTGTTTGCACTAATTTAATGGTATTAAGAAGCTTCCCTAGTCCTTCAAGTGCGAAAAATTCTGGCTGTACCGGAATAATTATTGAATCGGCTGCAGTTAAAGAGTTGACTGTTATGACTCCTAATGATGGAGCGCAATCAATTATGATATACTCATAATCGTCTTTTATTTTATTTAATGCGTTTTTAAGTGTTGCTTCTCTGTTCTCAATATTTAACAACTCTATTTCAGCACCGACAAGGTTGATATGGGAAGGAACTATTTTAAGGTATTCAAGTTCTGTACTTAGAATTGCATCTTTTATATCTATTGTACCAATTAAAACTTCATATAAAGTCTTCATGGTGTTTGAATCTGGATTATAATTCAGCCCGGAAGTGGTATTTGCCTGTGGATCAGCATCAATCAATAGTGTTTTTTTTTCTAGTACGGCAAATGATGCAGCTAAATTAATGGCTGTTGTAGTTTTTCCTACTCCACCTTTTTGATTTGCAATAGCAATAATTTTTCCCATATATAATCTTGATTCTTTTATTAGAGACAAATTTACAAAATCTTTTTTTACTATATGAATTATATTAATTTTGTGAATAATTAATAATATAATGACTAAAATTTGGAAAGTTATTGTCAATCAAAAGGCAGGTAGAGGTATGGGATTAAAAGACTGGCCTTACATATCAAGTGCAATGGCAAAAGCCGGATTAAAGATATCCAGCGTATTCACGGAACACAAATATCACGCTGTAGAGTTGACTAAAAAAGCAATTTCAGAAGGATATAGAGATTTCATAGCAGTAGGTGGAGACGGCACGTTACATGAAGTTTTAAATGGAATTTTTAAACATGGAAAGGTTTCTCCATCTGATATGACTTTAGCTGTTATATCTGTAGGTTCAGGAAATGATTGGGGTCGTATGCATAATATTTCACATGAATATGATGAAGCAATACAAGCTATTGCAAAAGGAAATTTGGAAATACAAGATGTTGCTAAAGTGACCTCTTTTAAGAACGGTGAGATGTTCTTACGATATATGATAAATATTGGAGGAATGGGTTTTGATGCAAATGTGTGTCACCACTTTGATTTATTGAAGATTAAGGGGCAATCGGTTAGCAGACTTTATATAAAAGGGCTACTGAAAGCGTTTTTTGGGTATTCTACTAGACGTTTTAATGTGGTTTCAGATAACATTACTTTTTATAATGGGGATGTTTTTTCAACTTCAATTGGAATTGGAAGATATTCCGGTGGAGGAATGATTCAGACACCAGAAGCTATAGTGGATGATGGACTGCTTGAGTTAACAGTGATAAAAAAAATACCAAAATATAAGGTATTGATGAACTTAGGCAAACTTTATTCAGGAAGGATTTTTTCTATAAAAGAAGTAATCCATACAAGGGCTCAAAAAATAGAAATTCAATCATGGCCCGAATCACGTGTTGAAGTAGATGGTGAAGATGTCGGATTTTCACCTATGACAGTAGAGATAATTCCTCAATCAATCAGGGTAGTTGCTGCTAAAAAATAATAGTTAAAATATGAATGCTAAGTTTAAAAAGAAATTTTACGATCTGCTTCCATATTTGGTTGCAGCTGTATTGTTTATTGTTATTGCTCTTACATATTGCAAGCCTATTCTTTCGGGTAAGGTTTTATTTCAATCTGATGTTAAACAATGGGAGGGAATGGCGCATGAGGTACTTTCTCATAAGGAGGCAACAGGAGATATTTCGTATTGGACTAATTCTATGTTTTCAGGAATGCCTGATTACCAGATATCATGGAATGTGCCATCTGTCAAGATGTTAAAACCCATTAAAGCTGTTTCTCACTTGTTTTTTAATAATAGCATTCTTTTTATTCTTTTAGGTTATTTTATAGGGTTTTTTATTCTATTACGTTCTTTCGGGATAAATAAATGGATATCAATAATTGGATCAATTGCCATCTCTTTTTCATCATATTTTTTTATTATCATTGCTGCCGGCCATGAATCAAAAGCTATTACTCTTGGAATACTTGCACCGGTAATTGCCGGGTTTATTTTGCTGTTTAGAAAAAAATATTTTTGGGGATTTGCCCTGACAGTTTTATATTCTGCTATGGGGCTGATGTCCCATCCTCAGATGTCATATTATATTTTTATGATGCTTGGAATATTTGGTGTCGCTGAAATATATATTCATATTAAAGAGAAGAAAGTAAAAGATCTCATAATATCTTTACTCTTGTTTGTACTGGCAATAGGTATAGGAATAGGAACAGGATATAGCAAATTGAGTTCAAATGCTGAATATTTAAAGGAGACGATGAGGGGAGGTCACTCCGATCTTAACAAGACTGTAGCTTCAGCTGATAAATCTTCAGGACTTGATCTGGAATATGCTACTCAGTGGAGTTATGGAATTGACGAAACTATGACGTTACTTATACCTAATTTTAAGGGAGGCTCTTCCAATTATAATGTGGGTACTGATTCTAAGATGTTTAAAACATTGATAGAGAATAAAGTATCAAGGAGTGAGGCGACTAATTTATGTAAAGGTCTTCCGTTGTATTGGGGAAAACAACCGTTTACTTCGGGCCCGGTTTATGTTGGAGCTATTATATTCTTTTTATTTATTTTGGGATTATTCATAGTTAAGGGTCCATATAAGTGGGCTTTACTGGCAGCCACACTTTTCTCTGTATTCTTATCCTGGGGAAGCAATTTCATGGGGCTGACCAAGTTCTTTTTTAATTACTTTCCTTTCTATGATAAATTCCGAACAGTTTCTTCTATTCTTGTAGTAGCTGAAATTGCAATTCCACTATTGGCATTCTTGTCAATAAAGGCAATCATGGATAGAACTGTTTCAAAAGAAAAAATAATTCATGCTGTACGTAATTCTGTAATAATTACTGGAGGTATTTGTCTTTTCTTCGCACTTTTGGGACCAATTTTATATAATTTCACTGCTCAAGGTGATGCCTCCATGTTTGGCAATTTACCTAAATGGTTCGGCGATGCTGTCATAAATGAGAGAATATCAATGTTTCGTTCCGATTCGTTAAGATCATTATTTTTTATTCTACTTTGCGGGGCTACAATATGGCTTTTTGTCAAAGAGAAGATAAAATTTAAATATTTTGCTTTGGTACTTGGCATTTTAGTAATTGTTGATATGTGGCCTGTAAATAAGAGATTTTTTAATGATGATATGTTTGTTTCTAAAAGACAGGATGCAAGTTATTTTTCATTACAGCCATATGAGAAGCAAATATTGGAGGATAAAGACCTTGATTTCAGAGTGGCTAATTTCACCACCGATACATTCAAGGAATCAAGGACTTCTTATTATTTTAAATCTATAGGGGGATATCATGCTGCCAAGTTGCGTCGTTATCAGGATTTGATCGAAAATCACTTTGCATTAGGTAATCAGAATGTCTATAACATGTTGAATACAAAATATTTTATATTTCGTGATAAAGGTGGGAATTTTATTGTAAACCAAAATCCTTCGAGGTGTGGAAATGGATGGTTCGTAGATTCCGTATATACGGTTGAGACGCCTAATGAAGAGTCTGATGCATTGAAGACAATTAATCTGATGAAAGTTGCAGTTACAGATGTTAAGTTTAAGGATTTTGTAAAGGAGAGTACTCCTGTGGATTCTACTGCAAAAATAGTATTGACAAAGTATACTCCCGATGCTTTGGAATACATAACTAGTTCCAATGTAAATAAGACGGCGGTGTTTTCAGAAATATATTATCCGTATGGATGGAATGCATATATTGACAATGTACCAACTAAACATTTCAGAGTCAATTATGTATTGCGTGCACTGAATATTCCTGCAGGTGACCATATTGTTAAATTTGAATTCAGACCGGATTCGATATATAAAGGAGATAAGATATCGATAGTATTTATAATAATAATGTATGGAATAGTGCTGTTTTTTATAGGCTATTCAATATATAGGTATAATAAGAAGAGAAAAATATCCATTACTAAGCAGAAATAGAATGGGGGTAATTATCCGGCAAAGTATTAAAGGTACTATAGTCAACTATGTGGGTATAGCGATTGGTTTTATTACCACTTTCTTTGTCTTGACACGCTGCCTTACGGCCGAGGAGATAGGATTAACCCGTGTTCTTGTTGATGCGGCGACACTTTTTGCAGGACTTGCACAGTTAGGTACTAATGCTTCTGTGATGAGATTTTATCCTTATTTTAAGGATAAAAAAAGCAAAGATCACGGCTTTTTCTTCTGGTCGCTTGTTGTTCCTTTTATAGGGTTTACAATATACAGCATTATTTTTTTATCACTGAAAGTGCCTATCAGTACAGCATTTGCAAAAAACTCTCAGTTGTTTGTAGATTACTACTATTTTGTTTTCCCTTTAGCATTCTTTATGCTTTATATGGCGGTATTCGAAACAAATTCAAATGTTCTTATGCGAATAGCCGTTCCGAAGTTTATACGAGAGGTAGGTATAAGGGTTATGTTGTTGGTAGTTTATTTGCTGTATTCATATGATGTACTCTCAATAACTGGATTTATATTTTCATTCAGTATTGTCTATGGTATTGCCACTTTATTGAATATACTATATTTGTTTTCACTCAAAAGAATCTCATATAAGCCCGATTTTAAATTCATCACCAAGCCTTTACGAAAAGATTATCTGAATTATACTGTATTTCTGATTGCGGCTGCTCTTGGAAGTGCCATTGCACCAAGTATTAATACTCTCTTTGTAACTGCAAAAATGGGTTTGGTGTATACCGGAGTATTTACCATAGCGACATATGTGGCTACTGTTGTAGAGATACCTTATCGTTCTTTAGGAACGATATCACAACCTCAGATTTCGCAGGCTGTTAAGGATAATGATATCGTGACTGTTAATAAACTTTGCAAAGGGGTCTCTCTTCATCAGTTTCTTGCCGGATTTTTTATCTTTTTCATAGTTTGGATAAACATAGATCTATTTTTTGATTTGTTGCCTAATGGTCAAGAATATGCTTCTGCAAAGTGGGTGGTATTTATTTTAGGAATGACAAGGTTGTTTAATTCATCTTTTAGTGTTGGAACATCTGTGCTCAGCTATTCAAAATACTATTATACTTCGCTGGGTTTCAGTTTTCTATTGACATTTCTTGCAATATTTTTTAATGTTAAACTGATTCCTGTCTGGGGAATTAATGGGGCTGCTTTTGCAACGCTGTTTTCTTATATTATCTATTATTTGTTGTTGTTGGGACTGGTAAAGTGGAAGATGAAAACTTCACCTTTCTCAATGGGACAATTTAAGGTAGTATTGATAATCTGTTTACTTTTTGCTCTTAATTGGCTCTGGACAATACTCTTGACTCCAGTACTCCATTCTATTCAATTTTCTGAATTTGCATGCAATATTATAGATGCTGTACTTCGTACAGGTATATTCTCTATAATTGGAATAGTGATTATATATTACTGGAGAGTATCAGATGAAGTTAACGGACTTATAAAGAAGGTGCTGAAAAAATCATAGGAATATTCCTTCGTCTTCTTTAATCGGCACAGGACATTTTATTTTCCTATATGCACCACCGATAATTCTTAAAAACATTGAGACGTTTTTTAAATACCAATGACTTGGCGTAATCCATTTATATAGTTTATAAGTTTGTCCTGATACTTTCAAATTTTTGATTTCATATTTATAATGAATGAATGGCTCCCTTTCTGTGTTTATAAGGTAATATGCATACTTCAATGCCCCTGATTTCTCTTTGGGTTCAAGATTCTGTTTTTTAATCAGTTCATCCAACTCTTCAAATGTATTTGGAAAATAGCAAATATCCAGCAAACTATACCAGCATCTTGAAAGTAGTATTACAGGTTTTTCCCAATAAACAGCTTCTGCTCCTGTTGTAGAACCAAAAACCACTATTTTTTCTGCTGAATCGATTAATGAATAGGTGCTGACAGGGGAATTTGCAGGGATTACAGTAACATTTTTACTGATTTTTCCCAACTCATACAGATTTTTATGATAAGCATAGTTAACATTTTTAAGATTAGGATGAACCCTTAAATAAAAATGAAAATTTTCTTCATCTTTATATTTCTCAAATAAAAATTTGATTCCCTGATATTGGCTTGGAAAAAAATTATGTTCAAATTCACTTCCCAATGAGGCGAATTCATCTTCAGAACTGTTAAATATAACAATATTGTGTTTTTTGTCATCCCAGTTATCAGGTAATAGCCCTTTTACTTGTTCCTTTACATATATTTTATCTCCTGCTGCGATGGCATTTCTTCTGTCATCAAAAAACTTTTCTGCAATTGCTGTTTTTTTTTCTGTAGGAGCAAAATCGGAATCCCAGAAATGTAGTATACGTTCAGTACCATGTTCTACCCCGTGAGGTGTATTATTGTAAAAATTATTTATTCGGAATCCTGTAATATTGTCACCAGAGACTTCAAATACGTTAATATTGAATTTTCTGACTTGACAAGTATCATATATTGGGCGGGATATCGTTATGCGGGAATTAAAAGAGCCAACAACATCAGGACAAAATTTGTCCAAAGCGGTGTTTACTATATCAGTATTTATCAGTGCTGTTTTTAATAAAGTGTTAAAATACTTTTTAAATTCTGCATCTATTAGCGGATAAAGATTTCTGGTTTCTGTTATATATGTAGAGAAAGCGGCATAACCTATTTTAACGTCATTATATTCAAGTTTTTTTATATCAGCAACAGAATTATATTCAAAATTAATTTTACTGTAAGAATCATATTTTCGATTGAAAAATTCGGATACAGGGACTGTTTTAACACTGCTGGAAAGAGTCTTGAAATATAATTTTTGGTTATAAAGACATTGTCTGCATAAACATTTTTTTCCTGTCGTGTTGACCCAACAATGATTTATGTTTTTACCATCGCAGTAAATCAGAGTGACATAATCTCCTTTTTTTGCAAATCTTTCCACATTTTCCAAAACGGCAAATAAGTGAGAAGGTAGTATTATGCTGCACTCCAATGGGGCAAAAATGAGATGTTTCAATTTCTGATCTGTTTCCGTGTTCATAAATTCTAATTTGTTTCTTTGTTATCTATAAAATGAAAATCCATAGGTGTCCCTGCTTCGATGTCACATATTACTTTCTTCCCCAAAATATCTTTTAAATATTTAGGATGAATTCCATAAGCAGGCCTTATTGAACGAATGTTCTTTTCAGTCAATAGTTCTCCTTTTTTTATGTTTTTAACAATGAACAAAGACCTTGAAAATTCTCTTCCCGGGATAGTAGATGTATCAGTAGGGTATGAGATAGTTCCTATTGCTCTTTCCACTTCTCTGATTGAATCTGTCATTAGTCTAAACTCATACGGTTCCATAGAAAACTTACTGTCAGGTCCGCCCGCTTTCCTATTAACAATCAAGTGTTTTTCAACAACAGATGCACCCAGAGAAACGGCAGCAATGGCTACACTGTTTGTAGTGGTGTGATCTGAAATTCCAACTTTCACTCCAAATCTACACGCCATATCAGGTATTGTGGCAAGGTTTGCCTTTTCAACAGGGGCTGGGTAACAAGATGTACACTTAAGTAGTGTAATATCATCATTTCCAACTTTGCGGCAGGTTTCAACTGCGAGTTTGATATCTTCTTCTGTTGCAATACCGGTAGAAAGTATCATCGGTTTTCCTTTACTGGCAGCATATCTGATCAGATTAATATCTGTAATTTCAAAACTTGCAATTTTATATATTGGATTATTTATGCTTTCGAGAAAATCGACAGCACTATTGTCAAAAGGGGTGGAAAAAATGATCAAACCTTCATCTCTTGCAATTTCGAAAAGTTCGGAATGCCACTCCCATGGAGTATATGCCTCTTTATACAAATCAAATAGAAATTTTCCATCCCAAATGGTACCTTGTTTTATTTTGAAATAATCGTTACGGCAGTCAATAGTTATGGTATCAGCCGTATATGTTTGTAGTTTAACAGCATCAGCACCTGCCTGTTTTGCTGCAAGGACAGTCTCTATGGCAAGTTTTTTACTTCCATTATGATTTGCCGAGAGCTCTGCAATAATAAATGTCTTTTTTAGGGAAAGTTCTAAATGAGCATAAGTTGTATCTCTTCCTGTTTCGATAAACCCTAATTTTTTATGGAAAAGTAAACTATGTGAATTATCAAATTTTACTAATGCTTTTATTTTTCTCAGCGAAGAATTTTTACGTAAATGATCAAAGAAAATAGTACTAAGCTTTTTTGCCAATCCTTCTCCTTCAAATTCAGGGTTCACATATATGCCCCATTCCGCCCATTGCTCTCTTTTTACTATCGGATGGAGGCTTATTGAGCATATAAAAGTGTGTTTTCTTATTACGGCAAAATATACTTTTTCGGAGCTTCTTTTTAATGATTCAATAAAGGAGAGGTGTTCTTCCCAACTTATCGGGTCGCTATTTGTCATGGTACTTCTTATTGATGCCAAATTTCTGACATCAAAAATCTTTTTGATATGGACTTCAGAGAGTAAAGTGTAATTTATGAAATGAAAGTCATTGTATGAAAAGTTATTGATTATCATAATTGTGAAAATAGATTAATATAGCGGCAACACAGAGTTTTAATTGAGTCGGTTCTACATGGTAAATCATTTCCGCTCATTGATGAGACTACATTGGGAATATTATCAACATTATTCTTTTTCAACAAATCCCCAAGGCCATAAATATAGTTGGATTTTTTAAGATATTGATAGAATTCTATTTGATTTTCAACATAATAACCAGCTGCAATTTTTGTCCCGCAAGCCAAAGCTTCAATACATATGGTACTTGCTGAGAGGATTGCTACGTCACAACTTTTGAATATTGATACAATCTTTTCAGCTGATATGTTTCTATGCAGGAAAATCATATCTTTATTTAAATTATCTTTTGAAAAAAGGAATCCATCTCCGACAATGGCATCAATTCTGGTAATTGAAGTGAGCTCTTTGAGGCTCTCAATAACTTGAGTAGTTAAATTATTGTAATCAACTCCACCAAAATTAACAACCACTCTCTCAATCATGTTATTATTAATATTACTGCATCTTTGCGCAGCATCAATAAAAGGTTTTCTAAGCAATGCCCACTCAAGCCCTAAACATAATTTTGTATATGGCTCGATTGAAAAAAGTTTTGGATTATCAAGACCATGATTAATGACAACATCGGCAACATAATGCTTGTCATGGATGTCATCTATGCAGACAAGTTTACACCCTTTTTCTTTGATATTTCTTTGATAATCGGTAGAAAAAAAATAATTATCCAAAACAACTATTTCCTCTCCTGAAAGTAAATTAATAAAATCTTCAAATTTTGTCTCTTCTGAATTTAGCTGTATAAGCCTACAAACATTTGCTATCTCATTTTTCTGATATTCACTGGGAAGGAGGGTGGCAAAAGCGCAGTCAAAATCATTCTTTAATATCTGTGCCAAAGCAAGAGTACGGACAAAATGCCCATATCCTATATTAATGCCTGCATCGGAGCGAAAGATGATTTTTTTTTTGGTCATATATAAGTTAATCGTTTTCTAATGATTTTTTATATCCCTCGTTGCGTATATGATGTTTATTGAGATCCATAATCTCTTTGTGCTTTTCCAGGTACTCCACATACTCTTCAAAACCTTTTTCAATGCCAAGGTGTTCTATTAGTTTTTTTACTACTTCAAAATCTTCCGGAGTATCAACTGTTATCCTGACTTTCGAATAATCTTTTGAATATCTTATATTTTCTGATTTAAACATATTACCGCCCTTAAAGGATGAATTTCTCCAGATATATGGAGTAACATGCTCTCTGTCACTTTTTAAAGTTGCCTCTTTATGGGCTTTTTCTAAAGCAGAGAATGTAAAAACTTCAATGTCAACTCCATTGGGATATGTAGGATCAAGGGTATTGGATACATAATCATTATCGGAATTGATACTTTTTTCTATTATGTAATCAATTACTGCAGGATCATTTAACGGACAGTCTGAAGTAACTCTGACAACATAGTCCGGATGCTCTGGTTTTGCTGCCATGTAAAAACGGTCAAGGACATCATCAATAGATCCCTGAAAAGTTTCTACATTAAGCTTTTTTGCAATATTAATAATATGTTTTGCTCCTGCTTCTTTTGTGGTTGCTACTATGAACTTGTCGATTTTTTTAGATTGTAAAATTCTTCTTATATGAATTTCCAGCAGACTTTGCCCGTTAACTTCCTTTAGTATCTTGGCAGGGAATCTGGTTGACCCATATCTTGCTTGTGTTATTGCCAGTATTTTCATTTATTCAATAAATTCTTTCACCTTTTCTATGACCCAATTTTGCTCTTTTTCTGTTAGAGTCGGAAACATCGGCAAACTCAGGCATCTTTCGTAATATTTTTCAACAATAGGAAAGTCTCCTTTTTTATTTCCCAATTTAATATAATACGGTTGAGTATGCACAGGTTCATAGTGAACTTGTGCAAAAATATTGTTTAATTTCAGATGATTATACAAACCGGCTCTGTCTTCAACTTGTATGATATAGAGGTGGTATGCATGAAATGAGTCGCCATCAACTTTTGGTGTTATGATTCCTTTTGTATTAGCAAATGCTTCATTGTATTTTTTTGCAATTTCATTTCTCTTTTTCAGATTTTCATCAAGCCTTGTCAATTGGGAGATACCAAGTGCAGCCTGAAAATCGGTCATTCTGTAATTGAATCCCAGTTCCTGCATTTCGTAGTACCAACCGCCGTGATTTTCATGCAGTAGTGATGGGCTTTTTGTGATTCCATGTGTACGATACAGACATAATTTATTGTATAGCGCTTCATTGTTTGTAGTAACCATTCCTCCTTCACCGGTAGCAATATGTTTCACGGGATGAAAAGAGAATGCAGTTAAATCAGAAAATAAACCATTACCACAGTTTTGTTTTTTATTATTACTATCTATAAAGTATGCTCCAGGTGCATGACATGCATCTTCAATAATCCACAATCCATATTCATCTGCCAGTTCTCTTAATTTTTCACCATGAACAGGATATCCTGCAAAGTCTACAGGAACAATCCCTTTATAATATCCTTTTGGCTTTTGTTTGAGCATATTATGCAACTTATCGATGTCAATTAAATAGTTCTCCTTATCTATATCACAAAAAGACACATTTCCACCACAATACCGGACACAATTTGCAGATGCCACAAAAGTAAGGGGGGTAACTATTATATTGTCTCCGGCTTTAATACCGATGGCTAGTGCTGCAATATGCAGTGCCGCTGTACCATTACAAACTGCGACAGAATACTTGGCACCGATTCTTCCGGCAAATTTATTTTCAAACTCGCTTACTTTAGGTCCCTGTGTTAGAAAATCCGATTTTAGGGTTTCAACGACGGCCTGAATGTCTTCGTCAGTTATATTATGTCTACCGTAGGGTATGGGTTTCATTATATGCAGAAGTTAGGATCAACAAATTCTTTAATTTTTCTTCTAAGACTTTCAACTGTCTCCCATTCGGTGTTTTCTCCTGAACTATAGTGGAAACCGGATGGTACCTCAATTGCATTATGGTGTGCGATATAGTCCTCATTTTTATGGTTGAAAGATACTGATGGCAGGATAGCATAATATTTTCCCATATCTATCGTATTCATAGCATCAGTAATTGTTATCATCTCCTCGTGCAGTTTTTCGCCAGGCCTGATGCCTATCACCTCTAATCTTGCATCCGGAGCAATTGCTTTTGCTACATCAATTATTTTATATGAAGGTATCTTAGGTACAAATATTTCACCACCGAGATGATGCCCCAGCGCATACATGACCATATCTACTCCTGCCTGCAAAGTGATATTGAATCTGGTCATTTCTTCATGGGTAATAGGGATTACTCCGTCATTTCTCTTGTTTAAAAAGAAAGGAATAACGGAGCCACGTGAGCCCATGACATTCCCGTATCGTACAACAGAAAATTTTATATTACGTTTCCCTTTTATATTGTTTGCTGCAACAAATAATTTATCGGAACATAGTTTGGTGGCTCCATAAAGGTTTATAGGAGCACAAGCCTTATCTGTAGACAGAGCAATAACATGTTCAACATTAGTGGACAATGCTGCATTGATTACGTTTTGGGCACCGCCGATATTCGTTTTTATACATTCATCTGGATTGTATTCCGCAGTATCTACTTGTTTTATTGCCGCCGTATGGATAATTATATCAATGCCTTCACAAGCCCTTTTAAGGCGGTCCGCATCCCTTACATCACCAATGAAAAATCTTAAATTAGGATATTTATTAGCTGGATATTTTTGTTTCAACTCGAACTGTTTAAGTTCATCGCGCGAATAAATGACTATCCGTTTATTTTGGGGATAATCTCTAATTATTGTCTCTATGAACTTTTTTCCAAAGGAACCTGTTCCTCCGGTTATCAGAACTGATTTTTGATTTAACATTTTTTCAACAGATTTAACTTACAAAAATAATAAAAATTTCAACACCACTGCCTGTCACCTTTATCAGCTATTTTCCAAGTAAACCTTTGCTGACATTCCATCTGAAATGAATAAGTTTCAATCCTTTTTGAGGTGATAACGATAATGTGTAATAAATAAAAAGAATCAATGTGACGCCCCATTTTATTGTTTCAAGAATGAGTCGTTTAAAATATTTTGTTTCTGAAATATCAAGAGTGCGCCTCCTTTCACTTTTACCTATTGAGTATGTCAAACGGTAAAAATAATCTTTTGACAATTTTGTTTCAGGTATCATATGGTAAAGAACCGGAGTGGGAAGATAGAAGAAACGTAGATTATGATCCCTCATTTTGTCAAAAATGTCTTTTTCCTCTCCACCTAAAAGATTTCCTCCACTTCGTCCAAGGTTTACGTTATATAATCCCACACTGTCAAAAATTTCTTTACGGTATGCTGCATTTCCTCCAGCAGGATATTTCCCGTTTTTAAATTCTATTATTTTTTTTCCAAAATATAAGTATCCAGTAATCAGGTTCTTTGTAAAATGAGATATCCATGCTGGCTTTTTTGTCTCATATATTGGATAAACTGGACCTCCAGCTGCATATGCATTTTTATTGTGTTCAAAAAATGAGGCATAGCTTGATAAAAACACTTTGTTTACAGTGGCATCATCGTCCACATAAATCAATATTTCTCCTTTTGCCTCAGATATACCCAGGTTTCTGGCATAAGATAATCCTTGTTTTTTTTCAATAAAATACCTTAAATTTACATTTGGAAAAGAAGTTTGAAAACGGTGATATTCAATTTCTGTATTATCAGTACAATTGTTGTTTATCAATATGATTTCATATTTTTCAACCGGAAAGTCATTATTGGCAATGCTCTTAAGAACATTGAAAAGGTACTTGTCGCGATTATATGTACAGATAATTACAGAGAGCATACAATTTATTTACTAAACAAAAGTACAAAAAAAAGAGGGCCCAACTTAGTAAAATATTTATATTTATAAAAAAATAACGGTATGGACAGAAGAAATTTTATAAAGGTGGTTTCAGTAGGAAGTCTGGCAATTGCTACTTCACCTATTATTAAGGCGGCCGATAGCGGGATTTTACCTGAAGAGTTGCCGGAAACAAATATTAAAGACGCTATTGCCATACCACGAACAAAGAATTCCATGCCAGGAAGATATCCCGGAAAAGTGGCATTATGTAAAAGAATGGATTCTGTTGTACAGGGGGAAATAGTGGAATCGGTGGCTTATGATATGTTGGCAGCTTCCATGCTTTCTCTTACTGGGCGGAGAAAATTGTCCAGAGCCTGGAGGGAATTTGTTTCTCCGAAAGATATTATTGGATTGAAAGTAAACCCAATTGGAGGAAAATTACTTTCTACTTCTCATGCTGTCGTAAAATCCATTATCAGACAACTTGAAGAATCGGGAATAAGCAGGTCAAATATAATTATATGGGATAGGAGAGAAGAAGAACTTCATGATGCCGGGTTTAATTCTGACAATTATCCGGGAATAAAAATATTGGGTACTGAATATTGTGACGAAAACGGCAGTTTTTATGGATCTGATGGAAAACTTCTTAGTGAAGGCAGGATTGACAGAAACTGGTATTTTTATGCAGATGTTGAAGAAAAGTATGATGCTTATACTATCCCATATATGGTAAATGAAGGGAAATATTCTTATTATTCAAAAATATGCACACAAGAAGTAACCAAGATAATCAATGTTCCTATACTTAAGAATGCCGGTTCTGCTATTACTTGCTGTATGAAAAATCTAGGATTTGGAGTGATAACCAATACTGCAAGACTTCATAAACAATTTTGGCATCATACCAGTGCATATGTCTGTGCTTTTCCTCCAGTGAGAGATAAAGTTGTCCTTAACATTGCAGATGCTTTAAAAGGGTGTTTTGATGGTGGTCCTGGAGCAAATCCACAGTTTATATGTGAATATAATTCGATACTTGTCGGGTCTGATCCGGTTGCGGTAGATCGTGTAGGACATGATATAGTAATAAATAAAAGAATTCAGGAAGGTATTCAGTCGAAAGACAGAGAAAATTCAACAACATTCTTGGAACTTGCCCGTGATTTGAAATTAGGAGTGTCCGATATTGAAAAAATTGAAATAATAAATGTAAAATGACTGTTTTAAAGAGATATAAAATATTGTTTTCTGCCTTAGTTTTAATTATAATCAGTGGTTTTACTTTTTTTACTGATTGGAAAATGGATGGGGTGGAGGTTAAAAAAGAAAAAGTGTATGAAGGAAGTGCCTTGTATGGATATATGAATGGTGGTTCGGATTTGTTTTTTGAATATGGATTTGAGAATCTTTTAGTACAAGCTCTTATTTATTCAGGGAATGAATATGTTTTAGAGCTTTATACAATGCCCACTCCAGAGGATGCATTCGGTATATATTCAATGCATACTCACAGATGTCTAAAAGCTGATTATGTTTTTATAACTGATTCTTTACAAAAAACTGATTATCCATTGCAGAGAGAGGAAAATGCTTTACAATATTTTAATTGCCTTTCCAAATATCAATTGCAATCTGTAATAGGTAATAAATATGTGTCGATAGTTTTTGATGCAGGAACTGATCAGGCATCAAGAGGTGCGGAAGTTATTATGTCGGATATAATATCAAAATCTGTATTAAAGATGCCGGAAATACCGTATGACATAACAAAAATGCCATGGCCCATGTCGGGCAAACTGAAATATGTACGTGGTCCTATTGCTCTTTACAATCTTGAAGATCAGGCTATTGATAAGTATAAAAATCAATCTGATTATAAAGTTTGGCAATATGTTGAAAATCCTGAATCCGAGCCAATAATACGTTAAATGAGATATTCTGCTGCTTTGGCTGTGTCTGTCAGCATATGACGAGATCCGAATTTGTTTTGAAAAAATGATTTATAAATATCAATAAGAGTAGATTTAGGAGATAAGGACATTTATCTATTAACAGCATCTTCAACTTTTTGCCGAAAACAGATATCTTTCTTTATTATTTTCAATACCCACACATATTTTCCCTCTTTCTTTAGCTTCTTGGGCAAGTTGATTTGTGTGCCGTTTTTTAGTAATTGATATTTTAAGGGGCTTGATGTTCCGAGCATTTTGATTGTATCTCCTTTATCTACAATCAGCTTGTTAAGAATTATCGGTTCTTCTGGGAAATCAAAGAAAAAAACGTATTCAGTATTACCGCTTTTACTTTGTGTGTACCGGATGTTTTCTCCTTCATTATATGATTTATACATTCTGGTACCGTAAATGGCTTCACCATTGACTTTCATCCATGTCCCTATTTCTTCTAGTCTTTCGTATGCAATAGTATCAAGTTCTCCATCAGGATTAGGGCCAATATTTAGCAGCAGATTACCTCCTTTACTTACAATATCTACAAGTTTTTCGATAAGTTCATCAGCTGGTTTATATATATCTCCCGGCACATAGCTCCAGCTTGTAGCCATAGTCATACAAGTTTCCCATGGGTAGGGTAATCCTTTTTCAGGAATTTCCTGCTCCGGAGTTAGATAATTCTGAAATTTTCCGGGGACTGCTCTGTCAACAACAATAATATTTTTTTGTTTTTCTCTAGCATTTTTTACAATTTCTTCCATATCAATATCTTGACTTTGGGGGTTACGTGTCCATCTGCTGTTTTCTTCAAATTTTTTCAACTCGTTTTGAACTTCTTCATCACTTTTTTTGCGGACCCATCCGCCATCCAACCAAAGGATATCTATTTTTCCATATTCACTCATCAGTTCGTCGATTTGATTATGCGTGTAATCGACAAATTTTTCCCATTGTTCAGGATGTTTTCCGATAGAATAATTACAATTTCTGTCTACAGAAGGGAATCTCTTCCACCAGTAAAAATCGCTGTGCCAATCTGGTTTAGAAAAATATGCACCTATCCAGAAATTTTCCTTTCTGAAAGCTGAGAACACTTCTTTAGTAATATTGCTGCGAGGATTATTTGAGAATGGCGTTTTTGAATCAGTAATTTTGTATTCTGAAAACTTAGAATCGAACATACAGAATCCGTCGTGATGTTTGGTTGTAAATACCAAATACCTCATTCCAGCATTTTTGGCTGCTTTTGCCCACTTCTCAGGATTAAATTTAACTGGATTGAAAGTAAGTTGCAATTGCTCGTATTTTTTTACGTAATCGTTATAATTTTCTCCATATTCTTTTTTACGTCCACCAGTAGCCCAACTTAAATCTTCAGGACAAATGCTCCAACTTTCTACAATACCCCATTGGCTATATGTGCCCCAATGCATCAAAAGACCAAATTTCAAATCCTGCCACTCCTCTAGACGTTGTCTTATTGCAGGATCTGGATCTTGGGTATAGTATTTATTATCTTCTTTTTTTTCTTTTATCTCTATTCTTCCTCTTAGTCTTATATCTTTACTTGAACTTCCAATCATTATTCTAAAAAAACCCGTCTCGGAAAACATATCTGGAGTTAATTGAAATTCCACTTTTTTTTGTTCTCCTGCTTTTAAAAATACTCTTTGAAATCCTTTTAATTCTTTAATAGGCCTCACATAATCTGAAAATTCATCATAAAAATATAATTGAACAACTTCTTCTCCATCCATACCACCTGAATTTTTAAGGTTGAAAGAGCCTTTTTCATTGTCACATATAAGATTGGAGTATTCAAAACTTGTATAACTCAACCCATATCCAAAAGGGAACAGAGGCTGACCTGTTCCATCATTGTAATCGTCACCTCGCCCTGTCGGTAAATGGTTATAATATAGCGGTAACTGTCCTTCATTCAATGGAAATGTTATTGGCAATTTCCCTGAAGGGCTATTTTCTCCTGTCAATATAGCCGCGATCGCTTCTCCTCCGGCTTCTCCCGGATACCATACATCCAATACGGCATTTACCTTATCTATCCAATCATTCATGGTAATGGCACTTCCTCCAACTATCACCACAATAATAGGTTTTCCAGTCTCTGCAACTCTTAGTATCATATCCTGTTGACGTCCTGGCAATTTTAGACAGCTCCGGTCTTTGAATTCACCTTCTTCAATTCCTACAACAACAATTGCAATGTCACTATTTTTTGCAAGGTTAACGGCTTCATTTATTTTGTTTTCGGAGTCATTGTTAATTCCCATATTCCATATTAGGCTGAACTGAGAATTACCTGAAGGTTCTTTATATTCGACACGGATTTTATATTTTATATTTTTTTTAAAATAGTAAGTTGTCGTAGTGGTACGGTGGCTTTGCAGCTCCCAAGTGTCGATTGTAAGTTTATCATTGATAAATAATCTATATCCATCGTTACCATCTATGCCTATTTTATAATTACCTGATGATGGAGCGGTAATATATCCATTCCATCTTACGGAGAAAAAATCATAATTTATTGATTGATCAGGAGCGAAAAGCGTCCATTGGAAATTAATATTCTTATCTGTTCTGGTTAGAACTGGCTCGCCTTCAAAATCAAGATTATTAAAGTATTCCCCTTTTAACCCATACACACTTTTCCCCTCTTCAGTATGAGATAAAAATTCCTGGTTTACTGGTTCCCATTTAATTTCTTTTCTCCCACATCCCTCTGCATATTTAATTACTGATTTATTTTTGAGAGATGATGACAGTCCTTCCAAAATGCTTACAACATTATTACCAAAACCGCTATATCCACCTAATCTTGCTTGAACTGCGTCAACTCCAATCAAGGCTATGCTTTTATATGAGGCAGATAATGGGAGTACTTTCTTATCGTCATTTTTTAGCAAAACGACTGATTTTAGTGAAGCCTCTTTCGCTATTTGATGATGGGCCAAAATATCAACATCAGAGCTGATCTTTTCTATGTATGGGTCATCAAATAGACCGAGTTCGAATTTTACTCTAAGTACCCTTGCAACTGCACTGTCAATAGCAGAAGATCTCACCTCACCATTTAAAAATGGTCTGGAAAATAATTCATAACTATCAAAATTAGTTTGAAATATAACATCCAATCCGTTTTCTATCGATTGTTTTCCGGCATCTTCATAATCTTTTGCGGTAAAATGCAGAACATTAGCTCCTCCGGTTGCACCTGCATCACTTATTACAAACCCATCAAAATCCCACTCCTTTTTTAGTTTTTCATTTAGCAACCAGTTATTTGAACTGCAAGGTCGACCGTTCAGAGAATTATAAGAGGTCATGATGCTTTTTGCTTTTCCTTCCTTTATTGCCGCTTTGAAAGGAACAAAATATGTCTGATCAAGATAATTCTCATTCATATTGACAGGATAACTATCCCGTCCTCCATCACCATGATTTACAGCAAAATGTTTCGGAGTAGCGACAATTCCTTGTTCTTGAAAAGCTTTTATATATGAGACCCCCATAAGTGAAGATAGTATTGGGTCTTCTCCAAAAGTTTCTTCTACTCTTCCCCATCGGACATCGGTCGTAAGATTTACAACCGGTGATAATACTTGACGGATTCCCCTTGCCCTACAATCCTGTGCAATAGCCACTGCAACTTTATTCATCAGTGTTGTATCAAAAGTGGCTGCCATTGCAATAGATTGAGGATATGAAGTAGCGCCTGATCTTACTAACCCATGTAAAGCTTCATCAAAGAATATAACAGGAATACCCAATCTGGTCTGTTCTACAAAATATTTTTGTATGGAATTCAACTTATTTATATCATCATCAATATTATGTTCTGAATTATAAATAAGCATTTGGTTTGCTGCATTTTCCTTTTGTGATTCAGTATTTATCTGGAATCCGAATATTCCGGCCTTGAATCGGGTTGAATCTTCATCTAAATCCCCAGTAATCATGAACAACTGCCTGAATTTTTCTTCCGGAGTCATTAACTGTAGCAGATTTTCCACTCTGTCATTAATTGGTAACGAGGAATTTTTATATGGATAATCTTGTGAAAAAGCGGGATTAGAAAAAAAGAAAGATACTATTGACAGAATTGTCAATAGTATCTGTTTCTCATGTAGTATTTTAATCATATATGTGTCTGATGTTCAGTTGTTATTTTATATTACAAAACTAACAATTAATTTTATGATTATTTGGCTGAAATAAATATGAAACATTTTATAGCATGAACAATAACTATTGTTGATTAAATTTATTGGTAGTATTTATTTTCGAAGTAATTAACTGCGTCTTTGATAGCAGTATCAACAGTCCTGTATTTGATTTTCAATTCGTTTACAGATTTATTCCCGGAATAGAAGTTATTAATACAAAGGATTTTCATATTAACAAGGCTTATGCTTGTTTTAATGTTTAAAAATCGAAGAAATTCTCCAAAATATCCTATTGTAATCAATACAGGTTCGGAAATTTTCAACATAACCGGGTTTTGGTCTGTAATATGATTGAGTTTTTTATAGAACTGAGCATATGAAAGATTTTCATTTGCAACAATGTAGTTTTCGCCATTTTTTCCATTGTCAATACTATTTATTATGGCATTGGAAACATCTTTAACATGAACAAAATTTTTGCCGCCAGGGGGATAAAAAATGATTTTCTTTTTCCATCCTAATAAAATTATTTTACCCGAACTTGGTTTTGTATCAAAACTGCCAAGCATAAAAGTAGGATTAATGATCACTACATCAATTTTGTCATTGTTGTGCAATAAATAATTTTCGGCTTCAAACTTGCTTTTTGCATAATATGATTTGTCAAATGGATATCTTATGTTCTTATGCTCATTTCCCAAATCATTTATTGATCCATACCCCAAAGTATTTGCGGTGCTGATGAAAATAAATTTTTTTACTTTACATTGTATTGCAGTGTTGAATAATTGCACAGTTGCATTGTAATTTATTTTCCAATAATCTGAATAGTTTGTAAGACTCTGTTTTGTCTCTGCTGCTATGTGTATTACTACATCAATCTCTTCTAAAGTCGTTGAGAGGTTGTTAAACAGATTACCTTGAATCAGTTCCAGATTTTGGGTTTTATTGCCTTCGAATTTTTTCTTGTGACGAATTAAACCCTTTACGAAGAAGCCATTACTTAATAGATCATTGACCAGATTTGTACCAAGTAAACCATTTATTCCTGTAATAAATACTTTTTTCATTGTGTGATTTCCCTTTTTATTGCTCTTGTCATTAATGGCAGTTTTATCCAAATAGGTATCATACTTAGTATAGCCCAGCTAAGGGGATTTACCATTATAACTGTATCTTTGTTAAATAATTGTTTAATACAATATTTTGCGACTTTTTCCGGTTCCAAAAGAGTTAATTTTCCTAAAAATCCCTGTTTTTCTATTCTTGCTGTAATTTCTTCGCTTGTCTTCATTGCTCCAGGATTAACAACGCTTACAAACACATTTGTATCCTTAAGTTCGGCATAAAGTCCTCGAGAAAATGAATGTACAAAAGCTTTTGAAGCAGGGTAGACGGTTTTGTATCCTACAGGTGAAAATGCAGCCATACTCGAAACATTTAAAATATAGGATTGTGGCTGCCTCATTAAATTTGGTAATAATTGATGTGTCAATATAGACGTGGCCACTACATTAACCTGTACTATATTGTGGATATACTCTATTTTAGTATCTACAAATTTTTTTGTTCCACCAATACCTGCATTATTTATCAGAATGAACACCTCAAAATTATTATTTATCCATTTGGATAATTTTAGAACATTTTCGGTTATGGATAAATCAACTTCAAGACAAGCTGTTTTAACCCCATATTTGTTTGATATTTCATTTGATAATTCTGGAAGTTTTTGATTTGGCAAACTAACTAGTATAACATTTATCTTTCTTTTCGCCAATTCAACTGTAAATGCTTTTCCTAATCCCTGACTTGCGCCGGTTACCACGGCAAATTTTTTTTCTGTTTCTACAATTGCTATCATAATATATTTTTATGATGCAAAGTTCGTATGTCTATGATGTTAAAATGTTCTATTTTATGAATCGGAACTTTTTTTCTTAAATTCTGAAGGTGTCTGATTTGTCATTTTCTTGAAAGTTGTGTTAAATGATGTTTTGGAGTTGAATCCTGATTCATAAGCTATACCCAAAATAGAATATTTATTCAGTTTTTCTGCTTTAAGCAGCTCTTTTGCTTTTTCTACTCTATACCTGTTTATAAAATGAAAAAAGTTTTCGTTGAAGCCGTAATTGATTAAATAAGATAATTGGTGTGGTGTTAAATTGAGTATTTGTGATAGCTTAATAAGATTCAATTCGCTGTCTAAATATGGTTTTTGATTTTGCATCAATTGATTAAGTTGAGATTTAAGGGTTGACAATTCTTCATCGGGAATAATTTTCCTTCTCATTTCTGTTAAGTGTTCCCCGTCATTAATAGCAATTATATCGTTCCTATCTTCTTCATCTAATGGAAATATTTCTTTTTGTTTCATTGAATAATAAGAAACAAAAAATACTGTGATGAGAAAGAAGCTATTCATGAATAAATTGAGAGCAGACAATTTAAAGAAGATATTGTAAATGCTGACAACTATGCTTATTATTAATACAATAAATATGATATACTCCAGCCAACACAGGTCAATGCCTTTAATATTTGATGCAAAAAGAACTATCTTCTTCTTATGTTTTCGGATTTTAATATAAGATAGAGTGGTATATAAGAGTGTCTGAACCAGTATCAGCCCTGATAGTATTAGTGTAAGTGTTCCTGAATATTCTTTATAACAATATTTTTGTGCAATTAAAACTGTAAGATAAATTATTGGCAAAAAAAGGTATTTTAAATCGTGAATTTTGAATTTGTAATTTGGATTTGTAAAAAATAGGACACTGAAGTAAAATATAATAGGGGTAAAGTATTGTACAAAACTGACAAACATTGCAAGAGAATCACAAATAGTATCAATAAATACTAATTGTACAATTTCTTCAATCCAAAACGTTGCCCAAAGAGAAGTGAAAATCCCAAACCAAAAATTGGCCTTTTTGTTAACTTTTAATGGGTTGGCCAACGTAAGAAATGAAAGAATTGTAAGTGAACCATAAATAATAATTATTATAAGAGAATTAAGTTCACTTGTCATATTTTTATATTTTATGCTGCAGTAGTTTCTACTTTATTTAATATTATTGTTCTGAAAAACTTTTAACCTATTTTTTCATTATGACAAACAAGCACATTCTTTTTATCCCCATGCCAATAATGCAACCCATTTCCAAGGCAATTTTTGTAATTACTGCAGTCAGCGCACTTTCCTTTTTTAGTCCACTCCCTGTCTCTGAATTGTTTATATTTTGTCTGCCATATTTCATAGAAGTTATCACTGTAAATATTCCCTTGGGCAAAAGTCCTGTCTATGTTCGGACATGCTGATATTGAACCGTCAATCAAGACGGACCCAATATTTATCCCAGCTCTGCAAAAGAAAAAGCTATCTCTGACTTTTGTTTCATACTTTCCGACATATCCCTCACAACTGAATTTAACATCAATTTTTTTCTTTTTTCTCAAATTGCAAATAAAGTCCATTAGCCCTATAAATTGGGTGTTTGATAGAAACAATTCTGAATGATCTTTTGCTCTTCCGATAGGGACTATTGTAAATAAACGCCATGATTTAACTCCTTTCTTTACTAAATAGTCATATATATGTGTGAGTTCAGGAAAATTCCTTTGATTAACACAAGTTACAATATCAAAATTAAGACGTGAAGAGCTTACTGCCAAACCAATAGCCTCATCTACTTTACTAAAACTTTTATTGTTATTTCTTAACCAGTTATGTGATTGTTCTAATCCATCAAGGCTTATTGTTAATGCACCAAGTCCGGAATTAAGTAATGAAATATGTTTTTCTTTATCGTATAAATAGCCGTTGGAAACTATGCCCCATTTTATTCCTCTTTTTCTAATTTCTTTTCCACATAGCTCAATATCATTGCGCAAAAGTGGTTCTCCTCCCGTCATAACAACGATTAAATGCTTTGATGGTACCTTAACCGTATCCAGTGCGGATAAAAAGTCTTCAAGAGGCATATCCTTAATAAAACTCTCTTTTTTGCAATCACTTCCACAATGTAAACAATTCAAATTACATCTTATAGTGCATTCCCAAAACAAATAATTCAATTCATGTAATTTTGTCTCTGAATCTCTGAATTTACGGAATATAAATCTTTGAAGTGAGGTTATCATTTATTCTTCAGTCAATTCAATATCTAAAAATATTGGTTTATCATAATTGGTAAGCAAGGTGTCTTTTTTTATGAAAATGCCATTCTCAGTTAAATCAATATCTTCAAAAGATAGGGTTATATTATCAGTCATTTCTGTATATAATGAGAATTTACCATCTTCATTGGTATAACTATATTGCATGTTGTTTGCAATAGAAACTTTGATTCCATCAATTGGAAGGCCTGAAGTTTTTGATTTTACCTGGCCTTCTATTAATAAATCCATTCCAAAATCTTGAGGAGTCCCATAACAGGCTTGAAATATGAATAATGCAGATGTAAAACTAATGCCACCAAGTATCTTTCTTAAAAAGTTATTTTTCATATTATATTGGTTCATTAAAGGAAATTTCTCAGGTCACCATATCCAAATATGATGCCTTTTGTGTTTAGAATGTAATATATTTCGTTGTTAGAAAAGTTTTCTAGCTCTTCCCATCGCATCGGCAGAAATCATGGCATTCACGACTTTATCTGGAGTAATATGTACCGCCTCGTGATGTATACTCTCAGTAGGAGCGCAAGCTTTGAGAGCAACTTCCATCAATTTGTTTTTATTTATTTCTTTTATTCCAATATCTGAAAAAGATGTTGGAAGGCCTATTTGTTCAAAAAAAGAATAGACAGGTTCCATCTCTTGTGGTAATGCATCTGTTAAATGTAATCCTGCAAGGACTCCAAATGCTACTTTTTCTCCATGGTAGAATGAATGTGTTTCTTTCAAGGCACTAAGTCCATTATGAATTGCATGTGCACTTGCAATTCCCGAACTTTCAAACCCTATGCCACTTAAGAGTATATTTGCCTCAATAATATGGTTAAGAGCAGGAGTAACGATATTATTTTCGCATGCCATCTTCGCTAACGGTCCATATTGCAGAAGAGTTTCGTAACAAAGTTTTGCCAGGTTAAGTCCCGTCATTGTACTGTACCCACCACATTCGTTTAACGATTGTGAACGTTCGCAAGCTTTAGCCTCCAACCATGTAGCGAAAGCATCTCCCATACCTGATACAAGAAAACGGGTAGGGGCTGAGGCAATTATATTTGTATCAACCAGAACAATCTGAGGGTTCATTTTAAGATAATATACTGAATTAAATACTCCCTGTTCGCTATATATGACGGCACAACCACTACAAGGAGCATCAGTAGATGCAATAGTCGGAACAATTATAACCGGAATACCTGCCTTGTCGGCAACTATTTTTGCTGTGTCAATAGCCTTTCCTCCACCCATTCCTATAACAACGTCAGCTTTACTCTCTTTTACGATTTTTAACATACGTGTCAATTCATTGTCGCTGCACTCTCTCTGAAATTCTTCTATTGCAATCCCATTCTTATTTTCTGAGATGTCGTATTTAGGGAGTAATTTACTTTTAGCAGTTGGTGAGGCAATAATAAGACCTTTCTTTCCAAACAATCCTATAAGGCCAGGTAACTCATAAAGAGCATTTTCTCCCTGAATGTATTTCCCGGGAAAAGCAGCTTTAAGATTTGAAGTAGACTTAATGCTACTTGCTGTATTAAACTTATTTTTCATGATGATTAATTCAAGTCTTTACTTAAAACAAAGTTAACAAATAATCAAAATCATGCAAGAATGATAGACAGTTTAATTATTGTCTTGTATAGACTAATGATCTGTATATTAAAATTTAAGTAAATTGAATTTCCAAAGGTCTCTATATTTCATTCTTATCAACGGTGTAAGGGTAATAATTCCCACTGCCCCAATCTTTCTGTGAAGTTCTTTAAGATTTTTAAGTTTATTTTTTATATCTTCTTCATGTATAATCGGAAAACCACTTTCAATAAGCATTATATTTCTTTTTGCTTTGGTTGAGAGTTCTAGATAAATTTCAAGGTAACGATATAAATCCGTTATTGTTTCATCAGAGAACCTGGACTTAAATGAAGCTAGATATTTTCCGGGACGGGAAGAAAAAAAATCCCTATCTTTTATCATTCTCAACAACTCAAACTCACTGTTCAACTCTATCCCCATCCAATTATGTAGCTGGTTTTCATAGTTTTTAAATAAAAGTATGAATACAATCGGCAAAACTGTAATTATTGCCAATGTTTGAACCATCGTATTTATATATAAATGGTTAAACGTAGAGTGAATTATATAAACTATTACAATAGAGAAAATTATTGGTAGGAAAATATTTTTTTTCTGGTTCTTTGTTCCAATAATTATCACTGAAAACAGGGCAGTACAGCCGCCATGCATAATAGCGGTACCAAAACAGCGGATAATCCATGTTAGGATTGTACCTTCAAATGTCTGTAAGTAAAAAATGTTTTCTATCAGAGAGAACCCTGTACCGATAGCAAAACCATAGATGGCCGCATCAACCATAAACCAAATTCTTTTTTTTGATATTAAGAATAAAATAAATATAGACTTAAAAATTTCTTCAATAGCAGGAAAGATATATCGACTTAATGTTTCATATTCCAAATCAGCCTTATTGCCTATGTGCGTATTTATAAAATAGCACATTATGGCACAAAGCATTCCCCATATGATGGAAAAGATTAAATATTTTTTTAAAACAAGTTTAAAGCTGCCAAGTAAAAAAAGAAAAATAAGAAGCAGTATTATGGGTAAAATGATAATTACTATCTTCATAATTCAAATTTTATTTGAAGGTTGATACCTTTACAAATATAACTTTTTTCTACCTTTGTACAATAATTTTTTTATATGATAAACAGAAGAGTACGAGTTCGTTTCGCTCCAAGTCCTACCGGTCCGTTACATATTGGTGGCGTTCGAACGGCACTATTTAATTATTTTTTTGCCAAGCAGCATGGAGGTGATTTTTTGCTTAGAATTGAGGATACGGATTCACAACGTTTTGTATCCGGAGCTGAAGAATATATAAACGAAGCTTTGAGATGGTGCGGAATAAAGATTGATGAGGGAGTGTTGGAAGGAGGAAGATATGCTCCTTATCGCCAAAGCGAGCGTAGAAATATATATAAACAGTATGTAGATCAACTTGTTGCATCTGGCCATGCATATTATGCATTTGATACTTCCGAAACATTGGATAGTTTGCGAAAAAAAGCAGAGTCTGAGAAAGCGGTTTTTATATATAATTATAAAATCCGTAATCAGATGCTTACCTCTTTGGTTTTATCTTCCAAAGAAGTTGAATCTCTCATCTCAAATGGAGAACAATGGGTTATACGTTTTAAAATGCCCGAAAATGAAGATGTTCACATGCGAGATTTGATACGTGGAGAAGTGGTCATTAATACTTCAACTCTTGACGACAAAGTGCTTTTTAAAAGCTCAGATATGCTTCCTACTTATCATTTGGCAAACGTTGTTGATGATTACCTGATGGAAATTTCCCATGTAATACGTGGTGAAGAATGGTTACCTTCACTACCTTTGCACGTTCTTCTATATCAGGCATTTGGGTGGAGTGAAAGTATGCCTCAGTTCGCACATCTTCCATTAATATTGAAGCCTACCGGCAGTGGTAAATTAAGTAAAAGGGACGGAGATAAAATGGGTTTCCCTGTTTTTCCTCTTTTTTGGGAAACAAAAGAAGGTGAATCTTTTCGCGGATACAGAGAAGATGGATATTTCCCTGAAGCGCTTGTAAACCTTCTGGCATTGCTAGGTTGGAATTCAGGTACAGAACAGGAGCTTTTCAGTATGGATGAACTTATTAAGACCTTCTCTTTTGAGCGAGTTAATAAATCTGGTGCCAGATTTGATCCGGATAAGGCAAAGTGGTTCAATCATCAATATCTTATCCGCAAAAGCAATGCTGAACTTGCGGAATCATTTACTAAGATTATTAAAGAAAAGGGTATTGTTGCACCATACGAAAAAGTTGAAAAAGTTGTAGTACTTATGAAGGAAAGAGTGAATTTTGTTCATGAGATTTGGGATAAAGGTTCTTTCTTTTTTGAAAGGCCGATATCCTATGATACTGCTTCTGTACAAAAATACTGGAAAGAGGATACCTCTGCAATAATGAAAGAAGTCATTGTAATCTTGGAAAGTATAGATCCTTTTGAATCTTCTCTTATAGAAGAACGTATTATTTCATTCATAAAAGAGAGAGAATACGGGATGGGAAAGGTTATGAATGCCATGAGACTTACTCTTCTTGGCATATCAAACGGTCCGGGAGTCGCAGAAGTATGTGAGATAATGGGTAAGGTTGAGACAATCGAAAGAATTAAAAATGCCGTTTATTCTTTATAATATTGCGTTAATACCTAAAATTATACTTTCAATTTTCTTTTTTAAAGAAAACATTTAACTTTGCATCCTATTTTTCCAAAAGCAAAATGGCGCATTCTTCTAATGGTTAGGAAGTCGGATTCTCATTCCGAGAATAGCAGTTCGATTCTGCTATGCGCTACAAAGCAGGTACAGAGATGTATCTGCTTTTTTTATTAAATCTAAACTAGATGTTAAAAATTAGGGTTGGTTAAAAATTATATACAAATAATTATAAAAAAGAAGACCGGATATGCATTTAAAATGCTTCCAGTCTTCTTTTAAGTGGTGTCACCGGGAATCGAACCAGGGACACAAGGATTTTCAGTCCTTTGCTCTACCAACTGAGCTATGACACCATTATCCTTTTTGGGACTGCAAAGTTAACTTATAATTCCAAAACAGCAAAAAAAATTTGGCAATAAATCTTTCCCCAATATTTTAAGTAAATTTGCATTATGTCCGGATATAAGAAATATGTTGATGTAATCCTTCCTTTGAAACTCAGGGGCAAAATTTCTTATGCTGTTCCTGAGCCATTTACGACTCAAATAAAAGTTGGAAGTTGGGTGATGGTGAGGTTGATAGGCAGGAGATATCTTGCAGTTGTTGAGGCAATAAGTGATACCCCTCCTGACATAGATTCAAATAAGGTCAAGGAGATTGAAAGTATGGAATCTCTGCCTATTGTTGAACAGAATGAAATGGATTTCTGGAGGAGTATTGCTGAATACTATATGTGTAGTGTGGGAGAAATCTTCAAGGCTGCATATTCGGTTTCTTTTCAAAAACAGGTTGAAAAGGTGCGTACTAAAAAAGAGGTTAAAAAAGAATTTTCAATTAATTCCTTACCTGAATTATCTGTTTTACAGCAAGAGGCATATTGTCAGATCGGAAAATATTTTGAAAAGAATAAAATAGTTCTTCTAAATGGGGTTACCGGTTCTGGCAAAACGGAAATTTACATTCATCTTGCCCAAAAGGTTTTGGAAGAGGGGAAGTCAGTGCTTTATATGGTCCCGGAAATAGCACTTTCACGCCAATTGAATAGTAGGTTGGAGGATATTTTCGGAGAAAAATTGATGGTGTATCATTCAAAACAGACATCTCTTCAAAAGAAAAAAGTTTTCGATGCCCTTAAAGGTACTACATCTGAAAGTGGCTCAATAAGGGATGCAAAAATAATTCTCGGTACCCGTTCATCTGTTTTTCTTCCTTTTAATGAACTGGGATTGGTGATTATTGATGAAGAACATGATTCATCTTATAAACAGAGCGAACCGGCTCCACGCTACAATGGAAGAGATGCGGCAATCATGCTTGCTACCAAAAGGGGAACGAAAGTGATCCTGGGGAGCGCGACCCCCTCTATGGAGTCTTTTTATAATGTTACCATTGGTAAATATGTACAGGTTGATCTCTGTGAGAAATATCATGGTGTAATTGAGCCTGAAATAGAGATTATTGATACAAATAAAGCCTATCGTCTTCATAATATGAAGGGTTCTTTCTCAATGCAGCTAATAAATCAGATTGCAAGTAGGCTTGAACTGGGAGAGCAGGTGATGATATTCCGTTCGAGAAGGTCGTATTCTCCAATTGTACAATGTTCCCAATGCGGAGCCATACCAAAGTGTCCTCATTGTAATGTCAGTCTGAGCTATCATAAGTTTAATAATTCTCTTGTCTGCCATTACTGTAACTATAAAGTTTCATTTACCACCCGTTGCCCAAGCTGTGGAGAACCAGCTCTTGACAGTAAAGGAGCTGGTACGGAAAAAATAGAGGAGGAGTTGAATGAGTTGTTTCCTAATGCAAAAATAGCTCGTTTTGATGCGGACACAACCTCAGGCAAGGTTCAGGAACAAAAAATTTTAAAAGATTTTGCCGGGGGAAAGACAGATATCCTTGTTGGAACACAGATGATTACAAAAGGATTTGATTTTGAGAGACTCTCTTTGGTAGCGGTTATAAATGCTGATGCGCTATTTTCAATTCAGGATTTTAGAGCCGATGAGAGGTCAGGACAGTTATTGCAACAATTGAGGGGTCGTGCGGGAAGAAGAGAAAAAGAGGGAAAGATGATTATACAGACTGCGCAGCCTGATCATCCTGTATTGCAAAAAATAGGTGAGTGTTCAAATGTAGGGTTGAAAGAGCGGAAGACATTTGGATATCCACCATATGTACGTATGGTATTGATTATAGTTAAAGACAAATACGAGAGTCGGTTATGGAGACTTTCCAATGATATCTCTTCTGTTATTAAACAATGCGGAATAAAAGATTTTGCGGGACCTATTTCCCCACAGATAGATAAAATCCAAGAAAAATTTTTAACCCAATTCTGGATAAAATTACCTCGTAACCGTACCCTTTATGTAACAAAAAAAGCTTTATATGAAGGGATTGAATTTATTAAAACTCAGTATAAGTTTGCTCCTGAGATTATCATTGATGTCGATCCGTATTAATGCTTAATCAGTGACTGAACTAATTCTGGTTTATTGGTCGTTATATAATCTACACCAAGATTTATCATCTCTTTTATCTGTTCCGGATTATCTACAGTCCATACATTCACTTTCATTCCAAGGTCATGTGCCTGTTTTACCCATTCAGGATGGAGTTGAAAGTTGGAGTAGTGATAATCGATGGCATTTATACCCATCTTTTTTAAATCTGCAGGTGCTATTTTTCCACCAAGATATGCAACTTCATTATCAGGCATAAGACGTGCAAATTCCTTGCATATATACATGCTGAAGGATATAAACTCTGTCCTGTTTTCCAAATTATATTTTTTAACCATACGTACTGACTCTTCAACTGCCTTTTTCTCAATTTCAGGAGTAGAGTGTGCCTTCAATTCAAAAATCATCTTTGTTTTTTGTGATTTTTTGCCCTGTTTTAAATATTGTTTTAGTGTAGGTATTTTTTCGCCGTTCTTTAATGTTGAATCCTTTAAAATGTTGTATTCAGTATTTTCAATAACTAACCCCTTAAATGTTCTGTCATGGTTTATTATCAAGATGCCGTCTTTTGTCATATTTGCATCAAATTCGGAGCCGTAAACACCTATTTTTTGTGCTCCCTTCAGTGCGTGAATTGAATTTTGAGCCGATCCTTTACAATCCCAATAGCCTCTGTGAGCTATTACCTGTGTTCCCTCAACAACTGCAGATTTATTGAGTTTGTTTATGCAATTGCAGCTAACCACAGAGCCTAACAATGCACTCATTACAATAATTTTAAAAAGTTTTTTCATATTATTTTATTTTTGTCAATCCAATTTCACCCATTTTTCTAATATTTCAAGTTCTTCTGCCTGTTCACAGCCCATGAAATCTTTGATATCCTCATATTTAATTGTTTTGAGATATTTTGTGTAAAATTTTGTAGCAATTTCAGAATAACTCCAGTGCCATTTTTCAACAAGATATCCTTTGCCTTCATTGTTTTTAAAAGGCTGGAAAAATCCGAATTGTTCGGCATTTTCACATAACCACTTATATACTTTTTCTCCTTCTTCACTTTCCCAGTACTCCAATTCAAGTGAATTAATATCAACCTCAGTTCCCCAATGGTGTCTTGAAGTTCCGGGCATAGAGCTGTATTTTAATATGTCAACAGCTTTCTCTTTTGGAGTCATTTTAATTCTTGATTTTAAACCCCATTTCCAATCCCAAATCCATGTTTGGTGGTTGAAGCTGCGGAATCCTGAGCGCACTTTTATGTTTATTCCTTCTTTTGCGGCTGCTTCTTTCATCTTATTGAAAGCATTATATACCTTAGTTAAAAGGTATTTACCATTTTCTTGATGCCATTTTTCTTCTTTTAAATTGACATTTTTACCCAGAAGCATATCTTTATCTATACAATTTTCGAAATTGCTTATGCTATCTCTACAAACGGTATGACTCTCATTGTTTTGTGCAAAACAATAGAGTGGAAGAATGTAAAACAGAATAATTAAAAAAGCCTTTTTTGTCATAAGGCAAAAGTAAGAAAAAAGGTAAGGGTGACCAAATACTGATCACCCTCATATTATGTTTAATGTAGCTATTTTTAGTAATTTGTTCTTTTTTCTTCAAAATATGCTTGAGCATGATCGCAAGCAGGACATTTTTCCGGGGCTTTTTTACCCTTAAAAACAAATCCGCAGTTGCGACATTGCCATAAAATAGCTTCTTCTCTTTCAAATACTTTTCCGGCAACAATCCTGTCAATTAATTTAGAATAGCGTGCTTCATGTTCGGATTCGGCTACAGAAATTTGTCTAAAAGTGTTGGCTATTTCTTTAAATCCCTCTTCTTCAGCAATTTTTGCAAATTTAGGATATAGTTCAGTCCATTCTTCTTTTTCTCCAGCTGCAGCTGCTTTTAAATTTTCTGTTGTTGTTCCAATTACACCAGCTGGAAATGATGCAGTAATTTCTACCACTCCTCCTTCAAGATATTTGAAGAATTTTTTTGCATGTTCTTTTTCCTGTTCAGCTGTTTCTGTAAATACAGCAGAAATTTGTTCGTAACCCTCTTTTTTTGCAACGCTTGCAAAGTAAGTATACCTGTTGCGTGCCTGTGATTCTCCTGCAAATGATTGAAGTAAATTCTTTTCGGTTTTAGTACCTTTTAATTTTCCCATGATAAATATTTTTAATTATTCTAATTTTTAATATACCCCGACAGCTGTATGTCGATAGTTGATAATTCAAAGTTTTCTATATTTTTTTTACTGATATATTCGTGGACCATTTTCATCAGGTCTGTATCATCAAAGTCAAGAAATTTATGAGTTTTCTGACAATAAAGATGGCAGTGCTCGTATGTATTTACATCGAAAAACATTTTATTATTAGAACTTAATCTTCTCTTAATAAGACCAACTTCAACAAATGATTCTAGAACATTATATACTGTAGCTACAGTAAGCGTAGGAAATTGGTCTCCTATCTCTTTATATACCAAATCTGCTGAAGCATGTCCGAGATTCTTCATTATTTTATAAATAGTAATTCTCTGAGGTGTAGCTTTCAGATTGTAAGTTTTTAATAAATTTTTTACTTGAGTTGGCATAATTTTCTTTTTCTTGTGACAAAGTTATTTATAATAATTATAATTTACAAATTATTATCAATAATTATTTAATTTTACCGAAAATATATTTTACGAATAAATAATGGCGAAAAAAACATTCCATCGAGATGTAAAACGAGTAAAATATCTGCCTAAAGATGAATATTCTTATGCTCTTGTTACAGGTGCATCATCGGGAATGGGAAAGGAATATGCCCGTAAACTATATAGTTATGGATATAATTTGATTATTGTAAGTAGGAGGCAAAAAGATATTGATGCCGTAAGAGATGAGTTTAAAACAGGGAAAAACAGTATAATTTCTGTTGCTCTTGACCTTTCAGAACCATCTGCTGCCGATGACCTCTATGTGATGTTTAAAGATAAAAAGGTGGACGTTTTAATTAATAATGCTGGAGTTTTGAGTTATTGTGACTATTTAAGTTCTCATGTTGAAGATATAGAAGGAACGCTAATTCTTCACAATTACACGTTGGTAAAACTATGCCGTCTTTTTGGGCCGCCTATGAAAGAAAGGGGATATGGTTTCATCTTAAATATATCATCCCTGGCAGCATGGATGCCGTATCCCGGACTTGCAATATACTCTGCCACAAAGAGTTTTAATAAATCATTTTCTCGATCTCTCAGAATTGAACTTATAGGAAGCGGTGTTTCAGTGACTACTGCTTATTTTGGTGCTGTAGCTACAAATCTTTTTCAACTTAGTCAGAAACACAAAAAACTTGCTATAAAACTTAGAATAATGATTTCCGCACGAAAAGCAGCCGGAAAAGCATTGAATGCTATGTTTAACAAAAAAGCTGAGGTTATGCCCGGAATTATCAATTGGATTGCTATTCCAATATTTTTGATTCAGCCTAATTGGGCATTACATTTTATAGATAAAAAAATAGGAAGCAAATACAAAAATAAAAGTTAGGAGATATAGACAAATGACATCTGTAACAAAACAGAGAATAATAGATTCGGTAAAAGAGGTTTTTCCTACTACATTAAAAACTTGTATATGGATTCTTAAGATTACTGTAGGTGTATCTTTTTTTATTCTTCTTCTTAAATATTTTAATATTCTTCCCTGGATTTCAAATGCCCTGAATCCTGTATTCAAATATATAGGTCTGCCGGGCGATGCTGCTCTTGCATTTGTCTCCGGTTATTTTGTGAATGTTTATTCTGCAATTGCTGTTATAAGTACGCTTGATTTAACCCCAAGATCTATTACCATATTAGGTACAATGATTTTATGTGCACACTCAATGATTCTTGAAACGGCAGTTGTTAAAAAAACCGGTTCTTCCGGAACAAGAATTGTAATTGTAAGGACTCTATCTGCTTTTATTCTGGGATATATTCTTAATCTTATTATGCCTGAAGTTCGGCAAGAGACTTTTGCTCTAACTAAAAATACCATTGCTGTGTCATTTGGAAATATGTTTCTTGATTGGCTTAAATCAACGTCAATGTTATGTCTGAAAATGATTATAATTATATTTTCACTAAATATATTTCAAAAATTATTATCCGAATTTGGCATTATTGCCCGTATTTCAAAATTCCTAAAACCTTTGCTTTTAATATTTGGACTACCCAAAAAAACTGCATTTTTATGGATTATTGCTAATGTTATTGGACTTGCGTATGGGGCTGCTGCTATGCTTGATGAGACTGCACGTGGAAAAATAAGCAAAAAAGATATAAAACTTCTTAATAGTCATATATGCATATCCCATAGTAATCTTGAAGATTTGTTGCTCTTAACGGCTCTTGGGGCAACATGGTGGGTAATGTTGTTGATAAGGTGGGCAATGTCCATCGTTCTTGTTTGGGAAATGAGGGGAGAATTCTATATCAAGGAACTAATTTCGAGAAAAAATCGTACATTTGCAACCTAAAACAGACTATGGGAATAGAAAAAATCAGATGTCTTATCTTAGGAAGTGGTCCTGCGGGTTATACTGCAGCAATTTATGCTTCCAGAGCCGGATTGAAGCCTGTATTATATGAGGGCTTGCAGCCTGGAGGGCAACTTACTACTACTACGGAAATAGAAAATTTCCCCGGTTATCCGAAGGGTATAGATGGAAATATGATGATGGCAGATATCCGTAGGCAAGCGGAAAGGTTTGGAACTGATATCAGGTTCGGGGTGGTTTCAAAAGTTGATTTTTCACATTGTCCATTCAGTTTGTTTATTGATGAAGAAACAGAATTGGAGGCTGAGGTGGTGATAATTGCGACTGGTGCAACGGCAAAGTATTTAGGGTTACCTTCTGAAAATAAATTCAAAGGGATGGGAGTATCGGCTTGTGCAACTTGTGATGGGTTTTTTTATAGAGGAAAGGATGTTGCAGTTGTAGGTGGCGGCGATACTGCTTGTGAAGAGGCATTATATCTGTCTTCTCTTTGCAGAAAGGTATATATGATTGTAAGAAGAAATGTACTTCGTGCATCAAATGATATGCAGAAAAGAGTTAAAAATACACCTAATATTGAAATTTTATGGGAGTGTAATACTTTGGAGGTTTTAGGTGATGATATAGGAGTTACAGGTGTTAAATTGTTACATAAGAGAGGGGAAACTATAGAAAAGAAAATTGATGGATTTTTCCTTGCAATAGGACATCATCCCAATTCTGAACTATTTAAAGAGTGGATTGAGACAAATGATGAAGGGTATATTATTACTGCTCCAAAATCTACTAAAACGAATATTGAAGGAGTATTTGCTGCAGGAGATGTTCAGGACCCTCATTATCGACAAGCAATTACTGCTGCGGCAAGTGGCTGCATGGCAGCAATTGATGCGGAAAAATTTTTATTGGGGTAAAATAGATTGGCTTGTTATTTGTTTATCCTGTTAAAAACAAAAAAAATAGAAATAATGCGTTTTAAACTAATTACAGTTTCACTGATTACAATCTTAGCTCTATCTTCATGCAAGAGTCAATATGATATGTTGCTTGAAGGAAATGATATTGATGCTAAGTACAAGGCCGCTTTCGGTTATTTTGATTCAAAAAAATACGCAAAAGCTGCGGAGATGTTTGAATCTCTTACCATAGCAACAAAAGGAACGGCACAGGATGATACCGTACAATTTTACTGGGGTTTAAGTAATTACAAGTATGGGGATTTCTCTACTGCTGAAAGTAATCTGTACCAGTTTACTCAGGTTTTTACACAAAGTCCCTTTACAGAACAAGCACAGTATTTAAGAATTGACTGTTTGTATAGAAATACCTATAGATATGAGCTTGACCAGACTCCTACCTATAAGACGCTGGCCGTCATTAATGAGTTCATGATTGAAAACCCAAATTCCAAGTATATTGAAAAATGCAAAGAGATGGAGTTAGATTTAAATGAACGTCTTGACAAGAAAGCCTTTATGTCTGCTCATCTTTATTATCATATGGAAGACTATTTGTCTGCACATTATGCATTGAAAAATGTACTAAAAGAAAATGCAGATAATATTTACCGTGAAGATATTTTATATTATACGGCTATGTCTGCATATAAATATGCATATTTGAGTATTTCTGAAAAGCAAAGAGAAAGATATCTTTCTTTTGTAGACGATTATTTCAATCTTATTAGTGAGTATCCAGAGAGCGATTATAAAAACGAACTGGATAATTTATATAAAAAAGTTCAGAAGATTATTATTAAAAATTAATATATATATAATGGAGAATACAAGACAACCGGTTGTAAACAACACAATTACAAGGGATCTTTCAAAAATTTCCGCACCGACAGGAAATGTTTATGAGTCTACTATGATTATTGCTAAAAGGGCAAATCAAATTGCTGCTGAGATAAAACAGGAATTAAGTCACAAGCTTGAAGAATTTTCAAATTTTGCAGATACTTTGGAAGAAACATTTGAAAATAAGGAGCAAATTGAAATTTCACGCTATTACGAAAGATTACCGAAACCAACTCTTACTGCCATTAAGGAATTTGAGGAAAATAAAATATATTATCGTAAGGCAGAATAATTTAGAATGGCATAATGCTCAAGAGATTAACCATACAGAATTATGCATTGATTGAGTCTCTGGATATATCTTTTCCAGAGCATTTAATCATCATAACTGGGGAGACTGGCGCCGGCAAATCAATTTTGTTTGGCGCTTTGTCACTTCTTTTGGGCGCAAAGGCTGATAGTTCCGTTCTTAATAATAAAGAAAAAAATTGTATTGTTGAGGCTGAATTTGAAGACGGAGAAGAGATAATATTGAGAAGAGTTATATCTCCACAGGGACGTTCCAGAATGTTTTTAAATGATGAACCTATAGGAATAGAGGATTTAAAAGAAATTTCTTCAAAACTTGTGGATATTCATGCACAGCATCAGCAGTTGCTTCTTTCGGATAAGAAGTTCCAGCTTTCCGTACTTGATTATTTTTCCGGAAACACATTGCTTCTTGAGAGTTATAATAATATTTATTCTAAATACTTATCTCTCCAGTCTCAGTTAAAGGATTTGGACAGGAAAGTCATTGAGTTGGAAAAGAGTAAAGAATACAAGCAATTTCAATATAATCAGCTTGTAGAGGCTCAATTGGTAGATGGTGAGTTGGAAGAGTTAGAAAATGAACAAAAACAACTGGCGAACGCTGAGGATATCAAAAATAACATATTACAAGCTGCCTCTTTATTCAATCAAAATGAAATATCTGTTGTTCAGAACCTGAAAGAGGCCGAGTCTTTATTACATAAGGTAGCTGCATATATTCCGGATATTTCAGAGCTTGTTCAGCGATTGTCATCTTCTCGTATTGAACTTAAAGATATCGAGTGTGAGTTATCTGATAGGGGGGATAAAGTTGTTGCTTCTCCAGAGAGATTGTTGGTGGTAGATGAGCGGATAGCAGTTATCTATAATCTTTTCCATAAACATGATGTATATTCTGTCTCTGAACTTATTTCTATTCGCGAAAATTTGTCCTGTGATCTTGAAATGAGTGTTGATTGTATGCTTGAAAGAGAAAAGCTCGGCAAAAAAATAACTTCTGTGCAAAAAGAGTGTTCCGTTCTTGCCGACCAACTTCATTGTAAGAGGATTAAAGCATCAAAAGCACTTTCAGAGACATTACAAAGGTCTATAAAGACACTTGAGATGCCGCATGCAATATTTGAAGTGAAAGTCATTGAGCGTGATATGTGGGCAAAAGATGGAAAGGATGATGTTTTATTCTATTTTTCAGCAAACGGCAGTTCAGGAATTAAAGAGTTGTCAAGATGCGCTTCCGGTGGTGAATTGTCAAGAATAATGCTTTGTATTAAAGCGCTAATGGCAAAATACGTCGGTATGCCAACAATGATTTTTGATGAAATTGATACAGGTGTTTCAGGCAGTATTGCTGATAAAATGGGCGAATTGATTGGAGAAATGGGAGAGAATATGCAGGTTTTTGCCATAACACATTTACCTCAGGTAGCAAGTAAAGGCTCAGCTCACTATCTGGTATATAAAGAATTTAATGATAAAAATGAGGCCAAAAGTGGAATAAAACAAATTAGTGGGGAGGAACGTATTTTGGAGATAGCAAGGATGTTAAGTGGAACAAAATTAAGTGATGCCGCTATTGCAAATGCTAAGGTACTATTGGGAGAAAAAAACTAAAATATAATTATACGTACTATGAGGTTGATTATTGAAGAATCGTATGGGAAAATGTCTCAATGGGCATCTGCATACATAGCAAAAAAAATTAGGGATTTTGCCCCAACACCTGAAAGACCATTTTTACTTGGTTTGCCGACAGGCTCGACACCCATCGAAACTTATAAGGAACTTATACATTTGTATAAGACCGGAAATGTTTCTTTTGAAAATGTCGTAACATTTAATATGGATGAGTATATTGGCATTCCTGAAGATCATCCAGAAAGCTATCATACTTTTATGTGGACTCATTTTTTTCAGCATATAAATATCAAGAAAGAGAATGTAAATATTCTTAATGGCAATGCAGAAAACCTTGATGAAGAATGTGAACGATACGAAAGAAAGATTGCAGCCTATGGTGGGATTAATCTGTTTATGGGTGGAATAGGCCCTGACGGTCATATTGCTTTTAATGAACCTGGTTCTTCTTTGACTTCAAGAACAAGGGTAAAATCTTTGACGACGGATACTATTATAGCAAATTCACGTTTTTTCGATCATGATATAAATAAAGTTCCTAAAACAGCTCTGACTGTTGGTGTAGGCACTGTTATGGATGCTCAAGAGGTGCTCATTCTTGTGAACGGGCATAACAAGTCTCGTGCTCTTTATCACGCAGTTGAAGGCGCTGTAAATCATATGTGGACAGTATCAGTTCTGCAAATGCACCGTAAAGGAATAATTGTGTGTGATGATGCCGCTACTGTTGAGTTAAAAGTAGGAACTGTCAATTATTTTAAGGATATTGAGAAGAAAAATCTGGATCCTACCAAATTATTGAAATAATAGATTTTATGTATCGCAAAGTTGCTCTTGATTCTCTCAGAACATATTTGAGAGAACGTGGTTTTGACGTTATGATAATACCTTCAAATGATTGCCATTTTGGAGAGTATGTGCCCGGATATTTTAATGTTATAACATGGTTAAGTGGCTTTAGCGGTTCCGCAGGAACGTTGGTAGTTACACAAAATTCGGCGGCATTGTGGACTGATTCCAGGTATTTCATACAAGCAGCATCTCAAATAAAAGGTACAGATATCAAATTAATGAAGATTAAAATGGAGGGAACTCCATCAATTTTTCAGTGGATTTCATACGAATATACTGAAGGGTGTAAAATAGCAATAGATGGGGCTCTGGTTTCATACGCTGAGTACTGTCATTTCCAGAAAGAAGTTTCTCCTTCAAAAATAATTGTTATTGATGATCCCTTTGTTGAGTTATGGAGAGAGAGGCCTATATTAAAATTTAATAAGATTGAACTGCATGAAGAAAAATTCAGCGGAGAATCTGTAGTTTCCAAACATAAGCAAATAATTGATAGACTGAAAATAAAGAAAAGTTTCGCATATTTATTATCTAACTGTGATGATATAATGTGGCTTTGCAATATTAGAGGAAATGATATTGATTATAATCCGGTAGCTCTTTCTTATTCGGTAATCACAAATGAAAAAATATTTTTGTTTGTGGCGTCAGGTTCTCTCAGTCCAGAAGCCTCTTCATATCTTTCCACTCAATCTGTAGAAATAAAAAAATATGATGAGATAACTTCTTTTTTGAAGAATTTACCTGAGTCTATTATAAGAATTGTTTCCCCTGAAAAAATATCTGTTAAAAACTATTTTGCATGCTGTACTTCAACTACTCAGGTAATAAATGACCCTACTTTTGGAGGAACGGTTTCAGATCTAAAGAGCGTAAAGAACAGGGTGGAAATTGAAGGTTTCAATAGAGCTTTTTTGGAGGACGGGATTGCCTGGTGTAAACTTCTTAAATTTATTGAAGATAACATTGATTCCGACTTATTGAATGAGTATAATATCGCGAAGAAACTTGTTGAATATAGAAGCCTGTCAACAGATTATAGAGGTGAAAGTTTTGAACCTATTATTGCCTTTAATGCAAATGGTGCTGCTGCACATTACAGTTTTGACAATGAGAAAAATGCGGCTAAAATAACCAAGAATGGATTTTTACTGATGGATACAGGCGCCCACTATCCTTTCGGTACGACAGATACTACTAGAACTATATCTTTATCAAAGCTTTCTCAAAAACAGATTGATGACTACACTTTAATTCTTAAAGGAATGATTCAACTGAGTATTGCTAAATTTCCTAAAGGAACTAGGGGCGCGCAACTTGATATTTTAGCCAGAGGTCCAATATTCGGTGTTGGGAAAATGTATTTTCATGGGACAGGACATGGTATCGGACATTACCTTTGCGTACATGAAGGTCCACAGAGCATAAGAATGGAGGATAATCCAGTAACTCTTTTGCCAGGAATGATCTTATCCAATGAACCGGCAGTTTATGTTGAAGGTGAATATGGTATTAGAACTGAAAATGTGCTTTTGGTTGCCCCATGGTATTTAAATAACATTAATTCTTTTTATCAGTTTGAAACCCTTACCCTTGTTCCTATTGATACTACCTGTATCAATAAGAAATTGTTGGGCAAGGAATGTATTGATTGGTTAAACGTATACCATAAAAATATATACAAAGCATTATCTCCTCATTTATCTAAATTTGAGTCCAAGTGGCTGAAAAGTAAGACGAAATCTATTTAACAAATGTTTGATAGTCAGGTTTATAGATAACCTGTTTTGTGGCAACGTTTGTGAACCCGGATTCAGGATTTATCCTTTTGAAATGAATATTTGATTGGAGCATCTGCATAGGGTAATACTCTATGTAAGTGATAAAATCGTTTCCAAAATCATTCAGGGCAGAAAGAAAATATTTCACAATATCATATCCCTGGAATGAGTATGGAGTGGGTTCTCCATTATATAATGCCCTGTATTGCATTACAAATTGTTTTGTCTTTGGTTGTGTGTAATCCACAAAATATGGGGAGGAGATATGTAGATTCATATCGTGAAAATATTCAACTTCTATTGTTTCAAAATTTTTTATTTTCTGACTGCCAAATAATTCTAATGAATAAGAGTCCATTGAACTTAACAACTTCATATTTCTTATTACATCATATGTAAATGCTTCACTCTCTGATGCAATAATGATATTATGATGTATGTCTTTATTCATCCAGCTTTTTAATGACTCGTATACATCTCTTCCCTGTAAAATATTGTAGTCTACACTCTTGTATTTTAAGCCCTTTGCCTGTAAACTATTTTTAAGACTGTTAACCAAAGAAGTATCATTTCCGGATGTTTCATAGAAAAATATTATATCGTCCTTTCCTTCAACATGGTTAATAGAACTAATCAGGTTGTTAAGTTGTGTTTTAGGTGATGCAGGAACCTGAAAAAGATAAGGATAAGATAGTACCAGTTCATCTGCCTTATGATCCATAGGTGACACTATTGGTATTTGATTTCTATCACAATATTCAGCAAATTCAGAAATATTTTTAGCATTTACCGGGCCTATAACTATATTACTTTCATTAATAAATTTTTCATTTAGTATTTGCTCTGTTGATGTGTAACTTGACATGTCAATTACTTTAAGGTCGATGCTCATACCTGCTTCCTTCATATCTTTAACTGCAAGAAGTGCCCCACTGTAAAAATCAAAATAGCTTGTAGCTGGTTTTAGTGACTGAGAATTAAAAGGCATTAAAAGTGTAATCTTGACAGGATGATTCATTGAAAAGTGATTCATTTTTTTAAGATGATTCATTCTTTCCAGTGTATTTGACATTTTAGCTTCAGGGGTATTGACTATAGAGATAGATGTCTCAGAATCGGTATTTATTGAATCCGTCGTATTGGACATCATATTTTTTATATTGGCAGTATCATTATCAGGAATAAGCAATACTTGTTTTGTTGTAACTTCTCCCTGTGTTATATTATTGAGTAAAGCAATTGATTCGGTTGATACATCGTATTTTCTTGCAATGGATTTAAGGCTTTCATACCATTTTACTCTATGTTGTCTGTATTCCTTTTTTGGTTGTTCAATATTTACAATATTGCTTACGGCAGTCTCTTTAACTGCTGCAGAAGGGCAAGGAATAAAAATGATACTTCCTGCTTTCAATCCTTCATTTATGGACGGATTAGATTTTATTATTTCTTCTTCTGATATGTTGTATGCCTTAGAAATTGAATATAAGGTTTGTTTAGGAACAACTTTATGCACATAATAAATTGTTCCGTTAATGTTGGCTTTTTCATCTGAAACAATTACTTCAGTATTTTTGTATTGTGTTACAACTTGAGCGGAAGCATCAAAACAAAAAAGCAGGAGAAGTAGTATTAAACTTTTTTTCATGAGTGGTGGTTTCTATAGGTTCAAACGCAACAACATATTTTTTATATTTTCTTCAATTCTAATATAAATGTCATCGTATGATTCCTTTACAAATTCCTTGCCCGTAATTTTTTTGTATAATTCAATATATCTGTCAGATATTATATTGACTCTTTCTTCGCTCATATGGGGGACTTTTTCTCCCTGTTTTCCGCTGAATCCGTTATCCATAAGCCATTCACGGACAAACTCTTTAGAAAGTTGACGCTGTTGCTCTCCTTTGTCGAATAATTCCTGGTAATTGTCTGCATAAAAATAACGAGATGAATCAGGTGTGTGTATTTCATCAATAAGATAAATTTCCGAATTGCGTTTTCCGAATTCATATTTGGTATCAACGAGTATTAATCCTTGTTTTTCGGCTATTTCACATCCTCTATTATATAAAGCAAGTGTAATTCTTTCTAATTCTTCATAATCTTTTTTAGAAATCAAATTACTTGAAATAATCTCTTCTTTACTTATATCCTGGTCGTGTGATCCTATTTCTGCTTTGGTTGTCGGGGTTATTATAGGCTTTTCGAATTTTTGATGTTCCCTCATACCTTCAGGAATGTGAACTCCGCAAATTTCTCTTGCTCCCGCTTTATAAGCTCTCCATGAACTACCTGTAAGATATCCTCTTACAATCATCTCAACAGGAAGTGATTCGCAACGATATCCTATGGTAACCATTGGATCCGGTGATGCAATTTTCCAGTTTTTTACTATGTCGGATGTCAAATCCAGAAAATAAGATGCAATTTGGTTCAAAACCTGCCCTTTAAATGGAATACCTTTTGGTAAAACAACATCAAATGCTGAAATGCGGTCGGTAGCAATCATTATAAGGTAATCATTTTTAATTGTATATACATCTCTTACCTTACCAATATATTTTGCTGTTTGTTTTGGAAAATCAAATTCTGTGCGTATGATAGAGTTCATTATATGGATATTTATTTGTTTAATAAAATTAGTTTTAAAAATGTTGCCGTATCAGTAGGGTCAAAGACAATACTTGATACGGCATTAAAATTTATATTAAAAACTATTTTGTATTTCTTGTTTTAATATATGCTTCATTCAAACCTTCCATTACGTCTTTAGTGATGTCAATAGCAGGATTTCCTACAATAACAACGTTTGTGCTCCCACTTGTTGTTATTATCATTGAATAATTATGGGTTTTATTATACTCAATTAGAAAAGATTTTATGGCATCCATAACTGTATTGTTCAATACGTACTCTTCTTCCTGAAGTTCCCTTTGCCTTTGATTTGCTAGACCTTGAAGATCTTCCTGACGCTTAAGTAGAGACTTTTGTTGTTGCTCAGCTGTAGAACGAGTTAAAAGGCCTTTATTAATTTGATTTTCAAAAGATTTGCCATCACTTTCAAGCTTTCTTCCTTTTTTTGATAAGTCATCTTGAACAGATTGGGCTTTACTTTCGAAAGCAGAACGTAAATCATTAAACATATCATATTGTATGATTAGAGAGTCAATCTGAACATATACAATATCTCCTGCAACAGCACTGGTCTCGTTTTCAGATACAGAAGCTTTTTTTATGTTTCTATTTGGGCCTATTAAAAATAAAACCAAAAGAGTAGCCGATATAACTAACGCTACAATACTGATAATTAAAGGTGTCTTTTTCATAAAATTTATAAATATTATTTTTATTATTTTAACATGAATGCCAACAAAGGTAATTAAAAATTATTTAACTCTTTTAAATATGATTTAATAGTATTTTCCAATCCAAGGTATATTACATCACAAACCAAAGCGTGCCCTATTGACACTTCCAGAAGCCCTGGGATAATATTGCTGAAGTAACGTAGATTAGTTAGATTAAGGTCATGTCCGGCATTAATACCCAGACCGCATCTTATTGCTTCTTCTGCTGCCTTGAAGTATGATTTAATAGCTTTTTCGCGGTCAATATCATAATTTTTAGCATAAGCTTCCGTATATAATTCTACCCTGTTGCATCCTGTCTCTGATGCATAACCAATCATTTCGGGGTCTGGATCAATAAATATTGAAGTTCTGATTCCTTCTTTATTGAAAACAGAGCATATATTTTTAAGATAATTCTTGTTTTTTTTTGTGTCCCAACCTGCATTTGAGGTTAGTACATTTTGTGCGTCAGGAACAAGTGTAACCTGTGCGGGGTGGACTTTTAACACTAAATTAACAAAAGAATCGATAGGGTTTCCTTCAATATTGAATTCTGTAGTTAAGTTTGGTTTCAATATGATCACATCATCATATCTTATATGTCTTTCATCTGGCCTTGGATGAACTGTGATTCCTTGTGCTCCAAATCTCTCACAGTCCAATGCAACTTTTAGTACATCAGGTATGTTTCCACCTCTTGCATTCCTTAAAGTTGCAAACTTATTAATATTTACACTCAACTTTGTCATATTTTGCAAATGTAAATAATTTTGGCAAAATTGTATATAAAATGGTACATTTGGCAAAATTATATGACAAATAATGAATATAGCACTTTTTGGAAGAGAAATTGGTGAAAACAATGAGAAAAAATTTAAACTTTTTATTGATGCCGTTATCGATAAAGGTGCTGATTTATGTTTTTATAATGAGTTTTATAATAATCTTCCGCTGGCCATTTTAAAGTCGATAAAAAAAACAAAATTATTTTCATCTGCTGTCGATCTACCTGAAGATGTAGACCTTTTTTTGTCTTTAGGAGGTGACGGGACATTTCTTACTTCTCTAACATTTGTCCGTGACAGATCTATTCCTGTTGCAGGAATTAATTTTGGGCGATTGGGATTTCTTACAACTGCAAAAGTAGAGATTGGTGATAATAAGTGGATTGATGATTTGTTGAATGGTCGTTTTTCTATTGAAAAAAGGGCTCTTATTAAACTTAAATCACCTTCAGTACAAAAAGGATTTTATCCGTATGCAATAAATGAAATATCTATTCAAAGACAGGATCCTGTAATGCTATCAATTGAGGTTAGAATAAACGGAATGAGTCTTCCTCAATATTGGGCTGACGGTCTTGTGATAGCAACACCAACAGGAAGTACAGCGTATTCATTAAGTGTAGGAGGGCCTATAGTCTTGCCGGATTCCCAGGTTCTTATAATTGCCCCTATTGCTCCTCATAATCTGAATGTAAGACCACTTGTTGTTCCTATAGATTATACTTTGGAGGTTATTGTCCATTCCAAAAAGAGAGAAGCAATTGTAACTATGGATAACCGTTCGTTTGTTGTTGCCTCAGGAGAAAAAATGATTATATCTAAAGGAGAATACTTTTTTAATTATGTTTCTCTTTTTGATTCTAATTTTATAGGTGCCTTAAACGATAAATTGCTTTGGGGTGAGGATAAACGGAATAATTCAAAAAACTAAAGTAGACATAGATGATACCGGTTCATGTTACAATAATAATGGATGGAAATGGTCGTTGGGCGCAGCAGCAAGGTAAAGAGAGGTTGTTTGGCCACAATGTGGGAGCTGAAAGCGTAAGGGCATGCTGTGAATTTGCTGTTGAAAAGGGAATAAAATTTTTGAGCCTTTTTGCTTTTTCGGAAGAAAATTGGGATAGACCAATGAGTGAGATTGAAGGATTAATGACATTGATGCTTGATTCTATCCTTGGAGAAAGGGAAACCTTCAGAAAGAACAATATACGATTTAGGGTTATTGGAGATCGTAGTAAGTTACCTGAAAAATTAATTGCCAATATTGATGAAGTTCAAAAAGAAACTGAAGACAATAAAGTTCTTACTTTGATAATTATGCTTAGTTATAGCGGAAAATGGGATATTATTCAGGCGGCTAAAAAATATGCTGCTGACGTTATTTTGGCAAATAAAAACGGAAATGAAAATTTTAAATTGGATAATGATCTTTTTTCAAGTTATTTAAGCACTTGTGGTATCCCTGATCCAGACTTGCTGATAAGGACAAGTGGTGAACAAAGACTCAGTAATTATATGCTTTGGCAATGTGCGTACACTGAATTTTATTATACCGAAGTACTTTGGCCTGATTTTCGCAAAAATGAGTTTCAAATAGCGTTGGAGTGCTTCAATAATAGAGAAAGACGCTATGGTAAAATTAAATAAAAGATTATCTTTGCAAACTTATTCACGAACAGTTTAATGAAATTTTTAAAATCATTCCTCATCTTATTAATGTTATTGCCTTTTATTTTAAAGGCACAAGACGTAACAACATCACTACCCATTGAAGTTGACTATAATAATCCTAAAACCTACATAATTGGTGGGGTTACTGTTGACGGGATTAAGTATCTTAATCAAGACCAGATTATTGCTCTTACAGGCATGCAAACTGGAGATCAGATAACCGTTCCGAGTGAAGAACTTTCTTCTGCTCTTAAAAGAATATGGATGCAACGCTATTTCTCTGACGTTGCTCTTTATATTGATTCCTTATCACCTGCCAGAGATACGGCTTTTCTGAAACTGAAACTTACAGAACGGCCTAGAGTAAGCAGATGGGATTTTTCCGGAGTAAAGAACTCAGAGAGGGATGACCTTAAGGAAAAACTCAATTTACGTAGAGGCGGTGCTTTATCAGAATATGTAATTTCTTCTTCAATCGGCGTTATAAAGGATTACTTAAAAGAGAAAGGTTTCCTAAAAGCTGAAGTATCTATAATACAGGCAAATGATTCAATAATTAAAAATGCAGTCAGAGTAACATTTGATGTAAAAAGGGGGCCTAAGGTTAAGGTAAAGGAGATTACTTATGAAGGGGTAGGGGAGTTGTCCAAATTTAAACTGGATCGTTCGATGAAGAAAACGAAAGATATGAAGTGGTACAATTTTTTTGTTTCCAAGAAGTTTAATGAAGATGAGTATGAGAATGACAAGCAATCTTTAATTGATGTATTCAAAGAAGAAGGGTACAGAGACGCAAAAATAGTAAAAGACTCCGTATATTATCTTACAGAGGGCAGAATGGGTATTCATTTTGTTATTAACCAGGGGAAAAAATATTATTTCAGGAATATAACATGGACCGGAAATTCCGAATATGCGGCTGAAGACCTTAATTTAGTACTTAAACTAAAGAAAGGAGATATATATGATGTGGTAACTATGCAAGAGAGATTATTTGGAGGGGGAAAAGAGAATGACATGACCATTTCAAAAGCGTATAGAGATAAAGGATATTTGTTTTTTAATGTTGTTCCGGTAGAATTAAATATTGATGCAGATTCAGTTGATGTTGAAATGAGAGTTGTTGAAGGAAAACCTGCTACATTCAATAAAATTATTATTAACGGTAATACAATTACAAATGAAAAAGTTGTAAGACGTGCAGTGTTTACTCGTCCAGGATATTTATTCCGTCAGACTGATTTTGAACGTTCTATACGTGAAATAGCTTCTATGGGTAATTTTGATGCTGAAAAGGCTGCGGATCCGGACTTTGGATATAGTATAATGCCTAATCCGATGAATAATACGGTAGATATTGCTTATAATGTTGAAGAAAAGGCTGACAGTAAGTTGGAACTCTCTGGAGGTTGGGGTGCAAGTACTTTTGTGGGAACATTAGGTGTGAGCTTTAATAATTTTTCTGCCGGTAATCTGTTTAGAAAAGAAGCATGGAGACCGGTCCCTCTTGGCGATGCACAGCAGTTGGCTGTCAGATTCCAGACGAACGGGACATACTATACTGCTTTAACTGCAAGTTTCGTTGAGCCGTGGTTGTTTGGTAAAAAACCTACTTCTTTAAACATTTCAGCATATTTTACACGACAAACAAATTCTTATATGTCTTATTATTACACTATTCTTAATAATGATGAATACATGGAGGTCTTTGGGGCTTCAATAGGATTGGGCACACGTCTTAAATGGCCTGATAACTATTTTGTATTATACAATCAGTTAGGATGGCAAACATATAAGCTTCAAGATTGGTCATATAATTTTATTTTCGATACTGGTATTTCTCACAACTTGAGCTGGACTACTACTCTATCAAGGAATTCTACTGACCAGACCATATATCCTAGATCAGGTTCTGATCTATCCGCTTCTTTACAATTGACACCTCCTTACTCTTTGTTAAGAGATAAGAATATTGATTATGATTCTCAGACGGATCAAGAAAGATATAAATGGATTGAATACCATAAATGGACATTTAAGGGCTCTTTCTATACAAAAATTATTGGTGATCTGGTTTTGATGACACGTGCGCAATTTGGATATCTTGGATACTATAACAGAAAGTGGGGATATTCTCCGTTTGAAGGATTTATAGTCGGTGGTGATGGAATGTCGGGGTATAATACTTATGGGTCAGAAGTTATATCGTTGAGAGGGTACGAAAATTATTCATTGACACCATATATAGATGGTGCTTATGCTGGTAATTTGTATGATAAATTCACTGTAGAGTTAAGATATCCTATTATAATGCAGCCACAATCCACAATATATGCACTTGCATTTTTAGAGGGAGGTAATTGCTGGTCTGATATTAGAGATTTTAATCCTTTCCAAATAAAACGGTCAGCAGGTATCGGATTAAGAGTTCTTCTTCCTATTGTCGGAATGTTAGGTATAGATTGGGGGTATGGTTTTGATACAGAATCAGGTTCTGAAAAGGGACATTTCCATTTCTTGATTGGTCAACAATTCTAATTAATAAAAAAAAATGAGGTTAATTATGAAACATTTTTTAATAACTTTTTCCGCAATATTTCTATGTGTATTCTCTATGAATGCCCAAAAGATAGGTTACATAAATACTGAACTTATTCTGAATGAAATACCGGAGTATCAGGTAGCACAACAACAATTAAATGACTTAGCTGATAAATATAAATCAGCTATTGAATCCGAAATAGGCAAAATAGATGTTCTTTATAAAAATTATCAATCTCAAAAGAGCTCTTTAAGCATTGCTCAGCAACAAGTCAGAGAAAATGAAATTATATCAAAAGAAAAATCCGTAAAAGAAAAACAAAATATATATTTTGGTGAAGACGGAGTAATGTCAAAAAAGTCGGAGGAATTAATAAATCCTATTCAGAAACGTGTCCAGAATGCAATAGAACTGGTTGCACGAAGAGAGGATTATGTGTTAGTTATTGACTTGTCGGTAGCTGCCGGTGTTGTTTATTCAAATGACAAGTATGATCTTACTACAGAAATAATAAATATTTTAAAATAGACTTATATGAAAAAAATCACACTTTTAATTTTATTCTTTGTATGTATTGGTGCTACAGTTAATGCACAAAGTTATAAATTTGGACACATCAATTCGCAGGAAGTAATATCTTTAATGACAGAAATGGACTCTGCCAGAGTTCATCTTGAGGCTTATAGAGTTGAAATGGCTGATGAGATGCAGGGAATGCAGGATGAGTATTATGCAAAGTATAATGTATACCAACAAAAGCAAGCTACATGGACACCAGCTCTTAAGGAATCAAAAGAGAGAGAATTGCAGGAAATTGTTCAAAGTTTACAACAATTTGAAAAATCTGTTCAGCAGGAAATGCAAAATGTTCAGCAAAATTTAATGGCACCAGTTTATAAAAAAGCTCAGGAAGCCATTAATAAGGTTGCCAAAGAAAATAATATGACTTATGTTTATGATCTTTCATCAGGGGCTCTTATATATTGGGATGAAACCGTAAGTATGAATCTGCTTGAACTTGTTAAAAAAGAACTGGGTATTCCGGCAGAAAAAGTTGCTCCTACCCAATTACCACAAGATACAGCCGCCGCTAAATAAACGGTATAAATTTTTAGGAAAAGGCTGCTTTTTGCGGCCTTTTTGTTTTTTTGATTAAAAAACAAACAAATATTAATGAATACAGGTAAAAATGCTTACATTTAGCGTTTATATTTATCAAACTAATAATAAATAAAAAGGAAAATTCTATGCAACACAAAGTTATTGACACTCAAGATGTCGTAATTCGTTTTGCCGGTGATTCCGGAGATGGCATGCAGCTTACAGGAACTTTGTTCGCTGATGCTTCGGCCCTATATGGTAATGAGATCTCTACATTTCCAGATTATCCGGCAGAAATAAGGGCGCCTCATGGTACCGTATCCGGAGTTTCTGGTTTTCAGGTTCATGTAGGAAGTATTGAAATTAATACACCCGGTGATTTTTGCGATGTTTTGGTAGCAATGAATCCGGCTGCTTTGAAAGCAAATGTCCAGTGGGCTAAACCGACTGCAACTATTATTGTAGATACCGATACTTTTGATGAATCAGGTATTGAAAGGGCAGGGTTTAAAACCAAAGATCCGATTGCTGAACTTAAAATTGAAGATCGTAACATCATCTTTTCTCCAATTACTACTATGACAAAAGAGAGTCTTAAAGACAGTGATCTTGATAACAAGCAAATAGTACGCTGCAAAAATATGTTTACTCTTGGTATGTGCTTTTTTATGTTTAATCGTGACTTGGATTATACATATGCATATCTTGAAAAGAAATTTAAGAAAAAGCCACAATTGATTGCACCAAACAAGAAAGTGTTGTTTGACGGGTTCAATTATGCAAGTAATATACATGCAATTGCGAATACATATACAGTAAAGCCTGCTAAACTAGAAAAAGGAACATACCGTAATATTAACGGTAATCAGGCTACTGCCTGGGGCCTTATTGCCGCTTCAGAAAAAAGTGGAAGAGATTTATTTTGCGGATCATATCCTATTACTCCTGCAACAAATATTCTTGAAGAATTAGCAATATATAAAAATTTAGGAGTAAAAACATTACAGGCTGAAGATGAAATTGCTGGTATTTGTACATCAATAGGTGCTGCATATGCTGGAGAGTTAGCTGTCACTTCAACTTCAGGTCCAGGCCTTTCTTTGAAGGCAGAAGCTTTAGGATTGGCTATGATTGCTGAATTACCCCTTGTTATTATAGATGTTCAGCGTAGTGGCCCATCAACAGGCATTCCTACTAAAACTGAACAAACAGACCTTAACCAAGCACTATATGGAAGAAACGGAGAATGCCCGATAGCTGTTATTGCAGCACATTCTCCTTCTCATTGTTTTGACGCTGCTTTTTATGCAGGAAAGTTCGCAATGGAGCACATGATGCCTGTAATATTAATGAGTGAAGGATTTATTGCAAATGGTTCTGAACCATGGAAAATTCCTTTAATGAAAGATTATCCTGAGATCAAGCCCCCTTTAATAACTTCTTGTGAAGGTCCTTTTAAGCCTTACCAGAGAGACTCTGAAAGATTGGCTCGTTCGTGGGCACTTCCAGGAACGTCAGGTCTTGAGCATAGGGTAGGTGGTTTGGAAAAAAACGCTGAAGGTGTAATATCTTCTGATCCTCAGAATCATGATAAGATGTGTGCAGAAAGAGCTGAAAAAGTTGCTCGTCTTGCTAATTATATTCCCGAATTGGAAGTAATAGGAAAGAAGAAGGGTGATGTCTTAATCGTTGGTTGGGGAGGAACCTTCGGCCATTTATATACTGCCGTAAAAGAGTTGCAGGATCAAGATAAGAATGTAGCACTTGCGCACTTTGACTATATCAATCCACTACCAAAAAATACTGCTGAAGTATTTAATAACTTTAAAAAAATCATTGTATGTGAATTGAATAGCGGTCAATTTGTAGACTATTTGCGGGCGAAACATCCAGAATTCAAATATTTGCAATACAATAAAGTTCAAGGGCAACCGTTTATTGTAAAAGAGATTGTCGATGCAGTTAATAATATCCTTTAATCAGTAAATTTAAAATTATGGCATATACAGCACAAGATTTTAAAAGTAATCAAGAAGTAAGATGGTGTCCGGGTTGTGGAGACCATGCAGTATTGGCATCACTACAAAGGGCATTACCCGAAGTTTGTGAAGCGTTAGGATATACAAAAGAAAATTTTGTATTTGTTTCCGGTATCGGTTGTTCTTCACGTCTTCCATATTATATGAACACATTTGGATTTCATAGTATTCACGGCCGTGCAACGGCTATTTCGACTGGAGTTAAGGTGGCTAATCCAACCTTAACAGTATGGCAGGCAACCGGTGATGGGGATGCGCTTGCTATTGGAGGAAACCATTTCATTCATGCAATCAGACGTAATATCGATATAAACATAATCCTTTTCAATAATCAGATTTATGGTTTAACAAAAGGTCAATATTCTCCTACATCAAAACTTGGGGCAATAACAAAGACTTCTCCATACGGAACAGTTGAACATCCTTTTAATCCGGGTGCATTGGTTCTTGGGTCCAGAGGTACTTTTTTTGCACGTAGCCTTGATTCTGAGATGAAACTTAACCAAGAAATTTTTGTGGCAGCAGCAAAACATGACGGAACTTCAGTATGTGAAATGTTGGTAAACTGTGTTATATTCAATGATGGTGCACATTCTGCTATTTCAGATAGAGAGCATAGAGCCGACAGAACTATCATTCTTCGTCATGGTGAACCGATGATTTTCGGAAAGGATAAAAATAAAGGACTTGTTCTTGATGGACAAAAACTAAAAGTAGTTACAATAGGAGAAAACGGCATTAATGAGAAAGATATTCTTGTACATAATGCAACAACTAATGAAACAGGTGTACACAATATGCTTGTTGAAATGAAATACCCTGATTTTCCTGTCGCATTGGGTATCATACGGGATGTCAAGGATATGACATATGATGATAATGTAAGGGATCAGCTAATCGAAGTTAAAGAAAAATCAAAAATCCACAGTGTCGATGAATTGCTTCACAGCGGAGCAACATGGGAAGTTAAATAACAATAATTGAACATTAACCAACTAATAATAATTAATTTTATATCATGAAAGTAGCTGAAATAATGACTAATCTTGAAAAAAAGTATGGTCAAGAAAAAGAGTACTTACAAGCGGTAAGCGAGGTTTTAGAGTCAATAGAAGAAGTTTATAATCAGCATCCGGAGTTTGAAAAAGCTAAGATAGTTGAAAGGATAGTTGAACCTGATCGTATTTTTACTTTCCGTGTCACTTGGGTTGACGATAATGGAGAAGTTCAAACTAATTTAGGTTATCGTATTCAATTTAATAGCGCAATAGGCCCTTACAAAGGCGGACTCCGTTTTCATAAAGCGGTTAACCCGTCAATGTTGAAGTTTCTGGGTTTTGAGCAAACATTTAAAAATGCTCTTACTACACTTCCAATGGGCGGTGCAAAAGGAGGTTCAGACTTTGATCCGATTGGAAAATCTGACGCTGAAATCATGCGTTTCTGTCAGGCATTCATGTGTGAATTGTGGCAGAATATAGGTCCCGATACAGATGTCCCTGCTGGTGACGTCGGAGTAGGTGGACGTGAAATAGGTTTCTTGTATGGTATGTATAAAAAACTTGCTCGCGAATATAATACAGGTGTTTTGACAGGCAAAGGTATGAACTGGGGCGGTTCTCTTATTCGTCCGGAGGCAACTGGTTTTGGTGCACTTTACTTTGTGCAACATATGCTTCATAAAATGGGAAAAGATATAAAAGGAAAAACTGTCGCAATCTCTGGCTTTGGTAACGTAGCTTGGGGTGCTGCAATAAAAGCAACAGAATTGGGGGCTAAAGTTGTTGCTGTTTCAGGTCCTGATGGCGTTTGCCATATACCTGACGGTATGACAACTGAAATGATTGCCTATATGTTGGATCTTCGTCAATCAAACAATAACGTTGTTGCTCCTATGTCAACCAAGTTTAAAGGTGTTAGCTTTATTTCAGGTAAGAAAGCATGGAGTATTAAATGTGATATAGCTCTTCCTTGCGCTTTCCAAAATGAAATGAACGGTGATGATGCTAATGAGTTGTTGAAGAATGGTACATGGTGTGTAGCTGAAGTATCAAATATGGGCTGTACTCCTGAAGCCATCAAAGCTTATCAGGATGCTAAGATTTTGTTTGCTCCTGGTAAAGCAGTAAACGCAGGTGGAGTTGCTACTTCCGGCCTTGAAATGACTCAAAATGCAATGCATATTAGTTGGTCGGCTGCAGAGGTTGATCAAAAACTTCACCAAATCATGGACAACATACATACTGCTTGTGTTAAATTTGGTACACAAAAAGATGGTTATGTTAATTACGTTAAAGGTGCTAATATTGCCGGTTTTATGAAAGTAGCTCAAGCTATGTTGGAACAAGGTATTATATAACAAATAGATTATTACATATAAAAATAGGCTGTCTTAGTAGGCAGCCTATTTTTATATGTAATTTATTCATGCTGCATCTTTAATTCGTCAATTAATTAATTATTATATTTGTTAACGTTAATATTTGATTTATAGATATGAAAAGAGTTCTAATATTATTTCTCACAGTGCTGATGGTTTCAGCTTGTGCAAGCGATAAAACAAGTTACCGAATCAATTGCAAAATAGAAGGAACTGAAAGTTCTTTAAAGAGGGGAGAGGCGTATCTTTATTCTTTTTCACAATATGAAAGTATAAATGATACGGCAAAAGTAGTTAATGGAAAATTCTGTTTTAAAGGGAAGATAAATACTCCCGGTAGAGTGACAATAAGAATAAAAGACATAAAAGGTAACATATTACTTTATCTTGAAAACTCAGAATATGAGATAAAAGGACAGTCATCAGAATTGATGGATGCAGTTATTTCTGGTGGTGAAACACAATTTATCATTTCTGAAATTGCTAAAAAAAGTAAAGAAGGGATGTCCGGTGCAGAATATTTGATGTTAAGACAAGATTTTATTAAAAAATATCCTTTATCGTCATTTTCTCTTGAAGAATTAGTTGAAGAATCCAAATCCACTTCAGATACAAGAATAATAGCTAAAAAATTGTCTGAATTTAAGGCAGATTCAAGATATAAAGATAATGTCCATATAGGTTATATTGAATCTCAGATTGAGAAGAAAAAGAAATTTGATCCGGGAAATTTTGTCTATGATTTCACAATGTCAGATCAAAATAATAAAAATCATACTTTTTCAGATATTTATAAGAAAAATAAATTGACAATGCTATATTTCTGGGCAGGTTGTAATGAACAAAGTCGTATGTTAAATCCACTGTTAGTCGAGCTTTATTCAAAATACAATAAAAAAGGATTTGAAATTGTGGCTGTTTCTCTTGATGATATTCGCTATGAATGGACAAACGCGATACGTAATGATAAATTACCCTGGATTCAACTTTCTGATTTGAAAGGCACTTTTTGCGTGCTTATTCCTTATTATGATATAAAATCTTTGCCTCAAAACTTTTTTGTTGATAATGAAGGAAAAATAGTGATACGAAAGGTTAAAGGAGAGGAGATATCCGCTTTTTTAGAAGATGAACTAAATTGAACATAAAAAAATTATGGAACTTTCGTATGCCTAGTTTTATTATAAAAGTATAATTATAAAAATGGCCGACTAATATAGTCGGCCATTTTATAATTTAGTTTATTTGATTATAAACCTAAGTATTCATATAAATCTGGTCCTCCTGGAAGTGAAAGATAAGTGGATTTTACTCCCCATCCACCTAATCCGGTAACATAATAATAAGGACATAGTGTAATTAACTTACCAGCTTGAATCACTTTACTTTTAGCATCATTAGCTGCCTGTGAAGCGGCTAATGCAGATGGAAGGTATGCTTTGACATAATCACCGGCACCCCCTTGATATATAAGTCCGGTATACCAGAACGTATCCCAAGAGCATGTATTATCTGAATTTATCCAGAATTCAATATACTCTGGATTTATTCCACCTATCCAATTATCCCAGTCTGCTTCAACAAGAATTGAGTTAGGATATGGATTCATTATACGGTAAGTATTAGTTCCTTCAGCTCTTTTAACTTGAACGTTATTAACGCTGGCCATTACGAATGAATCGTAGAATTGGCCAGTACCTAAAACTATCCAGTTTATTGCCTTGATGGTCCCTACAAATTGATTGTGACCTGGGGCATATAATGCAGCATACGTAGGATCAATTGTCAAATCCACCGTTTGAGGTGTAGATGGAAGATCATTAAATGTAACGGTGATTTCTGCAGTTTCTTCTCCATCGGCAAATGCAACTGTAGTAGGGCATGTAAAGACAGCACCACTTGCAGAAGTTATAGGAACTGTAATAGCTCCTGATGTTTTTGAGCGAGCTAAAGTATAAGTATAACTTGTAGCCTCTGAAGGAACGGTTACATCAATACTATTTTCATTAAGAAAATATACACCGTAAGAGTTTTCTGCAGGAGATGGTTCTCTCACAATTTCATTTTCCATACAAGATGTAAGAAACAAAATTGAGATACCAACCAACGCAAATATCATTTTACTTAATTTTTTCATATTTTTTAATTTTAAAATTTAAGATTATTGAAATGTTAGTTAGTGACACCATCTAGTAATCCAGCACCATACTTAGGAGCTATAGGTAATAAGGATTGTCCAGGATTATTGTCAGATTCATCTATTCCATTATTAGCATTAATTTCTCTTTGAGGCAATGTCAAAAGGCGAACCATGTGTTTTGCTTCAAGGTTGAAAGTAAAGTTATCGGTAAAATTTGTAGCAATACGTGTGTTAAAACGGACCATGTTTTTTTCAAGACGTTGCAAGTCAAAGAATGCGAACCCTTCACCCCATAGTTCAACACGACGTTGAAACCATACAGCATTTACAAAATCTGCTGCAGTTGATGATTCACAAGTATAGTCAGCATCACGATAGGTTTTAACCCAATTTTCAAGAAGGGCCTTTCCGCCGGCAAGATCTCCAGAAAGAGCTTTAGCTTCTGCTTCAATGAATAACATTTCTTCAGAACGCATTAAGCACCAGTCACCCGCATTTACAGCATCCGTACCTAAACCATTGTCGTATGCAGCAAATTTAACATTAGTATAAGCATTAAATCCTTTACTTTCAGCATAGCCTGCCGGAATGAAAGGTGAAAGTTTATTTTCGTCAACCCACCAGTTTCTACGAATATCTGTGTTTGGAATTCTGCTGTAAAGAAGAACATTAATATCTCTCCACATTGCTACTTCAGCACTGTAACCAAGACCAGTTAATGAACAAATCTGAGAAGGCCAAGTTGCATATCCGTCAGGAACGTTATCCGGACCAATAATTAAAGCCCACATCCAGTTAGATGCATCAGCATTATTAAAGCCCGGTTTATTGGCATCAGCCTTAGATAGGAAAGGATAATTTGCTCTTGCAGCAGCAGCATCTGCAGCGGCAGCTGTGTAGTTTTCCATAAGCAAGTTTGCTCTGGCTCTTACTCCGTAAGCAACTGATTGATCAGGTGCGCTTTTGTCACCTGCTCTGTCAAATCCTTCAAAAAGAGTAATAGATTCATTAAGGTCACTCATAATTAATGCATAAACATCTTTTAGAGCAGCTCTTGGGTTTGCACCTGCCTGTTCGGCTGTTGTTTCATTAGTCACAATAGGAACAGAAGGTTCATTTTCATTTCCAACATATTTGAAGGTATAGTTTTGTGCAAGGTTAAGATATGACCATGCACGGAATAATAAAGCTGTAGCACGGTATGATTTAGCAGTCGCCTCTTCAATGTCTGAGGGAATGGTCCCTATAATACCGTTGGCAATGTAAATATCTTTGTAGAAAGGATCCCATTGTAGGCGGTTGTTAGCATAAGTATAAGTTCTGTTTTCATAACTAGAACCAACTGAAAACCAGTTATAGCCGTCATCAGGACTTACCATATCGGCACTTTGAACATCCCAAGTAAGGCAGCAAGCAGGAAAGCCGAAATCATCTGCTCTTGTTCCTCCATAAACAACACCATTACCAAATAGTGATGCCGATAGACCTGCAAGTTCTGCTTTTACAGCAGCTGGATTCATCTCCGCTACCAATGTCTTTTGTTCTGATGTGACAGTTCCTCCTTCAGGAACAGTATCAAGATTTGTACAAGAAACTATAAAAGACAATCCAACGGCGATATATAATAATTGTTTAATTCGATTCATATTTATTAAATTTAATATATTAAACATATTTAAAATGTAAAGGATATACCTCCGGAAATAGTACGCAATGCACTATATCTGAAAGAACCTGCCCATTCTGTACCACCAAAATCCTGACGAGGGTCAAGCCCCTGTCTCACTGAGAATACCCATAGGTTATCACCTGTTACATAGAGGCGGAGAGCATTAATTTGTACTTTTTCCGTCCATTTTTTAGGAAGAGTATAGCCTAAAGTCAAGTTATTTATGCTCAAATAGTTAGAGCTAACCAAATATCTTGTTGAGTTCTGTTGACGAGTATCATCTGATGCATTCAAACGAGGAATGTTCGAAGTAGTATTTTCAGTAGTCCACGCATCCAAAATGTCATAATGCCAGTTGTATCCACCCATACTTGATTGACCGTTGTGCATCAATTCTTCATAACCGAAGTCATAAATCTTACCACCTAATTGGTATCCGAATGATGCTGACAAATCAAATCCGTATGCACTGAATGATGTTCCGAAACCACCCATTACCTTAGCTAAGGTACTTCCATTATTATATTGAGTAGCTGTGCTATAGTCGGTAGTGGTCTCTCTCCCGGTAACAGTGCCTTCTGCATCTACTACGTCTCTGTAGTACATTGCACGACCATTCTCAGGATTAACACCGGCATATTCTTTATAGTATGAATCAAAGAGTGATCCGCCCACTTCATAGATAAATCTTGAACCTTTAATACCGGTTTCTCTTACAGATTCCGCTAGGTCAAGGATTGTATTCTTATAAGAAGTGGCATTAAGGTTAACCCTCCAATCCACATTTTTGGTACTTACTAACACAAAATTCAAATCCAATTCTACACCACGGTTGCGTATAGAACCTACATTCATAGGAAATGTCGTATAACCGTTTGAAGGAGCAACAGGTTGATTGTATAACAAGTCTGAAGATACACGGTCAAAGAATTCAACACCACCGCTTATTTTGTCACCAAACAAACCAAATTCAACACCAATGTTTAAACTCTTGTTTTTCTCCCATGTAATATCGTAGTTGCCTTTATATGACATTGAAACGGAGAATTCACCATTATTGTTTTCAACTGAATACTGGTCAAGGTATGGATAGTAGTTACCTAAATTATCATTACCTGTAACACCATAGCTGGCTTTAAATTTTAATGAATTAATCCAACTAACATCCTGCATAAAGTCTTCATTGCTGATTAGCCATGCTCCACCAACACTGCCAAAATTACCCCAGCGGTTTTCCGGAGCGAAGCGTGAAGAAGCATCACGACGATAAGAACCGGATATAAAATATTTACCATCATAGTCATATTGTACGCGAGCAAGTATACCTTGCAGAGCGTAATAATTAGTATATGAAGAAGCAACAGGTGATGGATTTGAACCATAAATACAGTTATCCAACTCACCTACAGTTGGATTGTACATTTTTTTGTTCCAACCATAAAGATATTGATATTTATAGTCATAAGATTCATAACCAAGTAACAAATCTATATTGTGTTCGTCGAAAGTGTTTTTATAAGTTGCAAGATATTGTTGGTTTACTGATAATGTTCTTGAGTGTGAAACAGTTACCTGTCCGCCTGAAGAAGCAGATGATCCATAAAATGGGTTATACAAATTATTTGACCTAATGTTTCTTGCAGTTATACCAACGTTAGCAGTAATAGTTAATCCTTTCATAGGTTCAAGAGTAGCATACCATTTACCATCCAGATTATCGGTGTAAGAAGTATAATTATCCAATATCATTTCAATAGCAGGATTTGACATAGACAAGAAAGTTCTAATTTGGTTACTGCTGTCAAGTGTACCATAATCATACACCGTATAACCATTACTATCAACTTTGATACTGCCATCTGCATTTCTTACATACATAGGATAAACAGGAGCAATAATGCTTGATGCGTAGAACAAATTACCTGAAGATCCCCATGAGGTTTGTCCCCCTGGTGCTTTGTTGTTTGAGTTTGTGTATGCCATGTTACCACCTACCTTAAGCCATTTTTTGGCTTGATAGTCTGCTTTCATACGAGTAGAATAACGGGTAAATGATGAACCTGCAACGATACCTGAATCATCCAAATAACCTGCTGACATATAGTAGCTGATTTTTTCTGATTTTCCTGATGCGGTAACGTTGTATTCTTGACGAAGATTTCCTTTATTAAATAATTCTTCATACCAATTATCAGGAGTGTAATAATATTCACCATCACTCCAGCCTAAACTAGCATTAGGATTAATCTTGCCATTTGTACCGATAAGGTATTCATTTTCTGGAAGGGTGTATATTTGATAACCGGTTCTGCTATACAATGTATTGTTTGCATATTTATGAGAAACAGCAGCAGAATTACCTGCTTGATATCTACTATTATACAATGCTTTATACAATGTTTCATAGTACATGTCCGGATCAGTCATAACATTGTAGTTAGGAACGGCTCGGGTATTGTTACCCCATCTTCCTTCGAATGTGACAACTGCATCTTTAGTTGTACCTTTTTTAGTGGTTATAATTACAACGCCATTAGCGGCACGGTGTCCATAAATAGCAGTTGCTGCAGCATCCTTCAAAACAGTCATTGCTTCAATATCATTAGGATTAATGGCATTGATTGAACCATCATAAGGAACACCGTCAACAACATACAATGGAGAGTTACTTGCACTCATTGAGCCGAATCCACGGATACGGATTGTTGCGGATGATCCCGGCTGACCGGTAGAACTGATAGCCTGAACACCTGATACTGCACCGGCAAGAGCATTTGTAACATTGGAAACTTGGCGTTTCTTCAACTCTTTGCTGCTTAGTACGGAAGCGGAACCAGTAAAAGATTCCTTTTTAGCTGTACCGTAGGCTATAACGATAACGTCTTCCAGCATTTCAGTGTCTTCAGCAAGAGCTACATTAAGAACAGAGCGACCGTTTACAGGCATTTCTGTAGTTATATAGCCAACAAAACTGAAAATCAATGTTCCATTTGAAGGGGCACTAAGTGTATAATTACCAATTGCATCAGTAGAAGTACCAACAGTTGTAGTACCCTTTAACTGAATTGAAGCAAATGGAATAGGTTCACCAGTGCCAGCATCAGTAACAGTACCTTTTATTTGTATGCTCTGAGCTGAAATAACTCCAGCTGTTAATACAAATAAAAGACCTGTCATAAATAGTCTGAATTTTTTCATCTGATAGGTTTTTAAGTTAATAATTAGTTTTTTTATAGTTAGTAATAAATAAATACTTACACTTTTTATGTGTTTTTTTTAAAAAACTTTTGGAATATAACTCTGTTTTTAGAGGCTTGAGTGTCAAATTTACAAAAGTTTTTCTATTTTTAATTAAAATGTAAAGAAATTTTAATAATATTTTATCATAATTTTTTATTAAAAATAACAAAATAATACATTAAAAATGATTTACGGCATTATTTATATTTGTTTATGAGTTAATAAATCACGCTCTTGAATGCATTCTGACACTGATTACTTTTTGAAATCATGGTTAAAATAATTAGTTTTAACGTAAGTATGTATACTCTTGTCAAATATTTACAAAAACATAAAATCTTATTGCAAAAAACATCTTTCTTGCTAAAATTGCTAACAGTTATAAATAAGATTGCCTTTTTTGGCATTCTTGACTCATTTATTAAAATTGTAACTATAATCCTTTTTTTTTGAGTTTTTTACTATTTTGCTTACAAATTGTAACCTTAGCTCTGTACATTTTGTAATATTTTTAGAAGAAAAATATTTTTGATGGAATAGGATTTAAAAATTTTATTTTATAATTTTGATAGTTTATAGAACATATGAATATGATTGGAGTATTTGATTCAGGTGTTGGTGGATTATCGGTGTGGCGTGAACTTGTATTGTTAATGCCAAAAGAAAAATATATATATGTTTCTGATGGAGAATACTGTCCTTATGGTCACAAATCTTCCGATTTTATTATAGAGAGAGCAACTGCAATAACCGTGTTTTTATTGGAAAAGAAGGTTGATATTATTGTAGTTGCATGCAATACAGCAACAGCGGCGGCCATTTCTTATCTGAGAGAACACTTTTCAATACCATTTGTTGGAATGGAACCGGCTATAAAACCAGCTGCTTTACACTCTGAGACTGGTGTAGTTGGTGTTTTGGCCACTGCCGGAACTTTCAAAGGCAAACTTTATCTTGATACTTTAGCGCGATTTGCGACTGATGTAAAAGTAATAGAACAAGTAGGGGAGGGATTGGTAGAATTAGTAGAAGAAGGAAAATTAAGGGGTCTCCATGTTGAGGCCCTTTTACATAAATATATAGATCCAATGATAGAACAGGGTGCTGACCATATTGTTCTTGGATGTACGCATTATCCTTTTTTATATGATACAATTAAAAAAATAGTGGGGGAAAGAGCAGAAATAATAAATCCTGCTCCAGCTGTTGCCAAACAGACTCAAAAAATCATACCTTATATAAGTACTGAGAATTATGGAGAAACATTGTTCTATTCTACCGGTGATATTAAGATTCTGATGAGATTAGCGCATGAAATAGCCCCCGGCATACCTAAAGATAATTTTAATACTATAATTATTTAAACAAACTATTTACTATCTATGACAACACTCTTTTATTTAGTCCCAACTGCCGCAATTGTGGCATTGATATTTGCCTTAGTTTTCTACAGGCAGATGAAAAAGAAAGATGAAGGTACTCCTACTATGAAAGAAATAGCCGCTCATGTAAAGAAAGGAGCAATGGCTTATATTAAACAACAGTACAAGGTTGTTTTGATTGTCTTTATCATTCTTGCTATTTTCTTCGCAGTTTTAGCTTATGGCTTCGGGGTACAAAACACGTGGGTCCCTTTTGCATTTTTAACAGGTGGTTTTTTCTCCGGACTGGCAGGTTATATCGGAATGAAAACAGCAACGAGTGCCTCTTCGCGTACTGCTAATGCGGCTAGGACTTCTTTAAATTCAGGTCTAAAAATTGCTTTTCGTTCAGGTGCCGTGATGGGTCTTACAGTTGTAGGTCTTGCTTTATTGGATATTTCTGTATGGTATATGATATTGGATGCCTTTGTAAAAGAGACTTCCCCTGAACAGAAAATGGTTGTTATTACCACCACAATGCTGACTTTTGGAATGGGTGCATCGACACAGGCCTTATTTGCACGTGTAGGCGGTGGAATTTATACTAAAGCTGCTGATGTTGGAGCTGATCTTGTAGGAAAAGTTGAGGCAGGAATCCCTGAGGATGATCCGCGCAACCCTGCAACCATCGCTGATAATGTAGGTGATAACGTAGGTGATGTTGCCGGTATGGGGGCTGATCTTTATGAATCTTATTGTGGGTCTATTCTTGCAACTGCTGCGCTTGGTGCTTCTGCTTTTTATTCCAGAGGTGAAACTGCTCAGACTAATGCCGTATTTGCTCCAATGTTGATTGCCGCTGTAGGTATTATTTTGTCAATAATAGGAATTTATACTGTACGTACAAAAGAGGATGCAGGAATGAAACAACTTTTGAAATCTCTTAGTTTCGGTGTCAATTTGAGCTCTGTCCTTATCGCAGTATCAACATTTGCAATACTTTACCTTTTAAAACTTGAAAATTGGCAGTGGATATCATGTTCGGTAATTGTAGGTCTCATTGCAGGTGTAATTATTGGTAGGTCAACTGAATATTATACATCTCATTCATATAATCCTACTAAAAAAGTAGCTGAAAGTTCAAAAACCGGTCCAGCAACAGTAATTATTTCTGGTATTGGACTGGGTATGGTTTCAACTGCAATCCCTGTAATTACTATTGGACTTGCTATAATTTTTGCATTCTTGTTTGCGATAAGATTTGATATGTCTAATCTTATGACTGCCAGTAATTTAAGTATGGGATTGTATGGTATTGGTATTGCTGCTGTAGGTATGCTTTCTACGTTGGGAATTACTTTAGCAACTGACGCTTATGGCCCTATTGCGGATAACGCAGGCGGAAATGCTGAGATGAGTAAATTGGATCCGGAAGTTCGTAAAAGAACAGATATTCTTGATGCATTGGGAAATACTACAGCTGCAACAGGAAAAGGATTTGCAATTGGCTCAGCTGCTTTAACTGCTTTGGCCTTGTTGGCTTCATATCTTGAAGAGATAAAAATAGGTCTTTTACATATTGGACAAGAGGTTATTACTGTTGCCGGTAATCAGATCGAAGTTATAAAAGCTACAATTCCTGATCTTATGGAGTATTATCAGGTGAATCTTATGAATCCTAAAGTTCTTGTTGGTATGTTTATCGGGGCCATGATGGCTTTCTTGTTTTGCGGGCTTACAATCAATGCTGTTGGCCGTGCTGCACAGAAAATGGTAGAAGAGGTTAGACGTCAGTTCCGCGATATAAAAGGTATTTTGACAGGTGAAGCTACTCCTGATTACGCACGTTGTGTTGCTATATCAACAAAAGGTGCTCAACACGAGATGTTGTTCCCTTCACTTTTGGCAATAATAACTCCTGTATTGGTAGGTATTATTTTGGGGGTTTCAGGTGTTATGGGACTACTTGTCGGGGGATTGAGTTCAGGTTTTGTACTTGCAATTTTTATGGCTAATTCAGGTGGAGCATGGGATAATGCGAAAAAATATGTTGAAGAAGGTAATCTTGGTGGAAAAGGTTCTGATTGTCATAAAGCAACTATTGTTGGAGATACTGTAGGAGATCCGTTTAAGGATACTGCAGGTCCTGCTTTAAATATTCTGATTAAATTGATGTCAATGGTTTCTATTGTTATGGCTGGATTGACTGTTGCATTTTCTATAATTTAATCTGCAAATAAAAAAATATCTATTACACTTTGCAACATACATAAACTTTCAAGAAAATGTTGTTTAGTTGTAATAGATATTTTTTATGTTTAAAATAGAATGATTCTATTTTTCAATATCTTTATAATCTTCTGAAAGAAACCACTCTTTATACATCATGTACCCTTGAGCGTTGTTGTAAGCTGCTTTTGTGATTGCTTCAGAGCCTACTTTTACTTTTTTTGCAGGAATACCGGCATAAATTCCCGGTTCAAGTTTTTCGTTACTAAGAACAACAGCTCCTGCTGCGATGATAGTATTGTCTGGAATAACGGCGTTATCCATAAGAATAGCTCCCATACCTATTAATACATTGTTTCCCACTTTTGCACCATGTACTATAGCGTTATGACCGACGGATACGTCATTTCCTATTTCGACAACTGATTTTTCATAAAGAGTATGAATAACTGCTCCATCCTGAATATTGACTCTGTCACCAATAACAATAGTATTGACATCACCTCTGAGTACGGTACTATACCAAATACTGCAATCGTTTCCTATAGTAACATCGCCTACAATTACTGCATTGTCTGCAATATAACATCTGTTTCCTATAACCGGCTTTATGCCCTTAAGTTCTTTTATAATTGCCATCTTGCAAAAATTAATTTTTAGGGATAAATATAAATAAAAATATTGCAATCAATATGACTTGCGGATTCCACAAGTAGATGACTGCAATATTTTTATTTGTTATAAATTATTCAGCCTCAGCTGCTTTCTTTGCTCTGGCTGTCATTCTCTGGTAATCATCCATTGAAGCAACAATCAATTTATCAAAACTTCTTTGACCTGTACCGGCAGGAATCAGGTGACCGCATATTACATTTTCTTTTAATCCTTCCAATGTATCAACTTTACCATGAATAGCTGCTTCGCTCAATACTTTTGTGGTTTCCTGGAATGAAGCTGCAGACATGAAACTGTTAGTTCTCAAAGCTGCGCGGGTTATACCTTGCAAAATTTGATCAGAAGTTGCCGGGATAGCATCACGTGCTTCGACAAGTTTCAGATCCTGACGTTTCATTATTGAATTTTCATCACGAAGTTTACGTACAGTGACTATTTGACCTGGATGAAGTTCTTTAGAATCTCCGGAATTCAAAACTACTTTCTTGTCATATATATTATCGTTTTCTGTCATGAAATCCCACTTATCTACCAATTGTTCCGGTAAGAAACGTGTATCACCAGGATCTACGATTTCTACTTTACGCATCATTTGTCTAACAATAATTTCAAAGTGTTTATCGTTGATCTTTACACCTTGCATACGGTAAACTTCCTGAATTTCATTTACAATGTACTCCTGGACCTTGATAGGACCTTGTACCGACAAAATATCTCTTGGAGAAATTGCGCCGTCTGACAGAGGCATGCCTGCTCTAATATAGTCATTTTCCTGTACCAAAATTTGTTTAGAAAGTGGAACAAGATAGTGCTTTTCTTCTCCGGATTTTGATTTAACAATGATCTCTCTATTTCCACGTCTATTCTTACCCATCATTACCTCACCATTTATTTCTGACACAATAGCAGGGTTAGAAGGATTTCTTGCTTCAAATAATTCTGTTACACGAGGAAGACCACCAGTAATATCACCGGATTTTCCGATAGCTCTAGGAATCTTAACAATAATATCACCTGTTTTGATTTCTTGGCCGTTTTCAACCATAATATGTGCACCAACAGGTAAGTTATATTGTTTTAAATCGTTACCATTTTCATCGGTAATTTTGATGGTAGGGTTTTTAGATTTATCACGTGATTCAATGATTACTTTTTCACGGTGTATAGAATATTCATCTGCAGCCTCTTCTCTGTATGTTATACCATCGATTAGACTATCATAGACTACAGTACCTGAAAGTTCGGCTATGGTAAGTGCATTATATGCGTCCCATTTACAAATCATATCCCCTTTCTTAACGATAGTATCATTTTTTTGGAATAATTCGGCACCATAAGGAATATTATATTGTGAAAGGGTGATTCCAGTATTGTTGTCAACAATATGCATTTCAGCCGTACGTCCGATAACTATTTCATGGCTACCGTTATTATCTATTTTAGTTATTGTTCTCAATTCTTCAAAATCAAGGCGACCATCATATTTGGCTTTGATTTCACTTTCGGATGCAATGCTGGATGCAGTACCTCCAACGTGGAATGTACGAAGTGTTAACTGAGTACCCGGTTCACCGATTGATTGAGCAGCAATTACACCAACAACTTCACCTCTTTCAACCATTCTTCCTGTAGATAAGTTACGTCCATAACACTTACCACATACACCTTTGCGTGATTCACAAGTAAGTACAGAACGGATTTCAACTTGTTCAATAGGAAGTGAACCGATAAGATTTGCAATATCTTCATTTATTTCATCACCGGCATCAATAATTTTTTCACCGGTAAGAGGATTGTAAATGTCGTGAACAGATGTTCTACCAAGAATTCTTTCAGCAAGAGACTCTACAATTTCATCTTTATTCTTAATAGCAGTTGCAATAAGGCCTCTGAGTGTTCCGCAATCTTCTTCATTTATGATTACATCGTGTGAAACGTCAACAAGACGACGAGTAAGATAACCGGCATCTGCTGTTTTCAAAGCAGTATCTGCCAAACCTTTACGGGCGCCGTGAGTTGAAATAAAATACTCAAGAACAGATAATCCTTCTTTGAAGTTAGAAAGAATAGGGTTTTCAATAATTTCCGCCCCTGCAGCTCCTGATTTTTGAGGTTTAGCCATCAAACCACGCATTCCACATAACTGACGAATCTGTGCTTGAGAACCACGAGCTCCTGAATCCAACATCATATAAACCGGATTGAAGCCTTGTCTATCATTTTCAATTTGATTTTCAACAATCTTGGTAAGGTTATTATTTGTTTTTGTCCAAATATCGATAATCTGATTGTATCTCTCATTATTTGTAATAAGACCCATATCGAAACTTGACTGTATTATTTCTACATCTTTATAACCTTGCTCAACAAGTTCGGCTTTTTCTTTAGGAACAATAACATCACCTAAGTTAAAGGAAAGACCGCCTTGAAATGCCATTTTATAACCTAAGTTCTTAATATCGTCAAGGAACTGCGCTGTTCTTGCCACACCTGATACTTTCAGTACGTTACCGATGATATCACGTAGAGACTTCTTCTTCAACAAAGCGTTGATATATCCAACTTCTTTAGGAACAAGTTGGTTGAATATTATCTTACCAACAGTTGTTTTCATCATCTGGGTGCCTTTTGAAGGGTCACACATGTCTATAGGAAGTCTTACTTCAACTTTTGACTGAAGTTCAACTCTTTTTTCATTATATGCTATTATAGCCTCTTCAGGGCCATAAAATTTCATTCCTTCACCTTTTGCCCCGCTTCTTTCTTTTGTAATATAATACAAACCCAGTACCATGTCTTGAGAAGGTACTGTGATAGGCGCTCCATTTGCAGGGTTCAAAATGTTATGAGATCCAAGCATAAGAAGCTGAGCTTCAAGAATAGCAGCATTACCAAGAGGAAGGTGGACAGCCATCTGGTCTCCATCAAAGTCGGCATTGAATGCTGTACATGCTAGAGGATGAAGTTGGATAGCTTTTCCTTCAATCATTTTTGGTTGAAATGCTTGAATACCAAGTCTATGTAGTGTTGGGGCACGGTTAAGAAGAACAGGATGTCCCTTCATAACGTTTTCCAAAATATCCCAAATTACAGGATCTTTTCTATCTACTATTTTCTTTGCTGACTTTACTGTTTTTACAATGCCGCGTTCAATAAGTTTACGGATAATGAAAGGTTTGTAAAGTTCGGCTGCCATGAATTTAGGTATACCGCATTCGTGCATCTTAAGTTCAGGACCTACAACGATAACGGAACGAGCAGAATAATCGACACGTTTACCCAATAAATTCTGACGGAAACGTCCTTGTTTTCCTTTCAAACTATCAGATAAAGATTTAAGTGTACGATTAGCTTCAGTTTTTACAGCGTTGGATTTGCGTGAATTATCAAATAATGAGTCTACTGCCTCTTGAAGCATACGTTTCTCATTGCGGAGAATTACTTCAGGTGCTTTAATCTCAATCAGTCTTTTTAAACGATTATTACGAATAATTACACGTCTGTATAAGTCATTAAGATCAGAAGTTGCAAAACGGCCTCCATCAAGTGGAACAAGTGGTCTTAATTCAGGAGGAATAACAGGAACCACCTTTAATATCATCCATTCGGGTTTGTTTATATCCTTTGATTCACGAAAAGCTTCAATGACACTAAGGCGCTTTAAAGCTTCAGCTTTTCTCTGCTGTGAAGTTTCATTTTCCGTCTTATGGCGAAGTTCATAGGATAAAGCATCCAAATCAAGACCTTTAAGCATCTTATATATAGCTTCTGCACCCATTCCAGCTATGAACTTATTAGGGTCATTTTCGTCAAGCATTTGGTTCTCTTTAGGCAGATTCTCCAGTACAGCAAGATATTCGTCTTCAGATAAAAAGTCTAGATTCTTAATATTTTGCTCTGCTGCTGCTCCCGCCTGGACCACTACATATTTTTCATAATAGATGATAGCTTCCAGCTTCTTTGACGGAATACCAAGAAGATATCCTATCTTATTTGGCGTTGAACGGAAGTACCAGATATGAGCAACAGGTACGGTAAGAGTGATGTGTCCCATACGCTCTCTACGTACTTTCTTCTCAGTAACTTCTACCCCACATCTATCGCAAATAATACCACGATAGCGAATTCTCTTATATTTTCCGCAATGACATTCGTAATCTTTTGAAGGACCGAATATCCTTTCGCAAAATAGACCGTCTCTTTCAGGTTTATATGTACGATAGTTTACTGTCTCAGGCTTTAGAACTTCACCGGAAGAACGTTCCAGAATTTCTTCAGGAGAAGCAAGGCCTATAGTTATTTGGCTAAAATTACTTTTAACCTTTATCTCTTTTTTAAAAGACATATTATTGCTTTTTAATTAATCAATTAATCAATGAATTAATCTAAGTTGACGCTTAGTCCCAATCCACGTAGTTCGTGGAGTAATACGTTCAACGATTCAGGAATACCAGGAGTTGGCATAGGATCTCCTTTTACAATAGCTTCATATGCACGGGAACGCCCGGCAACATCATCAGACTTAATAGTCAGAATCTCTTGAAGTATGTTTGCGGCTCCAAATGCTTCCAGTGCCCAAACTTCCATTTCTCCAAATCTTTGACCGCCAAATTGTGCTTTACCACCAAGAGGTTGTTGAGTAATTAGAGAATAAGGGCCAATTGAACGAGCATGCATCTTATCATCGACCATGTGTCCCAGTTTAATCATATAGATTACACCGACAGTAGCAGGCTGGTCAAATAATTCACCGCTACCACCGTCACGAAGGAAAGTTCTGCCATATCTAGGTAAACCGGCTTCGTCGGTGTATTTATTAATATCTTCAAGGGTTGCACCATCAAAGATAGGAGTACTGAATTTAATTCCCATTTCCCTTCCTGCCCATCCAAGTACTGTTTCGTATATCTGTCCAAGGTTCATACGGGAAGGTACACCAAGAGGGTTAAGAACTATATCAACAGGGGTCCCGTCTTCTAGGAAAGGCATATCTTCGTCGCGTACTACTTTTGCAACAATACCTTTATTACCATGACGACCGGCCATCTTATCACCAACTTTAATTTTTCTCTTCTTTGCAACATATACTTTTGCGAGTTGCATTATACCTGATGGAAGTTCATCTCCGATAGTAAGATTATAGTTGATACGTTTAAGTTCAGCATCAAATTCTTTATATGCAATCAAATAATTGTTAATCAATCGTTTAATTAAATTATTGGAATTTTTGTCAGATGTCCACTTGACAGGATTGATATTGTTGTAATCAATGCTATCAAGTACTTCACTGGAGAAGGATTCACCTTTGGCAATAATTTCAACACCATAAAGGTCCATGATTCCGGCACTTTTCTTTGAATCTACTAAAGTGAAAAGCTTATCAATAAATAAAGTCCGTAATTCAGAGGTTTTTTTATCAAATTTTTCTTTTGCTTGTTGAAGCTGTTCTTTAGTTTTTGATTTGCCTTTCTTGCCCGCTGTTTCTTTTGTGACACGGGAGAACAGACGTTTATCTATGATTGTGCCTGAAAGAGATGGAGATGCCTTAAGCGAAGCGTCTTTAACATCACCAGCTTTATCCCCAAAAATGGCTCTAAGCAACTTTTCTTCAGGAGAAGGGTCGCTTTCACCTTTAGGGGTGATTTTCCCAATAAGGATATCACCTGGCTCCACGTTTGCACCAATACGGATAATACCATTTTCATCAAGATCCTTGGTGGCTTCTTCACTTACATTAGGTATGTCTGAAGTAAGTTCTTCCATACCACGCTTAGTGTCGCGTACCTCCATAATATATTCATCTACATGGATTGAAGTGAATATGTCTTCTCTTATTATTTTTTCGGAAAGAACAATTGCATCTTCAAAATTATATCCTTTCCAAGGCATGAATGCAACTTTTAGGTTGCGACCTAAAGCAAGTTCTCCGTTCTGAGTACCATAACCTTCTGTAAGAATTTGACCTTCAGTAATTTTATCACCTTTTCTTACAATAGGGGTAAGGTGTATTGATGTACTTTGGTTTGTCTTTCTATATTGAGGCAATGTGTAAACTGTAATCTCAGGATCAAAACTTACAAATTTCTCATTTTCAGTCTGTTCATATTTTACATGGATTTCTCTTGCGTCAACATAAACAACTTCACCTTTCTTGCGGGCAACAATTTGAGTTCTTGAATCACGTACAACTGGCCCCTCAAGGCCTGTACCTACAATAGGAGATTCAGGTTTGATGATAGGAACTGCCTGGCGCATCATGTTTGAGCCCATCAATGCGCGGTTAGCATCATCATGTTCAAGGAAAGGAATTAGTGAAGCGGCTATTGACGCTATTTGATTTGGAGCTACGTCCATTAAATCAACATCTTCTTTAGAGACTACAGGATAGTCTGCTTCAAGGCGGCATTTAACTCTTTCATCAAGAATTTCACCCTCATCACTTAAGTGGGCATTTGCCTGAGCAACCACTTTCTTTTCTTCTTCTTCTGCACTCATATATGAATATCCGGTAGGACTCATATCAACAAAGCCGTTACTGACTTTTCTATATGGTGTTTCAATAAAGCCTAAATCATTAATTTTAGCATATATGCAGAGAGATGAAATTAAACCTATGTTTGGACCTTCCGGGGTTTCAATAGGACAAAGACGTCCGTAATGAGTATAGTGCACATCACGTACCTCAAACCCTGCTCTGTCTCTTGAAAGACCTCCCGGTCCTAATGCTGACAAACGACGTTTGTGTGTCATTTCTGCAAGAGGATTTGTCTGATCCATGAATTGAGACAACTGGCTTGTACCAAAGAATGAATTGATGACAGAAGAAAGAGTTTTTGCATTAATAAGATCAATTGGAGTAAATACTTCGTTATCTCTTACGTTCATTCTCTCTCTTATTGTGCGGGCCATACGGGACAGACCTACACTGAACTGATTTGCAAGTTGCTCACCTACAGTTCTTATACGTCTATTACTCAAGTGATCTATATCATCTACCGATGCTTTGGAATTGATCAGCTGAATCAGATAACGGATAATCTCAATAATGTCTTCTTTTGTAAGAACTCTTACGTCGGAGGGAGTGTTGAGATTGAGTTTATGGTTTAAACGATAACGTCCTACTTCTCCCAGGTCGTACCTCTTATCAGAGAAGAAGAGTTTATCTATTACATCACGAGCAGTTGCTTCATCAGGTGGCTCTGAATTACGTAATTGGCGGTATGTATAAAAAATCGCCTCTTTTTCAGAGTTACATTGGTCTTTTTGAAGTGTATTATGTATTATTGCGTAATCTGCAGCATTCGCATCTTCTTTGTGAATTAGGATGGTACTTACTCCTGACTCAATTATATCATCTATATGTTGTTCTTCCAAAAACGTTTCGCGGTCGACGATAATATTATTTCTCTCAATGTAAACAACTTCTCCTGTATCTTCGTCAACGAAATCTTCATTCCATGTTTTAAGAACTCTGGCTGCTAACTTGCAACCAACACATTTTTTTAGATTTGCCTTTGTAACTTTTATCTCGTTTGCAAGTCCGAAAATATCAAGGATGTCTTTATCACTCTCATATCCGATTGCACGCAGAAGCGTAGTTACTGGTAATTTTTTCTTGCGATCGATATATGCATACATCACATTATTGATGTCAGTAGCAAATTCGATCCATGATCCCTTAAATGGGATAATACGGGAAGAGTACAGTTTAGTACCGTTTGCATGTAGACTCTGGCCGAAAAATACACCTGGGGAGCGGTGTAATTGAGACACCACTATTCTTTCAGAACCATTTATGACAAATGTTCCTCTAGGTGTCATGTATGGGATTGTTCCCAAATATACGTCCTGAATTACTGTATCAAAATCTTCATGTTCAGGATCGGTACAGTATAGTTTTAATTTTGCTTTTAAAGGAACGCTATAGGTGAGCCCTCTATCTAGGCATTCTTCTATAGAATAGCGAGGGGGATCGACGAAATAGTCAATAAATTCCAAAACAAAATTATTTCGAGTATCTGTGATGGGAAATATTTCTTGGAAAACCTTAAATAGACCTTCATTTCTACGGTTTTCAGGAGTAGTGTCAAGCTGGAAAAAGTCCTTGAATGACTTCAGTTGAACTTCAAGAAAATCAGGATACTCTAGAAGGGCTTTAGAAGTCGCGAATGTAATCCGCTGATTATTAATTTTTTGCGACATTGTTTTTGGCTTAGTTGAAAATAAACTTAAAAAAACGACAAAAAGGTTTAGAGCCGAAAAAAGGCTCTAAACCCAAGATTTTTATTCCCTATATTGGGAGGGGAGTAGTTTATTTAACTTCAACTTCTCCGCCTGCTTCTTCAAGAGCTGTTTTTACTTCTTCAGCTTCTGCTTTTGATACTTTTTCTTTGATAACAGCTGTAGGAGCTGCATCAACTAGGTCCTTTGCTTCTTTTAGTCCAAGGCCGGTAATTTCTTTAACAGCTTTAACTATTTGTAATTTTGCTTGACCAGCTGAAATAAGTATAACGTCGAATTGTGTTTGTTCTGCAGCAACTGCACCGGCAGCACCGACAGCAGGAGCAGCAACAACAGCAGCAGCTGCTGCTGGTTCAATTCCGTATTCATCTTTAAGAATTTGAGCCAATTCTTGAACTTCTTTTACAGTAAGATTTACTAATTCTTCCGCAAATTTCTTTATATCTGCCATGATTATAAATTATTTAATTGTTTTTATTATTTTTATTCCTTTTCTGATAATGTCTTTACAATACCTGCAATTTTTCCGCCACTTGATGCTTCTAGAGCTGAAATGACATTCTTGATAGGTGATTGCAACAGACTAATAATATCACCGATAAGTTCTTCGTGTGATTTAATATTAACAAGAGTTTCAAGATATTGTGCACCAACATATGCGCAATTCTGAACTAATGCTCCTTTTAATACCGGTTTGCCTATCTTACCAGCCATTTCTTTTATGAGTTTGGCAGGAACGTTAGGTGAAACAGTAAACATAATTGCAGAAGGACCTTCCATGACGGGGGCTAACAATTGTGCTTCAGAATTACCTTTTTGTTCAAGAACTTTTTGGAATAATTTATTCTTTACAACAACAAGTTTTATCTCTTTTTCATAGCAAGAGCGACGCAATAAAGACGTATTCTCTGCATTAAGACCTGAAATGTCAGTAATGTAGAAATTAGGAGTCTGTTCTAGTTGCGCTGTAATGCTATCAATAATTTTTGCTTTTTCTTCTTTTCTCATAACCTAAATTATTTTATTCAGCAGCGCTAAACGATTTGCTATCAATGTTAATACCCGGGCTCATAGTTGAAGAGATAAATATACTCTTAACATAAGTCCCTTTAAGTGCCTGAGGCTTTAGTTTGATAATAGTGTTGACTAATTCAATAGCATTATCAGCAATTTGTGAAGCTTCAAAGGAAACTTTACCTATTGCTGCATGAATTATACCTTGTTTATCAACTTTAAAATCAATTTTACCTGCCTTAACTGCCCTAACTGCGTTACCTATTTCCATAGTAACTGTTCCGGTTTTAGGATTAGGCATCAAACCTCTAGGTCCCAAAATACGACCAATTGCACCAATCTTTGCCATTATTGATGGCATGCAGATGATAACATCCACATTAGTCCAACCGCCCTTAATTTTTTCTATATAGTCATCTAACCCAACATAATCAGCTCCAGCTTCAGTAGCTTCAGCTTCTTTATCAGGTGTACAAAGAACCAATACGCGGGTTACTTTACCTGTACCATGTGGAAGGGTCACAACGCCACGTACCATCTGGTTCGCTTTACGAGGATCTACACCCAAACGAACAGCCATTTCAACAGAAGCGTCAAATTTAGTATAAGATATTTCTTTTACTAAACTACATGCTTCGGCCAACTTGTACTGTGTGTTGGAATCGAACTTAGCTATTGCCAGTTGCTGATTTTTCGTTAATTTACTCATTGCGTGTGATTTTATAGTACATCGGCAGGAAATTCTCCCTCAACGTTTATACCCATACTGCGTGCAGTACCGGCAACCATGCTCATCGCAGATTTTTCGGTAAATGCATTCATATCCGGCATCTTTTCTTTCGCGATAGCACGAACCTGTTCCCAATTTATGGTGGCAACTTTTTTTCTATTCGGTTCAGCGGACCCCGTCTGTATTTTTGCAGCTTCTTTTACAAGAATTGCAACAGGAGGTTGCTTAACAACAAAAGAAAAAGACTTGTCACTGTAAACAGTAATGACTACCGGTAATACCTTGCCGGCTTTGTCTTGAGTGCGGGCGTTAAATTGTTTACAGAAATCCATAATATTAACCCCTTTAGAACCCAAAGCGGGTCCTACTGGAGGTGATGGATTGGCAGCTGCGCCTTTAATCTGTAACTTAATAAGCCCGGCAATTTCTTTAGCCATAATGATTTATTATTTATTCTTTAGTTACTTGAACAAAATTTAACTCTAACAGAGTCTTTCTGCCAAAAATTTTGACCATTACTTTGAGTTTTCTCTTGTCATCAAGAATTTCCTCTACAGTACCATCAAAACCGTTGAAAGGACCATCAATTATTTTAACAGCCTCACCTACAACGAAAGGTGTAATAGTTTCTTCTTCCTGGTCGATAAGTTCATCCACACGACCCATAATTCTTTTTACTTCAGACATTCTCAGAGGAACAGGTTCTTTATCTTTACCCTCGGTAAGAAAACCTGAAACGTGCGGTAGGTTGCGAATTATGTGTTGAATCTCCCCTGTTAAGGCAGCTTCAATAAGTATATAGCCCGGGTAAAAAATACGCTCTGCGCTAACGCGCTTTCCATTTTTTATTTGAAAATACTTTTCGGTAGGAATCAGAACCTGAGACACATAATCATGCAGACCAAGAGCCTCAATTTCTTTTTCTATATACTCCTTAGCTTTCTTTTCTTTACCGCCCGCAGCGCGAACTACATACCACTTTTTGGTGATTTCACTCATAATTATAATTGGTAAAGTCCAGTCATAATGGCTTTGAATGAAACATCCATTAGCCAAATTACTAATGCAAAAATTAAGGACGCTACCATAACCAAGATGGCAGAACTCTGCAGTTTGTCCCAAGTTGGCCAAGTTACCTTTGTGGTGAGTTCCTTATAAGACTCTTTAACGTAAGTTCCTATTTTGCTCATTGTTATTGTTTTGTTGACAAAAAATAAGTGGAAGCTTTGTTTTTATGTCGGTTAATAACATATTGACGCGTAACCGTCAATATTTGCAGGGACAGAGAGATTCGAACTCCCATCAACGGTTTTGGAGACCGCTATTCTACCCTTGAACTATGTCCCTAAAAAAGTCCTCTCTATTGTAAGAGGACTATATATTAATTATAAGTATTAATCAAGAATTTTTGTAACTTGACCTGAACCTACAGTACGTCCACCTTCACGTATAGCAAAACGTAGATTTTCATTTAGCGCAACCGGATAAATCAATTCTACTGTAATAGATACATTATCACCAGGCATAACCATCTCAACTCCTGCAGGAAGAGTTATTTCACCTGTAATGTCCAATGTACGTATAAAGAATTGAGGACGGTATTTGTTATGGAATGGAGTATGACGACCACCTTCATCTTTCTTTAAAACGTAGATTGCAGCCTCAAATTTTTTGTGAGGAGTGATTGTGCCAGGACGAGCTATAACTTGTCCTCTCTTGATCTCTTTTTTATCAATACCACGAAGTAGCAAACCAACGTTGTCACCTGCTTCACCTTGGTCTAGAATCTTACGAAACATTTCTACACCTGTTACAACAGATTTTTTAGGTTCTTCACCTAAACCAATAATTTGTACTTCATCACCTGTATGGATGATACCAGTTTCAATACGTCCTGTAGCAACTGTACCACGGCCTGTAATTGAGAAAATGTCTTCAACAGGCATTAAGAATGGTTTTTCGTTTTCACGTTTAGGAATAGGAATGTAAGCATCAACTGCATCCATCAATTCCATAACTTTTGCTTCCCATTTTTCATCACCGTTCAATGCACCTAGAGCAGAACCGCAAATAACAGGAGCGTTATCTCCATCAAATTTGTAGAAAGTAAGAAGTTCACGAACTTCCATTTCAACTAGTTCAACCATTTCAGGGTCATCAACGATATCAACTTTATTCAGAAAAACAACTATTTTAGGTACATTTACCTGACGAGCAAGAAGTATGTGCTCGCGTGTTTGAGGCATAGGACCATCAGTTGCAGCAACTACAAGAATTGCACCATCCATTTGAGCAGCACCAGTAACCATGTTTTTAACGTAGTCAGCGTGGCCCGGGCAGTCAACGTGTGCGTAGTGACGTGTTGCAGTCTGATATTCAACGTGTGCAGTGTTAATAGTAATACCACGTTCTTTTTCTTCAGGAGCGTTGTCTATAGAGTCGAATGAACGTATTTCGGAAAGGCCTTTACGTGCCAAAACCATAGTAATCGCAGCAGTTAAAGTAGTCTTACCATGGTCAACGTGACCGATAGTACCTATATTTACGTGCGGTTTGTCCCTTTTGTAAGTTTCTTTTGCCATAATAAAATTGTTTTTATTTAATGAGTATTATTTCTTTTTTTTGAGCCGGTGATGAGAATTGAACTCATGACCTCTTCCTTACCAAGGAAGCGCTCTACCCCTGAGCTACACTGGCCTTATAGAGCGGAAGACGAGATTCGAACCCGCGACCCTCAGCTTGGAAGGCTGATGCTCTACCGACTGAGCTACTTCCGCAATTTATTACATAAAAAAATGTGGGGAGAGCAAGATTCGAACTTACGAAGGCATACGCCAGCAGATTTACAGTCTGCCCCAGTTGGCCACTTTGGTATCTCCCCAAACTTTTCAAAACATTCAAAAAAAGAGCCGATGGAGGGATTCGAACCCCCGACCAGCTGATTACAAATCAGCTGCTCTGGCCAACTGAGCTACATCGGCAATACTTCAAGGTTTCTTTCCCTAATAGCTTCTGCTTTTTGGGACTGCAAATATAGGAGTTTTCTATTAATCAGCAAAACTTTTTTTAAAAAAAAGTGTTTTTTTAATTCCATAGTAACAATCCTACTCTATAAGCAGCGAATCCTAGTACCCAAGCTATTAATAATGTTGTACATATGGATAGTATTGACCATTTCCATGAACCACTTTCTTTTCTTATTGTTAATGCTGTTGCAACACATGGAATATACAAAAGTGCAAAAATCATAAATGAGAGTGCATTTGCTTTATTAAATACCTTTTCTCCAATTTTATCTCCATATGTATATGTCTCCTGCTTTATTCTTAATGAAAGGGGAGGGGCTTCTGATACAAGGTGTTCATCTTCCTTATAAAGAACGCCTAATGTGCTTACAATAAATTCTTTTGCTGTTATTCCTGTTATTAAAGACGTACTCATTTTCCAGTCAAATCCCAATGGCTTCATGGCAGGTTCAATAGTATGACCGAATTGTTGGAGGTATGACATTCTTTCGGAATCAACGTTATCTTTTGATTTTAATGGAAAATAATCTAAGGCCCAGATTATTATAACTGCAACAAGTACAATTGTACCAATTTTTTTTAAATATTCTGCTGCAGCATCCCACATACTTTTTAAGGTTTTATGTAGGGAAGGTGCTCGTAGTTCAGGAAGTTCAATTACATAATCTTCTTTTTTTTCATTAAAAAAAAGACGTTTGTTTATAAGTGCCATAACAACTCCGGTTAATAAACCTCCCAGATATAATAGCATCATTACAAGAATACTGTTCTCCGGAAAGAATATTCCACTGAAAAGAATAAAAGTAGGTATTCTGGCACTACACGGAATATAGGGAATCATCATTATTGTCAGAATTCTGTCATTTTTCCTCTCTATGGTGCGAGTTGCCATTATTGCCGGAACATTACAACCAAAGCCCATAAGCAATGGTATGAATGAGCTGCCGTGTAAACCTATTCCGTGCATATACTTATCCATCAGTCTGGCTGCCCTTGGTAGATATTCTGTTTCCTGTAGCAAGGAAATAAAGAAAAACAATATCAGGATATTGGGTAAGAAGGTAAGAACTGATCCGATGCCGTTAATAATCCCGTTTTGTATAAAATCACTTAGCCATTCACTCTTGATGCTGTTCTCAGTAATGATTGAGATTTTTCCCATTAGAATTTCAATCCATTGCTGGGGATATGATCCTATCTTAAAAGTGCAAAAGAACATAATCCAAATAACAGCAATAAATATAAGTAATCCCCAGAATCGGTGTGTCAATATTCTGTCTAGTTTGCTGCTATTTATTTTGTATTTCATTTACAATTGTATTATATATGTCATCAGTGTTGTACTTACATTCGGAATACAACTCAGATGTTGTTCCTTGTTCTATAAATTTATCGGGAATTCCTAGTCCTATAACTTTGCATTCAATTTTTTTACTTGCAATGTATTCAGAAACGGCACTATACAGGCCACCTATTTTTACTCCGTCTTCAAGGGTAATTATTGTCTTTACTTTAGTGCATGTATCTTCAAGCGCATCGATATCAATCGGCTTTAAAAATCTCATATCGTAATGAAGAACTGAAATTCCTTTATCCTGAACTTTTTTTACTGCTAATGCCCCTTTTGAGCCGATAGTTCCTATACTTAACAGAGCAATATCGTTTCCATCCTGCAAAAGTTCAGCTTTTCCGATAGGTATTTTTTTAAAATTCACTCCTCTCCATTTTACTCCTTCTCCGTAGCCCCTAGGATATCTTATTATCGTAATACCATATTCGGGTTGAGATGCTGAATAAAGCATATTTCTCAATTCAAGCTCATTAATGGGGGCTGCAATGCAAATATTTGGAATAGGTCTGAAACAGGCAAGATCAAATGATCCATGATGAGTTGCTCCATCTTCTCCTACAAGTCCACCTCTGTCAAGGCAAAAGACAACTTTAAGGTTTTGAAGTGCAACATCATGAATGACATTATCGTATGCACGTTGCATGAATGATGAGTAGATGTTGCAGTAGGGCAAAAGTCCTTCAGCTGCTAATCCCGCAGAAAAAGTCACCGCGTGTTGTTCGGCAATGCCTACATCAAAAAAGCGTTCAGGTATTTCATTTTTAAGAATATTCATACCACAACCACTGGCCATTGCCGGAGTTATGCCTACTATCTTTGTGTTAATTTTTGCCAGTTCAATTAATGTTTCTCCAAATACATCCTGATATCTGGCAATGTTTACATTTTCTTTTGAGGTTCTTTTACCTGTCTTTGCATCAAAAGTACCAGGGGCATGCCAAATGGTTTGCTCTTCTTCTGCAGGTTTGTACCCTTTTCCTTTTTTTGTTATAATATGGAGTATTTTTGGCCCTTTTATTTCTTTTAATCTCATAAGGGTCGGAAGGAGTTGATTTATGTCGTTTCCATCAATCGGTCCAAAATATCTAAATCCTAGAGAGTCGAATAATGATCCTGTTTCACTGGTCTTAAGCAATGTCCTTTTTATGTTTTTGACAATTTTTTGAATTCCCCTCCTGATTGAACTTGCTCCAAGTGTATCCCAAATGTTTTTCTTGAGTTTATTGTAACTTTTACTTGTTGTTACTTTGATAAGGTAATTGTGAAGTGCACCTATATTTTGGTCGATTGATATTTGATTGTCGTTTAAAATGACGAGGATATCTGTTTTTAATGAACCGGCATTGTTGAGTCCTTCAAACGCAAGGCCTCCACCCATAGCCCCATCTCCTATAACAGCAATAACATGTTCTTTTCTACCCTGAATCTCTGCTGCTACAGCTAAACCTAGTGCTGCAGAAATTGATGTAGAAGAGTGTCCTGTTCCAAATGCGTCATACTCACTCTCTGCCATTTTAGGGAAGCCGCTTATTCCACCAAATTTTCTATTATTTTTAAAGGAATCTCTGCGACCTGTCAATATCTTATGGGCATAAGCTTGATGCCCGACATCCCAGATAATCTTATCGGTAGGTGTATTAAAAACCTTATGAAGAGCAACAGTAAGCTCAACTGTGCCAAGACTGGCTCCAATATGTCCCGGGTTTTCAGAACAACATTCTATAATGTAATTTCTTAACTCTGAACAAAGTTGTTCAAGCTGCTTGCTGTCGAGTTCTTTAAGATCTGAAGGTGAGTTAATTTTTTCTAACAACTGCACTACTATTAATTTTCTCTAATAATTGTTTGTTCTCTATCCGGCCCTAGTGAAATAATCTTGATGGGAACTTTTAATTCTTCTTCAATAAATTTAATGTAAACCATAAATTCAAAAGGAAGTTCTTCCTCTTTTTTAATATTTGAAAGATTTTTCTTCCAGCCCTTGAATTCCTTATATACAGGTTCAATCTTGGCATATGTGTCGAAAGGAACAATATCTGTTTTTTTGCCGTTGACAATGTATTCTGTCGCAACTTTAATTGTGTCAAAAGTATCCAGTACATCAGCTTTCATCATGATCAATTCAGTTACACCGCTTAGCATGATAGCATATTTCAGTGCAACAAGGTCTAACCATCCTGTTCTGCGCGGACGACCTGTTGTTGCTCCAAATTCAAATCCTTTTTGGCGTAAATCTTCGCCTGTTTCGTCATTAAGTTCTGTAGGGAAAGGACCACTTCCAACTCTTGTACAGTATGCTTTAAAAATACCGTATACATTTCCTATGCGTGAAGGTGCTGCTCCAAGGCCTATACAGGCACCAGCGCAAGCTGTAGATGAAGATGTGACAAAAGGATATGAGCCAAAATCTATGTCAAGCATGGATCCTTGTGCCCCTTCTGCAAGTACTTTCTTATTATTGTTGAGGCAATTGTTTATAAAATACTCTCCATCAATGAATTCAAATTGCTTCATGTATTTTATTGCATCGAACCACTCTTTTTCATTTTGCTGCGGATCGTATTGATAATCATACATTTTAAGAGATGCAATATGCTTTGATTTAAGGGTATTGTAGCGTTCCTTAAAATCTTCTGTAAGAATATCTCCTACTCTCAGTCCGTTACGTCCTGTTTTATCCATATATGCAGGTCCTATTCCCTTTAATGTTGAGCCAATCTTTGAAGATCCTTTTGAGGCTTCAGAAGCAGCATCAATTATTCTGTGGGTGGGTAGAATTAGGTGGGCTTTTTTTGATATACAAAGTCTTTCTTTGACAGGTACATTCAGCTTTTCAATGGCTTCACACTCTTCTTTAAAAATTATCGGATCAATAACAACTCCATTGCCAATGACATTTGTAGTTCCTTTTCTGAAAACACCTGCAGGGACTGAATGTAAAACGAAATTTTTATCTTCAAAATGAAGTGAGTGTCCTGCATTAGGACCACCTTGAAAGCGTGCTATTACCGAATAGACGTCTGCTAAAACATCAACAATTTTTCCTTTTCCTTCGTCTCCCCATTGGAGACCTAATACAACATCAATTTTCATAAAATGTTTACTTTAAAATAACGAGCCAAGATACTACATAAATATGATATAGAAAAATAATTATTTTGATTTTGCAGATTGAGTGAAAATCCCTATTTTGGGAAATTATTTTTATGAATTTATTACAATTTAATATACAATACTCGTGGAAAAAAAACAATTATTAAGAGATAAAGCTGGATTTCGCTGGCTTGTCTTAATCCTTCTTGCTTTGATGATGTTCTTTGCCTACATGTTTGTTGATGTCTTATCTCCACTTAAGAGCTTACTTGAAGCCGAGAGGGGATGGTCTTCTGAAACATATGGTACATTTTCTGGTTCGGAATATTTTCTGAACGTTTTTGCGCTGTTTCTTATTTTTGCCGGAGTTATTCTGGATAAAATGGGAGTCCGTCGTACGGCAATTTTATCCGGTGTGATAATGGTTGTAGGTGCTTCTATAAAATATTTTGCTGTAAGTCCTGCATTTATGGGAAGTGGCATCGAAACATGGTTGGGTTCTTGGTGGACATCTTTTCCGGCTTCTGCAAAACTAGCATCATTTGGTTTTATGATATTTGGGTGTGGTGTTGAAATGGCAGGAATTACAGTTTCAAAGGGTATTGTAAAATGGTTTCAGGGTAAAGAACTGGCTCTGGCTATGGGGGTAGAGATGGCAATTGCTCGTTTAGGCGTTTTTGCCGTTTTTCGTCTTTCACCCCGTGTTGCTGAAGCCACCGGTGATTTAAGTAAATCGGTTTTGGTTGTTTTAATACTTCTTCTTATTGGTTTGATATGTTTTTGTACATATTTCTTTTTTGATAAAAAACTCGAGAAACAGATTGGCGAGAGTGGCGAAGAACCTGAAGATCCGTTTAGGATAAGTGATCTTGGTAAGCTTTTTACAAATAAGACTTTTCTTATTATTTCAGGGCTTTGCGTTCTTTACTATTCAGCAATTTTCCCTTTTCAAAAATTTGCCGCAAATATGTTGGAGTGTCGCCTTGGCATCTCTAGTAAAGAAGCGAGTGACATATTTTCATATTTTCCTATTGGCGCTATGCTGATGACTCCACTTTTGGGAGCATACCTTGATAAAAAGGGAAAAGGTGCTTCAATGCTTATTTTAGGAGCTATTTTGTTATGTGCGTGTCACCTTGTGTTTGCTCTTGTTCCAGCAGAATATTTTACAAAGGGTATTGCATACTCTGCAATTGTTGTTTTGGGAATCAGTTTTTCTTTGGTTCCTGCCGCTTTATGGCCTTCAGTTCCAAAACTGGTTGAAAACCGTTATTTAGGTTCAGCTTACTCAGTAATATTCTGGATACAAAATATAGGATTGATGTGTTTCCCTATGTTGATCGGTTGGGCTTTGACTAAAACAAACCCTGGTATTGCAAATCCGCTCGAATATAATTATACAATACCAATGTTGATTTTTGCGGCATTGGGTATTTTAGCCTTTTTTCTTGGTTTGTGGTTGAAAGGTGAGGATAGGAAGCATGGATATGGACTTGAATTACCAAATATTAAAAAGTAACATATATGAACAAAATTATTAAATTATTGAAGGATTCTAAAAAGGCACGATGGATAGTTTTATTGTGTTTATCTATTCCAATGTTTGCTTCGTATTTCTTTGATGACCTTTTTTCGACCATAAGTGTGATTTTTAAAAATCCTGAAATTCTTGATCTTGCATGGAGCTCAAGCGATTATGGGTTGTATGGTGGTGCATATTCATTGCTCTGCGTTTGGGGAGGTCTGATTATTTGCGGTATGTTACTAGATAAATGGGGTGTTCGTTTTACAGGCTCTCTATTTGTTGGTCTTATGGTAGGGGGTTCTGTGCTTGTAATATATGCAATTTCTGAGGCATTTGACGGTAGCGCTTTTTATCTCTTTTTAAATAAGTTTTTTGCAAAACCTTCTCTTGCACTTGCCTACGCCGGATGTTCAATATTCGGTTTGGGCAGTGAAATTGCCGGTGTGGCTGTTACCAGATCAATCGCAAAATGGTTTAAAGGAAAAGAGATGGCTCTTGCCATGGGGCTACAATTGGCACTTGCACGTTTGGGTACAGCTACCGCTCTTCTTGTAGTTCCGGTAATAGTAAATATTGATCAATCTTATATACCCTTCTCCGAAACCAGTAAACCTGCATTGATTGCAATGATATTGATGGTTATTGGTGTAGGTGTATGGTCTATTTTTCTATTCATGGATAGCAAACTTGATAAGCAGACTGCTGATGAGGCTTTGAGAAACAATGAAGCTAAAAAGGTTGAGGAAAAATTCAAGTTTTCCGATATCTTCAAAGTCTTGGGAAATAAACATTACATTCTGATCTCGCTTCTTTGTGTATTTTTTTATTGCTGCATTATATCTTTCCGCCGTTTTGCGACTTCCATAATTATTCCGCGTTTTGGGATTGATTTAGAAATTGCAGCATTGATGGTCTCACTTATACCTTTCTGTACAATGGTCTTTACTCCTATTTTTGGTGCTCTTGTTGATCGGAAAGGGAATGCAACACGTCTGATGATTTTAGGTTCATGTTTAGTTCTTGTTGCTCACCTTATAATTGGTTTTGCTCCGAGCCTTCCTTTTTTTGGATATATTGGAGTTGGTATTCTTGGTATCGGTTATTCATTGGTTCCGGCAGCAATGTGGCCTTCAGTTCCTAAGATTATACCAGAAAAGAATTTGGGTACTGCATACTCTTTGATTTATTGGATTCAAAATATGGGTATGTTACTTGTCCCTATTTTTGTTGGAAAGATTATAGAGAATACTTCTGCAAAAGTGATTGAAGGAGTGGACTCATCAGTAAAAGCAGCTGTAAACGCTGAGTATTTATTTATTGGATTAGCAGTTGTTGCAATTACTGTTTCAATAATCCTGAATAGATCTTCTAAAAATAATCCTCAGCTTAAACTTGACGTGCCAAACAAATCAAAATAGAGAAACTTTATATATAACAAACTTGAACTGTATAAATAAAAATACCGGCCATACGACCGGTATTTTTATTTTAAATATGTAAAAGATGTAAAGCTAGAAAGGTAGGTCATCTGCTTCATCATCATTGTTCTCTATAAAGTTACTTGTCTTATTAGCAGGTGCAGATGTAGGAGATGTTGTTTGTATAGGCTGTCCTTTAGGTGTATAATTTCCTGCTGGAGCAGGTGCGTCACTCTTTCTTCCTAATAGCTGAACGGTATCTGCCATTATTTCAGTTGCATATCGCTTTGCTCCACTCTGTTGATCATCCCATGAACGTGTACGTATACGTCCTTCAACGTAGATTTGAGAACCTTTTTTGATAAATTTTTCAGCCAACTCCGCAAGTTGTCTCCAGCAAACTATTGTATGCCATTCGGTAATTTCTTTTAAATCGCCGCTTTTATCTTTATACCTTTCTGTTGTAGCTAATGTAAAAGTGGCAACTGATGCTCCACCTTCTAAGTGTCTAACGTCAGGATCTTTGCCTACGTTTCCGATTAATAATACTTTATTAAGTGCCATAATTCATAAAATTTGTCTAAAAGTACAATTTAATTACCATACTCGAAAAAAATAATTTTCAAAATTTTTAAAAACCGTTAATGAGATAGGTTTAACGTTATTTCTATTCTGTAAAAATACTTTTCATTGATTCTTCATCTGGAGAAATGTGTGTCATAAGATTAAATCCTGTAATGGCTTGTTCGGTAAGCCACTTTTTGCCTGAAAGATAGACGGTTTCATATGTATTGTCAGCTGATGAACCTGGGCTAAATACAGGGTCTTTATAATTTGCTTCGAGAATTATTTTTCCTTTGAAGTTTAATTGGTCAATTATATCAATTTTTGTGGGTAAAGTGTATATTATTATTCCCAACTTATCGAAAATTATTTTTACTGATTCGAGAGGTATTGCTGAAGCTTTATCTCCAATTTTTTTGCAATATTCAACTGCTTTTTTGTAATCTCTGTTTGTTATGTAAACATTAAGATGAAGATTTAAAGCTGCAAGTGCTGCTGCTTTTCCGGCTCCTCCACATCCAAATATCATAACGTCAGGCTTTTTCCCCGGAGTAATATTAAGCCTTAGCAATTGGGAAACAGCCCAGAAATCTGTATTGTAAGCAAATATTTTCTCTTTTCCATTAGTCTGTTCTCTTTTCTTGATAAGCAGATTTGAAACACCTAAAATTTTTGTAATTGTGTCAGATTCATCTGCTTTTTCAAATGCGAGCTCTTTAAATGGGGAGGTAACGTTAATTGCATCATAATCCCTTTTGAAAATTGACATAGCCTCATTAAAATCTGAGGTTTCAATTAAATCGTATGTTGATTCGGAGTCATGGTAAGCTGCTCTAAAAAGAGCAGGGCTCATACTGTGAGAGATAGGATGCCCAATAAGTCCGAATTTCATTATAAATAAGTTTTACTTGTCAATATTTTTTTGGCGTTGGCGTACAGCTTCATAACATAAAATGGCTGCGGAAACTGAAACATTCAGTGAATCCAGTTTTCCAAGCATAGGAATACAAATTCTTGTGTCTGAAGCATCTTTCCAGAATTTAGTAAGTCCTTTTGATTCAGTTCCTAAAACTATTGCAACAGAAACCGTCATATCAGTATCATAATAATATTCAGAGTCTTGTAATTGTGCAGTGAGAATGGATATATGGTTGGCTTTTAGCCAACTATATGCCTCTTGCGAGGTGCAGGTTACTACTTGTTTTGTAAATATTCCTCCAATACTTGCTCTAATAAGGTTGGGGTTATACAAATCGGTTAGTGGATCGCAAATCAAGATAGCATCTACTCCTGCTGCATCTGCAGTTCGAAGTACGGCACCTAGATTGCCTGGTTTTTCCACTGATTCAAGAATAAGGATGAGAGGATTTTTTCCAAGTCGTATATCGTTAAGTGTGTGGACATTTTCCTTTATGATTGCTACTACACCTTCTGTCCCATCACGATATGCTATTTTATTATAAACATTTTTAGATACTGAATATAGTTTCAATCCATTTTTATCATTTATGCTTTGATTTTGACAGATAGAAAGAATATTCTGCTCTTTAATATAGTCTTCACAAAAGAATATGGAATCCATACGGAAACCACCTTCAAAGCAATTATTCAATTCACGTTTTCCTTCGACAATAAACAGCCCTCTTGTTTTGCGCTCTTTTGATTTTTCCTGAAGTGCAATTATATCCTTGATTTTAGGATTCTGTACAGAACTTATTTTGTCTATAAACATTATTTATTGGTACTATTTTCTTCTTCTTCTTTAGAAACACTTTTTTGAGGGCGCATTTGAGGGAAGAACAATACATCCTGTATAGATGGAGAATTGGTCATTAACATTGTCAAACGGTCTATACCTATTCCTAAACCAGATGTAGGTGGCATACCATATTCCAAAGCGCGTATAAAATCCATATCAATAAACATAGCCTCATCATCTCCTTTATCTTTCAGTTTCAACTGGTCATGAAAACGTTCAAGTTGGTCAATAGGGTCATTTAACTCACTATATGCATTTGCTAATTCTTTGCCATTTACAAAAAGTTCGAAACGCTCAGTTAATTCCGGGTTGTCTCTGTGTCTCTTAGTCAGTGGAGATGTCTCAACCGGGTAATCTATTATAAAAGTAGGTTGTATAAGGTACTTTTCACAATATTCACCAAAAATGGCATCAATCAACTTGCCTACTCCCATAGTCTTATCTGTTGTTACTTTTAGTTTTTTACATACCTCAAGCAACTCTTTTTCTCCCATACCATTTACATCTACTCCTGAATACTCTTTTATGGCATCAAGCATTGGTAATCTTCTGTATGGTTTCTTGAACTCTATTTCATTTTCTCCTAGAGGTAACAAAGTTTTATTGTGGAGTGATAGAGCAACACGTTCAATCATCTCTTCAACAAATTCCATCATCCATTTGTAATCTTTATATGCAACATATATTTCCAAAACTGTAAATTCAGGATTATGTGTGCGGTCCATCCCCTCATTCCTGAAATCTTTTGAGAATTCATATACGCCGGAAAAACCACCTACTATAAGTCGTTTAAGGTATAATTCATTTGCTATCCTCAGGTATAGAGGCATATCAAGAGTATTATGGTGTGTAATAAAAGGACGAGCACTGGCTCCACCCGGTATAGGCTGGAGGATAGGAGTCTCAACTTCAAGATAACCATGCTCATTAAAGAAGTTTCTCATTGTGGAGATTATCTTAGTTCTCTTGATAAATGTGTCTCTTACATTGGGATTTACTATCAAGTCCACATATCTCATACGGTAACGCAATTCTGGGTCTGAAAATGCATCATATACTTCGCCTTCTTTCTCTTTTACGATAGGGAGTACCCTGAGCGATTTGCTCAGAACCTTCATGTTATGTGCATGGATGGACAATTGACCTGTCTGTGTGATAAATGCATATCCTTCAATACCGATTATGTCTCCTATGTCCAGTAATTTTTTAAATACGGTATTATATAAGGTTTTGTCTTCACCATGACAAATTTCATCACGTTTTATGTAAACTTGAATTTTGCCTAATTCATCCTGGATTTCTATGAATGATGCAGCACCCATTATTCTGCGGCTCATTATTCTTCCTGCAATAGAGATATCTTTAAAATTTTCCTTTTGAGGGTCAAAATCTCTCTTTATTTCTTCAGTTGTAGTGTTTATATTGTATGCCTCTGCAGGATAAGGATTAATTCCTAAATCCATCATTTGTTTTAAAGAAGAACGACGGTTTATTTCCTGTTCGTTAAGGTTAAAAATTTCCATACCTAATGTAGTTTGATATTCTGCAAAAATAACCTTTTTTATCTATTTTGAAGAATAAAATCTCTACCTTTGTACAGATATGATAGTTGATAAAAAGTGGATAGTAAAAGAGCCTGGAAATCCTGCATTGGTCAGGCAATTGGCTCAAGAGGTGGGTATTGATCAGGTTTTGGCTAATTTGCTGGTGCAAAGAGGTATAAAGACTTTTGAACAAGCCCGTGATTTTTTTCGTCCTGATTTATCAAAACTTCATGATCCTTTTCTTATGAAAGATATGGATAGGGCAGTAGCTCGGCTTCATGAATCAATCATAAATAAGGAGAATCTTTTAATATATGGAGATTATGATGTTGATGGAACTACTGCTGTTGCTCTCATATATTCGTTTGTCAGAACCTTTACCTCAAATATAGATTATTATATACCTGACAGATATGATGAAGGGTATGGTGTCTCATATAAAGGAATAGATTGGGCAAAGGAACATAAATGTACATTGATAATTACACTGGATTGTGGTATAAAGGCTGTCGAAAAAGTCAAATATGCTAAAGATCTGGGAATAGATATGATAATATGTGATCATCACCTTCCTGATATGGAACTTCCACCGGCAGTTGCAGTTCTTGATCCTAAACGGGAAGATTGTAATTATCCTTTTGAAGATCTTTCAGGTTGTGGTGTAGGGTTTAAACTTGTACAGGCCTATGCTCAGGAATATGGAATTCCTTTTGAGGAAATATCTCCACTTCTTGATTTGCTTGTCGTAAGTATTGCGTCCGATTTGGTTTCAGTTACCGGTGAGAACAGGGTACTGGCTTATTACGGATTGAAACAATTGAATGAAAATCCACGTAAAGGATTGCTTTCAATAATCAAATTGTCAGGTCTAGAAAAACATAAGATAACAATTGACGAAATTGTATTTAAAATAGGACCTCGTATAAATGCAGCAGGTAGGATGGAGTCCGGTAAGACATCTGTAGATCTGTTGACTTCCAGAGATGATGATGACGCACGGGAAATCGGTAATGCAATCAATATTCATAATAATGACAGAAAAAATATTGATAGGGAGATAACAGTGGAAGCACTTGAAATGGTAAGGAATTTTCCTGATTTTGAAACAAAAAAGTCTTCAATTGTGTATAATCCGATATGGCATAAAGGTGTTGTAGGAATTGTTGCATCACGTTTAGTGGAGGCATATTACAGACCTACTATTGTGCTCACACAGTCTAATGGGTTAATTACCGGTTCTGCAAGGTCTATTCCCGGATTTGATCTTTATGAAGCAATTGAGTCGTGTTCTGATCTATTGGAAAATTTTGGCGGTCACATGTATGCCGCCGGATTGACTATGAAAGAGGATAATTTTAAAGAGTTCTGCAAAAGATTTGAAAATTATGTCGCAAATAAGATTACTGATGAATTACTGACTCCTATAGTTAATATTGATTCTTTTCTTGAATTTAAACAGATAACTCCAAAATTCTTCAGACTTCTTAAACAGTTTCAACCTTTTGGCCCAGGTAATCTTTCGCCTGTATTCATTACTGAAAATGTTTATGATAACGGTAATGGAAGAAGAGTGGGTTCAGATGCAGGGCATCTTAAACTTGAACTTATTCAAGAAGATGAGCCATACAGACATATTTCAGCAATAGCTTTTAATCGCTCAGATCATTTTGAGCATATGCAAGCCGGAAATCCGGTAGATATTTGTTATTCAATCGCAGAAAATTATTATAGAGGTATTGCAAATATCCAACTTAGGGTTAAGGATATAAAAGAGAGAGAGGATTTATTTTAGAGATTTCTTTTGCGACTTCTTCAACACTTTTATTCTTTGTCTCAATTATTATTTCGGCAGCATTTTTATAAAAAGGAATACGGCTGGAAAATAATTCTTCAATATCTTTAACGCTTTTTCCTTTGAGCAGTGGTCTCTCCGGCGCTTTTGATATCTCATAAATTATCATTTCGATAGGTGCCTTTAACCAAACCACAGTACATGTTTGTTTAAGAATTAAAACATTTTCTTCATCTATAACGGTTCCGCCACCTAAAGCAAGAATAATATTTTCATCTTTTTTTAGAATTTTTTTTAGAGTTTCTTTCTCTTTGCTTCTAAAAAAAAATTCGCCTGAACCGGAAAAAATTGTAGATATAGAACCATATTTGGATTCAATTTCTGTATCAAGGTCAATAAAACGAAACCCGGAGAGTTCTGATGCCCTCCTTCCGTACGTGCTCTTACCTGAGCCCATGAAACCGGTTAAGGCAATAATCATATATTAAAACAGAGTTAATTCTTGGTTTTCCTCTTGTTGCTCTTGATTTTCTATCAGTTCTATTTCATTTATCTGTTCTGACCCTTCATCTTCCTTTTTTTCTTCATAAGCTTCAGTAGCTGGTTCTTTTTTTAAAAGAGGCTCTACAAATTCAATATTACCTATCTCATAAGTGTTGATACGCTTACCTTTAGCCTTGAAACTTTTCTTTCCTATGAATTGTTCTGCATCTATGAGTTCAGGTGGGCGATTTTCGTGCTTACCTGTATATGTTACTTTTATTTGAGGATAATTATCAGTAGATAATGCAAGTAGTTTTGAGTTTGGAGTTTCCGAAATAAAAGACTGAACGTTATTATCACTCTCTTCAAAACAGAATCTCTTAAGATAGAACATTTCAAGAGAGCCATCATAATAGATGGCAGAATAAGTTTTTATAGTATCCAGTTTTTCCACCCTTTCTATATCACCTTGATATCTGTTGCTCAGGTCAAATGATGTTGTGTAGAACGTTCCGTCTTTGCATATTGCAAGAATGTGTTCACCTGGGACGAATTCGCCTAAAAACAATCCACGAGATGCATCATTCAAACGATTAATATCCATGTCAAACCATATTTCTTTTCCTCCTATGGTAGAGACTCCTTTGGACTTAAGTTGAATCTTATGGATAGAATTTTTAGTTAAGATATTTCCGAGAGAAGCTCTTCCTTTAACTGCCAACTTTGCGAAATCGTATTCTTCAATAAGTTTCTTGAGTTTAGGACGTGGTCTGAAGAATATTTTGATTATTTCAGCTTCTCCATTTGGATTTGCAGTAAACCAAACTACTGAAGAACTCTCTTTCCCTTGGGTTAAATCATATTCCTTATCTCGAGTAATGCTTGTAACTGAGAATCTTTTTACATAATATGTTCCATTCTTCCCATCTCTATAAATTGTATTATATATTGTTCTGTTGTCATTTTTCTTAAATACTGAAACATGTATTATGTTTTTTCCAACAAATGCTTTTTCACTTACTTTAGTAATGAAATATTTGCCGTTTTTAAGAAATATGATTACATCATCGATGTCAGAGCAATCACATACAAATTGGGAGTTTTCAACTTTCTTTGAATCCAGACCAACAAATCCTTCTTCTTTATTTGCGTATAATTTCGCATTTGCAACCACAACTTTTGTTGCCTGAATAGTTTCAAATGATGTTATTTCAGTTTTTCTTAAAAATGCAGCTCCGTATTTCTTTTTAATGGATTGGAAGTGGCGGATAGTAAATTCATTCAAATGTTCAAGATTGTTTTTTACTTCGTCAATATTAATTTCAATCCCTCTTATTTTTTCTTCAGCCGCTTTAATGTCAAATTTTGAGATTTTACGTACAGGCTTTTCTACAAGTTTAAGTACATCATCTATAGTAATTTCTTTTAGTAAAAGGTTCTGGTATTTTTTAATTTCAATTTCAATTTGTCTAAGTTGATCTTCCCAACTGACAGCTTCATTTTCAAGTATACGGTAAATCTTATTTTCAAAGAAAATTTTCTCAAGAGAAGAATAATGCCAATCATCTTCCAATTCATCTAAAATAATGTTCAATTCTTTGGAGAAAAGATCTTTAGTATGAAGAGCATTGTATTTTAATATTTCATCAACCCCAATAAAATGAGGTTTTCGTTCCATTATAACACAGGCATTAGGGGAAATAGATACCTCACATTTAGTAAATGCGTAAAGAGCGTCAATAGTTTTGTCAGGAGAAATGTCGTTGTGAAGGTGGAGAATTATTTCCACATTGCTTGCAGACATGTCATCTATCTTCTTTATCTTGATTTTACCTTTGTCGTTTGTTGTTATTATAGATTCTATTAAGCTGCAGGTCGTTTCTCCGAAAGGTATTTCTGTTATGGTTAAAGTCTTTTTATCGGTCTTGATAATTTTTGCGCGTATCTTTATTCGCCCTCCCCGAAGTCCATTGTTATATTTTGAACAATCAGCTAAACCTCCGGTAGGAAAATCTGGATATAACTCAAAATTTTCACCTTTTAATACTGATATGCAAGCATCCAGAAGTTCGTTGAAATTATGGGGAAGAATTTTTGAAGCAAGCCCAACTGCAATTCCTTCTGCACCTTGTGCCAGCAAAAGAGGAAACTTCATAGGTAAAGAGACAGGTTCCATATTGATTCCATCATAAGACGGTATCCATTCGGTGATTTTTGGATTGAATGCTACCTCCAAGGCAAATTTGCTAAGTTTTGCCTCAATATATCTTGCGGCTGCGGCATCATCTCCGGTAAGAATGTTTCCCCAGTTACCCTGGCAGGTAACCATTATCTCTTTTTGTCCAAGTTGTACCAGCGCATCTTTAATTGAAGCATCACCGTGTGGGTGGAACTTCATCGTATCTCCTATTATTCCGGCAACTTTATGAAGACGACCATCTTCACTTTTTTTCATTGCGTGAAGAATACGACGTTGTACCGGCTTTAAACCGTCTACAATATTAGGTACGGCTCTTTCAAGTATGACATATGAGGCATAATCAAGGAACCAATCCTTATACATGCCTGTAAGCTTGTACTTTTTTTCTCCTTCTAAGACTAATTTGTCGTATTTTCCTAAACTTTCCTCATCTTGGTCAGTAGGTTCTTCTACAATATCATCTTCTTTTTCTAAATCCAGGTCTTCAGTAATCATTAGGAATTATAGGTTATTGTGTTGTTACTCTTGAATATAACCAAACTTTTTGAGTTTACGTTTATCTTCTCTCCAATTTGGTTCTACTTTTACAAATATCTGCAAAAATACTTTTTTTTCAAAAAAAGCTTCCATATCTATTCTGGCTTGAGTCCCTACTTTTTTGAGGGCCAGTCCTTTATTTCCTATAATTATTCCTTTTTGGGAATCACGCATGACATTTATTACGGCACTGATGTCAAAACGGTTATTTAACTCTTTGAATTCTTCAATAATGACTTCGGTGCAATATGGAATTTCTTTTGAATAATTAATTAAAATTTTTTCACGAAGAATTTCCGAAGCGAAAAATCTTAGACTCTTATCTGTAAATACTTCTTTGTCATACCATGGGGGACTTGCCGGGAGAAGATCTATTATTTTTTCAAAAATTGTCTCAAGATTGAATCTTTCAAGCGCGGATGCAGGGAAAATCTCTGCTTTCGGAATAAAATCTTTCCACATTTTTATTAATCGCTCAACCTCTTCTTGATTGCTTAAATCAATTTTATTGATAATAAGAACAATAGGGCAGTCAAGTTTATTTAGCTTGTCAATATAATCTTTATTTTTGTCGCTCTTTTCAATCACGTCTGTGACATATAGGATGACGTCGGCATCTCCAATGGCGGTGTCGACGAAATCCATCATACTTTCCTGTAATCTGTAATTTGGTTTCAAAATCCCAGGAGTGTCAGAGTAGACTATTTGAAAGTCATCTGAATTGACAATTCCCATTATTCTGTGACGTGTTGTTTGTGCTTTGGCTGTGACAATGGAAATTTTTTCCCCAACTAAGGCATTCATAAGAGTAGATTTGCCAACATTTGGGTTCCCTATAATGTTGACAAATCCTGCTTTATGTTCTTTTTTTTCGGTCATACTTATTCAAATGCACCCATTCTCAACATTCCTATTTCAGTATCTGTAAGGTAACGCCATTCTCCTCTGCTTAGATTTTTTTTGGTTAATCCAGCAAAATATACACGGTCAAGTTTGTTTACATCGTAACCTAAATGTTCAAACATTCTCCTTACAATACGATTACGTCCTGAGTGAATTTCAATTCCAACCTGAGAATTATCTTCATCAATGTAAGAAATTGCATCAACGTGGATTTCACCATCTTCAAGTTCAATCCCACTCAATAGAGCGTCAAAATCAGGTTTTTTAAGATTTTTATCAAGGAATACATGATATACTTTCTTTATTTGGAATGAAGGATGAGTTAACTTTTCAGTCATTTCTCCATCATTCGTAAATAATAGTACTCCCGTTGTAGATTTATCTAGACGACCGATAGGGTAAACTCTTTCTTTACATTTTCCGGCGATTAAGTCCATTACTGTTTTTTCAGCATGTGGATCGCTCAAAGTTGTAACGAAATCTTTGGGTTTATTCATAATTAAATAAACTTTTCTTTCTCCCTTAAGCCTCTCACCGTTAAAACGTACATCGTCATTTATATTCACTTTTGATCCTAATTCTGTGATTATTACGCCATTCACGGATACAAGTCCTGTTGTTATATAATTGTCGGCTTCTCTTCTTGAACAAATGCCTGAGTTGGCAATGAATTTATTTAATCGGACAATATCACTATCAGCTTTTTCTATAGAACCAGAAGGCCTGTCGCCATAGCTTCTTCTTGGTCTGTCGCTACCGCCAGAAGGTCTGTCACCATAGCTTCTTCTTGGTCTGTCGCTACCGCCAGAAGGTCTGTCACCATAGCTTCTTCTTGGTCTGTCGCCACCACCAGAAGGTCTGTCGCCATAGCTTCTTCTTGGTCTGTCGCCACCACCAGAAGGTCTGTCGCCATAGCTTCTTCTTGGTCTGTCATCTCCACCAGAAGGTCTGTCACCATAGCTTCTTCTTGGTCTGTCGCTACCACCAGAAGGTCTGTCGCCATAGCTTCTTCTTGGTCTGTCATCTCCGCCAGAAGGTCTGTCGCCATAGCTTCTTCTTGGTCTGTCATCTCCGCCCGAAGGTCTGTCGCCATAGCTTCTTCTTGGTCTGTCATCTCCACCAGAAGGTCTGTCGCCATAGCTTCTTCTTGGTCTGTCATCTCCACCAGAAGGTCTGTCGCCATAGCTTCTTCTTGGTCTGTCATCTCCGCCAGAAGGTCTGTCGCCATAGCTTCTTCTTGGTCTGTCATCTCCGCCAGAAGGTCTGTCGCCATAGCTTCTTCTTGGCCTGTCATCTCCGCCAGAAGGTCTGTCGCCATAGCTTCTTCTTGGCCTGTCATCTCCGCCAGAAGGTCTGTCGCCATAGCTTCTTCTTGGCCTGTCATCTCCACCAGAAGGTCTGTCACCATAGCTTCTTCTTGGCCTGTCATCTCCGCCAGAAGGTCTGTCTCCGTAGCTTCTTCTTGGTCTGTCATCTCCACCAGAAGGTCTGTCACCATAGCTTCTTCTTGGTCTGTCATCATTTGATGGACTACTTTCCCTCACGGGTTTTTCACTTCTCTCACCTGTCTCAGGGTTGTGATTTTCTAAATCGTTTATCATCTAATTATTAGTGTGTTACGAATATCATAAGTAATATTCGGGCGCAAAGTTAGTTTAATCAATTTTATTTTCCTATTTTTGAAATGTATTTATTTTGGAATGAGGATGAAAGGATTGAAATTTGTATCTCCTTTATTTAGAGAGAATTTTAAAGTTGCACTAAGGGCGATTGCCAGTAATCGTTTAAGGTCTGTTCTGACCATATTGATAATTGCTATCGGTATTACATCCCTTGTAGGGATACAAACAGCTATAGAGGCCTTGACAAACAAGGTTAGCGAAAGTTTTGGTAAAATGGGTGCTGGGAGTTTTTCCATAGCCTCTATTTATTCCGATTCACAGTCTGGAGATCATAAAAGAGTATTGAATAGGCGAAATCTTTCTTATGAACAGGTTTCACAATTTGTAGAGCAATATAAAATTCCTTCTATTAAATGTTTATATGCTACGGCTCTTAATAATGTTGCTATAAAAGGGGATTCTAAAAAGACTGATCCAATAATGAGTGTGATAGCTTCTGATGAAAATTATATTAATTTTAATATGTCAGATATCAATAATGGACGCGATCTGAATAAAAAAGATATAGAAAATGCTGCATTTGTATGTATTATAGGAAATAATATAAGAAAAGCTCTTTTTAAAGATAAAGATGTTCTAAATAAAGTAGTTACTATAGGAGCAATCAGATATCAGGTTGTAGGAACAATAAAAGAGGTTGGTTCTATGTTTGGAGGAGGAATTGATAATCGAGTTATTATTCCAATAACAAATGCGAGGTCCTCTTTTTTGAATGAAAAAAGTTATTACAGTGTTGGCATTATTCCAGCAGCCAATGTTTCTTCACAAGTAGCGGTTGATCAGGCTACGATTCTTTTTAGATCTATAAGGAGGTTAAGACCCGACGATGTGTCTGACTTTAGTATAGATAAGAGTGATTCCATGCAGGAAGAGTTTGATAAACAGAAATCAAGTCTTTCAATGGCCGCACTTATTATAGGGTTAATAACTCTTTTAGGTGCCGCAGTTGGTCTTATGAATATAATGCTGGTATCAGTGAAGGAACGTACACGTGAAATAGGAACAAGAAAAACTTTGGGTGCAACTTCAAAGATTATTAAGCAGCAATTTCTAATTGAAGCTATTGTAATAGGTCAGATAGGTGGCCTGGTAGGAATAATTTTTGGTGTAATAATAGGAAATATCATTGCCATATTAACAAAAGCGAATGCGACAATTCCTTGGGACTGGATTATTCTTGCAGTATTAATTTGCCTTGTGGTTAGTATTCTTTCAGGATATATGCCGGCAAAGAGAGCTGCTGCTCTTGATCCGATAGATTCTCTCAGGTACGAATAAAATCCAATTTTATATTAAAGTATCAGATACCTATTTTAGGTTGAATATGTAAGTAATTGTTCCTTCTTGCTGTAATGGGGCTGATGAACTTAAATTGAATTGAGCCTTTAAAGCTGCATTTTTAGATGCTTCCCACAAAGTTTTATCCATTACTGTTGTCCCTGTAAAGCCAGGGATTGCATTTGATACCTTACCTTCTCTGGTTACTGTTATTTTTACAACAACTCTTCCTGACTTTTGAACATTATAATTTGGTAGAGGCAGTGACCCCATTATAGAGCGGCCGGTTAGTTTTGCAGACGGCTCTCCATCGGTTAACCCAACTCTGGTATTCCCTTGTGAATGTCCTGCAGTCAAGGCGTTGCTGATTCTTTCTGAAGTCTGTGCTGCTAAAGTGTCTTTTTTGTTATTATCAGCAGATGAGAACAAAGCCCTTTTGTCAATTTCTTTTTTGCGTGGAGGTTCTGGAACTTCAATATCTCCGTCTTTTTCAACAGTGGATTCTACCGCTTTATTTAATTTACTTCCTTTTTGCTGTGCTTCGGAGCGTTGAACTAACTTGACTTCATTTTTAGGATTGGCTTCTTTTGCACGAGGCTCTTTTCCGGCTGCTACTTCTACAGGTTTATTTTCCTCTTCTTGATTAAATTCCATCAAAATGCCATATTCTTTTGGCGGTGGATAATTATATTTTAGTGCAGAACTGACACATACAAGTAATAATGCTGCATGTATTGCAACGGTCAGCGCAATTCCGCACCATTTACCCTTATCTCCTGATTTTTTGATATCCATTTTTATTCCGGAGCTGTGGCCAATATGACCTTGTACTTATTTCGTTTTGCAATATTCATTAATGCTACAACCTCTTTTACCGGGACATTTTCATCTGCATAAATTGCGAATGTAGGGTCATCACTATCTTGAAGTAACATTTGTACTTCTTTTTCTATGTTGTTAAACAAAATAGGTTTAGGGTTCCCGTTAATATGGTATGAAACGGTGTTCTGTTCCGGATAATGTTTAATAGAAACACTTAATGTGGCTTTTGCAGATACTTGCCCGGTGCTTTTGGGCAACAGAAGCTTCAGGGCATTTGGATTTATCAGTGTTGATGTAACCAAAAAGAATATCAACAACAGAAATACAATGTCAGTCATTGATGACATTGAAAATGAAGAATCGACCTTTGTCTTGCGTTTTAAAGCCATGTTATAATTCCTCTTTTGATGATTTTGCAGGTGTTCCCTGAAGTGTGTCCATAAATTCTATAGTACT
>Ga0265297_10000276_pt1 | contig 170786 bp, 142 predicted proteins | sample Munlanlwell13791_FD_192502 | JGI IMG/M metagenome (GOLD analysis project Ga0265297, IMG submission 192502) | Leachate microbial communities from a municipal landfill in Southern Ontario, Canada - Leachate well 137-91 | ecosystem: Engineered > Solid waste > Landfill > Unclassified | place...
ACTGAACTACCACTCCAAAGTCTGGTGGGTGCTGAGGGGTTCGAACCCCCGACCCTCGCCTTGTAAGGGCGATGCTCTCCCAGCTGAGCTAAGCACCCGACTAAAGAAATACTAGTTTACAGCATCTTTTAAAGATTTGCCAGCTTTAAATGAAGGAATTTTTGCAGATTTAATTGTAATCTCAGCCCCAGTCTGTGGATTACGTCCTTTACGCTCCGCTCTTTCTTTTACGGCATAGGTTCCAAATCCAACTAAAGCAACCGAATCACCACCGCTCAATGCTTTTGTAACCGCGCTAATAAAGCCATCCAATGCACGACCGGCGTCCACTTTAGTTAATTCAGCAGATTCTGCTATAGCATCAATAAGTTCCGATTTATTCATTATTCCCCCTTAGGAAATCATTTTTTAAAGTTATATTGTAGAAGACCAGCGTGATAATTCTTGCGTCCCATCGTCAACAACGCAAGAAACACCTGTATTTATAACAACTGCCCTTACGCAGTGTCAAGCAATAACCAGCCTCCAAGCCATGATTTTTGCGGTTTTGCCAACTTTTTCGACAAATCTACAAATTAATTAATGCGCGGTTACACCCGGTTTTATTTTTTTAACCGCCTCGGTTTCATTTTTGCCTTGCTCTTCAGCTTCCATTTTTTCAAAAGGAATAGGCATATATTGCAACGCAACTTCCAACACTTCATCTATCCAGTGGACAGGCTTTATCTCCAGGTTTTGCTTGATATTTTCCGGTATATCAGTCAAATCTTTTTCATTCTCGGCAGGAATTAAAACCGTTGTTATGCCACCTCGATGTGCTGCCAGAAGCTTTTCTTTTAAGCCTCCGATAGGCAATACCTGACCCCGCAAAGTAATTTCTCCCGTCATGGCAACAGAAGCTCGGACAGGTATCTTGGTCAAAGCTGAGATAATAGCAGTACACATGCCTATACCGGCACTTGGACCATCTTTTGGAGTGGCACCTTCCGGCACATGTATATGTATATCATTCTTTTGAAACAGCTCATGATCAATACCGAAAATTTTCGACCGACTTCTAACTACCGTCATCGCAGCTTCAATCGATTCTTTCATCACATCGCCGAGCTTGCCTGTTGCAGAATGCTTTCCTTTTCCGGGAATTACTGCCGTCTCTATGGTTAGCAACTCACCGCCCACTTCTGTCCAAGCCAAACCGGTAACTTGACCAATCTGATCCTCCTCTTCCGCAAGGCCGTAATGGAAACGTTTAACTCCCAGATACTTATCCAAGCTTTCAGAATCAACCACGACTTTGGTTTTCTCCGTCCTCAACAACAAATCCTTGACCACTTTACGACAAATCTTAGAAATTTCCCGCTCAAGACTTCGCACACCTGCTTCTCGAGAGTAATACCGAATCATATCCCTAACGGCTGCTTCCGTGATCTGAATCTCCTCCTCTTTAAGACCATTATTTTTAACTTGCTTGGGAATCAAATACCGGATTGCGATATTGATTTTTTCATCTTCTGTATAGCCGGCGATCCGTATGACCTCCATCCTGTCCAGCAACGCCGCAGGAATATTCATGGTATTGGCCGTCGCTACAAACATCACATCAGACAAGTCAAAATCCACTTCTAAATAATGATCCGAAAAAGTATGATTCTGCTCGGGATCCAATACTTCTAATAAAGCAGACGCCGGATCTCCACGAAAATCAGCAGCCATCTTATCGATTTCATCAAGCAAGAACATCGGATTTCGCGTTTTAACCTTGGACAAATTCTGTAAAATCTTACCTGGCATAGAACCTATGTAAGTTCGACGATGACCACGAATTTCGGCCTCATCACGCACACCACCCAAGGCCATGCGCACATATTTTCGATTAGTTGCCCTCGCAATGGACTCGCCCAAAGAAGTCTTCCCTACACCTGGAGGACCTACCAGGCATAAAATCGGCCCTTTGAGCTGCTGAACCCGCTGCTGAACCGCAAGATATTCAAGGATACGTTCTTTAACCTTCTCTAAACCATAATGCTCAGCCTCTAAAACTTGCTCAGCAATTTTTAAATCATGCCTGACTTTGGTTTTTTTCTTCCAAGGCACATTGACCATCCAGTCAATATAATTGCGCACTACAGTTGCCTCGGCTGACATAGGCGACATCTGCTTAAGCTTATTAAGCTCTGCATCCGCTTTTGCCCTGGCTTCTTTAGTCATGCCTGCGCTTTCAATTTTCTTCGCCAACTCCTCAACTTCATTGGGCACATCATCCATATCGCCCAGTTCTTTTTGAATCGCTTTCATCTGCTCGTTCAGATAGTATTCCCTTTGATTCTTCTCCATTTGCTGCTTAACGCGCACCCGAATTTTTTTCTCCATCTCCAGAAGGTCAACCTCCCCTTCCATTAACGCCATTAAATTCTCAAGACGCTTTTCAACATCTGCCGTTTCAAGAATGGCCTGCTTTTCATTGATTTTTAAAGTCATATGAGCGGCCATGGTATCGGCAAGTCGGCTAGGGTCATCAATGCCGGACAATGAATTTAAGACTTCCGGAGGGATCTTATTATTCAACTTAACATATTGATCAAACGAGCTAATTACTGTGCGCTGTAACACATCCCGCTCCTGCTCGCTTAACTTAAAAATGCTATTAACCTCTGTTACCGCAGCAGAAAAATAACCTTCTGTTTCTTTGTACTGCAATACTTTGCTACGCTGAACCCCTTCAACCAAAACCTTGACTGTTCCATCCGGCAATTTCAGCATCTGCAGAATATTAGCCAGAGTACCAACCCCATAAAGATCAGCAATATCCGGCTCATCAACTTCCGCTTCTTTTTGCGCGACTAACAAAATCTGCTTATTGTCTTTCATCGCAGCATCTAATGCGTCAATTGACCTTTCCCTGCCTACAAACAAGGGAATCACCATATGCGGGTAAACCACCACATCTCTGAGCGGCAATACCGGAACCAGCGCATCTATTTGTTGTAACTCTGTCATTTTGTGCGTTTCCATAAATGGCACCTTCTAACTATTCTTTAAAAGAAGATTATTGGGACGTTAATTAAAATAGCAAGGATGCCGACTCAAAATAGCACCTCCAGCACAAAAAAAAGGGAGCTTTAAAAATAAAAGCTCCCTTTTCCGCTATCCACCAATAAATTTTAAACTTTAAGATTCAGCGGAAGCCTTTTTCTTTTCGGTTTCATACACCAAAATAGGCTCTGCCTCACCTAAAATAACACTGCCATCAACAACAACTTTGCTAATATTATCCGCAGACGGCAACTCATACATGGTATTCAGCAGGACATTTTCAACAATAGTTCTTAGCCCTCTGGCGCCTGTTTTTCTTTCCATGGCTTTATGAGCAATCGCAGTCAGAGAATCTTCCCTGAATTCCAGCTCAGCACCTTCCATCTCAAATAAATGCTTATATTGCTTAACCAGCGCATTTTTAGGCTCGGTCAATATCTGCACCAGAGCTTTTTCATCCAGTTCTTCTAATGTGGCAACAACCGGAAGACGCCCGACAAACTCAGGAATTAGTCCGTATTTAATCAGATCCTCTGCCTCGACTTCAGCAAAAAGTTGACCAATGTTTTTAGATTCGTCTTTAGTCTTTATATCAGCCGAGAAACCTATCCCGCCCTTTTCCGAACGATTTTTGATAACTCGATCCAATCCGGCAAAAGCGCCTCCAACTATAAACAGGATATTAGCCGTATTAACTTGCAAAAATTCCTGCTGAGGATGCTTGCGTCCACCTTGGGGCGGAACGGAAGCAATCGTTCCTTCAATGAGTTTCAATAAAGCCTGCTGAACACCTTCACCTGATACATCCCGGGTGATTGATGGGTTATCAGATTTTCTGGAAATCTTATCGATTTCATCGATATAAACGATACCCGTTTCAGCTTTTTCCACATCATAATCACATTTTTGTAGAATTTTCTGGATAATATTTTCTACATCTTCACCCACATAACCCGCTTCTGTCAGCGTGGTTGCATCAGCGATAGTAAAAGGTACATCCAGTAAACGAGCCAAGGTCTCAGCCAACAAAGTTTTCCCTGACCCTGTAGGTCCTATCAACAATATATTGCTTTTGGCTAATTCAACAGTCTCTTTTTTAGATTTGCTACGCAGGCGTTTATAGTGATTATAAACAGCCACTGCCAAAATCTTTTTCGCATTTTCCTGTCCGATAACATAGTTATCAAGCTCTTCTTTTATCTCTTTCGGCTTGGGTAATTCACCGCCGCCAAAAGAAGAAAAATCATCCTGTAATTCATCTTTTATAATGTCATTACAAAGATCTACGCATTCATCACAGACATAAACTGACGGCCCGGCAATAAGCTTTCTGACCTCATGCTGGCTCTTACCACAAAAAGAACAATAAAGCAGTTTATCGTCATCTTTGCCGTTTTTGTCATTACTCATAAATTGGACTCCCACAAACATCCAGAGATGATGTTTTTACTTTCGATTGAGCAAAGAATATATCGAAATACAAAAAAATACCAACCGTTATTTATTAACAACGGCTGTTCGGCTCGACAACACTTGATCAATTAGACCATAACTAACGGCATCGTTTGCACTTAAGAAATTATCTCTGTCTGTATCTTGCTGAACCTTTTCTATCGGCTGACCGGTATGATCCGAAAGAATTTTATTCAGTTTTTCCCTGATTGACAGAATTTCTCTGGCATGAATATCAATGTCAGAAGCTTGCCCTTGAAAACCGCCTAATGGCTGATGAATCATCATTCTTGAGTGCGGCAAACAATAACGCTTACCTTTAGCTCCGCCAGTCAGCAGCAAAGCTCCCATACTGGCAGCTTGACCAATACACATGGTACTGACATCAGGCTTAATAAACTGCATTGTGTCGTAGATTGACATACCTGCCGTTACTGATCCGCCGGGCGAATTAATATACAAGTGAATATCCTTGTCAGGATTTTCCGATTCTAAAAAAAGCAACTGAGCAACAACCAGATTAGCCATGTAATCTTCTACTTGGCCGACCAGAAAAATTACCCTTTCCTTTAATAATCTTGAGTAAATATCGAATGAACGCTCGCCTCGAGCCGTTTGCTCAATAACGATAGGGACTAAACCACCTGCTGCTTCCGGGGCCGTCATTTGATTTCTAATATACTGGTTATACATTCAAACCCCTTATTGTTGCTTGCCCATCACATCGTTAAAATTTACTTTTTCCTCAGACACTTTCGCTCTTGCAACCAGCCATTCGATAGTCTGATCCTCCAAAACCATCTGTTGCACATCATTCAAGCGGCTTTCATCTGAATAATACCAATTAACCACATCTTCAGGACGCTCATAGCTTTTCGCCATGTCTTCAATAGTAGAGCGTACTTTATTATCGTCTATTTTAATCTCATTTTTATGAATGATTTCACCCAAAATCAAACCTAGAGCTACTCGGCGCTTAGCCTGTTCTTCAAAGGCATCTCTTGGCAGTTTCAGATCTTCCAGCTTCATTTTCTGTCTTTTAGCCGTTTCAATGTACGGCTTCATCATATTTTCGATTTCTTGGTCAACCAGTGTATTTGGAACGGTAATTTGGATTTTTTCATACAAGGCATCCATTACTGCGTTTTTCAACTTGCCGCGCAATGCTTGATCAAGCTCTCTTTCCATATTATTTTTAATATCTGCACGGAAAGAATCCACGGATCCATCTTCAACACCATAGGCTTTAATAAAAGCCTCATCAATTTCAGGCAGCACAGGCTCTTCAACAGTAACGGCTTCAACTTCAAATACAGCGGTTTTACCAGCCAGCTTTTCATTGCCATACTCTTCCGGAAAAGACACGTCGAAGGTTTTACTATCACCCGCCTTCAGGCTAATCAGATTTTCTTCAAAGCCTGGAATCATTTGTTTTGCGCCAATTTCAACCGGGTAGTTTTCTACTTTTCCATCCGTAAAATTCTCATCTTCGGAAGTCCCTGAAAAACTAATCATCACGCGATCATGTTCCTTGGATTCACGCTCAACAACATTCCAAGTTTTCTTTTGTGCTCTTAATTTTTCGATCATTCCATCAACATCAGCATCTTGAACACTAGCAACAGGACGCGATACTTCAATATGCTCAACACCTTCCAACGATATTTCAGGATAAACCTCAAACTCAGCGGTATATTTAAAACCGTCAGCTTCATCTGTCGGGTGAATATGCGGATGGCCGGCAGGCCTTAAGTTCTGATCTTGTAACGCTTCGAAATAAGTAGACTGAATCAGATCTCCGGCAATTTCGCCGCGCACTCTGTCGCCATACATTTTTTCAACTACATGCTGAGGCACTTTGCCTGGACGAAAACCATCGATTTTTACTGAGCGCGCTAACGACTTTAAACGTGCTGCCATTTTTTCCTGAACAACCTCTTCAGGCACGCTAACAGTCATTTTTCTGCTTAATTCTGATGTCTTTTCGACAGAAACTTGCATTTCTTTACCTCAACTAAATTTAAATAAGAATTTGATAGATTACCGGTAAACGGCTCAAAGAACTGAAGAGTTAATGATGGGGCACTAACTCTTAATTATGAATTGGGTGGTGCGAATGGAGAGACTCGAACTCTCACAGGGTAACCTACTGGAACCTAAATCCAGCGCGTCTACCAATTTCGCCACATTCGCACTTTAAATGAACTTGCAATTATATCCATAACTATACAATTATAACAAGCTGTAAATTTAAAAATGGAAGTATACAGTTGCCCATTACTTAATAATGCCATGTTATTCGCACTTGTATCTTAAAACCATAATCCGATCTTTACATATCGATTTATCAATGTAGTATTAACTCGACGCCAATTTAATGCATAAGGGGGCACGAAATGAACATCACGCCAACTGCCAGCGCAGTTAATCTAATCAATACCGCTCAACATAAATCAGCGGATGCCGCCCATGTGATAGCTAGATTACCTATGCAAAAAGATGAAGTCGGCAGTTCAGAGTTCAAATCCAGCGACATTATCAAACCAGTGATCAGCCTAAAAGAAGCTGAACTTGAAACTTCTGCTGCCGTTAAATTACTTGAAGCGGATAAAGAAACGATTGGTTCTCTATTGGATATCATGGGCTAACGCACCACTCACCCGCACACTAATACCTCATAACCCAAGAGCCTGATTTCATCAGCAAATGCATTCAACACCTCCACCGGCAATCTTTCCAATCGGACTGATTCCGGCTGAAGAGAAGGTCTTGCAATCGTATACAGCATTACCCCCGTCAACATACAGCCCTTCGTTTTAATACTTCTCAGCAAGTCAAGAAATGCATTTTTTTCTTTCCGAGACAAACCTTGTTTATCGTAATCCAATAAACAGGTTTGTAGTTTTGTCGGACAAAGCTTTGCACAAAACAACAGGTTCTCTACACTCGCCTGATAACTTTGCCCGGCATTATTCATTAAAGCCCTACCCTCTTCCGTAGCACTATCAAACTTAAACCATGCCTCTCCACCATATTCTTTTAATTTCTTCAGGCCACTCTGAACGCTAGGTCGATGCACTAAACTGCCGTTAGTGATCAACACAAAATTACTCTGCGGCAGCACCCCGGCTTCTGTCGCTACCCGACCAATCAGAGTTACCGCCTTATCGAAGTCTTTTACGCTGGTCGGCTCTCCATTGCCGGAAATAGCGATATCCTTAATGACCCGCTTGTCTTCATCCACCTGAAAGCGCTGGTAAAAATCACCATTCAACACATCATCAAGAAAAAATCTCAGCTCATCTTCCAATAACTGAAAATCCAAGTCCGGCGCGGCACCGATCTTTAAATCAGGGACTTGGCAGTAAATGCAACGCCAGTTACAGGCATTATTGGTATTAAAATTGATGCCGACAGACAAGCCGCCTGCTCGCCTGGAAAGCACAGGGTATACGTATTTTAGCCCAGCAATATCGCGACTATGATTAGTTGTTGTTAACGTTGTTACCATGACAATACTTGAATGTATCTCCCTTAATAAACAGGCTAATAGATATTAGCGAACTAACAAAAAAGCCCCAGTTTTTATGCTGAGGCTTCCGTTTATCCTTAACCTAAATTACAGAATCAGCTTATTTTAACCAAAATCTCGCCACGCCCCATCTCCGACATATCGCCGGCATAGCGCTGCACCCGGCTGAAAGCCGCCGAATTATTGGCAAAAGCGGAATTTAGCTTTTTAAACGATGCAAATAATATCGGTAAAAACGCCAAAGTATGCGCCCCGCAGTCATTAAATCTTGCCGATGCCTGCGGCTGGTTCCATAACAACAACGTCCCCCGACGCATCGCAAAACCCAAATGCTTGCCGGTCTGCCCCATAACTGCAATGGTGCCTGCCGTCATTCTTGAACCGCAATAATCACCGGCATTGCCTTCAATCAGGATATTGCCTCGGCGCATATGGTCGCCGGCACGCTCGCCGACATTGCCTTTAACCAGAATGGTTCCGCCCTTCATGCCCATTTTGTTGCCGGGCAAGGCGGCTCCCAAAAAGTCTCCGGCATTACCGTTAATGCTCAGATTACCTTTTTTCATTTCACAGGCCGCATAAATACCGACATCGCCCGACACTTCAATCTCGCCGGATTTCATGCCCAAGCCTAGATAAGCCCCTGCATCACCTTCAACCGTTATGCGTCCGCCATCCAGTTCTTTACCGATAAAATCGAGCTTATCAAAGCCGCTCTTTATCACGATGTTTTGTGCGTCGGAGCCGGTAATATCGAATAATTCATCCACGCGGATCTTACGCTTGCCGTTCTGCAAAGTAAGGGCAGCAATTTCAGCAGACTGCATTTCAGCCAGCTTTTGGCAAACCAACGGCGACATATCCACGCGCTGATCCGGCTTCCGTTTCAACGTAAAGGTTAAAGCGCTCATGCCATAATCTCCTGTAAATGAAAGTGGAATGGCCCCAGCTTACCGCCGTAATTACCCGCACTAATGCGTTTAATGCCATTCGCCGCACCTAAATCGCAAACCGCCTGAATACCAACGCGCATGGCTTTATCAATATCCTCTTTGGTTAAACCGTCAATTACGATTTCCATGACCGACTCAATTTCCAGCGACAAATCAGTTTTGGTCATACCCTTTAAGGTCGGGCAGAAAGCATCATTGGTTGATGCCCCCAAAGCCGCATATTTTGAACCGACTTTGGAACCGGAACGTACTACGCCGCCAGGGAAAGGCATGATCACATTGGGGACCTTGCGCATTTCTTCAATTGCCGCCTCGCAGGCCGCCAAGGCTTGCGGTTGTGACTCGGCCAACACCAGAAAGTTGCCGCCGCCGACGGCATCGACCTGCCCGGTAGTCGCTTCGGTTAAAAACTCGCCATCCATAACCGGAATACGCCAGTAACGCTTGCCGTCAATCAGCTTAGCCACCTGGAAACCGTCGCCGAAATAACGCAGATTTTTACCTAGCGCTATACGTGTACCGCCATCAATGCCTGCAAACAAGGCTGAGGTCGGCGATGTCAATACGCATTGCCCCGCCCTGGTTTCAAGCTGCTTCGCCAAGCCTTTGCCGCCCATCGCAAAAATCATGATCGAAACGCCGGGACGACCGTCCGGAGTTTCGGATGGATCAAGAACCCGCTCAATTCCAGCCTCACAACCACAGGCAATTACCGAAGTAGCAAAACCGGTCATAGCTTGCGCTGAAATCATCGCCCATTTTTCGTTTTGTGCGGTGATGATGGCGCGAGTAGCTTTCATCGGAAAAGCCTCGGCAAAGGTTGCGTCTATAGCTACGCCATTAATGATCATGCCACATCTCCTTTAAGCGGATGCACCGTCAAGCTGCCGCGTCCATCCTCTGTTATTTCATCATCGCTGATTTTAAAGTTACCGAGCTTCATGGTCAGGAACCGATCAAAATATTTCTGCAAATCCTTTTCTACCGACAAATCATAATCCGGCTTAACCACATGGGTCGTGCCCCACTTGGTGTGAACAACCTTTCCGTCAACAACTACCAACTCACCGTCTTTAAACACATAATCCGGTTTTTCAAACATAAGTTGCCGGTCGGCATTATCGGTATAAACGGTAATATCCGCCCAATTACCGGCACTCAAACCGCCGCGATCTTGCAACCCGATTAATCTGGCAGCGCCGGCGCGGGTCATAATCGCAATTTCCTGCAAACTGTATTCGCGGTCAATCGACGCCAACGTCGTCATTTTTTGCGCTTCAGGATGAATCGTAGCCAACACATCGTTACGGAAACTTCTGTCCATCAACAAACGGATCAAATGCGGATAGCTGGTAAACGGCGCCCCGTTGGGGTGATCCGTAGTCAGGAAAATGCGCCAAGGATCATCAACCAACAAGAAGGTTTCCAGACCGATCGCCCACTGCAATGCATTGACGAAGTTCTGGTCCTTGTATTTGAACGGTACAACACCGCAGCCCGCATCGCACTCAATATCCATAGTCACCCATTTATTCGGGCTGGCATGCTTATGATTGGCATGTTGACGCATATTATCGCCGGACGCGGTGACGGTTTGCCCAAACAGAATCTGTCCAACATCGATCGTGATGTTTTTGTTTTTGTTGACGGCTTCAGCAATCTGCGCCGCACCGGACGAAAACTTGAAATCCCCTTCCGTGCCGTAACTATGGAACTGAATATGCGTCAAATGCATCGGCAAGCCGCCGATGCCCTGAATGGTATCCAGCGTGGTATTCATGTTGCCGGGCACACCCAGATTACACCCATGCACGTGCAAAGGATGAGTAATACCCAGCTCTTTAACCGCTGTCGCCAATACGCGCAGAATATCGCGTGGGGTCACGCCGTAATGACTGTTCTGCTCATCCAGGTCCAGTTTGCGCTGGTTAAACTTGAATGCACTGATACCGCCGGGATTAACGACTTTAACGCCAATCGCTTTAGCGGCCTGCATGGTAAAAGCGACATAATCATTAATCGCTTTTTGATCTTTTTTGGCCGTCAACAGGCGCAGCAAATAATCATCGCTGCCCATCAACACATAACCGCCCTTATCCAGAATCGGAATATCGGCCATTTCCATATGCGCCTGACGCGCATTGATCGGCAACACCGCAGGCTCGAAACCGGCGGTGTAACCCATTTCCGCATAGCGATAACCTGTCACAAAAGTGCTGGGCATCGCATGACCGCAGCCGGAACGGGTAATATCGGTACGTGCGACAGGGTCGGCGCGATGATCTTCCGGCAATAAGGTTCTGGCGATATTGCCTTTGCCGCCGCCAATATGCGTATGCATATCGATTGCGCCGGACATGACTACCTTGCCGTTTAAATCGTATTCCTTATCGACTTTAAAATCGCCAATCGGCTTATTGACGATGCGTCCGTCCTGAATATAAATATCCTGTTTCCCGCCACCAATCCGCTGGCAGGATCGTAAACTGCGCCGCCTGTTAATCTAATCAACATACTATTTTCCTACAAAGCTTGTTCAATGGCGTTAAGCACGTCAGACGTACTGGGCAAGCCGGAATCGCGCAACTTCTTCAATCGAATTGCAACCACGTTATCCATACGATAAGCATGACCGGCATGGTCAATGCCCGGTGTACCGACAGGAATAAACACATCGGGCTCTTTAGCAAAGGTCATTCCGGAACGGCCCACCACAATGGTAGGCAAATCTGTTGCAGGCGGCACTGCCTTAGCATTAAATGCCTGCACCCAAACCAACGCGTCAGCTTCGCCGTTGTTTAACAGGTAATTGGCATCATTCAAATAAGGATCGTATTCCGGGAAGCCGCTGGAAAAACGGGTACGCGCCGGATAACCGGTTGTCCAACCGCAAACCTGGTTAGCCGTCTGGTCGCCTTCTTTTCCGCCCAGAGGCAGACCGGAACTACGGGTATTTTTATCGTTGATGTCTTTAATCATTTCGGAAAGCGTTTGCACCGTCAGCTCGGCCTGGCTATAAGCCAACGCGCCAGCCGCCCAGGTTACAACGCTATAGCTTGCCGCCTTTAACTTGTCGGCAATGCCCTGTAAATCAGCTACAGCAATACCGCCGACCGAATCGACGCGGATCGGATTACCTTTAACCAGCGCTCTTAATACGGCAACCACATCAGGCAATTCTTCGTTTGCGCATTCAAAAACCTGCGCTTTTTGGCCGCTGGGTGAGGTAGAAGCGTTACCGGAAGGCGCTTTGCCCAAATAAATAACCTCACGTTTGCCGGTGTCGTCCAGGAACATGGACTCTTCATTCCATAGATAACGCTCGAAAAAGCGCGGTGAGAAACTTTCAAGATCGATGCCGACCACAAGTAACAAATCACAACGATTTTTTACTTCAGCCAGCGTCGTATTCATCCAGCCGGAATCTTGCAAGGCCAAGAAATTATTCCGTGCGCCGGTAAAATTCATATTGTCGACAACAGCACCGCTACGATCAGCCAAAGCCAACAATGCCCGCATCCCGTTAACGTCGGTTGCGCAGCCGCCGATAACCGGCTGATTAGTATTGTTTAACAGCGCCGCCGCCTTTGCCACCGCCACATCCAAACTGACTTCCTTGCCCTCAACTCTTGGGCTGGTATCGGTAACAGCCTGTTCAAAAGCGGGCGTATTAACCGCACAGCCGTTTTTAATCACCTTAAGCGATACACCGTCGACCTGAATGGTCAGGTCATCCGTGCCGATGCCGCAAAAAGGGCTAGGTACTTCAGTTATCTCAGCCATGGAGCTGTCCTATTGTTAGTCACTAAATGAGCGTTATTGTGACAGATGCCCTGTATTCATACAACTGTAGGTCCAGCCCAACCAAGCCTTTATTTGTACATTTAAAAGGGTTTCACTTGCTTGGTTATAAGGCATAGACGCCCATATTATTGATACCGGCTCAACCGATGCGCCCAGATATAATCCGCCGACTGATAGTAAGCCATATCTTCCGTTACCAATGAGGCGACCGCATTCATGTCGAGCGGCTTATGCGCACCTAAAGGATCATCAACCACATCGACTTTTTGTTGGGGCGACAGATACACCAGTTTATTGTCTTTAAACAAACCCAGTTTCTGGTAGTTGCTAATTAATGCCCGGCCCTGCTCTTTGGTCATCTGCATAATATCCTGACCGTAAAACTGGCTTTCATAACTGGCGTTTAAAAGCCCAAGCACGGTCGGGGCGACATCAATCTGACTGGACAGGATATCGTTTCTTTTTGCCGGCACATGCTTTGGCGAGTAGATAAACAACGGGATATGGTATTTATCGACTGGCAGCTCGATTTTGCGCGCGCTACCGGCGCAGTGGTCAGCCACCATAACAAACACGGTATCATCGAACCACGGCTTGGTTTTGGCCTGCTCGATAAATTGATGTATCGCAAAATCGGTATATTTCACCGCCCCTTGCCGACCGCTGCCTGACGGTAGATCAATCTTGCCTTCAGGATAAGTATAAGGACGATGATTGCTGGTAGTCATGATCTGGAAGAAGAACGGCTTGTTGGCTTGAAAATCCTGGTCAGCTTCTTTCAGGGTGCGGTTAAAAATGATGTCGTCCGAAACGCCCCAGGCATTGGTAAAGGTTAATTCCTCCTGGGTGAAATCGGTTTGATCAACAATGCGGTAACCGTTACCGGAATAAAAGGCGTTCATATTGTCGAAGTAGCCCCGACCACCGTACAAAAACGCAGTATCGTAGCCTTTTTGCTGCAACACTCTGCCAAAGCTGAATAAATTGCCGTTATCAGGCCGCTTCACGATGGCTTGGCCGGGCGTAGGTGGAATGGACAAGGTTAACGATTCAAGTCCCCTAATGGTTCGGGTGCCGGTCGCGTAAAAATTGGTAAACAATAACCCCTCTTTAAACCATTCATCCATGTATGGCGTGATGTTCTCTTTATTGCCGAAGGTTGCCAGGAAATCGGCGCTTAAGCTCTCGACGGTAATTAACACAATATTCAGGCGTTTTTCTTCGCCCACCGGTTTAACTATGCGTTTGATGTTGTATAAATTCCCGGCTGCATCCTCCGCACCCAGCTGTTTTTTGATGGCATTCGATAAATGCTGATCATCGCCAACCTTGTAAAAATGCCGGTAATCCAGTTCATTGTTTCTAAATGCCGAAAAAAATTGATAAGGCCCGTTGGCGGCCAATTCATTAAGATAGGTATTGGCTGAGAACTGGTACCATGCCGACCCTACGGTGGCGTAGCTAATGACCGGCAGCAGCAGCAAGGCTCCGGTAATTTTCAGCCGGGACGGGAACGATTCACTGGCAGTAAATGTGCGCGCCAGCGTTTTCCTGACCAGTAAGAAGCAAAGCACGGTAATAATTAAAATACCCGATAATAGCCAGCCCAAAGGATAGGATTCAATAATATTGCTGACTACCTCATGGGTATAAATCAGATAATCAACGGCAATAAAATTAAACCGGACGCCAAATTCATCCCAAAAAGTCCATTCCGATAACTCGATAAAAAACAGCCCGTATAGACAGGTAATAAATACCCCAAAGCTGATGATCTTATGAATCTTACTTTGGTAAATCCGGTTGGGCAGCACCAGGAGATACAGAACGAACGGGATTAATAAATAACTGAAAAAAGCCAGATCGTTGACCATCCCTATCAGGAAAGCCAGCACTATCTGGTAAACGGGCGAATCGATATCGGCCAGTTGCTTGATCAGCAAGACCACCCGCAGCAAGGCAAAAGCACCTAAATTAACCAACAAAAACAGCAACACAATAGTGAACCGTGACTTTGAAAACAATGCGTTTATGCCCATTTAAGCCGCTTCCTGAAAAATAAAATAAATAACAGTAATGATGAAAACCAGCATACCGCCAGCGCAAATACATCATGACTAAAAAAATGCGCCCCGCGCGCTTGCTGAGCTGCGCCGAAAACAAAACCTAACGCCAAACCGAAATACAGGCCGTACAACTTATATTCGGGCTTAACGGCCATCAGGAAAAAATACAGGCTGATGAAGGTAAAGCCTGATCCCGCATGAGCTGCCGGAAAGCAATGGCCTATTGGCAAATTATTGGGAATGTCATCGAATAACCGCACATAGGGTTTATCGCCGCCAAACAAGGCTAAATCCCACGGGCAATAAATATGAGTGCTGTTTTTCAACAGCGCGATGATAATCGGTCCGCTGATGCTCGCGACCAGTAAAAAAACCAGCTCACGCCGATAGCGGTGAAAAGCAGAGCTTGTTCTGAGCGACACTAATAGACAGAGCAACATACCGATTGCACTTATATAAATAATATATTGTCCGCCAGTATGCAGAATAGTTTCAGCCAGCAGGCTTTCCTTATAAATCCACTGATGAAGTTCTGCATCGTAAAAATGCCGGCTGATCCATAGGTCCAGCGGGGTAAATTCCAGGCCTGAGAAAAAGATTAAGAGCATCAGAGGGATTGCAAAATGGGATTTGATAAATTGATCAAACTCCAGCTGGATTTGAGTCGGCAAACGGTTTCCTTAGTTGATGGGATTTATCAAGCCGTATAAGTTATACAGGATAGGTAAAAGCCTACCCGCCATATTGTTTTTATATTCTAACATCACCGCTGATTAATTGCTCAGGGCTAAAATCATCCACGCTAATGGCCGCAAATCGGGCCTTTTCGGCGGCTGCTATTAGTTCGGCTTCTTTATTGCTAATAACGGCCTTGCTTATCGCCTCATCCAGTACATCAAGGATCGTGCCTTTGGGCAGCTGTTTTTGCTTTTGCGCGGCATGGATCTTGGCTTCCACAGGCATCGCGGCAAGCACGGCCTGGAAGGCGACTTCAATTCTGCCGGTAGCGTCATCGGGACTATGATTAATGTAAATACCGTGGGTTAAGCGGTCCCGGGCCGGAGAATCTTTCAGCAACAGCGCCGCAGTCTGGTGGATCAAATAGTCGGCGGGTGGCGCATAGGGCTTACCGCTGGGGAAAAGGAAAAACCTGAGCAAAGAAGCCAAGGTGCGTCTAGGCAAGGCCAGGAAAGTAGCCCTTAATAGGACAGCCGGGGTATGCGCAGGCAATGCCTGAAAAATATCCAGCAAAGATTGATGGGCGCGGTGCAGGGTTTGCTGGCAAGCCCAATGCAACAACGGCAAGTCGTCTTTGGGACTCCCCTGATCCTGATAATGTTTCAGCACACAGGAGCACAGATAAAGATTACTCAGGGCATCGGCAAAGCGCCCGGAAATACGTTCCTTGCGCTTAAGCGAGCCGCCCAGCGTCAGCAACGCAAAATCTGTGACTAGCGCAAAGCCGGCGCTAAGTCTGGCAATCTGCCGGAAATATCGCCGGGTATCGTGATCGCCCGGCACATTGACAAAACGTGCGCCGGTTAATCCCAGCCAAAAACCGGCCGCCAGATTGTGCAGCATTGAACCGATATGCTCAAACAGGATCTCATCAAACTGCTGCAACGCCAATTCGGGATCTTCGTGGCCCAAGGCCTCCATTTCCCGCTGGATGTAAGGATGGCAACGCACTGCACCCTGGCCGAAAATCATCATGGTGCGGGTCAGGATATTGGCGCCTTCGACGGTAATGCTGACCGGAATCACTTGGTAAATCCGGCCAAGATAGTTTTTAGGCCCCAGACAAATGCCCGAGCCCCCTTGTATGTCCATCGCATCGTTAATGACCCGGCGCATTCTTTCGGTAAGCTCGTATTTGATAATGGCGGAAATGACCGACGGTTTCTGCCCGTCGTCCAACGCGGCGGCAGTCACTTTACGCGCCGCATCGATAATATAGGTTTCTCCGGCGATGCGCGCCAGCGGCTCTTCAATGCCTTCAAACTCGCCGATCGGCAGATTGAACTGCTTGCGGATACGGGCATAAGCGCCGGTATTGCGGCTGGCCATTTTCGACGCGCCGGTGCTGAGCGCCGGCAAAGATACCGCCCTGCCGGTAGCGAGACACTGCATCAGCATTTTCCAGCCGTTGCCGACCTGCTCGAGGCCGCCGATAATCCAGTCCATCGGAATAAACACGTCTTTGCCCCAGTTCGGGCCGTTCTGGAACGCGGAATTCAGCGGGAAGTGACGATTACCGATGGAAACACCAGGCGTATTAGTGGGAATCAAGGCGACGGTAATGCCGACGTTTTCCTTGTCGCCGATCAGGTGTTCCGGGTCATAAAGCTTGAATGCCAGGCCCAGCACCGTGGCGACCGGGCCTAAGGTAATGTAGCGTTTTTCCCAATTGAGCCGTATGCCCAGCACCTCGTCCTTGCCTTCGAATGGGCCGTAACAGACCACGCCGGTATCGGGCATCGCTCCGGCATCGCTGCCGGCATGTGGGCCGGTTAAGGCAAACGCGGGAATTTCCTCGCCTGTTGCCAGACGCGGCAGGTAATGGTTTTTCTGTTGTTCGGTGCCGTATGCCAGCAGTAATTTGGCCGGACCCAAGGAGTTGGGCACCATCACCGTAACGGCGGCGGTGCTGCTGCGGCTGGAAATTTTCATCACCACTTCGGAATGCGCGTACTCGCCGAACTCCAAGCCGCCGTAGTGCTTGGGTATGATCATGCCGCAGAATTTATTGCGCTTGATATAGTCCCAGACTTCATCCGGCAGGTCAAAGCGGTTATGGGTAATGTCCCAATCATCCAGCATGCTGCATAATGTTTCTACCGGGCCGTCAATAAATGCCTGCTCCTCAGCGCTCAGTTTCGGAGCAGGTAAATCCAATAATACTTTCCAATCGGGATGACCGGAGAACAGTTCGGCATCCCACCAGGTATTGCCCGCTTCCAATGCGTCGCGTTCGGTTTGCGACATTTGCGGCAGCGCCCGTTTCATGATCCTGAAAACCATGCTACTGAAGTGTTGTTGGCGGATCGCCGGAATATTGAGCGTGACAAAAACGACGCTGAAAATAAGCCAGAGCAGGAATACAAAACCGCTAGGCCCCTGCACCAGCGAATAAAGCCCTAACCACCCGAACAGAACCAGCGTAGACCGGCGCAGAGATGCCCTGACATAAGCCAGAACGCCGATAGCAATGAGTAATACGATTAACCAGCTCATGGGATATTCCTTAAGTTAATTGCGTAACGGCTTTCCCGTTTTTAAAAGGTGATCCAGCCTGACCAAAGTGCCGGGTTGCTTGACTAGATGCAAAAACGCGCTCAATTCCAGATTTAGCAAGTCGTCTTCGCTTAATGGCTCGGTGATGTCGCACTGCCCCCCGCTGAGCACGCCTGCCAGTTGCTGCGAGATTTCCACATCATAGTTGGTTACTTTGCCCGCCAATTTTAAATTGCCGACGGCAACCTCCATCGCCGCTTTGGCGCTGGCTCCGGGCAAACGATATTCGGCGGATTTAGGCGGCGTATAATCTTTCGCCAGCAACAACGCTTTAGCTTTGGCATCCGCCAATAAGCGGTCTTTATTCATGGTAATGCCGTCGGTCGTGGACAAGAACAGCATCTCCTTGGCTTCCGCCGCCGATTTCGATACCTTGGCCATGCCGATCGTTTCAAAAGCCTGGGCAATTGCCGGCATCGGGCCGCCGGGACGCCGTGCAAATTCCAGCCAGCGACGCAAATATTCCTTGCAACCGCCCCAACCCGGAACCAGACCGACACCTACTTCCACCAAGCCGATATACAGCTCCGCATGAGCCTGAATCGCATCGCAATGCAGCAGTACTTCGCAACCGCCGCCCAAAGCCAAACCGGAAGGCGCGCCGACCACCGGAAACGGCGCATATTTCACGGCCTGATAGGTCTGTTGCCCCAGTTTGATCAATCGCTCTACCGCAGACCAGTCCTGGCTGTGGATCGCCTGCATCAGCAAGGTTAAATTAGCCCCGGCCGAAAAATTGTCGGCATCGTTATGGATGACCAACGCGGAAAAACCGGTTTTGACTTTTTCAAGACTTTGCCGAACCATCGCCAAACTATCCATATCCAGCGTATTCATTTTGCTGTGAAATTCCAGGCAGGCAACGCCGTCGCCAATGTCCCACAGGCTGGCCGACGGGTTTTCCAACAGCGCCGGAGCCTGCAATTTAATATCGGACAGCAGCAGGATGCCGTCCGTACGGCGGAGGGGCTGGTAATTGCCGGATAAATCTACGTGAAAACGTTTGCCGCTATCGACCTTGTACAGGCTCTGACGGCTTCCCAGCACTAGCGGAACCGCGCGGCTTTCTGCATGCAACCGACCGACAAACCAATCTACGCCGATCCATTCCAGCAATTCAAACGGACCGTATTTCCAGTTATAGCCAAGCCGCATCGCGGTATCGACAGACACGATGTCATCGGAAATCTCCGGAATCAGACTGGCGCTGTAAACCAGCGTATTGGATAACACTTGCCAGGCAAAACGGCTAATCGTGTCGTCGTTAGTCAAAAAAACCCTGAGTTCATCCTGCGATTTGGGAAAATTCGGCAAGGCGAATTTTTCGCTGGGGTGATAGTCGCCGGTTTGCAAATTAATGGATTCCTTGACGCGCTTCCCGCTGCTTTCATCCAAGCGGTAAAAACCGCCCTTGCCTTTCCTGCCGGTATAACCCTCGGCTATCATGCGCTGAATCAACGGCGGCAGCGTGTTGACTTGATGAAACGCGTCGCCCTTGGGCAAAGCCATTTTCATACCGTCCAGAATATGCGGAATCAGATCAAGCCCGACCAAATCCAGCAGGCCGAATATGCCGGTTTTGGGAATGCCGAACGGTGCCGACATGACCGCATCGGCCTGTTCGACAGTCAAACCGAGCTTGATCGCTTCCAGCAGGCCGCATTGCAGCCAGTAAATGCCGATGCGGTTGCCGATGAACCCCGGCGTATCCTTGCAGGTCACGCTGTCCTTGCCCAAATGGGTGTCGGCGAAGCGGCGGATGGCATCAACCAGTTCCGGCCGGGTCTCGGCGCCGGAAACCAGTTCCAGCAGGCGCATATAGCGGGGCGGATTAAAAAAATGGGTGATCATGAAACGCTGTTTGAAGCTGTCCGGCATATTGCGGGTTAACAGCTTTAAAGGCAAAGTCGAGGTGTTGGATGAAATCAGGGTATCGGGTCGGCAAATCTGCTCCAGTTTTTGATACAGCGATTGCTTGACGGCCAAGTCCTCAAGCACCGCTTCCAGAACCCAATCGGCGTCTTTCAGCCACTCAAGATGGTCCTCAACGTTGCCGGGAGTGATCAGACGGGCATAATTCTTATGCATGAAGGCTGCGGGTTCGGCTTTGAGTAATTTGGCAATGGCGGCTTCGGCAATGCTGTTCCGGTTTTTTGCGTCTTTAGGCACGATATCCAGCAAATAGACGGGAACACCAGCATTGGCAACATGGGCGGCGATACTTGCGCCCATAACGCCTGCGCCAATCACCGCAACTTTCTTGATGCCGCTTGTCTTGGCGTCCATTAGATAGCCTCCAGAATAGTCGCTATACCCTGGCCGCCGCCGATGCATTGCGTCGCCAGCGCAAATTGCTTGTTTTCCCGTTTCAGCAAGCTGGCGGCTTTGCCGGTTATTCTGGCGCCTGACGCACCCAACGGATGCCCTAAAGCAATCGCGCCGCCATCCAGATTCAATTTTTCAAGCGGAACCGGCAATTCCTTTAAGACTGCCAAAGATTGCGCCGCAAAGGCTTCGTTCAGCTCAATGATATCGATATCTTCCAACCGCATACCGGCTCTCTTCAAGGCCTTGTAGGTCGCGCTGACCGGGCCTATGCCCATGATTTCCGGCGCACAGCCGGATACGGCTATAGCTTTGATACGGGCGAGCTTTTCCAAACCGTGCGCGTCCGCGTATTTCTCGCTGCATACCAGCACGGCGGCAGCGCCGTCGGTTAACGGTGAAGAGCTTCCGGCCGTTACGCTGCCGTTTTTAAGAAAAGCCGGTTGCAATTCGGATAGTGCCTGAAGAGAGGTATCCGCCCTGATGCAGCCATCGTGTTCAACAATTTCCCCGTCAGCCCGTTTAATCGGAATAATCTCAGCGGCGAATAAGCCGTTTTGCCGGGCTGCTGCTGCTTTTTTCTGACTAGCTAGAGCAAAATTGTCTTGGGCCATCCGGTCGATGTGATATTGCAAGGCCAGGTTTTCCGCCGTTTCACCCATGCTGATATAGGCTTGGGGATAGTTTTTATAAAGGCTGGGATTGGGCAAGTAATTAAAGCCGCCCATCGGCACCCGGCTCATCGACTCGATACCGGCGCAAATAAACACTTCTCCGGCATTCATTTGAATCGCGCCTGCCGCGTTATGGATGGCCTGCATTGAGGAGCCGCAGAAGCGGTTAATGGTGGTGCCGGCTATGGTGACAGGCAGCTCGGCAAGCTGAACAGCTAAACGCGCCAGATTCATGCCCTGCTCGCCTTCCGGAAAGGCGCAGCCTAAAATCAAATCTTCAATATCCTCCGGAATGACCCCGGCATCATTGATCAAGGCTTTAACGATTTGTGCGACAAGATCATCCGGCCGCACTTTAGCCAATTGACCTTTTTGCGCCGGGGTGAAGGGCGATCTGCAATATCCTGCGATAACGACATTTTTCATTTTGCTGTCCTCTATTTGTTGTTTCCACGCGATGAGCGGGAACGAGGAATACTAATGCTTTGTATCTTCGTGTACTTCGTGCTCTCGTGGCAAATCAAAAATTTTAAGCGGGACATTTTCATTGTGTCCGGCGCTTAACTCATTTAAAAAATCATCAATCACGCTCCAGGTATTGCCGATATTTTCCATTAATATGCCGTGGCGCTGGGATTTTATGGCTTGGATTTTCTTATGCGTGGAACCCAGTTTATCCATAATGATCGTCGAGCCTTTGGGCGCAACGATCGGGTCCTCATCACCATACAAGATCAGTGCAGGCTGGGTGATCTGCGGCAGTAATTCATCAATCTGCGCCACTAAACGCCTTAGCTCATAAAGCGCCCTGACCGGGGTATTGCGATAGTTAATGGCCGGATGTTCCGGTTCATTGTCAATAAAAGGCTTGATGCCCTCAAAAGCCGAGACCCATTCGACCAGCGTGTTGGTGCCATGCAGCAGCGGCACTAGCATAAAAGCAGGATTGACGAATTTTAACGGCACTGAGACGGCAATAACGCCGACCATTTCAGGGTAGTGTTCGGAAGCCAACTTTAACGCCAACGCCCCTCCGGTGGAGAAACCGGCAACAAAAATACGCGAACAATGCACCTTGAGTATATCGAAACCCCGCTGCACACAGCCGTACCAATCTTCCCAGCTCTGCTCACGCAAGGCATAAGGCGATGTCCCGTGACCTTTTAGCCGAATACCCAATACTGTGTAACCTTGCGTGACCAGATACTCACCGTAAGCCCTTAATTCAGCGGGACTGGCAAGCAGGCCGTGAACCAGCAAAACGCCGAAGCCGTTGGCAAACTCCGGCTGGATGAAAAAAGGCGAAGGGTCGGCAATGGCGACTTCCTCATAACTGATATCGTCAAACATCATTTTAGAGTACGTCTGCTTTTCCCATGCCAGAGTGCGGCATTCATCTTCAAAATGCCAAGCGGCCAATTTATCTTTGTCGGTATGAGAGCTTTCGTTTATCGCATTAACCAAAGTCTCAAGAACGGAATGCTGCGGCGCGGCTTCGTTGTTGTAAACGACGATCGGGTTTTGCAGGCGGATGTTATCAAAATCCGATTCGGCGCGGAGTTTGGGCAAAAAATGGTAATTGTCGTTATCTTCCCGGATGAGCCCGGCCTCTTTTGCCGCACTCATAAAATAATCGAAACGTGTGTTAGTGGCCTTAAACAAATCGCTGTAATCGTCGGGATTGAGCAGGCTTCGGTGCAGATGGATCACCGTATTGTTTTGCAAGTGCTTAATGGCAATATACAAAATGCCGTAGAACTTGTCTTTTTCGATATGCGTCTGCCCCTGCTCGACGTAATGCATAATCAAGGTTGCCGCCAGATGGCTTAAATTGATCGTGACATTGGTATAAATGACTTCCATGAACCGGTCGCGGGAACGTTCGGCATTTTTTATAAAATACGATCTCAATAAGCGTTGCCTCCAGTTTTTAGGCCTGAAATTCAGCGCAAAGACATCGTCTATCGTGTCAATTTCCCTGACGAATTTATCTACCAGATAACGGGTTCGCCAGTCCCAGGCCCAACAAGGATCGACCGGGTCCCCCATGCGGATATCCATGTCGGTATTCTTCAGCATAATATTGCCTTCAATCAGCAATTCCTCGGACTGGCGCAGGCTCAGGCCGCTGGAAAACAGCTCAACGCTTTTAAATAACAGATTTTCGGAGGAGCGAATCGGATAGAAAGTAATATTGGCAGGTACCATCAGCGTTGGCTTATTCGCTACCGCTATCAGCTGATCCATGCTGTCGATATGCAAAGCGTCCTTCCATTGCTGAAGCCGCGCAACATTATTTTTGCTATGGGCGTGACGGATAGCCGCCTTAAAGGTTTCCACGCCCTGCGCCAAAACCGCAGGCCCCGTGTGCAGTTTGCGCCGGTTGCCGGTCACACGGGAATAAATGCTGTAATAGCCTCGTTTATCGACAACCCGGCGGTCTTTTATCATGCCGCCTTCAGGAAAAATAATGACTTTGCGACCGCGCAAAATCTGCGCGACCAGCAACGGAAACAGTCGGTTATGATCGTGAGGAAAAACGCCAACATGCCTTAAGTATCGCGACAGCACATTGTCTTCCTTAAAGAATTCTCCGGATGCAATGGCGCAACTGTAAGCCCCGGTTTGCTCGTAAATTAGAAATTGCGGGATGAAAGTTTCAAAGCGGGAGAAATGGTTGAATAAAAAGATGTCGCCTTCTAAGAGCTGTGGGTCGGCGTGCAGATCAAGCTTAACTCTCAGCATGTTTTTAACTGCATTAATCAACTTGACCGATCTATTGTAGAGCTTGGTATCTATATCCGGCCAGTTATCGGGGTACAGTGTTTTATTCATATTACCGTCTTTGTCTAATAAGGTAGACGTTTAAGAAACCACCATTGTCCAAATCCACATTTTCAATATAAACTGCCCTAAAAGCAATTGAGGTAATTGCATAGTACCAGCCTGAGATTTCTGCCGGTTAATCCGATAATAACTCTAACCCGACGTAGAAGATATTATTTCTGCTGCCTTACAGTTAAAAAGCCGGCCCCCTGAGCCCTTATGCCGGCTTACATTTTCACTTGTCCCCTGTTGTCGATAATCAAATTCGGTAGCAGGCGGCCGCTCTACGCTCTATCCAGGAATAATCAGGTTTTAGCGGCCTAAAATGAGCTTAATGCCTGCTGAAAAACAAGCTCCTGTCCAGTTCGATGTTAAGCATGTAGACTGAAACTTGCTCACGTGATCCGGCATACGCAGGTAGAGCCATCAACTCAGCCGGTTGAACGTCTATTTCATAGGTTAAGCATCTCTTCAATACACGCAACAAACGCTGAAAGCGGCAGTGGCAGCGCTTTTGCCAACATTGCCGACTTATGTCTTACACTACTGGTTTTTTCTGAGGGGCATTTTACCCAGGTTATGCAGATAAAATTTTTACGGCATGAGCAAAGATAAACTTCAATTGAAACAGACATCATTCATTTGCCTTAAGGACGCGTTTTTATGCTTAATAATATTTCAATTAAAGAATCATCATTTAATGAAGACAAGCAGGAAAAAGAATCTGCTGGAACTGAACATCAATTGAAATATTTTGGCCCTGGCAATTATCAATTAACGAAAAAAGATATTAGCTATATTGCACATGGCGCCTGTTTTTTAGCATCTGGTGGCGGCGGATCAATCGGGTTAGCCCGGCTATTTATTGACACCATGATTAACGACACCGATGTTATGCATTATGTAAATCCAGATAACCTTAAGGCAACGAAAAATATCTCTTTTATAGCGACTTTAGGTTCACCCGGTAAAATGTTTGAAGGTTTCGGGCAAACGGCTTCATTAAACGCTTTTCTGGAAATGAATAACCATCTAACCCAATCCGGTCAAGAACCGTTAGGCTATTTGATACCCGTTGAAATGGGAGCAATTAATACCCTAATCCCTTTTATAATTTCAGCGAAAAAAGGCATAGAGGTCATTAATGGCGACCCCTGTGGCAGAGCAATGCCGGAATTGAGCATGACACTCTTCAATATTAATAAATTGTCCATAAACCCTGTTATCTTGACGTCCGATACAGACGAATCGGGAAATTACCAAAAGATAATTGTACAGGCAGAAGATGCGGATGATGCGGAGAATCAAGCCCGGCTTTTCGCCTTGTCTCATAACAACTTAGCGGGTATGGCCTGTTATCCAATGCAAGGCGCTGATTTAAACTGTTCAATTTTATCTGACAAAAATTGGGCTAAATTTAATCAATGGACAGTGGGGCTTGCATGGAATCTGGGGCGAAATATTATTGAATCCAGAGACTACCATGAATTCATGAAGTTCCTGGACAGCTCGGCAGTACGCAATTACACACTATTCGAAGGCATAATCACCAACAAGGAAGAGAGAGAAATAAGCGGTTTTGACGCGGGTAAAATTACCGTATCAAATGAAGCTGAAACATTTTTTATCTATTATAAAAATGAAAGCTTGTTAGCCTGGAACGCAACAAGAAAATGCTATGTTGCCATGGGGCCTGATTCAATAAACTTGCTTGCCCGGAAAGACGCTCAACCATTGTCAAATGCCGATATAAATAGTGATCCTGAAAAAAACCCTAAAAACATATCGTTAGGAACATCGATTGGTATTATCGGGCTATGTGCTTTTGAAAAATTGCAAAATACTGTACTTGTGGGCTTGTTTTTATCAAATATTCAAGAAACCTTAGCCGCGTTCCCCGAAGATCATGTACCTGTTCCCGATAGCTATATCCCTCTGTCAGATTTAATGTCTAATCGTAAATAATCTGAGCATTTGTAGGGGGCGATCTAGCCTACAAGGCTGTTCTTGTTAAACCATAACGCATAAGTTGTACCGGTTACATACAGTAAGCGCCTGCTTTTGACGCTCTCGACACACTGCAACGCTGCCCTGCATTAACTCTACCTCCAGGGTCGTAATTTTCTGCATCATGTGGTTTTTATATGGCTGCATAACATCAATTACTCTTTACCTTAGGCTAAAATTTCAGGCTGACATGTCCAAAAAACGCCCTTCCGGCCATTTGATAATCGCCGATAAAATTTAAGCTGGCGGGGGCCGGATCGTAATATCGTTTGTCGAAGAGGTTGTACACATTAAAACTGATGTCAACTTTCTTATTGAACATACTTTTCCCCAATAATCCCACATCTAATAAGGCGTATCCGGGCACATCGTTGCGCATGTCACCTAAATCGCGTGAAGTACTGTCTTTGATAAGGACATGCGCAAAACTGCTCCAGGTATTATCGAAAGCCCAATTTGCTATCAAGTTGGCGCGGTGTTGGGGTACATCCGCTAACTGTTGATTGAGCTGGATGCTATGCTGCAAGACATAATTGGCGCTCACATAGGAGCCTTGCAGATTGCCGTCAAAATCATAGCGCGTCTCCAACTCAACGCCTTCGGCTACTACGCTGCCATTATTGTCGTAACGCGAAATCGCTGTTTGAACGGGAACTCGTGAGATAATTTGATTGATTGCCGAGTGATAATAGGTAGCCTGAGCCGTTAAACCCGCCACGGGATGAGCAATAATGCCCGTTTCAAAGGTTTTAACTTCCTCCGGCTTAAGCGCTGGATTACCCAATAACACCGGATTGTTGGCCAGGCCGAGTTCACCAAAAGCGGGCGCCCGGTAAGCCGTGCCGTAAGAGAATTTGAGCGAATAATTTTTAATAAACTCCCAATTAAACCCCATTCTTGGATTGAATGTACCCCCAAAGTCATTATATCGGTCATAGCGGGCACCTAAAGTAAGACGCAAGTTCTTTAACGGGTCCCAGACATCTTCCAGATAAACTCCCCAGCGCCTGCGTATTCTTTCTTCGGTAGTAAATGGAACTGGCACCATATTCGCCGGATCTGACCCGGCTTCATCAATAAGATTACCCTGCTGTTCTTTTGCATAAGAAAATCCGCTGATCAAGGTTTGAGCGTCGCTAATATGATAATTAGCTTGAATTTCACCGCCTGTGCGTGTGTCTTGAACACCGTTACGAATAAATTGGTCCGGTTCAGTTTGCCAGATATTGTCGTAGCTAAAAAAATCGTGAAATATCTGGGTGTCTACCGTGAAATTATCCTTAATCTTCCAGGTTCGGCTCAAGCGCAGGAAGTAATCGTTATAATCTTGTTGAGTCCTGGAATCGCTAAGAACAGATGCTATGCCATAAAATGTGCCGGCTTTTTTGTTAATATAGCGCCCGTCCAGCTTAAAGTCCTGATAACCTAACTGCCATTCCAAGTCGTAGCGACCTTCCGTAAGCTGGCTTCTGCCGGGTGCCGAAGAATTGAGTCCTTGTACACTCAAACTATCGTCGGGAATTGGCGAGTTAATGCCATTGGTATCGGTAAAATTAAAATGCAACGCCGCTTCAGCGCTATTGTCAAATTGCTTGCCCCAAGATGCACGATATTGCTGGGTATCGAAACTGCCCCACCCGGCTGAAGTTTGCAGCCCATTCAAGTCCTTGGCGTCTTGGGTGATGATATTGATGACGGCGAGAAAAGCATTAGCGCCGTATAAAGCCGATCCCGGACCACGCACGACTTCCACACGTTTGATCGTATCAACCGGCAAATCGTCGTAAACCCAAGTACTGCCGGCATTTTGCAGGTTATGGTCCAGCGGATGGCCGTTCAACATAATCTGCACTTTTTCGGAAGCCAATGTTTTAACGCCACGAACCTCTATTTCACGCCAACCAAACTGGGTTTGGGTAATGCCGATACCCGGAACCAAACGCAGGACATCCAGTAAGTTACGTGCACCGATATGTGCAATATCGTCTTGGGTAATAACCGTGGTCGTTGCGACAGTCTTGTCCACATTCTCTTCAATTTTCGAGGCCGTGACCACGACTTGTCTTTCTGCGGCGAGATAGGCCAATTCCTTTTCAAGATCGTCATTCGGTGCTGCCGCGCCTGCAAAAGCGGCTGAATTCAAGATTAATGCGCCAATCAGTGACGTGTTTATATATTTAATCATTTCCCGCACTCCACGATCTTATTAACCGAGTCCAGAGCGTCCTGATTAAAACCGAGTTGCAATGCATCGAGAGCGCATTTATTTAAAGTCACTGTTGAACCGGCAGGACTTTGCACCGTCCCTTCCGGCACTTTATCCTTATCCATCATCAGGGCTAAATTTGCCGATTGCCGGCCAATCGTTGCAAGGTCAGCAGAAATCGCCATGACCGCGCCTTGCTCTATATACACATCACTGTAGGCGTAGACGGGTTTTTTTTGCTGCTTCGCCGATTGGAAAATTTGCTGCACTGAGGCCTTACTGCTTAAAACAACCGGATCGGAAATAATCCAGAACAACTCTATTTTCGGCAGTAATTCATTGAGTGCCTCGCTGATCTCTTGCGCATCATTAATGGGCTGATTAACGATATTGATGCCTAAGGCTAGCGCGTCTTTCTTGATGGTTTCTACGTATTCACGGCTAAATTTGTCATTGTAGAGTAAGCCAATGTTTTTAATCGCAGGAAAGAAGTAGCGTAGCAATGATATTTCTTGCGCAGGCGACAATTCATTGGCTACACCATAGGTTCCTTCGCTAACATCCAAACGTCGCCAATTAATGGCGGCTGAAAATAATAATTTCCTGTTCTCGGCATGATTACGCGCTAACGAATAAGCTTTGGTTCCTATGCAATAAATAAACTCAGGATTTTCTTGCAGGATAAGCTGTTTCAGCTTTACTTCGGCATCGACGTGACTATTTAAATTAAACTCAATCCATTGATAAGCGTTTTGCTGCAAAACTTTTTTAAATTCTATAGCGATTGTTTCATACCGAAAAACGCTATTATCGCTATTAATAATGAGTATTTTATTTGATTGGGCAAAACCGGTGCTAACCAGAAAAGTAGTTAATAGAATTAAGACCTTACAAAAATTTATTATTTTCATAGTTGATTCCAGTCTTGAGAAGATGCGTGGCGGTTATTGAAGCGTTTCACTGCAGCGCCCTCCAGCCATCTATGCCCAGTAACTTTAAATTTTCTTCGCCTGCATCCTCCGGCATTTTGCGTAGTATCTCTAGCAATGGCGCTTCTTGCTGCTCCGATTTTTTCAATGTTGCCGCAACCAATAAATAATCCTTTTCGCTAAAGCCTAGCCCATGTAATTCTCTAAATTGATTGGGATTAATCATCGCCAGTTTATCCAGGCTGCTTTCTGCCGAAATAGCGGCTGTCGCCATTCCGAAACCCACCGCCATAATCGCATCTATATCTTTAGGCACGATGAGTATTTTGATGTCTTTAAGCAGCGATTCCTGCTCTTTACCGAGTATTTGCTTCAATACGCTCTGAATGTATTCTTCACTTCCTGCGCCGGCAACCACGGTATTCTTGAGCATATTGACATTGACAATGTCTTTTTTCGTGCTCAATACCTTCCTTTGCATGGTGCTGCCCTTTGACGTGCCGACCAAGGCAATTTTCAGTGGCACATTTTTTTGCTGTAAGGCCTTTAAATGCCAGCTGGATAATAAATAAATATCGCCTTTCTTTTCATAGACTACTGCTTCAAATTTTTCTTTATTGTCAAAAGGCTGAAAATAATAACCGCCATGGTTCACCAGATAGGTATCGAAAGCTGTTTTAAGCGTGGCAAAATTATTAATATTTGTTTCAGGATTATAAAAATAGATAACCGATCCTGTATTGGAATGGGCAGACCAATAGCTTCCGGCAATAAATAGAAAACAGATAAAAAAGACAGAAAAGACGCGCTTCATTCCTAGTATCTTCCGTTAGAACCGCACGTTAATACTAAAAAGGAGCCTTTGGGGGTAATCATTTAAAGTTATTTAATTATAGGAAGCCGCAATAATAGCCGTTAAAGAAAAATAAATCATCGGAAAATATATTGATCTCTTAGTAATTCTCTTCCAATTAGGCCATTGCCACAATCGCTTAGGATATTCAAAACAGTGAACTGGATCATCTATTACTTAATATTTTGTGACGCACTCCTCAAATTCGTAATTTAACTTGACTTCATCCCAGCCCAGCGTTTTTGCAGCAAGCTCGGCAAGATAGCGCAATTCGGGCTGAGCCATTTTTGCCAGAATTAATAACGGGATTCGTCGTCTGAGCAAATCTTCCAAATGCACAACCATTTCATTAGCGGCACAAAACACCAGATCGGCAAAAATTAAAGGCAGCGTAGGCGTTATCCGCTGTGCCAATGAAGCATCCTGCTCTATTAATTGAAAAATCACCGGCACGCGTTTTGCGTGTCTCCGTATCAGCCATTCGGCGCTTTCCTTGTCTATGCCCAGTGTTGCGGCTTGGAGCAAAATCGTACCTGCCCATCGCCGATAATCCTGACCGGATAACCACGGAAACGGCTTGCCGTTTGTTGCACAGGGTTCGTTGACGTCTAAGTTCTCGCAAAGCGTATTGACGATTTGCGCCGCATCCTCCCTGGCCGAAGTGATTTTTCCGCCGATCGAAGTCAACAAGCCGTTATCGGCGACTTTCAGCTCCCAGTCACGGCTGACGTCGGACGGCATTGCTTTTGAGCTTTGTTTTAAAACACGCAGCCCGGCGAAGCGGCCGATAACGTCGGCCTCGGTCCAACTCACCTTCAACACACGATTGGCCTCGGCCAGCAGATAATCGACTTCATCCTCTTCGACACGCACCTGATCGATATTGCCGGTGTAATCGGTATCGGTAGTGCCCAGCAGCGTTATTCCGTACCATGGGATTATGAAGAACACCCGTCCGTCCGACTCAGCGGTCAACAATAACGCTTCATCGTCCAGTATTTTTGGCAGGATTAAATGCACGCCCTTGGTTAATCGGCATCCGCTTTCAGCAGTCCATTGGCCGATTGCATTAATGACTTGCCGGGCGTAGACGGCTGCTGTTTTACCGTCAACCTGGTCTTGAACTGTAACGCCGCAAACTTGCCCCTGGTCTTCAATAAAACCGGTCGCTTTGCAGTAATTCACGCATACTGCTCCGGCCGATAACGCACCGTCAACCAATTCTAAAACTAAACGCGCATCGTCGGTCTGTGCATCGGCATAAGTAAACCCGCCGGTTAATGAGGCAGGATTGAGGCAGGGAAAACGCGCCATGAACGCGGCCCGGCTGAAATGACGATGGGCTTGGCCCGAGCCCAGCGTTCCGGCCAAAAAATCATAAAGCATCAAACCGAGTTTCAGGCTGACGCTGTTTAGCCGCCCGCCCTTAAAAACCGGAACGCCAAAACGCAACGGCCAGACGCGATGCGGCGCGGCTTGTTGCAGCATTTCTCGTTCACGCAGGGCTTTTTTAACCAGCTTGAAATCCAGCGATTCCAAATAGCGCAAGCCACCGTGTATCAGCTTGGTGGAAGCGGACGAGGTTCCCGAAGCCCAATCGCCTTGATCGACAATGGCGACTTTCAGGCCACGCAAAGCGGCATCATACGCCGTCCACGCGCCGTAAACGCCGCCGCCGCAAACCAGCACGTCAAAATGCCGATCGGCCAGTTGCGCAAAGTCCCGCTTCATGAATCGCGCATCCTCAACGCCAGCTGCGGGTCATCGGTAATCAGGATATCGACTCTCAGGTCCAGCGCCTTTTGGATTTCCTCAACACTGTTACAGGTATAAACTACGGAGCCTTTGCCCTGCTCCCGCAAAAGACTGGCAATAGACGGATTATGGATGTCGATGGGCAGGCAAAAGCCGGCAAGAAAATTGTATTGTTTCAGGAACTGCTCAATGTCGGCCTGAGTGTGGTGACCCGATAGTAGATAATAAAGAGGAAAATCCGGCGCATGCTGATGGGCAGCAATCAGCCCGGGCAGACTGAATGAAGAAATAAACACGCCATCGCCAGCCGAGGGGCCGATGATTGCCAACATCTGTAATATCTTGCTTTCCAGCCGCTGCGGCGATTCCCCGTCGCGGCTTTTAAGCTCGATATCCAGACCGCAACGCCCCCGATAAGTGTCGATGAATTCCTTAAGGCTCAACGCGCCTTCCGGCGGCGCATCGGGCGAGCAGTATCCTGTAAAATCCATTTGCTCAAGCTGCACGAAATCAAAATCGTCGATGCATTTTCCCTGATGGCCCAGTTTATCCAGCTCCCAGTCATGCCAAAGTACCGGCACTCCATCCAGGCTCAACTGCACATCCGTTTCAATGCCGTCAACCGGGTATTGCAGCGCTTTATTGAAGGCGGCTCGGGTGTTTTCGGCGGCCTCCCTGTTAGCGCCGCGATGGGCAAAGATCAAACATGCACTCTGGTCGCTCATAGCGTTATATCCTCATTAACCTGACTTAATAGCTCACAAGGTACTCGATGAGTGCTTTTTTAGCTAATTGAAATTGAGCCCTATTAATGGGTTGATTGCTACTCTGTTCATCCTATGAACGAATCCCGCATTCAAGCCAGCCCTTCTTCCTTCAATGCTTTTTGTACTGCGGGCCGCGCGGAAATTTTAGCGGCATAGTTCGCCAGTACCGGCCAGCGAGAAATATCGATATTGACATAAGCCCCCCAACGCAGGGTAACGAACAGATAAGCATCGGCCACGGTAAAATCATCGCCGAGCAAAAATGCCCGGTTGGAAAGATGCGCCGCGGCAGTTTCCAGACGCGAAGCCAGCAGGTTAGTGACCACTTGTTTAGCCTCTTCAGGCATAGCCGGATTAAACAAAGCCCCAAACCCTTTATGAATCTCGGTTGAAATAAAATTCAGCCATTGCTGCAATTGATAGCGCTCGAATGTTCCCGCCGGCGGGACTAATTTTTTGTCCGGCGCCTGGTCGGCAAGATACTGAACGATAGCGGGGCCTTCGGTTAATTTTTTGCCGTCGTCAAACATCAACACCGGCACGTAGCCATTCGGATTGATCAGCCGGAAATCCTCCCCGGCGCTGGTACGCTTGCTTTGCAAATCGACTTCGACCAGTTCAATAGGGAGTCCCGCTTCACAGGCTGTGATATGGGGCGACAGCGAACAGGCGCCTTTGCTGTAATAGAGTTTCATGGCTTTATCCTCTGAGCTGAATTAATAAACAAGGCCGATCAGTCTTTGACCGCACAATTTGAAACCGGTATTGACTGCATCGCACGGACCGGTGCGCAGATTAATAACTCACACACCGGCATTTAACCTGGACATTACACGGCAAACGGTTGCACATCGCCCGGCTTTCGCAACATTTTGTTCACTTCGTCAAGATGCAGTTCTTCGTCTACGATCATGTCTCGCGCATATTCCTCCAGTAGCACGGAAACGCCCTCCGCCACCTTCAGCAGCTCAAAATAGGCGGCTACCGCTGTTTTCTCGTGTTCCAGGCTCTCCCTTAGAATATCGCCGATATCATGCTTGGCTGTTTCCAATAAAGGGCCGATCTTAAGCGATGGATGACCTCCCAACAAGGTCACCAACTCACCCGCTTTATGGGCATGAATAAGGCTCTCGTCGGCATTGCTTTTAAGCCAGGAAACGATAGGAATGCGGTTATAGCCGTAAACCATCAGGGAATAATGCGTATAGCGAACAACCCCCGCCAGTTCAAGCTCCATAATTCTGTTAAGAATTCCCACCGCCTGTTGTTTTTGCTGATCGTTCATGTCCTGTCTCCTTTTGATTATAAAAGCGTTGCTTAAGCAACACCTCATTCGAATATTCATCAAAATTCTGATAACGATGCCCGTCACCGCCGCTTTAGCCGATATTATCGAAACAAGGATTTTTCTCAAGCGAATTGATGAAGAAATGACCGACCGCCTGAACCCAAGCCCTCGCTTAAACAAGCGGTTTACCCCGCTTGTTTTTAAACGCATAATTTGTGCTTTCGCAATAAATCCATCAGGGGAGTTTTCGATGAACTATGCAAATATGCTGGCCGTGGCGTTTGCCGAAGCGCAAGCCGGTTTTGATGAAGGCGGCGTCCCGGTCGGCGCGGCGCTATTCGATGCGCATGGCAATCTGCTCGGACGCGGCCGCAATCGCCGGGTGCAGGACAATGACCCGTCCGTACACGGAGAAACCGACGCCTTCCGTAAAGCCGGACGACAAACCAACTATCGCGATAAAATCCTGGTCACGACGCTGGCGCCCTGTTGGTATTGCTCGGGCCTGATCCGGCAGTTCAATATCGGCACGGTAGTGGTGGGCGAATCGGTCAACTTCGAAGGCCACCTGGATTGGCTCAAAGAGTCTGGGGTTAAGGTCATAGAAATGAACGATCTCGATTGCATTGAGCTGATGCGGCGCTTTATCGAACAATCACCGCAAATCTGGTTTGAAGATATCGGCGAATGCGATTGCAACTGATGCAGATACTCTGCCGACCTAACAGGTTTCGTACATCCGTGTGTCTGAATTCGCTCAGAGCCAATCTAAACGATATGCCCTATAGCGGTTTTTCAGTTATAATCCCTCACTTTTTATTGCCCAAGAGCGTTAATCCGTGTCCAGCATAAACAACGACTTATCTACTTTTCAGGGACTCATCCTGGCCTTACAGAAATACTGGTCAGATCAAGGCTGTATTCTATTACAGCCGTTGGATCAAGAAGTTGGCGCCGGGACCTTTCATCCCGCCACATTTTTACGCGCCATCGGCCCCGAGCCTTGGAATACGGCTTATGTGCAGCCGTCACGCCGGCCGACCGACGGCCGTTTTGGCGAAAACCCCAACCGCTTACAGCATTACTACCAGTTTCAGGTGGTGTTAAAACCATCGCCGGACAATATCCAGGAACTGTACCTGGGTTCATTGCGTCATTTGGGGCTGGATCTGCTCGAACATGACGTGCGCTTCGTCGAAGACAACTGGGAATCGCCAACGCTGGGCGCGTGGGGCTTGGGCTGGGAAGTCTGGCTGAACGGCATGGAAGTAACCCAGTTCACCTATTTCCAGCAAGTCGGCGGCCTGGAATGCCGTCCGATCACCGGCGAAATCACTTATGGCCTGGAGCGCATCGCCATGTACTTGCAGGGCGTTAAAAGCGTTTACGATCTGGTCTGGACCAAAGGCCCGTTCGGCACTGTCACTTACGGCGACGTATTTCATCAAAATGAAGTGGAAATGTCCGCCTATAACTTCGAGCACGCCAACGTCGAGTTCATGTTCCAGTGTTTTGAAACTTACGAGCGGGAATGCACCAAGCTGATCGACTTGAATCTGCCGCTACCGGCCTATGAAATGGTGCTGAAAGCCTCGCATGCGTTCAACCTGCTGGATGCGCGCCACGCCATCTCAGTTACCGAGCGCCAACGCTATTTGTTAAGAGTCAGGAATTTGGCCAAATCCGTAGCCGAAGCCTATTACCAACGCCGGGAATCGCTGGGCTTCCCGATGTTAACCGAGCAGGGAGCATAACATGAGCACAAGCCAACATTTATTATTCGAGCTGGGTTCGGAAGAACTGCCGCCCAAGACTTTGCTGAAACTCAGCGACGCTTTATTGAACAACATTATCCAGGGACTGAACGCCGCCGATTTAACGTTCACCGGCAGCAAGGCTTACGCCACGCCCCGGCGTCTGGCCGTTTTTATCGAAAACCTGTCCAGCGCACAACCCGATAAAATCGTGGAAAAACGCGGCCCGGCAGTGCAAGCGGCGTTTGCGCCCGACGGCACGCCCAGCAAAGCGGCCATGGGTTTTGCGGTCAGCTGCGGCACCAGTTTCGAACAACTGGAACGCCTGCTTACCGACAAAGGCGAGTGGCTCAGCTATACCCAAGCCGTCAAAGGCCAAGAAACTAAAAACCTGATTCCGGACATTATCCGCCAAAGCATCGCCGGACTGCCGATTGCCAAGCGCATGCGCTGGGGCAGCTTTACGACCGAATTCGTCAGGCCCGTGCACTGGGCTGTCTTGCTGTACGGCGACAGCGTCATTGACACGGAAATTCTGGGCCTGAAAACAGGCGCTTCAACCCAAGGACACCGCTTTCACGCACCGCAAAAAATCACCCTGACCAAGCCGGAAGACTATGCCGATGCCCTATATAAACAAGGCCATGTCATTGCCGACTTTGAACAACGAAAAACATTGATCCGTGACGCGGCGCAAAAAGCTGCCGCCGCAGTGAACGGCATTGCGCATATCGAAGACGATCTGCTGGAAGAAATTGCCGCGCTGAATGAATGGCCGGTGCCGATTACCGGGACGTTCGACCCGCGCTATCTGGAACTGCCCCCGGAAGTATTGATCACGACCATGCAAACCAACCAGAAATACTTTCCGGTTAAAAATGCCGACGGCGGTTTGCTGGCCTACTTTATTACCTTCAGCAATATTGAAAGCACCAACCCCAAATCCATCCAGCAAGGCAATGAGCGCGTGGTCACTCCGCGTCTTTCCGATGCTGAATTTTTCTGGAATCAGGATAGAAAAAAGACGCTGGAAGATCGCGTCGACAGCCTGTCCAGCGTTATTTTTCAGGAAAGTCTGGGCACGGTTTTCGAAAAAACCAAACGCGTTCAAAATCTCGCGAAATTCATTGCCGGGCATCTGCATGCCAACGTCGAATTGGCCGAACGCGCCGCGTTATTAGCCAAAACCGACCTGATGACCGAAATGGTCGGCGAATTCGGCAACCTGCAAGGCATTATGGGCCGCTACTATGCGCAGGCCGACAACGAACCGGCAGAAGTCGCACTGGCGCTTGAGGAACAGTATTTTCCCAAACAATCCGGCAGCCCTACCCCCAGCAGCACAACGGGGCAGATCCTTGCTATTGCGGAAAAAATGGACACCCTGGTCGGCATTTTTGCGGTCGGCCTGATCCCGACCGGCGACAAAGACCCGTATGCCTTACGGCGCGCCGCCCTGGGCATTCTCCGCACCATCATAGAGAACAAGCTCAACATCAATATCATTGAGTTAGTGGAATTCGCCGGCGCCCAGATTAAAACAGCATCCGATCAATCGGCAACCTCCGACCGGGTCATTGATTTTATTTTTGACCGCCTGAAAGGCTACTGCCTTGATCAAGGCTACACTGCCGATGAATTCGATGCGGTGATCACTGTAACGCCTGCCGAACCGCTGGATTTCATGCAACGTTTACAGGCCGTTAAAGCTTTCAGGCAGCTGCCCGAAGCCGAGAGTCTGGCGGCGGCAAACAAACGCATCCGCAATATCCTGAAAAAATCGGAATCGCAACCGGCGGCCAGCGTCGGGGCATTGATTGAAGCGCAAGAAAAGCAGTTATTGCAAGCCGCGCTGCAATCCGAGGACGATATTAAGCCGTTACTGGCGCAACGCGATTACCAGGCGACACTGAACCGCTTGGCAGGCTTGCGCAATGACGTCGATGCGTTTTTCGATTATGTGATGGTAATGACCGACGATCTTGACCTGCGCGCCAACCGGCTGGCATTGCTGAACCTGTTGTCCGAGCAGTTTTTGACTTGTGCAGACATCTCCAAACTGCAATCGTAAATGAACAGTACCTTGTCCCAACGCTCCAGCGGGAGTGCCGTAGGATGCGCTGAACGCAGTGAAGCGCATCATTCGTGAATGATGCGCTGGAGTGGCCTATAAATCATGCCTGAAAACCGCTACGTATTGCTGGATCGTGATGGCGTTATCAATCACGATTCGGATGAATTCATAAAGTCCCCGGAACAATGGCTGCCGATTGAAGGCAGCCTTGAAGCCATTGCCCTGTTCAATAAGCACGGCTATAAAGTCGTCGTGATCACCAACCAGTCCGGCTTGGCCCGGGGCTTGCTTGATGCCGCAACGCTGGAAAATATCCATGCAAAAATGCAGCGCATGGCCGCGGAAAAAGGCGGGAAAATCGATGCGATCTATTTTTGCCCCCACGGCCCGGACGATGGCTGTAGCTGCCGCAAACCCAAGCCGGGATTGCTTGAAACATTTGCAGCCGACAATAACGTCAACCTGAGCGGTATTGCTTTTATCGGCGATTCGCTCCGCGATCTCCAGGCAGCGCAGGCTGCCGGCGCAAGCCCGATATTAGTTAAAACTGGCAAAGGCCGAAAAACCCTGACTGAAAACCCCAATCTCGACATTCCCGTTTTTGAGAACTTATATGACGCAGCAAAACACCTCACATCAAGACCCTAGACCAAAAAACTATATCGGCTCGGCACTGTTATTTGTAGGCATATTCTCGACCGCGACCATTGTCGGCCTGTTAATTATTTTAACCAGGCCTTTTCCTTTTATCATTCGCTACAACATATCAAAGGCCTGGTGTACTGTGGTGTTATGGATGTCCAAGGTCTTTTGCGGCCTGCGTTATGAAGTGGAAGGACTGGAACACATCAATCCTCAACAACCCGCTATTGCCTTGAGCAATCACCAGTCCGCTTGGGAAACACTGGCGCTAAGACATATTCTTCCGATGCAAAGCGTGTTATTGAAGCGCTCGTTGCTGATGTTTCCCATTTGGGGCTGGGCGCTGGGAATGGTCAAACCTATCGCCATAGACAGGAACAACCAGCGCGCCGCATTGCGTATTCTGCTGGAAAAAGGAGCGATGTATTTAAACCAAGGCTTATGGATAGTTATTTTTCCGGAAGGCACGCGAACGGCGGCCGGGGAAGTCAGAAAATTCAGCGCGGGCGGAGCCATGTTGGCACAGAAAACCGGCTTCCCGGTCATTCCGGTCGCGCATAATGCCGGCGATTTTTGGCCGCGCTATAGCTTTTTGAAATATCCCGGTGTCATCAAGGTAAAAATAGGACCGGTTATTGAAACTAAGGGCCGCAAAGCTTCCGACATTAACGAAGAGGCAGAAGCCTGGATAGCTCAGGCAATAAAGGAGATGGGTTGATTACAGGCGAAAGACGAAAGGCAAAGGGCGAAAGGAACAGCGGCCCCTTTAGCCTTTAGCCTTTTACCTTTCACATATGCGTATAATGCCGCAAAGCGCATTTTCAATTTAACAATGGGAACAATCACATGAAAAAACTACTGCTCATTTCTCTGTCTGCATTATTACTCTCCGGTTGCGCAGATAGAAAAGAATATGAAGAGACTGTATTGCAGCAAATGCAGCTGGAAAAGGATATCAAGGACTACAAATTATCTCCGGAACGCATGGCCAAATGCGTCGTTGATACAAGCTCGAACAATATGCCCGGCATTTTTGCTTTCGATCCCAAACGCATGGAAGCCTACCGTAACTACACAAAAATGCTGACGCTGTCATCCTCTAAGGACCCTAAAAAGACTCTTGAAGAATTACGCGCTAATTTCGGCTCGGCAAAAGAGCTTGCAGAAGCCCATTCCAACTACACCGAAAGTCAGATGGACTGTTTGTCCGCTCTGATCGGAGAATCGGAAGAACCTACGAAAGACGAAAAATAACGCTGCTTTTCGTATAGCCCGATTAAAACAGCCTAATCAAGGGCGGCTCGGCCGCCTTTTTTGCCCCCGACTCACCCAGCTCCGCAACACCGTTTAAACTTTTTGCCGCTGCCGCAGGAACACGGGGCATTCTTGCCCAGGTTAGTCTGCAAGCCTACCTTGCCGATCGACTTAACCACCCCGTCCAGATAAAACCAGCCGCCCGCACGTTTGATAAACTGGCTGATCTCATTCATAACGTACTCTTCGCCATCCTCCAGATAATACGCTTTAAACTCCACGATACCTTTAGCGTCCTTAGCTCCGCCTTTTTTAGTATTGACGATTTCCAAGCGTTGCCAATCAACTTTTTCCTTGGAAAAATCGATCAATTCAGGCCGCACCGTGGCATCCCAGGTGTCCTGTAAATAGCCGGCATTATGCATGGCGTAAGCGGTAAAGCGCGAGCGCATCAGGGCTTCGGCGGTTAACGGCTTTTTTTCGCCGGAGTGAAAAGGGCCGCAGCATTGCGCGTATTCAATGCCCGAGCCGCAAAGGCAGAAAGTCTGTGTATTCAAAAGAAGTTTCCTTGTAAAAATGTTGGCTTATTTTACATGGATACGCATTTGCCGGCAGCGTGAATCGCGGCAACTTGGACGGTTCGCTTGGCGACGGGACTTTTGTTTATGAATGAGCGTTCTCGGCGGCTGCCCACCAGCACAGGGGGTAACAGATCGACATGACATATGTTCATAGCCTTACCATCACCGTAGTTGCTGATAGTATTGAGCGAGCTCTTGTATTTCTGCATCACTCAATTGTTGGCTGATCACGCGCATTCGACTGTAGATGTCGTTGTGGCGTTCACCCTTTTTATAGGCCATGAGCGTGGCTGCAAAATATTCAGCCTGCTGCCCAGCCAGAGCCGGTATATCCATTCTTTCACCTTCCCCATCTGAGCCATGACAGGTATAACACGGCGGCAGGGTGCGCTTGCCATCACCCTCAGAAACCAGGCGCTCGGCAACTTCCAGATCTTTCTTGCCGGCTTTATTCTTGGGGAGCGGCAAAGAGTTGTACCAAGCGGCCATATCCGCCATATCTTGATCGCTTAATCCCGTTGCGATTGAGGTCATGAGCGTGTGAATACGTTGTCCGTTTTTGTAATCCTGTAACTGCTTGTAGGTGTAGGTTGCGAGTTGGCCTGCCAACGAGGGGAAGTCCGGCGATGGACTAACGCCGTTGTCGCCATGACAACCGGCGCACTGCGCAGCTAATTCCTTGCCGTTATTGCTGTTGGCCTGCTTTATGAAATTCAGTTTATCGGGCGTCCAGGCGACTTGTGATGAGGGTTCCGCATGCGCAAAGCTTGCAGTAAAAAGCCCCAGCACTACTGCTTGAATCATTTTATTCATGATTAGTAGCCCCATCCGCTTGACTCAAACGTGTCCATGAGAAAGAACTGAAGAATAGGATAGCCAAAGCTGATAAGCATGGAGACGGCAATAACCCAGTGCCAGATTTTGAAATCATTCAGAAATTCAGGTAGATGATGGACCGGATGAATCGGTTCGGCGTATTCGACTTTGCCGGTATAGATTTCAGTCGTAGGATTTAACTGGGTCTTCGCCAGATTGTAGACAAATAAACAAGCCGATCCGAGCATGATCAGGCCCCCGACAATCATGGCCAATTCAAACGTATCCCAGGCCAGCGTGAGCGGATGGTTATATTGAACGCTGGAAATGCGTCGGGGCTGCCCTAACAATCCCAGAATATGCCAAGGCGTGGTCAGGACAACCATGCCGATAAACCAGGTCCATAATTGCAGCAATGCCATATCATTTGAGAACAGCGGCTTGCCCGTCAGTATCGGCCAGAGATAATAAGCGATGGCAAAGTACATGATCACGGTCGTGCCGGCAAAGATCAGATGGAAATGGCCGGGTACCCAGGCGGTATTATGAATCATCGCATTCATGGCATAGCTGGCGTTGACGATGCCACCAAAACCGCCCAGCATCAGCATCAGTAAGCCCAGAATCATGGCCAGCACCATCGAGTTACGCCAAGGCAGGGCGCCTATCCAGCCGAACAAGCCTTTGCCGCCACGCAGTCTGCCGGCAATTTCCAGCGAGGCAATTACAGCAAAACCGGTCAACAAAGTTGGCAGGACCACAATGAACGTGCCGACCCCGTGCAATAACTTCCAGCCTTTGGCCTGTTCCGGATCCATATACAGATGATGGAAACCAATCGGCAGGCTGAAAACGACCAGCACAATAAACGAAACTCTGGCTATTTCATCGCTCAATATATAGCTGCCTGCCTGCTTGGGCACCAATACGTAAAAAGCCGTGTAAGCCGGAATCAACCAAAAATAAACGATGGGATGCAGAGTCCAGGCAAACAGCGTACGCGCCAGGCCGGGATCAATCGTATCCATCCAGCCGAAAGCCCACGGCAGTATTTGAAACAGGACTTCGGCAGCGACCCCAACGCTGGTCCACAGCCATAACACGGCATTGGACACAGTTGCGAACATGGCCAGAGGCACGGGCTGGCCGGGGTTTGCCCGCTTCCATTGGCCCATCATGACAATCATGATGGCGCACCAGACCCAAGAGCCGGCAATTAATAAAGTCGCGCCGACATAAAATAGCGTATGCGCCTTTATCGGCGGATAAAAGGTATAGAGCACGGAGGCCGAACCCGTCAGCAACGGTATGGCCGCCAGAACCGTACCCAACAGGGAAACGGCGAAGCCGGCCCAGGCCAGTTTTATGTTCCATACCGGCTGATTCAGGCTGGTCGTGGCTGTGTAATAGCCGAAACCGGGTACAAAAAAGATGGTGAGAACATAAGCCATCAACACGCCGTGGCTGCTGACCGAAGCAAAATAAACCCGGCTTGACTCAATAATCGGCAGGAAACCGCTGCGTTCCATAACCTGGTAAGCGCCCATGAATGAAGCAATAAGAAATGCTCCGAAAGCAATCCACATGTGGCTTAATGCCAGTTTTCTTTCTGCCGCATCATTCATGGTCGCTGTCTCCTTTAGAGGCTGTTGTTACCGGAGCGGTCCAGTGTTCTTTTGCGACAACGGTGATACTTCCCCACATGTGATCGTGCCCCATGCCGCAATATTCATTGCACAGTAACGGGTAATTGCCGGGTTTCGGAAAGTCCGTCTTAAGCTCTGCGACGTAGCCGGGCAGTATCATGGTATTCATGTTAGTCATCGGCAAATGGATGCCGTGCAAGACATCCATACTGACCCAGCGGAATTTTAAAGGCGTACCGGAAGGTACGGTAACCTGTTTGGGGTAAAAGCCATAGCGCCCGGCCACTATCCTGACCGTTACGTTGCCGTTACCATCAACCTGAACACCCAGGTTGTCTTCGGCGAATTCTTTGCTCAGATGCAGACGCGCGGAATCGATGGTTTCAACATGACTAGGAGGATTAATGTCATGGACTAGCGCATCTATCATAATGATGGCAACAAACAGGCTGGCTATGGCCAGTATCACGTAGGCCCATCTCTTTTCCAATGGATCAACATGAATAGGGTCGCCTTTAGACAGATCGGCTATGGTCTGAATTGCATTGGCCCATTTCTTTTTCAATGGATCGGTATTCATAAGGCCAGCCTTAGTCTATAGCACCGCGCGGCAGGAATACGCCGTAATAGAGAAACAGCCAGGCGGCAACCATGCCTAGGCTGACAGTAAGCATCAGTGCCCAAGTACCGATAGGCGAGCTATTGATGATTTTTTGACGTTCTTCTTCGCTTAATTGACTCATAGCTTCTCCTCAGTGTTCTTTTGTTATTGGCTCTAACGACGATACTGGAGATTCAGCCGGTCCGGCAGATGGGACGGAGATTGTCTAGACGGGCATGTCCGAATTTAATTGCCTGATGGGTGAAAAGTCAATTTTTATTATGTTGTTGAAATATAAAACAATTAAGTATTAATACTTACTGCCACACCCTAAGCATCCGATTTATAACGTGATGCTGATTCGAGTCTGTTTAAAGAAATTTGTCGAAGTCAGACAAAATATGAGCAGCGCCTTCCCATTGACCCAGCTATATTTGAGCCGGCGTTCTTTTGAGGCGGCAGGTTCTAATGTCTTGATGGCGGTTTAGGCAATTCTGGTATTGAACTGGGTGAGTGATCCCGTCTAATCTCATGATGCCGACATTTTGAAGGCAGATTTCAGAAACTTTTCGGAAAATGTTGCCGGAAAAAAGCTGTTTTAGTGTTTAATGGTGATAATTCATAGTACCAAATTGTTGAGCCATTTCTGCCTCAACAATATCCATAAATTTCTTGAAAATAGACAAGAACATCCAACATCTGTACAAGCGAACTAATGTCACAAGCTCAAAAAAATCATAATAACTCTTTAAATTGCAATAACTTACATAGGCTTTGCATTGCCCCTATGTTAGATTGGACTGACAGGCACTGCCGCTATTTCCATCGGCTGATTTCACAACATGCGTTTTTGTATACCGAAATGGTAACTACCGGCGCGTTGATTCATGGCGAGCACCACCGGTTTTTACAATTTAACGCCGTTGAAAAACCGGTTGCGTTCCAGTTGGGCGGCAGTAATCCGCGCGAACTGGCCCACTGCGCGAAAATGATCGAAGATTACGGCTACGACGAAGTCAACCTGAATGTCGGCTGTCCGAGCGACCGGGTTCAAAACGGCCGTTTCGGCGCTTGCTTGATGGCGGAACCCGAACTGGTCGCCGAATGCGTTGCGGCAATGGCGCAGGCGGTATCAATTCCGGTTACGGTCAAATCGAGAATCGGCATTGATGAGCGCGATTCTTATGAAGAATTAACGCATTTTATCTCGACCGTGGCCGCTGCCGGTTGCGAAACCTTTATCATCCATGCCAGAAAGGCGTGGCTGAGCGGCTTGTCGCCCAAACAAAACCGTGATATTCCCCCCTTACGCTACGACGTGGTCTATCAAATAAAGCAGGACTTTCCGCAACTGGAAATCATCCTGAACGGCGGCATCACCACCTTGGATCAAGCCGAAGATGTTTTACAGCATGTTGATGGCGTCATGGTCGGCAGGGAGGCTTATCACAATCCTTATTTATTGGCCGATGTGGACAGACGCTTTTATGGCGATTCCACAGAACCCCGGTCACGGGAAATGATTATGGAATTGTTAATCCCTTATATCAAAGAGCAGCTCGACCTTAACGATGGCGTCCGCTTGAACAGTATAACCCGGCACATTTTAGGTCTTTTTCATGGCGAGCCGGGAGCCAGAGGCTGGCGCCGGCATCTTAGCGAAAACGTTTGCAAGCCCGGCGCGGACATCAATGTAATCTTGAATGCGCTACCTCCAAGGCTATAGGCAAAGGCATTAGCCGAAGCTTTGCCCACAAGAATGTAGTCAAGGGGTGTAAGCTCGACTGCATGAATTGCAGGAGCAATTGCCGAGGAGCAGAAGCTTCGCCTACAGGACGTAGGCGAGGGGCGTGAGCTTGGAGCGGAAGCTTTAAAACTCAAGGCTCAATGTGTATACTGACCAGCTATTTTTATAAGTGAGATTGAAATAATGGAAGAGCATTTTGCCAAGATTATCGAGGCAGTCGGTGAAGATTTAAATCGCGAGGGCCTGATCGATACGCCAAAACGCGCGGCCAAGGCTTTCAAGTTTTTAAATAACGGCTACGAAAAAACACTGGATGAAGTGTTGAACGACGCTATTTTTACCGCAGACACCGAAGACATGGTTATTGTGAAGGATATTGAACTGTATTCTTTATGCGAGCACCATTTATTGCCGTTTATCGGCAAATGTCATGTCGGTTATTTGCCGAAAGGCAAGGTCATGGGCTTGTCCAAAGTGGCTCGCGTTATCGACATGTACGCCCGCCGCCTGCAAATCCAGGAAGTGCTGACCAAGCAAATAGCCGATGCGATTGAACTGGCAACCGGCGCCCGAGGTGTGGCGGTGGTTATTGAAGCCAAGCATTTGTGCATGATGATGCGCGGCGTTGAAAAGCAAAACTCGGTGATGACTACTTCCGTGATGACCGGGATCTTCCGCAAGGAAATCAGCACCCGCTCGGAATTTTTAAACCTGATCAACCGTCAAACCTAAGCCTATGGGAGATAAAGTCGAACTCATGACGACCAAAAAAACCGGCGTGTTACTGGCGAACCTGGGTTCGCCTACCGCACCGACCACGTCTGCAGTTCGGCGGTTTCTTAGGGAATTTCTTTGGGATCCGCGCGTCGTCAACCTGCCCCGGCCGCTGTGGTGGGTAATACTGCATTTTTTCGTACTGCCGTTTCGCCCCCGCAAATCGGCCTTAGCCTATCGCAACATCTGGCATGAAAAAGGTTCTCCGTTAATTTTCCTGACTCTGCAATTAAGTGAACGGGTCGCCGAGAAATTGCATCGCAAAGGCGTCACTACCCAGCATGTCATGCGCTACGGCGAACCCTCGATAGCGAAGCAATTAAGAGCATTCAAAAATGCGGGCGTCGATAACTTGATCGTCCTGCCGTTGTATCCGCAATATTCTTCGACCACCACCGCCTCCATCTATGATGAAATGGTCAAGGAACTGAGCCACTGGAAGCACCTGCCCCACATTCACTTTATCAGCGATTATCACCAGCACAGCCATTATATTGCCGCGGTTGCCGAATCCATCGAACAAAGCTGGCGGGAGCACGGCAAAAACCAGCTGCTACTGATGTCTTTCCACGGCCTGCCCGAGCAACTCACCAAGTGGGGCGACCCTTATTTTCACCAGTGCCACAAAACCGCTACCCTGATTGCAGAAAAACTGGGCATTGATGAAAAACAATGGATGATTGTGTTCCAGTCGCGTTTCGGCAAAGCACAATGGCTAAAACCTTATTGCGTGGACACACTAAAAAGTCTTCCTTCGCAAGGCATTAAAAAGATAGATATTGTCTGCCCGGGCTTTGCGGTGGACTGTCTTGAAACGCTGGAAGAAATAGCAATGGAAAACAGGGCTATCTTTTTAGCGTCCGGCGGCGAGGAGTATCGCTATATCGCGGCGCTGAATGATTCAGAAGCCCATGCTGATGCGATAGTTAATTTGCTTGAACAGAAGCTGTAAACTTATCCCGGCTGCTTAAGGCGCAACACCCCAACGCGGCATAGCGCAGTTGCCGGGACATAAAACAGTAACACGCTATACTTTAATATTAAGCATTTCCAATCACGTCATGCCGATGACGGCTTTTGACTCGGCAAAGTTGTGCGTAACAATTAAGAGCAAGAGCTTGAGAACGAGAAGAAGAGCATAATCCGGTCACGATATAGGCTAAACCATGAAAGAAACACTATTACAAACCTGGCAAGATAGCAGTTGGCCGATAATCAAATCCAGCAAACCCCTGGATACCGGCGATGGCGTTCTTGATGAAAAATCCTTCAATACCATTGAAGTCGATGAGCTATTCGACGCCGTCAATCATGCCTCAACGGTTGTAGGGCAAGCGGCGTTGTATCGATCTTTAGCCCAGCCGCTGAATGACCTGGAGCAAATCAAGGCCAAACAGCAAGCCGTTGAAGAACTGCGCGATAATCCGGTGCTCAAAGAACAATTTGAGCAAATCGTGCAACAGGCTGTGCCCAATGAAAAGAACTTCTATTTATTGCTGTTCGGCGAATTCCTCGGCTCGTTCGGCACCGCCAGAGAAGAGCATGAAATCGAAGGCTACGGCTACCTGCAATACAAACGCGGCATCCGTTTTATGCTGGAACTGGTCGATCAGATCCAATCCGTGGAAGCCCCGCAAAGCGAGTACCTCAAAGGCATTTGCGACAAGATCAAAGCATTCGCAGAATCACGCCCTTACTCGCTAATGGAAGGACCTGTCTACATCACTGAGAACAATCTCCAGTGCAAGGAACAACGGAAGGGCAATTTCTCGCCTGCGATTATTTTTAGGCCTCGGCTATTCAAGCCGCTGCTGATCGCCCTGTTTTTCGGAGCCGTCTGGACGCTCGCGCATTTTTTTCCGAGCGACATGTTCCAGATTTCGGTTGAGGCCATCCCGACCGCGTCTATTTTCTTCGTGCCTCTTTTACTGATTTATTATCCGATAGTCGGCGGCTTTGACCGTGACAGCTGCATTATTCCATTACGAAACGAGTTCAGACAATCCCCCGCAGTAGCCGAAACTCTGGATGCGCTGGGTCAGCTTGATGAATTACTGTCATTCCTGAAGTTTGCCGAGGCATTCGCCGGAAACACGGTGTTACCCGAACTGGTTGACGCACCGCATCATCGGATAAACCTGCAAGATGCCAAAAATCCGGTTTTAGGCAAGCAAAACCCGGACTATGTCGGTAACGATTTTGTGCTGGAAGAGGACAAATTGGTCCTGGTTACCGGTCCCAACAGCGGCGGCAAAACCGCTTTTTGCAAAACCGTCACCCAAATCCAGCTACTTGCTCAAATCGGCTGCTATGTTCCGGCCAAATCGGCAACGCTGACCGTCGCCGACCGGATATTCTATCAAGCGCCGGAAATCAGTCATCTGGACGACGGAGAAGGCCGCTTCGGCACCGAACTGAAAAGAACCAAAGAGATTTTCCTGGCCGCAACCGCGAAAAGCCTGGTGGTGCTGGACGAATTATCCGAAGGCACAACCTTCGAAGAAAAAATGGAATCGTCGTCGAATGTGCTGAACGGCTTTTACCGGAAAGGCAACAGCACTGTTTTAATTACCCACAATCATCAATTGGTCGATCATTTTGTCGCTCAAGGCATAGGCTTGCCAAGGCAGGTCGAATTTGCCAACGATGCCCCCACCTACAAACTGGTTCCAGGCATTTCAAGGGTCAGCCATGCGGATCGCGTAGCTAAAAAGATCGGTTTTTCTAAAGAAGATATAGACAACTATCTGGCAGATTCACAATGAAAATAGGCACAGCATTATCAAACAGCGCAACCAAAGCCCTGCTGCTTGGCAGCGGCGAACTGGGCAAGGAATTGGCGATTGCATTGCAACGCTACGGCGTGGAAGTGATTGCCGTCGACCGCTACCCGAAAGCACCGGCTCAACACGTCGCGCATCGCAGCCATGTGATCGACATGACCGACACCGAAGCCGTCAAAAAACTGATCGCTCTGGAACAGCCGGACTTTATCATCCCCGAAATTGAAGCGATTGCGACTCAAGCACTACTTGACATAGAGTCAGAAAGTGGGTGTATAGTTGTACCCAACGCCCGGGCGATTCAATTGACGATGAACCGGGAAGGCATCAGAACCTTGGCCGCAAAGCAGCTTAAAATTCCCACCTCGGACTATGCGTTTGCTGAAAGTTTTGATGAACTTCAGGCAGCAGTTGACGGCGGCATCGGTTATCCGTGCTTTATCAAACCGACCATGTCGTCATCCGGCAAAGGCCAATCCATGGTCAAAAGCGCCGACCAACTTAAAGCTGCCTGGGATTACGCCAAATCCAGCGGCCGAGTGGATACCGGCAAAGTCATTGTCGAAGCAAAAATAGACTTTGATTTTGAAATCACCCTGCTGACGGTGCGCGCCTTGAATCAGCACGGCGAAGTCGAAACTCACTTTTGCGCACCGATAGGCCATGTGCAGGAAAGCGGCGATTACCGGGAAAGCTGGCAACCGCAAGCCATGAGTTCCGCCGCGATAAAAGCGTCGCAAGACATTGCTTTTAAAATAACCGATGAGATCGGGGGACTCGGTCTGTTTGGGGTTGAACTGTTTATCAAGGGCGACACCGTATGGTTTAGCGAAGTCAGTCCCAGACCGCATGACACCGGCATGGTGACGATGGCCACCCAAAAACAAAATGAATTTGAATTGCATGCCAGAGCTATCCTGGGCTTGCCCGTCGATACCGGCATGCAAAGCACAGGAGCCAGCGCCGTCATATTAGGCGGCTTGGATGCACAAGGCGTAATTTACGAAGGGCTGGATAAGGCGCTGTCTGTCCCAACCAGCGAAATCAGGTTGTTTGGCAAGCCGGAGGCCTTTGTAAACAGACGCATGGGAGTTGCGTTAGCGACCGCTGAAACTGTCGATGAAGCCAGAAACAGGGCCGTCAAAGCCGCAACTATGATCGTTATTAAACCTGATCGGTAGGTGACAATATGATGAGAATTCACGTCAGGCTATCCCGCCTGCCGCCCTTCGGGTTAATGCAAATCTGTTCCAGACAGATTTGTCACGTCAGGCTATCCCGCCTGCCGCCCTTCGGGTTAATGCAAATCTGTTCCAGACAGATTTGTCACGTCAGGCTAATGCAAATCCGTTCCAGACAGATTTGTGCCGTTATTTTAGCCAGTTTACTCATCTCAAACGAGGCGCTGGCCGACATCTACAAATTCATCGCGAATGACGGCCGCATCTACTATACCGATAAACCTAAAAACAGCATGTACAAGCGTATCATACGCACCAGGGCATTAAATTATTCCGCCGCCCTGCCGTACATGGGCGTTAATAAAAAGAAATTCACCGACCTGATTACCGAAGCAGCCAACCGCCATCAGGTTGATGCCAGACTGGTACATGCCGTTATCCAAGCCGAATCCGCTTACAATGCTTCCGCAATATCCTCAGCCGGAGCCGTCGGCTTAATGCAACTAATGCCCGACACGGCAAGACGCTACGGCGTCGTTAACCGGAACGATCCGGTACAGAATATCGACGGCGGCACACATTACTTAAAAGACTTGCTCAGAATGTTTAATTCGAATCTGGATTTGGCCGTTGCCGCCTATAACGCCGGAGAAAATGCCGTAATCAGACACAACAACTCCATTCCGCCCTACCCCGAAACGCGCAATTACGTCAAAACGGTGTTGGGTTTGTATTACAGGCACTCTTGAGCTGACGGTCGTCTTTTGCTGACGACAGCGTAACTGTTGGATTATTTCACTTTTAGGACAGTATCCATTGGATGCAGTTGCAAGCTATCCAGGGCTGCAAGCTATCCAGGGCTGGATCACAACCTGTCGGGTAAACAAGCATGGTAAACGTAAGCGACACCTTAGCCTTAAGCCGTTTCATGGATGCGCAGCAAAATACCTATGACAGCGCCCTCGCAGAGTTAAGAAGTGGCCGGAAACGCACGCACTGGATGTGGTATATTTTCCCGCAAATTGATGGCTTAGGGCACAGCGCAACATCAAGACACTACGCCATTAAGAGCCTGGAAGAAGCTCGACAATACCTGAATCACCCTGTTCTTGGAAAAAGACTGCTGGAATGCGCGGAAACCGTTTTTGCCGTTGAAGGCCGGTCAGTTTCGGAAATATTTGGTTACCCTGATGACCTAAAGTTTAAGTCCTCCATGACGCTGTTTGCCTGTGTCGCGGCCCCGCACTCCGTTTTTTTATCTGTCCTTGATAAATATTTTAGTGGGGAGAGGGATACATTGACGCTCCAGTTACTAGAAAAACTTAAGGCAAATGAGCCAATCTAATCCTCGTACCGATTGCTGCCATTGATAATTGAAGTAAGGTATAAGCTTTCCAAACTGGAGGTTCATTTATCAAGGCTTGAAAAATGGCATGCAACGCGTATCAGCATGACTTAAACTCGACGGAGATTGCTATGAAACGCCAACATTATGTTATTCCGGCCTTGATGCTGTTGACAGGCGTTGCCTGGAGCGACGGGGACCGGGGCCACTATAGCTCTAATCCGTATGCTGGCTACGGCGGCAACTCTTACAGCCCAAACGCACCGCAGCTTTATGGCCGTCAAAGATATTACCCGGAGCCTTTTTATAGTCCCTATACTCCGAATACTACATTGCCCCCTTATAGGCATTACAACCATCCGCATTCCGCTTATTCGAACAGCACCCCGTACAGCTCACCGAATCCGTATAAGTTCAACAGCAATCCCTACGCTGGTGATTCAATCAACACTCCGTATAATGACAGCCCGTATAGGGCAAGAAATCCTTATAGAACTTACGGCAGCCCTTATACAGCCACTTACCCTTATGCGACAGACCCGCAGCAGCTCTATCACAGCCACGGAAGTTACCCAGGAACGCTTCGTGATCCGAATTCCGTATCGCCCCCCTATGGCCCCTACGGCAATCCATACTCTCCCGATTCATTCAATACTCCGTACGAAACCCGCAATCCCTATGAACGGTAATCAGCTGCTGCAACATAACGGGTCTAAAACATACGGCCAGCTTACGACTTAGCCCGGCTAATCACATAAACGCCAACCAGCACCAACGCAGTCCCGGCCAGCTGCGCCAATGTCAGCGCTTCGCCTAACAACAAAAACGCCAGCCCCAACGTAGCTATCGGCCCTGCTGAACTGACAATGGATGCCGAACCGGCGCCGATGCGCCTGATCCCGGCATTCATTAAAAAAGCCGGAAGCACAGTAGAGAAAATCGCCATGATCAGCGCCAGCCAATAAACATTGGCCGGCAGGCTCAACATTTCAGAGCCATGCTGAATCACGAAATGCAGGCCCGTTGCAAGACACGCTACCGTCATCGAGTAGGCGGTAAAACGCGTCGAACCGATCCGTTTAACCATCATGCCGCTGCCCATTAGAAAAAAGGCATACGCAACTGCGCTGCTCAAAACCAACGCCGAGCCTAACAACAGTCCCGATGAGGCTATGGACGCCATATTGTCGACAAACACCAAAATCATCCCGGTATAGCTTAAAGCCAGCGCAAGCGCTTGATGACGGTTAATGGCCCGGCGTTGCAACGCCGCCGTGAACAAAACGACCATGGTCGGGTAGAGAAATAAAATCAAGCGCTCAAGGCTTGCCGAGATATATTGCAGCCCCGCAAAGTCGAGGAAGCTGGCAATGTAATAGCCCAACAGGCCCAAGCCGAAGATCATCAGCCAATCCTGCCCGCTTAGGCGTTGCGCATCGTTTATTCTTGCCGAATCGTTGGCCGACCATATCGCAACCACCAGAAAAAACGGCAAGGAGATCGCCATGCGCAACACCATCAGAGTGATCGCGTCCAGTTGATAACTGTATGTGTAGGCTAATTTGACCAGTACCGCCTTGGCTGAAAAGCCAAACGCGCCGAGTAAAACAAATAAATAGCCGAAAATAACCTGCTGATTGTTTTGCGATATAACGGGTTCGGGTTGATGCACAAACTTCTCCTTAACATGGAAAAACTGCGAATCTTGCCGGAAAGACGACTAAAGTAACTGGGAGACAAGACCCGCAGTTGCTTTAGTAAAAATGGGATTAATGAACCAAAAAAACAGCACTGCGGCAAAAGCTAATAATCTTTCGCAGCCATCGTGTGTTGAGTTTTAGGGATAAAATCATGTGGTTCATGGTTTGTATTCTATGAATACAGTTGTGCGATGTCAATTTATGCTGAAGTTTTCAAATTTTGTTTAATGTACTATTTGCCTTTTAAAACAAACTCAAACCTGACAGGAAGAATACACATGGATCATCAATTCGCCGAGTCTTTTGCCGCCGACTGGATCGCTTCGTGGAACGCCCACGACTTGAACAGAATTCTATCCCACTACGCCGACGACTTTGAAATGTCGTCGCCGATGATTAGTCAAATCGCCAACGAACCCGCCGGCACGCTCCAGGGAAAAACCGCCGTGAGCGCCTATTGGGCTCAAGCGCTGCAGCTTATTCCCGACTTGCATTTCGAGTTACTATCAACTCTGATCGGCGTAAACAGCATCACGCTTTACTACAAAAGCGCCAACAACCGCCTCGCAGCCGAAGTCTTGCATTTTAGCGCCGATCAAAAAGTCATTCGGGCATTTGCTCACTACGCTTTGTGATAGTTACTATGGACATTCCCGGTTGTACGCTATCAATTTCCATTGCGTGATAAAATCAAGTTCAGCCAACAAGGAGTTCAAAACCATGAATCACATTGCCATAAAAATGCTGATGGGAGACCGAGGCAAATATCTCGGTATTGTCATGGGGCTGACCTTTGCATCCTTAATCATGACTCAGCAACCGGCGATCTTTCTGGGGCTGATGTCGCGCTCTTACAGTTTTATCACCGATGTCGGCTTGCCCGACATCTGGGTGATGGACGAGAAAGTGCAGTTCGTCGATGACATCAAGCCCTTGCAGGATACCGAACTTTACCGGGTGCGCGGCATTTCCGGCGTGCAATGGGCCATGCCGATGTACAAGGGATTATTAAAAGCGCGGCTTGCCGACGGCACTTTTCAAACCTGTATTGTTGTGGGATTGGACGACGCCACTTTAATCGGCGGCCCGCCGGTCATGCTTGAAGGCAAGCTTGATGATTTGCGCCGTAGCGACGGGGTTATCGTCGATATAGACGGCGCCCAGGACAAACTGGGCAAGCCATCGCCAACCCCAGGCGGCAAGCTCATTCCCATTAAAGTCGGCGACAGCCTGGAATTAAACGATCAGCGCGCTATCGTTGTCGGCATCGCCAAAGTTACCCGCACTTTCCAGTCCCAACCCGTGGTCTACACCACGTATTCGCGCGCCAAGAACTATGCGCCCAAAGAGCGCAAGTTGTTATCTTTCGTTCTGGTTAAAGCCAAGCCGGGGCAAGACCTTGCCGTCTTGACCCGACGCATCCGCGCAACTACTGGTTTGGCGGCTTATACGAGCGAGGAATTTAAGTCTCTTACTTATGAATATTTTATGCGCAATACCGGCATCCCGATCAACTTCGGTATTTCGGTACTGTTGGGTTTTATCGTCGGCGCGGCCATTGCAGGCCAGACTTTCTACAATTTCACGTTGGAGAACCTGCGCCAATTCGGCGTGCTGAAAGCGATGGGCACCAGCAACTGGACCTTGCTGCGCATGATCTTGTTACAGGCTGTTTTGGTCGGCACCATTGGTTACGGTTTAGGCGTGGGTTTGACCGCCTTGTTCGGCTATTCGATGCGTAATTCGATACTGGCATTCAAGTTTCCGTGGCAACTGCTGATGTTTAGCGGCGCGGGAGTCAGCCTGATTTGTGTCTTTGCGGCCCTGGTCAGCATCATTAAAGTGATCCGTTTGGAACCGGCTATCGTATTTAAAGGCTAACGCATGGATTCGTCATCATTGGCAGTACGCTGTCAAAATGTGATCAAGATTTACGACACCGGTGGACAAAAAGTAACCGCACTGAACGGCGTCAACCTGGATATTGCCATGGGCGAACTGATGATGCTGGTAGGTCCCTCCGGCTGCGGTAAAACCACGCTGATTTCAGTCATCGCCGGCATACTCGACCAGGATGAAGGCTGCTGCGAAGTGTTCGGCGAGGATTTACTGAACATGAGCGGCCAAAGCAAGCTGAATTTCAGGGCGCGTAACATCGGTTTTGTTTTTCAGGCCTTCAACCTGTTACCTGCGCTGAACGCGGCGGAAAACGTGTCGCTACCGCTGATCATCAACGGCATGAAACGCCCCGAGGCTGAGCGCAAAGCCATCGCCGTGCTGGAGCAGGTAGGCTTGGGAGCGCGGGTAACGGCATTACCCTCGGAACTTTCCGGCGGACAGCAGCAGCGTGTCGCCATTGCCCGGGCGCTGGTGCATAGCCCGAGATTGATCGTTTGCGACGAGCCCACCAGCTCATTGGACCATGAAACCGGGCATAATGTGATGACCTTGCTTAAGGATGTCGCTTTACATAAAGATCGGGCGCTGGTCATCGTTACCCATGACGCCCGGATTTTCAGTTTCGCCGACCGCATTGCCAAAATGGACGACGGGCATATTATTGAGGTGAAAGATGAAAACTGAACGGGAAATTACCATTTGGAGTACAGGCTCCGCCTGCCAGCGCAAGCCCCAAAAGTAGGCGCTTGAGGCGAAGCTTGCACTCCCGCCGCAATTTTGTAAGAACAATGCATTACTCTAAAACTTCCCACAGAAGGTGATATGCAAGTTAAATACACATTACCTGCACTGGCGGCAGCCGGATTCCTCTTTGCCGCTTATACGGTCGTCAGCAGCAACAAGCCGATACCGGTTGCTCCGGCCGTTGCCGCACCCGCCTCCGCGCCGTTTAAATCGTTTATTGCCGGATCGGGCATTGTCGAGGCAAAAAGCCGGAACATCGCCATCGGCACGCCGTTGTCAGAAATTGTCAAGACTGTAGCCGTCAAAGTCGGCGATAAAGTCAAAGCCGGAGCGCCGCTGTTTTATCTGGACGACCGCAATACCCGAGCCGAACTGGCCGTTAAGATCGCCGATCTTGCCAAAGCCCGGGCCGGCGTTAACGAAGCCAACGCCTCACTCAAAGATGCCCGTTCGTTGAGCGATTTGGCGGAAGCCGTAACCGACCGGCGCGCCATCAGCTCTGAAGAACTGCTTAGAAGACATAATGCCCTGCTCATCAGCACGGCCAAACTGGACAGCGCCAAAGCGCTGGTGCAGCAGGCCGAAGCCGCATTGGCAACCACGCAAACCACGCTGGCCCGCCTCGTCGTGCAAGCGCCGGTAGATGGCGAAGTGCTGCAAATCAACATCCGGCCGGGCGAGTTCGCCCAGGCCGGAGCCTTGGACACACCGTTGCTGTTGCTGGGCAACATGGACCAGCTGCATGTCCGGGTAGACATCGATGAGAACGATGCCTGGCGCTTCGACAAAAACAGTAAGGCTGTGGCTTTCCTGCGCGGCAACCGGGACTTCCAGACCGATCTGGTTCCGGCTTATGTAGAGCCCTACGTGGTGCCCAAAAAATCGCTGACCGGCGACAGCACCGAGCAGGTTGATACGCGCGTATTGCAGGCGCTGTACAGCTTTGACCGGAATCAGCTGCCCGTCTATGTGGGCCAGCAGATGGATGTGTTCATTGAAGCCAAGGATTATGCAGGTGATGGCGGTTCACCGTTATGAGCCATCGCCCGTTTGCGCTTTTTGCCGCACTGCTGCTGTCCGGCTGCCCTGCCGTCGGCCCCGACTATAAACCGCCGCAAATGCCTGTTCCCCGGCAATGGAGCGAAACGACTGCGGCTACAGGTCCCCGCGCAGAGCAGCCGGACCAATGGTGGAAGAGCTTTAATGATCCGGTTCTCGACAAGCTGATCAGCGACGCGATCGCCTCCAACCTGGATTTAAAGCTGGCCCTGGAGCGAGTCAAGGACGCCCGCGCATTGCGCTCCGCGACCATTGCCGCAGGCTTGCCCAGCGTGGACGCCAAGAGCAATGTCAGCCGGCGTTTCAATAACACCTCCTCACCGGCGTCCCAAACCGGCACCTCTTCTGTCGGCGGCGGTTTTGGTATCGGCAACCAGTTCATCAACATCTTCCAGCTGGGCTTTGATGCCCAATGGGAGCTGGATTTTTTCGGCGGCGTCAGACGTGCAATAGAAGCCGCCGATGCCACGATTGAGGTCGAACAGGAAAACAGCCGGGATGTACTGGTTACCTTGCAAGGAGAGATCGCCCGCAACTACATCGAGCTGCGCGCCAATCAACGGCTGGTCGCAATAACCCGTGAAAATTTGCATGCGCAACAAGAAACCCAAGAGCTGACGCAAATTCGGCAACAATCAGGACTTGCCAGCATGCTGGAAGTGACGCAGTCGCAAGCCCTGGCTGCCACGACCGAGGCGCAGCTGCCGAATTACGAATCGGCTGCTAAGCAGTCGATTCACGCACTCGGCGTGTTGCTCGGCAGAGAACCCGGTGCTCTGGCTGTTCGCCTTGACCAGCAAGGCGCCATCCCAACCGTTGCCGCTAATGTAATAACCAACCTCCCCTCAGAGCTATTGCAACGCAGGCCGGACATCCGCCGCGCCGAACGGCAACTGGCCGTCGCCAACGCATCCGTCGGCGTCGCGACTGCTGAGTTGTACCCGAAAATCAACCTGGCCGCGTTCATCGGCCTGCAAAACACGACCATCACCGACTTCACCCCGATCGGCAAATCATGGTCGGCAGCCGGCTCATTAACCATGCCGATCTTCAACTGGGGAAAATTGAACGCCAATATCAGAAGCAAAAAAGCGCAATACGAACAAACTTTCCTGACTTATCAGTCCACCGTGCTGTTGGCTTTTAAGGAAGTGGAAGACGCACTGGTTGCCTACCGTAAAGAACAGGAACGCCGCAAAGCCTTGGCAAAAGCCGTAGAAGCCAACCAGCTGGCGGTTCAATTAGCCAACGAGCGCTATCAAAAAGGCCTGACCTCGTTTCTGGACGTATTAACCAGCCAAGCGGCGCTTTACCAAGCCCAGAGCAGTCTGGTCACCAGCGAATCCCAGCTTGCCAGCAACCTGATTGCGCTATACAAGTCGCTGGGCGGCGGCTGGCAAACCGAGGCTACTTTAGGTGATGTTAAAAAACAGCCTAACGATCACGCTCCCTCATTATTCATCCATTAAGTTCCTCAATGAGTTTGCTGCGTAGCGGTGATCTTGCCCCGGTCTAGCGGACACTCGGCTAAGAGAGTAATCTCTAAAACCGAGGTAAATAATGAAATCCCAAAAAGAATCAACTACCACAGCTGTTCGCAACAAATATACATCACAGTTCAAAGAGCAGGCATTGGAACGCGCTGACAAGGACGGTGTCCCCAAGGTGGCCCAAGATTTAGGACTTGCCGAATCACTGGTGTATTCATGGCGAGCAAAGCGTCGTCAAACTGGCCAGCCCTTCGAAGATCAAAAACTTCAGCAGGCAGAAATGGCTCGCCTGAAGCGAGAAAATGCCCGCCTGGAAAAGGCTGGTTGTATTTGGCGGTTGTGCTTGAGCTTTATTCGCGCCGAGTGATGGGTTGGGCAATCGCCGAACGGATGACGGCATCGTTGGTTTGTGATGCCCTGGTAATGGCGTTATAGCGTCAGCGCATGCCGAAAGGCATGATTGTTCATTCTGATCGAGGCAGCCAGTATTGCTCAGCCGCCTACCAAAGGCTTTTCGACAAGCATCAATTGATCTGTAGTATGAGCAAGAAAGGTGATTGTTATGATAACGCGGCCATGGAAAGCTGGAACCATAGTTTTAAAGTTGAAGCTGTTCATGGCGAGCGGTTTTTAACTCGATCCGATGCAAAGTATCAAGTGTTTGAATAGTTTGAGGTGTATTACAATCGCAAAAGGCTTCACTCCAAATTGGGCTATCTCAGCCCAGAAGCGTTTGAGGCCAAAATAGTCTCTTTGCAAAGTGTCCAGAAAATCGGGGCAAGATCACTGCGCTTTTCTGTCGTGTGCGTGCCTAACATCAGTTAATTAAATTGATGATGCATCTTTAGAGTACATCGTTTCGGTCACGTCTTTACCTATTCCACGGTAGCCGGTAAAACGGCCGGAAGAATCGAACATTGGTTCCCCGCTTACCATTAAATATTGTTTGGAACCGTCGGGATTGGTCCTGCTGTAGACAAAGTCAAGGAAGGGGCGCCTGGCAGACAGATTCGCTTCAAGTATCTTGCGCTCGGTTACATTCCATCTCGCGCCCTGGTCATCCCGAGTATTGTCCAGCGCATCATCAACCTGGATTCCGAGCATTTCAAGCACCGGACCGAAAATCTTGGTGAAATGCCCGTCCTCATCCTGCTCCCAATACCAATCCGACGACAGCTCAGTCAGTCGGCGAAAACGTGCTTCGCTTTCGCGTAGTTCGGCGGTCCGTTCGAGCACCGTTTGTTCCAGTACCTTGCTGTAGTTCTCAAGTTTTCTATATAGCAGCCGCACTTCCAGCAGGTTATGGATACGCGTCCGTACTTCAACCAGATCGAACGGTTTGCTGACAAAATCTTTCGCGCCGACAGCTAGCGCTCGCAGCTTGTGGCTCGGCTGGGCGGTAATCACCAGGACCGGAAGATAGCCTTCGGTTTCGATGTCCTTAAGACCTTCCATCACTTGGAAACCATCCATATCGGGCATCTGCAGATCGAGCAGGATCAGGTCGTAGCGATTTTTGCGATGCAGCTCGCAAACCGCATAAGGATCTATTGTCGAGGTAACGCGGAGATAACCGATATCCCGCAACATTACTTCAAGCAATTGAACATTGGATTGCTGATCGTCAACGATCAGAATGCCGGCGTTAAGAATATCTTGTTCGCTAATCATTGTAGGGGACCGGTTTCATTGGCATGGGGCAATTTCGTTTCAGAAAATTCCAGGGCATCGTCCAACGCGCTGATGAATTCATTGATTTTTATGGGTTTGGTGAGGTACCGGAAGAATCCTGCCGCCAGTCCCTTCTCAATATCGCGGAACATGGCGTTGGCACTGAGGGCTATGACCGGGATATGCGCAATTGCAGGGTCTTGGCGCAGAATTTTGAGTGCTTGGATACCGCTGATACCGGGCAGATTGATGTCCATCAGGATCACATCCGGGAGATGGGTACGGGCCATCGCAATACCGAGATAGCCATCGCGGGCACTGAGCATACGGATATGGGGGTGAGCCTCAATGATTTGCTCGACCAGCATCAGGTTGGCCGGATTGTCTTCGACATAGAGCAGCGTACGCACCGCCGGATTGCCCTGAGATTGCGGCGCCAGTTCCGCAGCCGGAGTGTGTCCTGCGGCCAGTTGCGGTGTGACGTCCTTGATTAGGTCAATCCAGAACTCGCTTCCGACATCGACCGTGCTTTTGACACCGATCGCGCCGCCCATCAGTTCGATTAGCTGCTTGGTGACCACCAGGCCGATGCCTGTACCTTCCTCGGCGCCTGTCTCTTGCCCGAGACGATTGAACGGCTGAAACAGCTGCAACAGCTTTTCCGGAGACAATCCGGCACCGCTGTCTTTGACGCTGATACGTAGACGCTCCGGATTGCTCTCGGTGCACTGCACCTCGACCGTTCCATGCTCGCGGTTGTATTTGATCGCATTAGTCAGCAAGTTGATCAGGACCTGTTTGACCCGGGTTCGATCAGCGTTGGCAAACCAGTGGTGGTCGAAGGGCAGAAAGCTCAGGGTGATGCCACGCTGTTGCGCCTGCGGCTCAACCATGGCTTGGCATTCTTGGATGACCTCGATCAGCGACACGGCTTCCCGCGATAGCGACAGCTTACCGGACTCGATCACCGCAAGATCGAGGATCTCGTTAATCAGGTCCAGCAGATACCAGCCGGCTTTGATAATCTGTTGTAACCTTAAAATCTGGGCGGCCGTTGGCGGCGGATTACCAACCTCCAGCAGTTGGGCGAAGCCGAGAATGGCATTGAGTGGGGTGCGCAACTCATGGCTCATACTGGAAAGAAAATCCGATTTGGCGAGATTGGCCTTCTCCGCCAAAGACTTTGCGCTCTCCAGTTCGGCGTTTTTTTCTTTCAGCACCTGATCCAGACGATTACGCTCGGTGATGTCGCGCGCAGAGGCAAATACGCCTTGCAAAGTTCTATCTCGGTCATAGAAGGTGGTCGCATTGTAGGAGACCACCGTTTCCTTACCGTCTCGGGCTCGCACGGTGAGCTCGTAGTTGGTGACCTTTTTTTCACTTAACACCAGCTTGATGCTCGCTTCGGCCCGTTCCGGATCGGTAAAATAATCCTTAAACGCTGCGCCAATTAATTCGTCACGCTGGCAACCGGTAAGCGTCATCATTTGCTTGTTGACATCCGTGATGATGCCGGACGGATCGGTAGTCATGATCGCGTCGATGTTGGACTCTATCAATGAACGCGTATAGAACTGCTGGTCCCGTAGACGCTGATCGAGCAACGTCTGCTCCGCTTCTATCTGCTTGCGTGTGGTGTTATCGGTGCCGATCAGCAGGTAGCCGATAATTGCTTTTTGAGCATCGCGCAGTGCAGTGACTGACACGACCGCCGGGAACCGACTGCCATCTTTACGGATATAGGTCAGTTCGTAGATGTCTTCGATGCCACGCGAGGCCTTAAACGCCAAGGCTTCGAAGCCCGGCGAAATCGACGTGGATAACTCATCGCTCAGCGCTTTGGCACGCGAAATTACTTCCTGCGGATCGGAAATATCGGCTGGCGTGATCTTGTTCAGCACATCGGCGGCTGCGTAGCCCAACATGCGTTCCGCGCCGACGTTGAAGATCTGGATGACGCCCTTTGCGTCGGTGGCGATGCTTGAGAAGTTGGCGCTGTTGAAAATGGCATTCTGCAAAGCGCCCGCCTTGAGTAGCGCCTCTTCCGCCAGTTTGCGCGCGGTGTTATCACGTAAAATACCGGTAAAGTAACGCTGCCCGCCCAGCCGCATCTCGCTTACCGCTATTTCCATAGGGAAAATGCTGCCGTCCTTGCGTTGGCCCACGACCTCGCGTCCAAGGCCGATGGCACGGGCCTCATCGCTTGCGCTGTAGTACTCAAGAGAACCATTGCGCTGATCCCTATCAAGCTCGGGTATCAGCAGGCTGAAATTTTGTCCGATAAGCTCTGCGGCGGTATAGCCAAACATTTGCTCAGCGGCTGGGTTAACAGTCTCGATAATACCGCCACGGGCATGCAGAGTGATAATGCCGTCCACCACGGTATTCAGAACTGTTTGGATCAACGCGGCGCTGTCGCTCAGGGCCTGCTGTACTGCATATTCTTTGGTGACATCGCGGAACACCAGCACCGCGCCGATCACCCGACCGTCGCGGTCGCGAATCGGTGCGCAACTATCGGCAATATCGCACTCGTTACCATCGCGTGCAATCAGTACGGTATGGTTGGCCAAGCCTTGTATTGTGCCATGCGCCAAGGTTTCCATTACCGGGATGGTGGCAGGTTGACGCGTTTCCTTGTTGATGATGTTAAAAATCTCGTCCACCGGACGACCGATAGCGTCAACCTGCGTCCAACCGGTAAGCTGTTCGGCAAGAGGATTCAAGAGTGTAACTCGCGCTTCGGCATCTGTGGCTATCACGGCATCACCGATGGAGTTTAGCGTAACGGCGAGCTTTTCCTCGCTGACCTGCAAGGTAACGTTGGCTTGTAGCAGTTGTTTATTCGTCTCCTCCTGAATATCAAGCAAATGCTGTGTTTCAAGATTAAATAAACGCTTGATCCGCTGTTGTGTTTCCAGATAAAAAACATAGGCGAACAAAAGTACAACCAGCAGCATAAACAAGCTGGAAGTAACAATAAGAGCAAATAAATGGCGCATGTTCGATTGGAACTCTACATCATGCTGCGCCAACGCAGCTTCTTGTATCTGGACGAAGTTACGCATCTCGCTACGCACTGAATCCATCAAATGCTTGCCCTGACCGCCACCTACCTCCGCCAGTGCGGCAGTCATATCATGATGGCGTCGCGACTCAATGACATGCGCCATTTGCGCCAGTTTGTCCGCCACCAAGGGAGCCAATGCGTCCAGATGTTTCCGGGCAGCACTGTCTAAAGTAAGTTCATGTAATGCTTCCAGATTGCCACTGATGCTATCGCGTACCGCCAAGTACGGTTCCAGAAATGCCTCGTCACCGGTCAGCGAATAGCCGCGCTGACCGGTCTCGGCATCTGTCAATTCAGACAGCAGAGCGTTCGCGCGAATAATTAAAGAGTAGGTATATTTCCGAGCTTCGCCGGCTTTTCCTATTTGGTTGAAGGCCCAGAACGATGCGGCCACCAGTGCAATCAGTAGCCCCGCGCCAACAAGTGAAGCAAAAACTCTATAAGTCGCTTTCAAGGAAGATTCACCAACGCCGTGCCGGCGTCGTAGTTGATATTAGTGGGGTCGAGATCGATTGTTCGAACATGGTTTACCTTTATGTAAATCGTATAATGATCTGGAGACGGATCGCGCCATGGTTGTCATATCGGTTTTTATCGTGCCACTCAACCTATATAACTTATACGCTAATCCTGACACAAACATACAGTTCATTAATTTTAGTGTCCGGGATCGACTCAGCTCTATGATTAATCGGAATGGCTGTTGACGGTTTTTGCGTCGCAAAGCAAGCGTTGGAACTCTTTCTTGACTACGTTGTAACACTCGCAAGAGCGGGACTCCAATCCCAACCGGTCAAGTACCGTGATGTGGCCACGGCGGTAACTGATCAAACCGGAGCGCTGCAAATTCCCGGCTGCTTCGGTGATGCCTTCCCTGCGCACGCCGAGCATGCAGGCAATCAATTCCTGCGTCATGGTCAATTCATGCGAGGGCAATCGATCGAGCGTTAACAATAGCCAGCGACACAACTGCTGCTCTACCGAATGATGTCGATTGCAGACCGCAGTTTGGGATATTTGTGTCATTAATGCCTGGGTGTAACGCAACATCAAACGCATCATCGGTCCAATGCGATTGAATTCTTCCATCATCAAATGTCCTTCCAGTCGGTAACCATAGCCTCCGGTCTGCACGGTGGCCAAGCTGGGAGTGGTATTGCCGCCCATGAACAGCGAAATCCCGAGTATACCCTCATTGCCTACGCCTGCGACTTCGGCCGATGCGCCATTCTCCATAACATAGTGCAGGGACACGATAGCGGTCGTCGGAAAATAAACGTAGAGCAATTGCTCGCCTGACTCATAAAGGACTTCACCGAGCGGCATCAAGGTCAGTTCCAGATGCGGGGAGAGTCGTTCGAATATTTCCGCAGACAAAGCGGCGAGTAGATGGTTTTGATGGGGGGTATGCTGAGCGGCGGTGAGTGCGACCATTTTTTTGTCTCTGGAGCAAATGAGCAATAGGGCGAAAATCAAAAAAACAGCGAATAAGGTAAGACTTTAAAAGCGTACATTGTCCAATTCCTTTATAACACAATAACCCAAGTAGAGTAGCTAAGGTTTAGGACCTTGAACTTGAATGACTTATAAAAGAAAGGTCAGTTTATTCATCCAGAATTTTAAAAGCCGATGCGCTTTTGGCGCAGTGCGGGTTTAGCTTCCCGGCTTTACTAAGAGTCTCACTATAGCCAGAAACTTCGGCTTTTAGATAATACTGACAGCTTTGTAGACTGCCAGCACTCACCGCAAAATCGGCTTATCGGACCAAGCTTGAAAAAATCAATAATGCATGTATCGGGAGTTCTCTGGCGATAGCCGATAAGCCGTATCTCTTAGTTTAGAAATGGTAATGCGCACCCAAGCCAATGTACTCCACTTTTTCTTTATAAAACTGCCCACTTGGAGAGTAGCCGTTATAATATTCCGCAAGAATCTGAAGTTTCCGTCCTAAGACCTGTAAATTTTCAAACTCGACGCCTGCTCTGGCCGATACATCGGTACTCCAATTATTTTCTTCGTAATTCTTGATGTCGGCTGCAACGATAGGACGCATTGATGCAAAATCTATGCGCCAAGGGCTTCGAAACTCAATACCGTATTGTGCCGACCATGTCTTAAGCTCCGAAGGTTCTTTATGGAACAGACCGCCTCCGCCGCCATATACACGCACGCCATAAGGAAGCTCATAAGAGAGTTTTAAATCCACGCCTTCGTAGCTGAGGTTCACACGCTCGAATTTGGTATTAACTTTGCGCAGCAGAAATTCATCACCAAGATGCGAGCTTTGATGATAAAGACGAGCAAATGCTGAAAACCGATCGGCCCGCATACTTGAATAGGCTGATACTATAAAGTCGGTGTTGAGAAGATCAGATGATGAGGCCCCCAGATTGAAGTCACTAAAAACGCCCGCTTGAAGTCCTGCCTCCCATTGCACAGCAGAATTTCCGAAGTTACTGCGATAAAACGGTATCGTTTCACCGAAGCTAACCGAGGCTATATCTCTTCCATCAAAATTTTTACTTTGGTAATTGCGGTAAGCGGCCGAAAAATGAGCCCAACGGGTATCTGCCAATAAGGGCTTGAATAGATGCCCCTTTGGCAGAAGTCCTGTTGATAATAAGGTTGATTCAGCTTCATCACCGGAAATTTGGGCAGCATTTGAAGTCGAGGCCGTGGGTTGTCCGCCTGTGGTTTCCGCTGTCTTCACCGTATTAACGCCAGGGATTTCCCATAATAACTGTACCGCTTTGGCGCGGTCGGCAGCTGTCAGATCGCCTACCGGTAAAGTAATTACGCCATCCCGTACTATTAATGGCGGCACATCAAGCTTTAGATCATGCTTTAATACGCCAGCGGCATAACCGGCGATATACGCGTCATCGGAATTAGCGGCAAGAGCAAAAGATGCAGGCATCAGCATAACGCCAAGAACAGCTATACATCGCAAATGAGCCATCATTTGCTGGGGCTTGCATTTACAACCAAATCAACTTCAACCGATTTCACATGTTTCTGGCTGTTGACTACTTCCATCGCCCTGCCGATGCTTGGCTCGGAATCAACCTTACCGCTCAACTTCACCACGCCTTTGGCTGTGGTCACGTCGATATGGGATGCGCTAAGCAAGGGTTCATTCAAAATTGCCGCCTTAACTGCTGTCGTAATCACTGAGTCATCAATGTATTCACCAGCTGTTTCAGCTTTATTGATTACCGATTTCTTTGCGCCTTCAAGTTCTTGTCCTGCTTTTTCAGTTGCCTGATCAATTTTTTTTCCAGCCTTCTCTAACGCGCCTTTAGAGGCGTCAGTCGATTCATTGATATATTCTCCAGCTTTGTCCGCTTTCTGATCCAATAATTCTTTTGCCTCTTTAATTTTTTGATCGGCCCTTGCCGTCGCTAGATCATACTTTTGCTCAGCATTTTCAGCCGCACTATCAATTTTTTTGCCTGCCTTTTCTGCCGCGCCATCTTGCTGGCAACCCGCCAATCCAAAAGTAGCTGATAAACAGATAACCACAAAAACTCTATCTGCTAAACTCTGTTGCCTATTTTCATTTGTTGTTTTCAAGGGATATTCCTTTGTGCTGTGTTTTTAAAATGCGTCAAGTGACATAGCTAGAGTGATAACCCGTTGAGAGGAAACGTCAGAGGGAAAAAACATCTTGATTTGAATCAGGCGCAGTGAGTGGAAAACTCAAGTCCATTTTAGCGACAAGTTCAGGCTCGGTCTGTACGTTACCCCACATAAGGTCTGTGAAGTTGACGGATATTTGAACCTACACTTTTGAGAGAAATAAATGGTCTGGCTTCAACATTAATAAGAGACTAGTTAACATAAAAAAACCCGCTTACAAGGCGGGTTTTTTATTTAAAGAATTAAGAAAATTCCGACCAATTTTTCAGTCTTAGAACATCATTAATCTTCGATCCAGATCAACTCAACACGGCGGTTTTCAGATTTGCCTTCTTCCGTGCTGTTAGCAGCAATAGGCTGGGTTTCGCCGAAGCCTTTTGCCATCATTTTATTGGTAACACCTTTCATTTTAAGATAATCGACAACCGATTGCGCACGTCGCTGCGACAATTTCATATTATAGTTATCGGAACCTTCGCTGCTGGTGTGGCCCTGAACTTCAATATCATTTTTCTGAGGATGAGAAACAAGACTTTGTGCAACATCATCAAGAATAGTCTGGGCATTCAACGTTAACTCCGCTGAATCATATTTAAAGTTTTGACCTTTAAGTACAAGCCTGACCGGGCATCCGCTATTGTTAATCTTGCTGCCTTTGATAGTTCCAGGGCAGCGATCCAGGCAGTCGTTAACGCCGTCGGAATCTTCATCAACGGCAGAACAATTAACAGGAGCAACCGCAGCAACTGCAATTGGCTCATGCGGCTTTTCCACGGGTTTCGGCTTGTCACCGAACGGAATGACAAAACCAACGTTAACCGTCATATCATGAAATTCGTCAGTACCGGGCTGTACCTGAGCATTGAGATTATTATTGTAGCGGTAGCGCACGTCACTGCGGAGTAAGAAGTTGTCGTGAAGCTCATAAGTAAAACCTGCACCGGCTTCGCCAATAAAGCCAGCCCCGCAATTTGCGGAAGCACAGCTGTTCATACCACCAGCCCCGATAACCGCATAAGGCGAGAATTTATCGCGAACAAAATAATACTGTAAATCAGCAGTGCCGCCGGCCAGACTCCAGGGACCGTTAGCGCCGCCGAATTCTTCATAAAACCCTTTCAACTCGACATTGAAATGTTTATCGAGCATCTTGCCGATGCCCATACCGCCACCCCAGCCGTCACTTGAATTCCGGTCGCCACCGGTTCTGACAAATGAACCGAAAGGTGCTATATACCAACGAGTATCCTGCACTTGACTGCTGTAACGATCATTCTCATGGGCTTGATCTGCGGCCTGCGCCAACGGCAGAAAACCTATGCTGGCCAATGAGGCAATGGCAAGTAAGCTGTTTTTCAGCGCACTAGCTTCCTTTCTATATTCATTTTTATTTTTCATGCGTATTATTCCTTAAGGGATTGGTCTAGCTATTTTGTTTCAATTTAGATTACCCTAAACAATGATAATACTAATGTCTTTTGTTAAGAAAGCACTTTAACTATAGACTATAATAACTGATGTTGCTTATAAAATATCATATGTAGTTCAACCGCAACATTTGCTGCTCTTCTTTAAGGTACCCCACATAGCAGTTAAACACCCTATAGCATCAGCCTCGCGATATGCATCCAGAAGCTACTGCCTTACTGAACCTTGAATACGCCGACTCTCCGCCCACTTACCTTCCTCGTCATATAAAACTATTCAGATTCGGGATGAAGCTCTATCAACATATTACATTTTCTTTGCGTGTCCTTGGTAACATCCTGAACATATTCCCGCAGTGCCCCTCGTTCTTTTCCACTCTTTCCAAAGTATTACAAACCATCAACCAACCCATATGGCCCGGCATCAGTACCAAAACAAAATTTTTCGAGCTAGAGTCATTCTCTAGAAGTCGTTAAGAAAGCTCTTGCAAGTCCATCCTTAATTTGTCGGAAACCACCAGCTGATCATGTGGCTTTTTGCTAATCGTCAGAATCAGTTGCTCAACACCATTTTTTACTGTGCATCCTAATGCGATAAGGCTCTGGATTAACCAGAGCTTTGTGAGCTATATCGTATGTTTTAATTGCATTCCGCAGCCGCTAACGCTTCCTGCTTGTAAAAAGCAAGAGTCCACCCCCAGCCAGTATCGTTCCCACACCGACCCAAACCGGGACATAAACCGTCTGTGTATCCTTAACCGAGAGTTCCAACGGGCCTAACTTGGCTTCCTGAGTTTCCCGTGTATACGTGAAACTACCATAAACCAGTCCCAAAATGCCCGCTATGATTAGCACGATTGCCATGATCTTGACTACATTCATCTTATCTTCCTATTTATGGGGACCTCTAAAAATTGCTTTTTTAAAATTCCCTCTCTTGTAAAAATCAATGACTTACATAGGGCAATATGTCGAATTTTTGAATTATTAGGGATTCCTAATAGTCGTCACACCTTACTTACAGTGCTGCCTAAACGCTACAGGACACGTCGGCCTTGAATGATACGTAACAGGATCACAATAATTGCAACAACTAAAAGAATGTGAATGAACCCACCCAATGTATACGAGGAAACCAATCCTCCTATCCAAAGAATAACTAAGACGATCGCTAAAGTTTCAAGCATTGGTGCTTCCTTGTAAGAGGTCATCAGTTGATGACAGTATATAAGCTACAGATAAATACGTGAGTACTCGAAGGTCAAAAGCGATAATTGCCCATTAACCGACGAGTTTCATGTTCATCTCTTGTGAAAACAATATTTGTGGATATCTCGCGTTACCGGAATGGAACTGACCAGCTTGTCTGAACCCGACTGCGCGACTCAGCACCGCCCGTTTCAGTTGTCGTCGTTAATAGCCTCTTTGAGATCACCTAAAACAGACTGGGCTTTACCTACGTTTTTTCTGATATTTCCTTCTATCTGCATACTTTTGTCATCCAGTATCACGCCGGCAGCTTCTTCGATTTTACCTTTAACTTCTTCGGCTTGACCTTTTATTTGATCTTTGTTCATGAGTGTTTCCTTATTGTTAATTTTATGATGACCCTTGCGCGGAAAAACATCATTTCCGAACAAAAATCATTATATGCCCAAGGCTGAACACAGTCGGTGCGGTAACGCACATATGAATATCGCAAAGCTAAGAAGCTGTTTGGAAATTCATTTTTCGCCCATAAGGTATCAATTTTGATCACGAAATGAATAGTATGAGCCCTTGCCGACAGAAGTGCTGCGCTGCCGACACAATGAGCAACCGGGCGGTGCAATGTTCAACGTTTAGGTTCTGTTGACATTTGTTAGTTCATCCCAACTTCTGTGAATTTTTGGTGGGAAGCATGCCAAATAGAGCAGAACTGAGCGATGAAGAATGGCAAACATTTTACAGTTTATTGTTAGTGAACCCCTACGTTCATACCGATTCGGAAGAAAACTGTAGACGTTTTCTCAACGCGGTTCTCTGGATATTACGTAGCGGTACACAGTGGCGGCTATTGCCCGCTTCACTGGGCAAATGGAACTCGGTGTTTAAACGCTTCTCCCGATGGTGCGAACAGGGTGTATGGCAAAGCCTGCACAAGGGGTGTAGCCAACATCCCGATTTGCAACAGGTGTTGATTGACAGCACCATTACTCGAGCCCATGCCTGTGCAGCAGGGGCTGCCGGAAGTAGGGCTGAAGCTGAAGCGTTGGGGCGGTCAAAAGGCGGTTTCACCACCAAGATCCACGCCATTACCTATGGTTTGGGCAATCCGTTGGATTTTATCTTGACTGGCGGACAGGCCAGTGATGTTGGACAGGCTGAGGCCTTGTTGCAGCTTACCCCAGCAGGAGCGGCCGCGCTACTGGGGGACAAGGGCTATGACAGTGATCCGTTTATCCAAGCCATCCAGGACAGGGAGATGCAAGCGGTTATTCCACCTCGAAACAACTGGCTTGCACCGCGTGACTGTGACTGGTTTGTCTATAAAGAACGTCACTTGATTGAGTGCTTCTTCGGTAAAATTAAACATTACCGGCGAGTCTTTTCGCGATTTGAAAAACGGGCCAGAAATTACATGGGATTTATCCGGTTCGTTTCAGCGCTCATTTGGTTGAGATGAAATGTCAACAGAACCTAGCAATCACATAATGAGGACAAGAAACATTTGGGAATTTTTTGCGGAACGTGCCAACAAAACATTCTCTGGAAAACTACAATTTTCCCTCTAAATCCTAACCCATACCTAACCAAAACAAAAATTAAAAACAAATGCATCACGTAAGCGCTTGATTTTATGGAGCCAATGACGGGAGTCGAACCCGTGACCTACTGATTACGAATCACATAATTAAATCATAACATATTGTTTTTGTTAACATATAATAGCAATATTTTGCGTGACTCTGCATCACAAATCATGACGAATCACAACCGGAACACGCAAAATTCACGCAAAAACACGCAGAGTATTGAGTCCGTTAAGGTGGAGTAAACAGCCCATCCTCCCGATCAAGCATCACCCGACCTACGGGTTATAAAAAACAAAGGTATTGTTCGGTATTGGTTCATTTCAGTGTCTGGCTGCAGTAAAACCGAAAAATGTCGCTTACGCCTGTTAATCAGCGTCCAAATTTTCCAGTATTAGCGTTGGTAATACCGACCATTAAATGAGTTATATTTAAATTAAGAACAATAAGATGCAAATTTCTACAGGTAAGTCTGGATACTGTTTTTTAAAACGAACTGGCAAAGTTTGGAAGCTGATTACCACTGTTAAACCTTTCTTATCGCCAACTGGCGATAAGACAAATCAGAAGCATGTATCTCCCCTATTTGGATAATTGCTGTAACGGATTCTAGCGATCAACAATTCTACGGTTAGTTCATTCATACGTGATGCAGTAAAGTTTAATAAAGAGTGCACACGTGTTGTCCTTAACGCATTTTTCTGTTCATCACTTGCATACACAACCACTCAGTAATTGATCGATTGACATGCGTGTTTTCGCGTGAATTTTACGCAAATTTGAAAACTGTAAATCCTGGGTCGCACTCATTATCCAGGGTTTACTACCTTGGGTTTGAGGGCGTTTTTTAAACACACCTTCTAAGGAAAATGTATGTCTAGAACCTATCAAACCCAGGTGATCAATCAGTTGGTCGTATTTTTTAAAGAGTACGAAACCATTCAGGGTCTCGGCTTGGTCAGTATGCCAACCGGCAGCGGCAAAACCTATACAGCCATGCTGGCCATAAGGCACTTCATCGAAGAGCATCCCGAAAACAAAGTGATATGGATTGCGCCCGAAAAAGAATTGCTGGCTCAAGCCCACAACACCTATAAAAAGGTATTCGGTAGCATAGATGGATTGAGATGGATCGGCGCAAAACACGCTAAGCTCAGGCATTTGAACTCCGACATGAATGGCCAGTTGTTCTTGGTGACCACGCAATCCTGGCATAATCCGCGTAATCGAGCCCCGATTGAGCAATACCGCAAGCGCATGCTGGTAGTTTGTGACGAGGCTCATTGGGGAGTAAACGCAAGGATGTTTGCGACAATAGCCCAGTTTTGCAGAGAAGGTACCGCCGGTGTTCCTATGGTCGGCTTAACGGCCACGCCACGAATTCCTCAGCAGATTCCACATACGCTGATCTCTAACATCTCGTTTGCGGCTTTGGTTCATACTGGCTACTTGGCACAGCCTTATATCCATAAGATACCGACGGGGGTGCAATGGAATCCGATTTTTGATTCGCGTAATCAGCTTTCTCAAGCAAGCTTGCGTGAGCTAAATACCGTAGCGCGGAACAAGATTATCGTAAAAACCGTACGTGCCGTATTGCGAGATCCAAAGCGGAAGGGGATTTTGTTCGCTATTGATGTCGCCCATGCTGAGCAGTTGTATAGCCGGCTCGCATCTCGGGTTTTGACCAGCGTGGTGCACGGCAAACGCAAGGACAATGATGCCATGATTGAGTGCTACCGAAATGGGCATACCCAGTTGTTGATCCTGGTAGACAAGCTCACCATGGGATTCGATGTGCCCGCCATCACCGATGTGTTCTTGGCTCGCCCATGCGATAGCGAAGTACGTATCGCCCAAATGGCGGGCCGAGGAGCACGCATCATACCCGGCAAGAAAGATCGCTTTCATGTATACGACTTCTTCGATGTCATTGATGCATCAAAGGCGCAGAAGATCTTCCATAGCTTGGATTACTTTGCTGATGCCGCAGTCATCCGACCGACTGCTCATCGATACCCCGAGCAGCCGAACTCGATCTTGTTGGATGAGCGCTTTAGTCATTTCGCCGGATTGTCCATCATTGAGAATATGACCTTTGGTGTAGAACTGGAGATTACAAGTCCGAATGAGGTACCCCTCTTCGGAACACAACAATGGAATAAGGGTGCAGAGCTGTTGATTCGAACCCTTAGCGTAGCGATTGGCCCAGAGCAAGTCTATCAAAAGGGGCTTAATTACCATCAAAGTGCCCGAGTCGGGGCAAACACGCTCTGGCGAGTTGAAAGCGACAGTTCGGCAGGCTGGGAAGTGATTTCTCCAATCCTGTGTGGCGTGGACGATGTGCTGCAATTGATTAAGGTTTGCGCTGCACTGGAAGCGTGCATCGACGATTACCATGACCTGTTTCATATCAACACTCGGTGCGGTTTCCACCTGACACTGGCGACAGACTTGAAGACTCGTGCCAAAAGGCAACGCATGATTGCTCGGTTGTCTCGGTTAGAACCCGGATTGTTTACCTTAGTTGCTCCGTCAAGATTACATCCCATCGACGAGACGACTAGCCAATATCAGCGGGGCCAGTATAACTGGTATTGCATGCCAATTTCAGTCAATCAGTCTGCGCTGCAAAGAATGGTGGACTTTTCTCTGGCCTTTGACGAAGAAGATGATGAGTTTTCGCGCTATCAGAGCTTCAACTTTACCCAGTTTGAGCATGGAGCGCATCTGATCGAAGTCCGCATGCATAACGGTACGGTCAATGAGAATAACATCATTCCTTGGATTTCATTATGGATGGCGATCACCACAAAATGCCAACGCTCGGGATCTATGGAGTTTAACCAAGCAGGTTTGTTCAAGCCAACAACCCCAGCCAGCTCAGAAGATATTCTGGCATTATTGGATAACGAAGGCATTCCTATTGAACCACGGTTACGTACGTTTCTGTTTAACCGAAGAAAGCAATTATCATGGCGCTGGCGTAGAGTATTGCCAAACAAGTGCGAACAGTGGGACGATGCGAGCTTTTATGAGGAGAGCCAATATAATGTGTAGGAGGAGCTAGGGTACTTTATTGTTAGTTCTTTAGAGCGTTAAGGGTTGAGCCAGTCGCTGACATGGAAAGCGGCATTGGTTCAATCCGGTATAAGTCGCTAAAACCTATGGTGATATATAACGCCAAAGCGTCTCGTCGCTAGCATAAGCAACAAAATGGCGATTGCGTCGGCAGACTTGGTGGATCGTGCCGATGCTAGTGGCTTTTGCTTTTAGCGAGCTCTATGTAGAGAGGAACGATTAACATCATGCAGGAACTGAGTGAACGTGAGCTGTTTGAAGCTCTCCATTACGCCAAAAGCATTGATCAAGAGACCGGCGCGAAGATCCTACAGCAATTCCAAATCGAACAAGCGGCCTTGGCGCAAACCCTGTTCTGTATCTTTCCCGCCTTTATCGCCGAACAACATCAGGACATGGCCCACCTGTTCATGGACCTGTGCTTTGATGCGCTCTGCGTCTTTCAGCACGCTTTCGGCCCTTTGCCTTCCCAAAGCGAGATGGATGTGTACTGGCTGGAAAAACAGTCCGTGCTGCTCGATGCCGAATTACAATCGTTGATTCAAGAGCGACCCATGGACGACAAGATTCGGTCAAAACTTCAAGACCGGTATGCGAGACGCTCCCAAGAAGAAACGGCTCAGAGAGGCCTCGTTAATTTTATGAAGGCCGCCATTGAGGATTTTGCCTCAGAAGATATCAACCGGGCTCCCGCCATCAAGATCACCCAAACGATGCTATTGATCGCAATCCGGCTGTTCAGTAACTTATACCGCCATGCAAACAGAGCCGCTTGAAATCGGCTTATTAAACAGGCTGATGAAGACTCTTTCTTTTAACATTTCATCATAGGAAAACTAAAACCATGCCGCCTGGTTTCTTCAATCACCTGTTACTGATCAGCCTGTTTGAGCTGAAAAGAGCCTTTGCAACCCGAAGAGGCCTACTGTCGCTGATCACGTTTGCAGTCGTTTGGTCTTTTATTCTGCTTTATCCGCTGAGATTTGCGGCTGAGTTGTTGGCGCAGGAAAAAAGTTTAAAGCAGGATTTCGGTTTTCTTGATTTCATCGGTTTGTGGTCCATACACAATTGGCCCATTCCCGAGTTCGGCGTATTCTGGCAGGTGGCCTTGATGATCTTCCCGATAGTGAGCATCACACTGGCAGCCGACCAGACCTGCTCCGATCGTGAGCGCGGCACCTTACGGTTTATTGTCCTGCGCAGCAGTCGCGACCGGGTATTCTTTGGCCGGTTTGCTGGCGTGATGCTCATTCAGGCATTGCTCATCACTGCGGCCGCCTTCAGTACCTTCGCTCTGGCTTTGTATCGGGATGCCACGCTGTTTTCTTCAGCCTGGCCGGATTTGCTCGCCCTCATCGTTAACTTGATTTTGGTCGTTCTCCCTTTTACCGCCTTGATGGCCACCTTATCGGCTCAGGTTAAATCCGCTCGGCAAGCCACTCTGTGGGCTATTCTGATCTGGACGTTTCTGGCCGGCCTTATCAATGGCTTTGCTTACTATCTGCCTGCGCTCGCTTTTCTTAAACTCTTAATCCCCGGTTATCAATTAACTGAGCTAACGCAGCTGTCAGGCTGGCAAACCCTGCAATTGGCTTATATTCCGCTTCTGCAAAGCTTTATCTTGTTAGCTTTCGGACGCTGGATCATGGCGAGGCAAGCGCTATGAAGTCCCCGATCATTCAATGCCAACAGCTTAGCCACGCCTATGTCGGCAAAGTCGCACTCAGCAATGTCACGTTTGAATTGGACGCGGGTGAACCTGTCGGTTTGGTGGGACCCAATGGCGCCGGTAAAACGACTTTGCTCAATATCCTGTCGGGTTTTTTGCGCCCCACTTCCGGTCAGGTCAGGTTGTTCGGCCACTCGCCGGGAGCCGTGCCACTCAACGGCAAAGTGTCGGCGCTACCCCAGGATGCCCGGCTAGACCCCAGCTTTACCGTGACAGAGCAGCTGGTCTTTTATGCACGTCTACAGGGCATGGCTCGTCAGCAGGCCATGCTGGAAGCCGGCAGAGTCTTAGACGCCTTCGCCCTAAAAGAGGTCGCCCATGAAAAACCGCCGGTACTCAGTCATGGCATGGCCAAACGGGTCGCGATTGCCCAAGCGCTGATCGGACTGCCGGCTCTGGTACTACTGGATGAACCCACCGCCGGGCTCGATCCTGTCAATGTCCGAACGGTCAGGGCCGTCATAGCCGAACTAACATCCACGACCACTTTTATCATCAGCTCCCATGATTTGGCTGAACTGGACCGGCTGTGCCAGCAAGTGTTACTGCTGGAAAACGGTCGGTTGCAGATAGAGACCATAAGAGAAGACGAGCAGCCAGCGGCTTCCCGGTTTATTACTCTACAAATGGAACCCTGTCCGGCGCTGGACCTGATGGCTAGCCTTAAAGCGTTAGACGGCGTCGTGCAGGTTACCAATCCGCAAAAAAATGAATTTATCGTGGAATATAACCCTGGCGTGCAGCTCAATATGGATCAGCTACTGATGCAGGTTATCCATTCCCATCACTGGCACTATCGGCAATTGAGTCACGGCAAGACCTTGGAAGAAAAGCTCTTTTTTAAAGGTTAACGGGATGAAGATCTGAAAAATTGGCGGCAGATCTACTCAGTTAGCCATTGAGTGCTATATTTGAAGTGCTACTGGTTCAGGCGCCAAAGTCTTGGTTGGCACGGCGACAATAGCCGGGCCAGTAGCATCTATCAAAGTCATAGCGCTCTATCAGGATGAGCTAAGCATCACCCAAGCACATCCTATAAATTAGACTATTCTAGCGTGTTCTTATCGGCCGGTTTTTGCCAGCCATAGCCGTCTCAGTTCGACCCTTTGCTGCCGACCACTCCGCATAGGGTAAACGACAGCAATTTAGGCTTAACCGGCGTCTACTTATCGACTCATTTTTACTGCAACGAAGCAATTTAGCAGTATTTTACTGAAAATCGTCAATTACTTATTACGCTCCTTGAAAAAACAGAAATAGCCCTCACAGTTAACCAGGCGTCAATGTCGACGCGTTTTCAAAAGGGAATAAAATGGCTAATCCACCAAAGAATTCCGCTTCTTTTCATGTTGTAAAAGATGGCCGCATGATTCACGGGAATGCAGCATTCCTTCACATCGCTAGTAAAGTCGGCGGCGTCGATGGATTTTTGATGCAATATGGGGAAGAAGTAATGCGTGGTGCTCTTAGTAAAGTCCTTACCGATGTTAGAGAAACAGATTCAAAGTCTAAACTGCGTCGAGTTAAGTAATCCAAGAGTTCAGCAGGGCTGGTTAGCGGTAGTGTAACCCGCCATTTTAACACCTAAATATGGCGTTGTACCGGACTCCGCTATGCTCCACCAGTGAGTTTTATCGTTTGCATAATAAGAGGGAATATTAATGAACAGCGTGGAAAGCACGTACTATTTGTCTGAGTTAGTAAAAAAATTAAGCCAAGATCGTAATGCAGGAAGTTACTCTGGTGAGTTTACTGTTTCTGCTGTGGCCAATGGAAAAGAAAAGATCTCGAGAGAGCCTATTGGGTGCCAATTAACAATTAACCACGATTCAGTTGATGTTAGTGTGTTTTGGGAGGATTATGGCTATAAGGGGTTTCGTGATATGGGCCTGTATGGCAGAACAAACTCAAAATTTTTTTCTGTTAATGAGTTGAGCAGTAACTCGTTTGAAATCATAAATAATAGTGACAAAAACAAGCTGGTTTTTGAGTGGTGATTCTGTACTAACAATGCGCTCGTGTGGGACGCATCGCCGCGATACGGCTAGTGCCCACACAGCTTGTCGTTGAACGACAGCTCTCTGTAATACAGCTGCCATTTGGCTGAAATTCTTGAATGTCTCTGATTGGCCGAACTGCAGCATTCGCGACAGGCAGAACTCGACCGGACTTTTTATCACTCTGCATAACTAATTACGGCAAAAATACGGCAAGAATATTACTCAGTCTCAACTTCTCCATAAATTAGGCTCATTCCTTCTAATTCTCCATGGTGAACCAAAGAGGATGTATCTGACACTGGATTGATATCATTTGGCTTTGATGATTTTTTGTTTAAATCATCTTTAATATTTTTTAATTCAGAAAAATATAACGCTGCATTGTTTCCTGAACTTTTTTCTGCTCCCTCAAGTGCCACACCAAGCAATTTTCCATAAGTATCGATAATCGGTCCACCACTATTGCCTTCTCTTATCGCCGCATCAATCTCAAATTTTCTAAACGTGTGACGAGTAAATATGGATGCAATTTTTGTATCAACTATATAGTGGCTTTGGCCGTCTTTGTATGCAGGGAACCCCAAAAGTCGCGCCTCCAATCCAGGTAAGATTTCCCTGTCAGAAAGTTGAATTACTGCATTTGGAATACTTTGATCAACTGCACTGGTTATACTGCATATTGCGATATCTCGATGAATATCAAGATGCTTTACCTTGACGTCGTATTCTTTGGCGAAATTAAAGCATTTAAATGCTTTAATATTTTCAAACGCCTCGCCATCCTCCGAAACAACGTGAGCACAGGTGACCAGTTCAAAATCTTCAAGAAGAAACCCCGTGCCTTGGGCTATTTTAAGGTTGCCAGCACTATCGTCATAACAGGTTTGAATAACCCATAGTGCATTGATCGCATTAGTTTCAGGTTCAGTTTCTTCAATAAGCTTGAATTTTAGGGCATCATCACCGACTAGTGCATTATATTGTTTAGCATATTTGATGAATATTTGATCACGTCCACCACGAATACTTCTTAAAAAAGATAACTTTCCTTTAATAACGTATTTCAATGATTTTGGACGATTTGATGCTATATGGCATTTATCGTATTTATGGTTAAAATCCTTCTCTGCTGCCTCATAACCGTATTTTCGCCATGCGTGGAGGATTGAGGATATTTGCTTTATATACTTCCTTGAGACATTCGGAAATTCATTAACAGTAATACCCGTAACTTCCATTCGCTGGAATTCCCCAGCTAACCGAACTTTTTCATAGTTGATTTCAAACCCATTCTCTTCGATAGCACGACTGAGAGCATGGCCTGGGCTGGCAACTCCATCTCGTAAAATAACAATCTCTTCTGGTAGCCTACGGCTTGAGCAGGTAAACGAAAAGGTTATATCGTCCGCATAACGAGTGTAAGTCGAGTTCGTGATTTTAGCCAAATGTTGAAGTTTTCCATCCAGCTTCCATGCCACCATATTAGATATAATAGGAGATGTTGGTGCACCTTGTGGCAGGCAGTTAGCGAAGCAACATATCTGCGCTAAGATAGTTGATACCGAATGATTAAAGTTGAATGGATAAGCCTTGAATAAATTTCGTACTCTTCCAAAATGGATACTCCCAAAGTAATCACTTAAATCAATATTGAAAACATAACTTTTATTTAAATGTTTTTTAGAATTAGTAAGTATGCTTTTTTTCTTTACAAATCCATGCGCTGACGGTTTACCTGGATAAATTTCGTACAGAACATCGCTTAACTTATTTTGAATATCCTTTAATTTTCTTCGTGGTGATTTAATTATGCGGTGTCCACCACTTTTTTTGGATATTAAAAATACTTGATATTTATAACTTTCACTAGTTTTGTACAATATTGCTGCTAGATTACTGTATGAAAGACCAAAAAAAGCGGCTAGCTCGTCATGATCTTTGATTTTTAGGAAATTTTCCTTCATATAAATTTAAATGGAAAGGCGCCGGTAATTTCTCTTATATAACCGATGGCCATTCAGCGTTAGCCAAAGACCTGGTAAGGGGGTAGAAGATAAACTTTTCTTAGAACCGCCGCAGATAGTCAGCGGAAATTAATTTTTTCGGCCACCTTCCCAAACTTATTATAACTGATTCAGCTTAACCTCTATCCATAATTCTAAAACCGTTCTCTTTAAGCGTAGCTAAGCCCAATATAAATAACCTCTCTCAAATACAATACTGCTATTACAGTCTTGGCAAATTAAGGAAATGTAGATACTTATTCTTAGCATTCTGGCCCCTTAACCTAAATTTAGACCTTTATTACTAACATAAAAAAATATGCCTCTATTAAATGATGACCTAAGCCTTTGGGAATTGCCCACCGCTGGGACAACCTTGATCTTTACAAATACATTGGCTTGCCCTGCATTTGGAACTGAAAGATTTATTTCGATTGATGATAAAGCCACCCTTAACGCTGTAAATTATTAGGCAAATATATGGAATTGGAAAAACTTAACAACGAAGTTCTAAGGAAAATTGGTAGGAATGTCATGTTGTTTCAACAAATGGAACACATACTGAAAGTTTTACTAGCCAATGGAAGCTATTCAGGCTATATCAGTGAATTAAACACTATCCTAGAGGACCGTAATTCCACTATTCGCACACAGACGATGGGGCAAGTGGTTAAGCAATTTTCTGAAAACACTTTTTCAGCCCCCAAAGAAACCGCAAATGGGCCAGAAGAATTAAAGGAAATATGGATGTCTTTTCGTTTTACGATTGAAGGTGATGACGACCTTTACGAAAAGCGAAAAAACGCATTAGATTCGATAGTTGCTGAACGGAATGAGTTAATTCACCATTTATTACCGAAATGGAATATGAATTCGCTTGAAAGTAGTAAAACCATTGAACTGTATCTTGACCAGCAGCGTGAAAAAATATTACCTGAGTTAGAAAATTTAAAAGCTCTAGCTAAGGCTATGCAAGAAGCCAGAAAAGAACTTGCAAATTTTTTGGCTTCTGATGAAGTTATTGATGAACTTATAAAACCCATTGATCTTGCACCGTTAAGGAATAGCCTGATTGTCGCTGGTCTTTTTGAATTCGCCGAGCAAGAAGCAAGACCTGATAACTGGGCTGAACTTAACAAAGCATTTCAATTTATAGTTCAAAAAATTCCTAAGGTCCAGCTAGCAGATGACTTTGCCAACATAAAGAAGAGATATGGTTATCAGAAATTGAGCAAAATTTTATTAGCATCGGAATATTTTGATCTTAGCGAAGAACCAACGAAAAAAGGTGGCTTACGCGTACTTTATAGAATTAAACCTGATTTAGACTTTATAGATTAATCCTCTTACTTCCTCTAATCTCTTAAACACTTCTCATAATGCCTCGAGTAGAGAAAACAACATTTATCAGAGTCTTACAAGTCAAGTACTTATACCTAATATACATAAAGATTATCCAACATGGATAAAAACGCTGGATGGATAAAGCTACCTGAAAATATTATTGATGCTTTAATCCAGTGGAAATTCAATTGGTGGCGGCTCTATGAAAATGAAAATCCGCTAAAAGCCGTTGCGACTACCATGCTACTCGATGATCAGGAGGCTAAAGAGCTTTTCGAAAATACACCCATGGACGGTATATACCATGGATATGGCGATATGCTTGAATCTGATGATGTCATAGAAGCTCCCCGAATCAGAGCTAAAAGAGTTCTGGGACAAAGTAAACTCTACCTCCAAAGATGAGAAAATCGAATTATTGAAACCCATGAAAATGATATAAGGCCTTTTAGCGGCCACTTTCAATTATCTCACCCTAACGGTTCATGGAAGAAGTATGTGTCGGTTAGTGGCTGATGCAAAGCAAGGTGCCCCAATGCTTATCGATATGCCGTCCAGATCGGCAGATAAGTTTTAAAGCTAGACTATTTTCAAGATCGTTTATTACGAGTCCAGTTTTCAGGAGATCAGGGCTTCTTAGATAAACTGAGCTATCGAATCATGGCTTCTATACTGCAATCAAAAATAGAGCAACCAGAGAGTAATCGTTAACCAGAAATCTAATGCTGTTCGCTGGCAACTATTCAACGCTGCCTTACAATTCAGATCCGGCTTGTTTTGGATTATTGCGTTTTTTCGGCTTGGGCCGGATGATTAATTTCACTACCCAGCGTGCTTGATGTGGTGCTTATTCCTCTTCTTGATGCTCCCAGACATCACTCAAAAATATCGAGTGATTAGTAACATTCACCGAACTTCCCCCCAAAGAGAACTATGCAATTGCGAGCGCTATCAAAAGCCATCGCATCACCACTGCGAGCTGACGGCCCTATGTCTTGTAATTGAGTCCAATGCTTGCCATCAAATTTCCAGGTATCTCCAGTAAGTGCGTACTGGCTATTATATCCACCAAACAGAATCACTCCATGGTTTGTCCATGTCATGGCAGTATTATCGCGACCGGAAGGGCCAAACTCTGCGAGTTGAACCCACTCCTTGCCGTCCCAAGTATCTTGTTGCGACCCCGTTGCATGGCCCGTAGCGAAATCTTCATTTATCGACCCACCAAAGAGTACCGTCCAGTTTCTGATACTATCGAACGCCATAGCATGACCAAAACGCGCACTCGGCCCTAAATCTGATAACTGAGTCCAATCTTGTCCATCCCACTGCCATGTATCCCCTTTGAAACCACCGGCTATTATTCCACCGAACAAAAGTGTCACTTGGCGAGCACTATCATATACCATTGCATGTCCGGCTCGTGCGGTAGGACCAATATCACTCAATTGCGTCCAGTATGTTTCATCCCATTCCCAGGTGTCGCCGAGCGTATTAAACCGCCCGCATCAGAGTTGCCACCGAACAATACCATTCTGCCCCGCTTGGAATCGAAAGCCATGGCATGACCTGCACGGGGACTGGGACCAAAATTGGATTTTTGTGCCCAGAGAAATTTTGACATGGTTTCCTCCTAACAATAAGGTCAATCTAAAACCGGTCTGAAGAAATACAATACAGTTAGGTTGGACGGGAAACCAGCCAGAATGAACGAATATGCTAAAGCTAAATTAACGCTGTCTATTTTCTTACCATCAAGACCACAGTTCTCAATTACTGGGTAATTATTGTGTTGATGCCTGGAAATTTCGGCTTTGACTGCCATTATAAGATGATTTAAATTAGAATTAGTAAACACGCATTTATACGTATTTTTTACTGGAATTACCTGAACTAATGGTATTTAACTGGATTTTTATCTGAAACTGATGAAAATGAGAGGTTTGAAGCCTTATTTGTGGGCAAAGTTTAGTGCTATTTACTGGTCCATTTTATCTACTGATGATGACACATCTGGTTCCTTATGCATCCAATCTAACAATAAATCTTCGTTGCTTATCTCTGGAAATCTTTCAATTGATAAGCTAGGGCATGTGCTGCAATTATAGCGAAAAACTGCTTTTTCGATGTGGTAGCTACTAACTACTATTTCCTCTAGAGCCTCATGTCCACAAAATGGGCAAGCCGCACCGTCAGTTATATGCGAGAACAAATAGCAGATTTTGCATTGGCGAGCTTGCCCATCAAAGCATTTAAATATTCTTAGCTCAGAAGCCATAATCTCTTTCTGGCGCTCTTCTTTCTGCTTTAATATTCGGGAACGTTCTTCTTTCCTTGCTCTTATCTCAACCGCCAATTGAGCCGCCTCTTTATCCAGCTTAGCCTGTTGCCTTTTTCTCGCTTCCTGAATGCTATAAATATAGTCATCAAAATTTGCTATATGCACAGAAAACAAATTATCTCTAACTGACTGAATGATTCCCAATCTCTCCAAGTGCTTGAGGTACTCAATTACCGTCCCAAATGGAGATGGAATTTTTCTATTTTCCTGATCAGAAAAAAACCAACAGCCTCTGTCTTTGTACCATTGATTACGCTCTCTGCCTATCCTTTTGTAATTTTGCTTGAGATTACTCAGATCCCTTACGACATCCATAAGACCAAACTTGGAAACGACAGCTTGCTCTACCCACTTAACGCTAAACTCTTGACCTGCTTTTCTTCCAAAAACCATAGTGTTAAGAATATGAGCCTGCCAAATGCTTCTATGCACATTAAATATCCAGGCGTTTTTGACACCTATATCAATTAATGGATGTAAACCATAAATTTGTTCTGCCTCCTTAATCTTTAGCACATCAGCAGACTTTGTAACGGAATATTTTTGCAATAATTCCCGTTGCCTTTGCCATTCAAGCGATTGATATAACTCTAGCTCTTTAAGTTTTTCAATATGTTTAGCACGTTCTTGGGTTCTTCTGGCTTCATATTCAAGTTGTTGTTTCCGATCTCGTTTTTCCTTTTCAATCCGTGCTTTTATTTTTTTCTCCAACCCGATATTAAGCTGGTCAACCTGTTGGCGTAATTCAGCTACTGCCTGTTCATAACGATCCGTTCCCTGGGGATTATGAATCCAGTGACGAGGAGCTTCATGAGTCACATGGTATTCGAATTTCGACAATTCCAATAGAATTGCCGGTTCAACATCAGATAGGTCAATTTCTATCATTGCCTCATCATTATTTTCAACTTTTAACTGCTTATCAAAATCGACTTTATGAGTCACTTTGATTTCGACTAATAGTTGCCTGTCTTTCACCATGAGAGTTACATCTGGCGTATATCCTTGACGATGATCTTCAAGAAATGAGGATTGTGCATTAACCAATTTTGGTTCAATTCTGACTAGTCGTCCGTAATGAGTGTTTCCTTCCGCATCCCTACATTGTGGGATTCTTTCAAACAGAGGGGTTTTGATTGTTTTTGCATCTGCGATGAGTTGCTTAGCCATGCGATGAATGGCAGTTTCCGTTGCGCCTGCGCATTCATCAGAGTCGTAATGAGCAAAATAGTGAGCACGTATTGTTCCCGCGTTCCTCGCTTCTAAGGGACGCTCACATTTTGGACACCTGCAACCACAAGATCTTCCGTTAGTAACGTCATCTATATGCTTAAGCCTGCCATTAATCAGACCAAAGGGTAACTTGACATTGTTCCATGTCATGACAACCGCTGCCCATCAAAGCTTTTACCCATATTCTAAGTTCGCGTTCTTTATAGGTTAATAATCCGTCTTCCAAATTCTCACAAACATGCTGTCAGAAGTAAACTTACTGATTGGACAGCCTTTTATCGCTCGGCTTGCTGGTAAATATTCGACGCTGATTAACAGGATTGGTTTTGATGCGGTCATTTCTACTCCTTGTAAAGCAACGGCAGTATCCTGCCGAGTGACCGTTTACACAAAAATTCTTGCCTCCCCACTCTCTCAGAAACTTAGCATATTGCCACTCAATAACCACAATCAAAGCTACTGTATCTGCAAAATCTTATTAATAAGCTCGACTCCCTTCTCTATACGATCTTCCAAATCAATCCCCATATCATCCTGTTTTACTAGAAATAGCCCTGAATTCAGGATAGCCTGCTCCTGCACCAGTTGTCCAAACATGGCATTGGGTTGCGACACATCATTACGATTCTTTACCAAGAAACCATTGGCCAAGCTCGAAACACTCAGCAAGTCATAGCCGACCGTAATGTTAAGATTACCACCGTAGTTATTCAATTCATTGCGCTCATCGTTTACCAGCCTTTGAATAGCAACCAAAAAAGGATCCCAGTGGTAACCGTTAAACTGCCGCTCTTTCATTTTGTACACCACATAATCACTATCTGGTCGCCAAGAGCAATAACCCTGATTACAGTTCTGTCTGAATAACCCGTATCTCAAGAAGTAATATTTCCAGTCTTTCGGCTGCAGCATATAAGCAGCAAGCGCGCTTTGAATTTTTGCATCAGGCGTTTCATTCTGTTGCACTTCGAAGTGATCCAGACAAGCCATCAACACCGGTTTGGTTCTATCAAATAACTGTTGTTTGTTATAGGCTGGTGTCGTAAAGAATTTTCTCCAGTCGCTTTGCCTGCCGGACAGCACGTTGGTCAGTTCACCATCATCCTGGGTGTAATCACCAAAACACAACAGCAGATTCGCCAGTTTACGCCAATCCTCACCTGTATTTTCCTCCTTGAAAATCGACAAAAACTGTCGGCTTCTGCTTTCCAGCGTATCATCCAGATCAAACAGAGATATACAACCTCGCAACAGACTACTGTCTTCAAGTCGGTAGAGCGTTGTTGCTATGCGGGGTTGTTGCTCCAGGTGGGCTTGTTTGTCTTTCTCTTCCTGAATCTGGTCCTTTTTGAAATAGCCAAAGACGCCGATGTCGCCGTCGTCGTTCAGTATATAGTCTCGCACTTCTTGCAGAGCTTTGCCGATGGTGTTGATACGGAGTTCGTTATCGGAATTGATCACCAGATTGCGGATGACGCGTATTTTTCGGTTGAAATCGTCTGTTTGATGAATGCACTGCAGGATGCAGGCATACAGCAAAAGCTGCTCTGGCAAGGAGAACCTGCGATCGCTTTTTTCGTAGCTTAATAGGCAGGATTTAACCAAATTCACCTGTTTATTTTGAAAATAAAAGCGTACTTTTGCGTCGACAAATTCCCCTGACTCGTAATAAAAATGGCGATCCCAGAAGCCAGGGTCTTCTATATATTGCTGGGTCAGGCGATCCATTGTATCAAACAGGAACTCCACCCGTTCCCGATTACCATAAATAGCCGCTGTTTCTTTGGGAGACGCATTGATTTCCGTAAACGGCAGCCCGGCAACATACGCCTGTATATCGGTGATGTAATTGATCAGCCTTAAAAAGCAGGCATCAGCTATCAAAGCCAGATCGGTATCGTTTTGTTCTGCCGCTCTGCTGCTATGCAGCACATCCCAGATAAAATCCGCCCAGGAACCGTCCACCGAATTTTCAAAGCGTTGACGCAGATCCTCGGCAGGCAACATTTCCATGAAACCGGCTTTGAAGTACTCAAAATCGGTCAGGGGTTTGCCGCGCGAATTCATCTTGATGTAGAGATCGTCAGGTAAGCCTACCTGCTTCATGTCAAGCATATACAGCAGTAACGGATTGTTCGGGCGAGTCAATACCGCCCATACGTTTCCGGATGCCAGCGCCTGATACTGTTTCTCAATATCAGCCAGCATCACCAACATGGCTCTGACACTTGGGTCATAATCCCAGGATTCGAAGTACCAGGGTTGGTCTTTGATTTCCTGGACGATATCTGGATACGAAAACTCGGGGCTGAATGAGGTGAGTTTCTGGCAAAATACCTGGGTACTGTGCCGTGTCTCATAACGGAATTTCTGCAAAATAGCGGTTTCGGCAACGTCCGCCCACTCCTGTTTGCTGACATACCAATACAACAACCAAAGAGTGGTGAGCCGCTGCTGCCCATCGATGGGATAAAACTCATAGTGGGGCTTGCCTTCCATGCGGTAGCCGTAAATGAAATCCAACTCCAACACGGCATTCTGCTCTCCATTCAATGCAGATTGAATAACGGAGAAAATGGCCTCCAGAAATTTCTGACGTACGGTCGTACTTTTGGCGTCACTGCGCCCCTGCGCATAATCGCGCTGTATGATAGGAACAACCACTTCATTTTGGGTCAATATGTCGGTGAAACTAATCTTCATGGGCTGCGGCTATGGTTTCGGATTCTGCCTTTTCTCCCAGATATGGCATCAGGTGGCGGCGGATATCATCCAGGTAATGGTTCCGATCGCTTACCGTCCACAAGGTATAAGCCGGCTGGTGCTCATCGGAGTAATATTTCAAAAATACACGCTTGGTAGCAGGAGGAATGAATTCACCCCGTTTGTCCATGGCTGTAATTCTTCGGCGCTTCACTTCAAATACGGAATTGCTGAGCACGATATTTTCGCTTAACCCCAGCAATGCCAAATTTTCTATCCGGTGCATAAACTCATGTCCGCCAACTTCATCCTCATTGAAGTGCGGCAGTATACGCTGACTGAGCGATTTGAAGAGCTGGAAAGTGAGTGTCTCGTAGGACTGCTCGGTTTCCTGAATGAGTGTTTGAATGACTTCATCGTCTGCAGATTTTTCCTTCAGCAGGAGGATGTGCTCTTTGAGCCATTCCAGCCATTGTTCCTTTTTATTGGGATCAATGTCTTCGACGTTCTGAGCATGGATATGCTCCAAGCTGCCGGTAATTCGTTTGTAGGTTTCGAAGGAAAAAAATTCGTTTAAGCTATGGTTTTTGCGAATAATTTCTAGGTTATGCAACAACAGCACCCGGCCGATTTTGTCGTAATCGCCCGGCCGATTAAACTGCAGATCATCCCAATCTGCGGGCAGTTTTTTCGCGATGAGCTCATCCAGAGCGGATTCGAAATCACGTTTCCTTTCATTTCGTCGAAGGCGGATCAGTTCCCGTACGGAAGTACCCGTGGCAATCAGGTAACCGATTTTGTGGTACATATTTTTGTCGCTAAACCAATAGCGTAATGAACGATATACTTCTTCTACTTCAATCCATTTTTGCCACAAGCTTTCAGCGGTTTCGTCCTCGTCGAAGAAATGAATAAAGCTGTATAGCGGATCCGGTTCATGTTCTTTTTTTCCAGTCAGGATATCGAATAAGAGCTCTATTTTACTGCTATAGAACGCCGTGGGTCGGTTGGTAGCAAAAGCCCAAAAGCGGGGTTCGTTCAGACCGGATTCTATTTCGTCCCAAATCTGGACTATTTCGGTTTTTCGCTTGATTTGTTCTTCGGGCGTTTTCTGCCCAAAGCTTTTGCTGTTGAGCAATTTGGCTTTGATGAGTTCTGCTGCTGTGAGCGGAAGCTTACCGCGATTCAGCCGGGTAAAGAGTTCCTTACTGTTCTGGCTCGGTCGACCAGGTCCACCATCCTGCAACTCGTACCAAATTACCTTGACGCTCCATTCAGCATCGTGAGCCGATGGCAGCAGGATGTCGAGAAACTTGTTTTTATCGGCGCGCACAAAACCTCGATCAGGATCTTCGAACCAGTGCTTGATGGTGCGGTAGGCTTCGCTCAGGTAGAACAGATCGGGCTTGGTGGCGTCGTAAATTTTGCCCTGCAAAAAGTCTTTCGACTCCGGTCGAGTCTTATAATAGATGTGGTAACGCTCCTGTCCATAGTCCTCGCTCAGCGATTCAGTTTTCAGGTGCTCCAGCATCAGATAAGTGAGTATACGATGCAGGGTTGTGAGCCGCTGTTGCCCATCAATCAGCTCGTAGCCTTCCACTGTCTGCCCTTGAGAATCCTGCCAAGTGGATTTCTTTACTACCACAGGCTGCAGGCAATAAAAACTGTTGACACTTCCCTTGGTTCGGTATTCCCAGATATCATCGAGTAATTGCCTCACATTGTGGGGCGTCCAGCGATAACCACGCTGGTATTCTGGAATGTAAAAGTTCATTCCAAGCAGCTCAGTAATGCTTTTTAGCAGAATGTCGTTAGCCGTAGTATTTTGATAATCCATTTTATGTTTTTTCGCTGGAGTTTTGAGGGTTGGATAAAGGCTTTCTTTGTCGAAACGGCCATGTGTTAGCTCGATTTATCGAACTTTACCAAGTAATCTTCGGTAGCCCTTACAGGGGCTAGTCCGTCCTGCCCAGAATAGCGAATTTACCTTAACTTAGCGGTATTACCTAGGATGTACGCCGGAAACAAATGCTCTACTAAAAAAAGAACTAAGAGCATTTGATGTAATGATTATTCAGCGAAATCTGACTGTTAAGCAGTGAATTACTCTGATCGGTAATAGCAAAGACTTTGCAGAATTTACCCAGGAAGCAAATTTGGAGCCACACGGCCAGTTGGTAATGAGAGCAGAATTTTATTTTCTTCTGACTTAATCAACTGCATGGCCCGTGATTCGATTGCTTGGTAAACACTTTTTCTATTACCTATCTGCCCCTTAACTAAGTCTCGATGCAGCTCGTTCATAAAGTTCTTATATACACCAAGTGCTCCATTAAATTGTTCAGCGCCATCAAGAAGTAGATGCTCTGCCAATCGTGGTTTGCCTATCCTAGACGTAAGCAAATATTCGATATGAATCCCGACGGGCATAATATCTAACATCATCTGAGCAAAGTTAACGATCAACTCGTAGTGCCTCGGCGACACGTCAGGTGACGTCTTAGCCAGACTCAAAATATTATCCACGAAGGACATTACCTGGTTGCGCTTACTGGCTAATGTTGTTAAAAGAGGATAGGCTAACTCATGAATTTCCTCAGCCAAAGACCGGTCCTTGAGCAAACTTCGCGCAACCTCCACATTGCCAACATACTCAGCAATTTTATCCATATAAAAGATTATATTTTGTGCATGAATATCCTTAGCAATAACATCGACCGTCTCTTGGATTTTATCAAGCTTAGCTGCTAAGTAACGAGTCTGTACTACAATAGCCGCTAGAATTATCCCTGTAGATACAGCAGTAGCAATTACTGTTGTAGCTTGAGCCATCTTCAAAGCTTCTTCTACATTCTGTACTACCGTCTCTTTGAAAGGCAGATGCTGAATAACACCCGTCTGACCACTCCCTTCAGCCCAATAAGCAACACCATCATGTATGACAGCCTTTCCTTCAGATATAGCTTTAATTAGCTTAGGATAAAGTTTTGCCTCATCGACAACCCAAATTTTGTTTTGAAACATAAAAATTCCTTTAGAAACGATCTTGCTCTGCGTATGCTCTTCGCATGTAGGCAATTTGACAGACTAATGGGATTGTCACGCGGTAAGCTGCACCACTTATTGCCGGTATAGTGAGGAGCGTTGTGATAGCAATACCAATAGGACCAGTCAATATAGCCAAACTTCTTGCAGCTCCACCACCAGCAACAACAGCTAGCGTTCGACCTGCAAACGTCGCAGCTATTGAACTGGCTACTATTGTCGACACGTTATATGAAGCAGCACCGCCCAGCTTTAATACTGTTTGCAAAGCGAGTAGTGCGGAAGAACCAGTTAATTTGCTGTCCAGTCCGACACCCTTTAACAATTCCTTTTTTTGTTCGTCGCTCATGTTCTCCCAAGAATCAGTAATAACTTTTCCCAGTAGCTTGTTTTCGATTTCGTAGGCAGAGTCGTTCTTCTCGAACTTTACCTTAAGCTTTTCACAGACATCTGAAAGGATTTCTTTATAGACTACTCCAGTGCCACGAAATAAATTTACCAAAGTATCACCGCCAAAATGTTGAAGCTCTCCTGCTATCAATTTCCAAAAAGTCTTATACTGATCTGATTTGCCTGCATAACGTTTGAATTCCTTATCTTCAAGTAGCTCACTGGTAGTTCGTTGTCCTCCATCTTTATCATGCGTCATATAACGCGCTAACACCTGAAGATCATCCTCAGCACAATATTGTAAAAAATCTAAATCTGCATCTTCACGATATTTAATACCCATTTGTTATTTCCTTATTTTAGTAGACTGAAATTTAAAATAATTAGCCAAGATACCAGGCAGTAACTGTTAACGGTTAACCGTCTTCCTTGAATATCTTCACTACTAGCATCGGTTTCATTAAAAGGATTTCAGATTAAATAGCCTCAAACTTTCACTCACATAAAACCTCTACAAGCACATCGGTTGCCCATCGTTCACCATTTACAGCCTGTGCTCTTCCGCAAACATCAGACATGGAAACCAATTGATAATCTACGCTATCATCAAAGTCGAAGTAACTCTCAGCGAACTTCTCAAATTTTATATTCCAATAATCAATTCCTTGATCGAGTCTGACTTTTATTGCCTTGCCTGAGTCTAATTTAATAATTAGTTTCCTATGGTGAGGGATATCTCTCACACTATCGAAAATATTCATTATCACAGGGGCGCCCAGCTTTTTACTCATCCATTTCTGAGCAAAAGATTCAAATTTATCTCGGCTTGCCCAATCATGGTGAGCCCGGTTTCCATTTCGCTCTTTCGGCTTAAAAAGTGTATTGACAGTTAAGGCGTTACCATTCACATTCTTATCAAAGACTGGCTTAAGTAAAGCGCTTAAAAGCGTTACAGCGGCTGGGTTCTGAATATATCTGTCGGAATAAATAACCTCTGTTACTTTACCGTTCTCCCATAAAGCGCTTAATTCTTCATGTTGACTGTTGATATGCTCCCAGAACCTGTATCCAAAGCTAATTAGAGCGCCATTAAGTTCTGAGACGATTTCGATATCGAAAACCAATGATTCAGCTTTAGTCATCCAGCGAGAGGCATCAACTTCTGTTAATTCTGCTAAATCAGCCGCTTCGGTTTCAACTACCATCTCACCCCGCTGATGCCATGAAGAACCTGGAATCAATGCATCAGAAAACTTCGAGCCAATTGTGAAAACAGCTCCCTCTTTTACAACTTGCGCAACGATAGGGTTGCTGTCATCAAATGAGCTTTTGACAATACCAGCCCCAACAACGGACAGACGATAGAGATCATGTTGGAGGTCAGTATCTTGCGGCTCAAATCCTAGTACCAAATCAACCTTTACATTATCTTGTAAAAGATAATTGTGAATTGCTCTTCGAAACTCTGGAGCGAGCAGATCCCATTCACTTTCATTTCCCTTAAGCCACAATACGAGACGTTCAGCACCTTCATTAATATGCCTACGTAATACTTCTTCAACTGAACCAGGGCAGTATTTGGCGCCAGTTAACAGCTGCTCCTCTTCGGGCAGCTCCACATAACGAGCAAAGTTAGTCCCAAGCCATTCCAAAGCTAATTTACGGTCAAGCAGGTCGTGATCATGACGGGTTTGGGAGTCAAGTAAACACTCGCTGCAAGCTGTCTCACAGTGACTACATCCTAGTTGCTTTACCATAGCCACTAACAGCGATTCAATATGAATCGGGGCGCTAGAAGCGAATCCTGCTCCACCACTTATTATGTCATACAGTTGAATAACCCTGGCGGCAAACCCGTTTTCTAACCGGACAGGACGAGTTGCATAGCCAAGTTCGGAAGTTGAAATACCCAGAATCCCAGAAAGCGCAGACCGAAATGCGACCGCTAAAGTCGTCGCTATTTTCTTGGCTTCTTCTGAACCATCAGCGAGGAACTCTCCTGACACAGGATGGCGAAGCACCAATTCAAAAACATCAGTGTAAGAGTAGGCTCCCAGCACTAGATTTGGAACAAGACTTGCTGAACCTTGGCATGGTAAACGTCTATTGTTTCCATCTTTGTCTTCCTTGCTTGGACGAGGGGGAAAGTGACTATTTGATGGGGATAATGCCGAAGGATAATCTTCAGCTGTTACCATAGACTCTGCTCTTCCACAGGATAAACAAAACGCATAACCATGACCAAATTCACCTGAGCTATGATGGAAAACTTTCCCATTCACGCCATAAATCATATAGCCAAGTCGAGGATTTGGAAGAGGCACTTTATTCGCCTCAATGAATACCCAAGATGCTTCGACGGGTATAAACTTTTGATGCTCTATATTATTTGATGCGCTTGCATATGCATCCGTCACAAACCCAGCCGGCTGCATGACTTTTTTAATATTGGCGATCTTTATAGGTTTCCTACAGTCGTCATTTGTACAGACACGTTCTGCGCTTCTATCAACGCCTTCTTCGTACCCAAGCGTGCCACAACTATCACATCGCCAAGCGATATCTAATTTCTGCGCTTCATTTATGTTGCCATTAAGATTATGCCAATGCAGCGACACACCGGCTGAGCGGAACACTCTTCCATCTAAAACAATTTCCGCTCCCGGAGCGTATTCACGAACCGCGATTGCAAGGTTTCGGGATGGCAATCCTTTATATCTTGATACATTATCATCGCGGTCTTTCTTAGAGGGCTTATTTGTATCCCTATCTCTGATGTAATCTTCAATTGTGAAGTTATCGAAATTCACAACGTCTGTAGGGAAACCATACCCAGGCAAGAATGTACGAGCAGCCAGATCACGCAAAAGATACTCATCACAATGACGACTTTTCTCCATTTGTATGCGCTTTAGATATGGGCTATTAGGTTTGGCATTGCGTTCTTCGGCAACAAGATAACGGTAGTCCTCAAGCCAACGCGACTGAAGCTGTTTAATTTTAACAACGGTTTCCGACCGTAACTGAAACGACGAGAAGCCTTGTAAAGCTGTACCTCTAACCAATTCATTTATAGCTTCGTCCAAATCTGAAATTGCTTTTTGGAGCCAACTAATAAAACGATCACAAATAGAATCACTATGGTCATCATTAAAAAACCATTGGGTATCAAGATTGGTTCTTTCAGTTTTAGTTGTCCCTACTTCTCGAGATAAATAATTTGCCAACATGAAAGAATTGACATGTCTTTGAACTACCCTTGCAGAGTTAAGCGCCACCGCAGGCGCAGGTATCACTGTTTCAAATGGCCAAGATGGGTTTGCAAAGACTTGCTGGTCGTGCGGATTGCCCTTACACAGAGTGTAAGCCAGCGCTCTTGATTCCTTGCTACGCCCTGCTCGCCCAGCACGCTGTAAATAGTTGGCAGGGTGCGGGGGAACATTATTCATAACTACGGCAGAAATACCGCCAATATCCACTCCCATTTCCATGGTTGTGGAACAATTGAGCACGTTAATTTGACCTTTTTTGAACATGTCTTCGTAGCCTTCAAGACGCTCCGAAGACTGTTGTGCCGAGTGCTCAGCAGTACGATAATAAAATCCCCCTTCGACCGCCCTATCATTAATATCCGTCCACAGATTTTGTGATCTTAAACTTTTAATTGTCTCGTTACTACTAACTAACTCTCTAACTTTTTTCAATCCTGGAGCATAATCCTCTTGTGAATAATCTAAGTCCCAAATTTCTGGCATCCTTACCTCTGTGACCTTGAAGTGTTTACGATCCTCGTCTGTTAGAACTTTGAAATCAATATGGGTAGGGAGATAGGGGGTTAACCCTTTAAAAGCAGTATCCAGCAATTTATTTGTTACCGGGCAAACAAATGCTTTATCGATTAACGAAAAGGTCATTTGTTCTTTTGTTAAATAGAATCGATTCCCGTCCGACTTTAATACTCGATTACTCTCGGTTAGTTGCAACCATGCTTTCCGTAACCAAAGATTCACTCGGTCAACATCACCTTTTTTTGTTGGGTCAAGATTGGCTGCCAACAACAGCATTTTTATTAATCGGTGACTATAACTTCCATTACGAATATTCGGCCATCGTTTTATTTGATTATCATCAGCTTCTTCTGATGCTGAGTTACGCAGCATTTTAGGGGAGAATCGAGTACCAATCCATGCGCGCCAGTCTTCTTCCAATTGAATAAAACTATTTTCTCTGACATAAAAATCGAGCGAAACTTTTAGGAAATCTCTCCAGTCGTCCAAAGTGAGTCCGCTGTCTTCCCATAAATCTGGGGAAGAAATTATATGATTCAGACCAGTATAATCGACCTTAACCAATCCTTGAGTTTCAAGACTGTTCTGACGTTTCGGTCTACGCATAAACTCACGAAACATTAGCATTTCCGCCAGTTTTAAAGGGCCATCATTTTGCTTGAAAATTTCCGGTTTATGGTATTGGTTGTAGAGCAATATCGATTTTTTAATGTCTGTTTTTTCCTTTAGCTCATCTGCTAACTCTTTCCAACTTAATGGCTTCAATACTATGCCGACTGTTTCGCCTTTAAGTTGTCTTACCTTTAGTTTAAGCCTCTCTGCTCTCTCTTTTGAATCCTGGGCTTCAAGCGGCATTCCCCAAGATCGATAATCTTCAGCATCTTGCTCAGCTGATTGGGCGGCTTTTAAAAGTTTCTCAATATCAGCGTTTTCGTTTGGTTTTTCATGCTGGCTTTTTTTGTGGTGCTGCTTCAATATTTCAACAACTAAACCTCTTAGGCTGCTTCGCTCTGCTTCCTGTTGCATACGCACCGCCATGCGTGCTGTACCTTGCCGGCTGTCAGTAAATGTGATCAGCCGGCGCCCCTGGCCTGGCAATGATTGTGGCCCATGCCCTTTTTGCCCATCTTCGTTGTTGAAATCAGGGCAATATTCCAAGACAGTAGGCACTGCATTCGCCACATAAAAGGGAGAACCCAAGAGCGCTCGCCGAAAAGGAAAAGCCTTCTTGCTGCCCTCATATTCACAACCGGCCTTACTACAAACTGCCTCGCCATCGTTCATGCCAAGATGCACAGTTTCTTCTGATTTTGCAAGAAACTCAGCACTATACATATCAAGCTCAATGGGGATAAAACCTACATCTTCGTTGGGAACCGAAGATAAGATCAGTGGGGTTTTAGTAGAGAGTACGGAGGCCCCTTCGTCGAAATCCGTTTCCTCCCTATACTCCGACTCACTCAACAAAGAAAACTCATCTCCTCCAGATGCATCCCACTGTATCAACTTGCCCCGTTTATCTCGAGCTAGCAAATGCGGTTCATTACATTCATTACAGAAGCTCACCTCAAAAACAGGACTGCCACAGTGACAAGTTTGCCGCTGGCTCACATATACATAACCGAAGGGCCATTTATTTTGTAAGGGCGTGTTCTTTTTTGCCTCACAATCTTTATTAAAACAAGACCAAAGTCCTTGAATTGTCCGCTGAAAAAAATGCGCTCTAAGCCTCAAAAACGCGGGTTCATTTTCGGATGGTTGAGTGCCTGTGCAAATATCCAGCCAACGCAGAGTCTTGGCTTGAGATAAGCTACTGCCTAATCGTTGATTAAGTTCATTGGCAATTTCTGTTAGTTTTAACGGCTTAGGTGTACTCACTGAAATTTCCCTAAGCGCCCTAGCTTCTGGTGAGTGTGTCAGCATTTGGTAGCGTTCAGGATGAATATGTGGCTCCTTTGCGTTGGTAACCTGCATCGCTTCCAAATCACCCAAATCAACAGAGATATTTTTGCTATTAGGCAGCCCCGGAATAACTCGATTTCCTCCCCAAACATCAATTCTTTCAACAGGTACGCCCGATAAATCTGAAAGAAACTTCTTCAACTGTTCTTCTGCATCACCACCCGCAATTGTTGCAGAGGTTGCCACAAAGCGAACCTCTTTGGGGCTCACACCAAAGGCGTGCATCACTCGGCGCAACTGCAATGCCAGCTCTGCTGCCTGCGAGCCAACATAGGTATGAGCTTCATCTAATATTATCCAACGGAGAGACTTTTCTTCCCGAGATTTTTGTATAATTGATGCGTCAGTTTGGCGCACCATTATGTACTCTAGCATGGTGCCGTTGGTGACTAGGATGGGAGCCGGTTCTCTCCTCATCAGTTCACGAGATAAGATCTCATTCGGCTTTATAGCCTGCTCACTCCTAACTTTCGAATGAAGCTCTTCTGTTTTACCGTTGTAAAGGCAATAACGGATTCCTTTATCAAAGGACTGTGTCCAAGCATTTAAACGCTCTCGTTGCGAGTTGATCAGTGCATTAAGAGGATAGAGAAACAATGCCCGCACGCCAATCAGTGGCTCGTCGCCGTTGTCCTTATATTCTCGATAAAGGTCTTCAAGCACCGGGACCATAAAACATTCTGTTTTACCAGACCCAGTACCACTGGTCACAACTACAGAGTGCTTTTTCTCAAGCAAAGATTTCCAGCTAGCAAGCTGATGCGTAAAAGGTTTCCAGTTCGCACCGAAACGATAACGACCGTGTTGATTACCATCAAGCGATTCTACAACTGCCTTACTTAAAAGCTTCTCTTTGGACGCTAATTCTTGCATCGTAACGTCTGATCCTTGCCAGCCAAACATTTGCTCAAACACAGGCGGGGCAAGAAATGATCCATCTTTCCCGCATTCAGATCTCATAAGACTAGTTAAGTGATCGCGCAGCGCAGGGTTTGTAATACCCAAAACACTCAATGTAGCTTCGGTTGAACGTGATAAAGATTGCTCTACAAGAGAAGAAAAATACTTAGACATGGAATTCCAATTCCTTATTTGTTAATTTATTATTTGCGGCAAAACGAAGCAGCGAATACTGATACACATGATCAAACCACTGGCTATCGAAATCTCTCACCAGTCTTAAAAAAAATATTGCATTTGCTGAATCAACGAAAACATCTTCGAATTTAATTTTCCCTACTGATATAGCAGCAGCAAACACGGGTAGATATACAACGGCATTGCGGTAGTCCATTTCAGGTTTGAATGAAACGGGACTTTCTTGTTGGGATAAACACCAATTTTTCAAACGACTGCCGCCGAACTCTGGCCAACTATCATCCCGTCTCGACCGGATCAGATCCTGATACCAATTGGAAACAACATGTTGCATCGCCGATTCTGGTATTTGGGTCTCTTTGGGAAGACAACCTTCATTGAGCCACTGTTGTATATTTCCGTTGTATGATGGAATTGCCTCTCCGAGACGTCGATACATTTTTTTTATAACCTCGGGTACGAAGTCCTCTCTTATACCCTTCTGCAATAAGTAATACTTTAATTTATCCGCTGCGTTTTTTATCTCTAAAATTGGAAACAGCTCCCATATAAAAGGAAACTCAGCCTCAATACGGGAGATAAAATCGACAGACATTTCAAACTTAAACATAGCCATTGCCAAGGCGGACGGGATTCTCACCAAGGCACGCCAAACTTCAAAAGTGGACAGCGGCAAATAACCGTAATTGTCGTATAAAGCTCTTAAGAATTGCCAACTGCTGTGAGCAGGATTCAACGCCATTGCATTCAATACTGCCTGGAATGAATTCGAAGCCGATGTAGGAGAGAACATTAACACCGCTTTCTGCAAATTGCGTATCTCTCCAATACGCTCATACTGTTCTAGATTTCCCGCTAAGAATAATGGCCGAAACGCAACAGATGAGCTTTTTTGAGGAACAATTAACCAAGGCCCCAATCTGTCAATTATATCTGGTAGTTCAAATTCACCTGTGGCAACACCTTGTGTCATGCGAGAACCTAACTCGATTGGGAGACGCTCGGGCTCACTTAATAGCATGAGCATGGGCTTGGGTAACTTGCCACGCTTGCTGATGTTAGTTGATGAAACTAACAATCGCCGACTAAGATCAAGCTGCATTTCAACAGCATACCTACCAAAACGACAAACAATATTATTGTCGATAGTCAGTTCAACGAGTTGATCGATCCCTGTTTGTAGAGAAAGTAAGTTCTCTATCTGGTCTTTCAGGTTAAAGAGATTTACTTCAACAGGCTTATCACAAACTTTTACATGCCATGTATAGCACGCCTTAGAGGCCGTGCCTCCCTTCAAGCTCAATTCCATCCTGTACTTAGTTGTTGATTGTTCTGCCCGTCCGAATAAATAAACACGTCCCCCCAAAAGATCTGAGACGGGTAAGGATTTTGGTAAAGGTTGTTCATCTTTATCAAATGCTAAATAGCCCGATGCAGGAAAAGGTAACTCAATGCGAATTGGATCACTTTCGAGATTAGGGGTTATAAGCACAGATACATGTGCTGGGGGTATCCCGTCCACTTCAAGAGATAGTTCCGTATGGTCATCATGTCGCACACGCCTCACCGCAACTTGGGGCTTATCCAGTTTATAAAGACACGGAGCTTTGGAATAAAACAGAATACTCCCTTGGTTAGGCTGCTCTCCGTTCTTTAGCTTAATTTTAAGATCAGCCGGTAGGATCCCGATACGTTTGCGAAGGAGCGTTATGTTTTCATTATTCCGAACTGCCAAATAGTGACATCCCAGTCGCTGTTGCAATGAGCACGCATCAACTGCTTTGCCTGAAAGAAAGATATATGCCCCTTGCGCGCCAAAAGCCGGATCAGAACTAATGAATTCCACTGTAGGTACACCTAAAAATGTGAGGCTTGGCGCACTAGGCCATTTTAAAACATTACCTTTCAAGTCAAGCGCTAGACCTGCCGAGGCCAAGTCACCTGTTCGAATACGAAATGTTTCCTCAGTCGCTACGTTGACAACACATTGCCCCTGAACCTTAACAGCGCGACAATTAAGACATTCATCGTACTGGGTACAAACGCCCCCCTCTACATCAATTTCCGAGTTACTTGGTAGTAAAAGCAATACATCAGTGCATTTCGTTCTAAAGCTAGCTTGCCCACAGAGTTGCCAACGCTCGTCTACAGACTCAAAACCAAGCGGTATTTCCCCAACTGTCACCGCGGTATTTTGAATAGGAATTTCGGCGAATACGGAGCCTCCATATAAAGCGACGAGAGTCAGTCCGTCGCTCGGCGATTGTCGCTTACATCTAACAAGACTATGTTTCAGGCGAATTCTGGCTCTTTTATGTTCTAAAACAGCGTAACCGGCTCCTAAGCTGACCAACTGTTTTTCTGCTTCACAAATTGCGAGTTCAAAGCGGCATGAAGGTGGCTCACCGTCCAGGTTGAATGTCACCTCTTTGGGAAAAGTAATTTCTGTTTGAAGAACATCGCTGTTTTGGTTGGTAAAAAAATGTGTACAGTTCCAATTTCTCTCAGCTGCTCTTCGCGGGCGCGTATTTTTTGAAGCTGAATGGAGTAAGCCATTAAGAAACTCACTACCCGTTTCTTCATCAAGAGGTATGGGGAAACGTTCACGCCATTTTGGACTAACTGCATCAAGCTCGCTCACAGGCTCATCTTGTTTGTCTAGCCCGTACAAATGAACAATGGAGACTAATTCATCCGCCATTTGCGCAACCAACTCCACCGACGTATCTTCCGAAAAAACTTGAGGAAGCCCCGCGTGTTCAATCAATTTGGTCACCAGCTGCCTTGTGGTATAGCCAAGAAGCTCGGCACTTTCGTATTGCTTAAGGATCCTAACAAATACTGATTGGAAGCGGCTTGTTGCTTGCTTAAGCAGACGAAATGGCAACCCCCCTTCGCTGAACACCGAGCCCAGAAAATTTCTCCGTTCCGACTCATAAAAGCGAACCGGACGGCCCCAGAAATCTTCGAGCCCTTTAGGTACAACCCGCCTCAACTCAACCGCAGAAAGTGAGAAGCCTAATGCCGACCATATCGGCTCCCAAGTCCAGCCGCAATCGCGCTCATATTCGCGCCGATACCACTCCGCGCAAAACAACGTGAAACAGGCATTTGCACTTTTATCGTGGGTGAAATTAGCCATATTGCCAAACTCTGATAGCAAACGCTTTAAATCACCATACTCCTCATTGCTGACATGATATTCATAAAGTGGACGCTGATCAGATTTCTTCAATGATCTTCTACTTAAAAAGGCAGTGAGCCATGAAGAAAATTTAACCACTGAAGCTTCTCTAACTGTTTGCGTGCTTGTTTCCATAAACTAATGCCATTCCTAGGTTGACTTAATGATTTGCAGAAAATACGAAGTATTGGATTGATCTTTTAGATATAGTGCTTGAATGGCAGCGGCGGCAGCTCGTGTGCCATTGGCGTTGCTGTCAGTATTTCTCCAACCTGATCGGCAAACCTTAACGTGACAGGCTCTCCATCTGCGTATACACAAGCATTAAAATTAACCTTCGTTAAGCCCAATATATCCTCCATAACGAGCTCCAGTTCTGCTTTTCCATAGCAGATTTCAATGCTCAAGGGCCGAGGAACTTCCCTGCCCGGATAGGTCATAAGGCGTGGTATATAACCTTTGGTCCACAGATAACCTTTGCGCTGATTGGCGAGCAATGCTATACCTCTTGCTACCGGCCGAGTTCCTGAACTGTAGAGTTTAAAAAGACCATCGTTTCGAATACGAATACTCACCACATTGGTATGATTTGATACTCCAGCCTGGAACCCTTCCCATTCATCTTGGTTGATCTTGGTTTTACCGTGAATAAAGAGCTCCTTTGGTGGCTCACCATGAGATCGTTCATAAGCATTAACGATCATCTCAGCTAATTGCTTGGCATCTTTAAAGGGCAAATGGAACTCTTTGGATGTTTCCGAATACCACGGTCCCATTGCACCTTTAAATACCAAACCATCGCCAGAATCGAGAAACATTTGGGCTCCACAACAGGCATTACCAGGATCTTTTGAGGTCATGTCTTTTTTAAATACAAGGCCAACATAACAGACGCCTTCCCGTACATTGGCTAACCGCCATGGCCGCCCAGATGATTTAAAGTAAGCGGTAGTACACAGATTCCATGCCACAGATGCCGGATCTTGTATCTGTCTAATTTGACGATTATTGATAACAAAGTCATCTGGAGCCAGTGTTGTTTCCCTTACAACCTGAACCACTTCTTTCGTGTCCAATAAACGTGCTTTAAGCTGGTTGTGAAAATTCAACTCATACTTATAAATCTCTGCATGCTGATGGTCTTCTTCAAAAAGCGAAAACTGTGTTTCAAGGATACGTGCCTGCTTTTCGTTCATCAGAATGGGTGAAGGCTGAGCGATGGACGTAGGAACCGACGATTTGGGACGCCCATACTTGTATACCTCTTCTGGCACCACGACAAACCAGATATCAACAGAAGACTCTTCTTCTCTTAAGTGACGGCGTATTTCATTCTCGTAGAGGCTAACTGTGTTGTATATCGCCTGATAACGGTCTTTTATGCGGATATTCTCCAGAATCTTTTTCTCGGTGATTTTTATCGTGCAAACAGGTTCAACTGGCCATTTCGCGCCAAAAATAGCTTCAAATCCTGGAAAAGGGGTATGGTGCGTAGCATCAACATTTGCTGAAGGAATGTAATGATTAATTGATTTAACCCATTTCTTATAACGCTCTATGCCTTTTGGCGAACCCACTAAGCCTATGCGTAACGATCTGGGCCTATCCGGCCCATCCAGCGGGCCGAATAGCATTAATCCATCTTTTGAGAAATCCAGCTGTTGCTCGAAACCAAAGCATAGTTGGGGTTCGGGAATGTAGATTAGTCGATTAGGCGAATTCATCGTCTAGTTCATCCTCTTTGAAGTCCTCTGACACATAATTATCCATATCATCATCCACAATTTGCTCTAAGTCCGAGCCGAGAACAATACTGACAGGTGAATCAAGCATGCTTGGGCGTGAGGCTAATACGACCTTTTGGTTAGATCCAACACTAAGTTCCAGAAACTCATTACCTTCAGATATGAGATGCAGGTAAACCAACAACATATCCCGCCAGCGGTCATTCCACCAACTCTTACAGAATCCACGACGCAAACGGTGCATTCTTTTATTATCAGACAGTGGATTTCTCCCATCCTCAGTGAAAACAACATGAGGCATCAGAGTAAGCTTGGGCTGTACTCCAAAGCTTGTTTTAGCTTCAATAGCAAAATGCCAAAATACCTGGTTCTTACCACTGTAGCCTATTAGGCTGCGACGGCGCTCCTCGCCATTAATATCGGGAAACCTCCGCTGACCGCTATATTTTTCGTCATCAGGAAAAAAGAACGCCTCTTTCCCACTGGCCATGGAATAACAGTGCAAACCTCGTTTGCGCATTTCTTTTGACCAGGCGTCGGCGATCATAAAATTTAACTTTTTAACGACCTCATAGCTTTCAAAAAATGGATAGTTTGTCGGCTCACCCTTAAGAGTAGAGTTGATATTTAAAGTCGGAACCGCACTTGGAGACTCCCACTGATAGAGCTCTTCTTTCATATCCGACAGATTGCAAAAGGAAGAAAAAAACGTTGCATATTCAAACCAAGGATAAGGGAATCTAACAAAACGCTTCTTGTATTGATCCGGCTTGAGAGGAAGCCGATAGAAATTTAGCTGCTCCGGATAACTCATGATCTCTAGCCAATTGGTCACAGCTTTATCTGCTTTTTCCACTAACGAGGTCTGTGAACCAGTTTGGCTGCGTATGAATGCCCCAATGTCTATCTTGTCATTTGGATGTTGTGGCACATCATCTCGTTTAAAGCGCTCGATAAGCCGGCTAAACCCATCCGCCCATCCGTTCCTAAATGGGATGATATTTCGATCCGAAAACCCATAAGGCTGATTGGAAAACGATGAATCGTCAATAATGATGGGAATAATGAAATTTGGTAGTGAATGGAACTTCTCGGCTTCGAGAGCGTACTCCACTTCTCGCTGAACACCGGGTTTGCTTAGCGAGGTTCGCGTAATAACAATAATAAACTTACAGGTGTAGTCTGAAATAGCCTCTTGTATGTCATCCCAGAACATTTCGCCACCAAATAGTTGGGTTACATCAGACCATACCTGATAGCCTGCTAGCTTTAACCGTGTAGAGAGCCAAAGTGTAAATTCGTTATCATCAGGCGTAGCATGGCTGATGAAGACGAGCTCTCTGAGTTTGGTAATACTCATGGTCATAGCGTACCAGCGAAGGCTTTTTGACTGAGGGATGAAAATAACTCTTCAAAGCCTGTTTGAGTCAATTGAATAGAATTCTTGATTTCTATTACCTTTTTTTGAATTACAGAATATTTTCTCTGCAATTGAATTGGGGGAAGATATACGGGAAGTTCCTTGATAATTCCCATGTTAAGGCCGTCCATAACAGCTCCTTTCGCCGTTCTTAAGAAGTAATCCTTTGAAACAGGGTGCATTAGAAAATAGGAATGAAGAAACTCGGGGGTACATTTTTCTTTATCGAGAGTGATGCAACATAAATGTTTTGTGTTTATCGCCGTTGGACAATCATCCGGGACAATTGCTGTTCTACCGCATGTTCCCATTATTGTGATAAGAATGTCGCCTGGACGAACGGTATATCTTTTTAACTCCTGATATTTTTCTTCAGAGATATATCTTGGTTTAGCCCAGCGAAATGTATTGGAAACGGCGTTATCAATTCCCAGTACAGCGATCCCATCGTCGGTAAATTCACTGTGTAATAACTGACTACCAAAAGGCCCTGTTCTTATGCTTCCCTTTTCGTCTAATGCCAATTTCTCTGCAGGCACTGGCTCCCATCCATTCGTCACGGGATCACCAAACATATCCAGAAATACGGAACGCAGGAATTCGTCGGTGAGTTGAATGGCTTGCTGGCGTTTGCGACGGATAGCATCGGCTTTGTCGAGGATGGCGACGATGCGTTTTTGTTCGGGTAAGAGAGGAAGGGGGATTTCAATATCCTTTATACCTTTTACTGATAAATGTTTAACTGTAACCGCAGGAGTTTCAGAATGAATTTTTAGTAATGCTTTAGGAAGAAAATGATACAAATATCCCTGATCTAGAGCCCCCCCCTTAGCTGTAATCTTACAAACCCGCTGATTGAGTAATGCGCGACCACCAGACCAGCGTTCACGATTAAAATCTCCGTCCATTCCCACGAGAAGATCACCATCTTCAATAATGAAGTCTTCAGAATATTCACCAGAATAATACGTGGACGATTGCCCCCCAACTACATCCCTTATTCGAATCAGAGGCAAACCTTCGCCATTCTCATTAAAAAAAGAAGACTTGAAAGCAAACCCAGACAGAATATCTACATGTTTATCTAATATAGAGACCGGCCAACTCACAGCATCTCCTCCAACTCATCCAAATCCGCCATAATCTCCTTTTCCAAGTCCTTGAACTTCTTCAAAATCACTTTGGGGTCTTCATATTCCACTTTCTCATGCACCGCTTCTTTGTAGCGGTTAATGGATAGGTCGTATTTGTTGTCGGCAATGGCTTTGGCATCGACGACAAATACTTTTCGCGTTTTATCACCAAAGACATCTTCGATTTCGGCTACCGGAGCGTTCGCTTCAATTAGTGAGCGGTATTTTTTCCACTGCGTAATGGCATCGGGCAAGTCATTACCGCCTTTGCCTTTAAGCGGTGTACGCTTGTCGTCGAGCGAATAACCATCCGCTTGCAGGTCGTAGAACCAGACGCATTCGGTGTTGCCGCCCTTGGTAAATATCAGAATCGCAGTGCTCACTCCGGCATAGGGTTTAAACACACCACTAGGCAGACTAACGATGCCTTCGAGCTGGTTATTGTCGATCAATTCCTGCCGCAGTTGCTGGTGAGCGTTGGAGGAGCCGAACAATACGCCATCGGGTACGATCACCGCCGCACGGCCGCCAAGTTTCAAGGTACGTAAAATATGCGCGACAAACAATAATTCGGTTTTTTTGGTTTTCACCAGCCCCAAGACATCGGGATTGGTGTTGGTTTCGTCCAGGCTGCCTTTGAACGGAGGGTTCGCCAGAATCACATCAAAAAAGTTTTCTTCCTGCCGGGGAAAATGCTCTTTAATCGATTTGCTCAAAGAATCCTGATATAGAATATTCGCACCATTGACTCCATGCAGCGCCATGTTCATGCTGGACACGCGCAACATAGTGGTGTCGAAATCGAAGCCCCAAAACATATGCTTGCTGATGTGGCTGCGGTAGGGTTCGAGCAAGTCTCCGGTGTAATGCTTATTGCCGTCTTCGTCTTCGAATATTCCAGCATTACTGGAATGCTTACGGTTTAAGTATTCCATGGTGCGCGCAAGAAACCCTGCGGTGCCGCAAGCCGGATCGCAGATCACCTCGCTCGGTTGTGGATCGATCAGCTCGATCATGGCATCGATGATATGACGCGGTGTGCGGAACTGGCCATTAATACCGGCGGTGGTCAGTTTACTGAGCAGATACTCGTAGATATCGCCTTTAACGTCGCTTTTCGTAAGCGGCAGTTCATCGACCATTTCGATGGCGGACACCAATACCGACTCGTTTTTAATTTCCAGGTCGGCATCCTGCATGTATTCGCCAATATGGCCCAGTGCTACCCGCGCACTGCCTTCGGTACCCAGAGCGTCGTCGTCATCAAATTTCTGGCCCAGCTTGGCAAAGTAGGGGTAAACATTGTTTTTAAGGTGCTTGTGCAGTTCTTTACCGCTGAGGTTTTTAAAGTTTTTCCAGCGCAGCAGTTGACCTTCTTGGGTGTTGGGGAACAGGCGGTCAAAGTCTTTACCGGTCCGTGCCGCTTTGCGTTCGGCCACCTCTTCTTGCATGTCTAGCATGCGTGCAAAGATGAGGTAACTGATTTGCTCGATCACGGTTAAAGGGTTGGTGATACCCCCGGTCCAGAATTTTTCCCAGAGTTTGTCGATATTGTTTCTTAATTGGCCTGTTAGCATTCGGGTTTACTTCTCTTGTTCAATCGTTAAAAATTCATTTTCATCACCGGTCTCATCTTCCGCTTCGGCAAGCACCGGTTGCAGTGCCTGATCCTCTTCTTCAATGGGCTCAATAATGAGCGATAGCCGCTCAGTTTCAAAGTCCATATGCGCTGGCTCTAGCTGAGGCAAGGATTTACTGACTTTGGCAGAAAGTTGACTAAATCGATCTATCTTGCCATACAGCCCTTGCTGGCCCGCCAAGGCTTTTACGGTATTGTTGTAATGGTTACTGGCGGTATTGAGCGTGCCACCCAGCTTGCTTAGGCGCTCTGCTACTGTGCACACCTGATTGTAGATTTCCCCGGCTTTTTCACCGATCTCGCGAGCTTCGGCATTGCTCCGCTCTATCATCCACAGATTCGATACTGTGCGTAAAATTGGGATGAGTGTGGTATGGGATACCAATACAATGTTCTTCTTGTAGCCGTATTCGAACAGATCTTTATTATTCTTTAATGCCTCAATATAGGCCGGTTCGATAGGCATAAACATCAGCACAAAGCTGGGGCTGCGCATTCCGACGAGGTTGGTGTAATCCTTGGAGGCCAGATCATCAATGTGCTTACGTACCGCTTTGACGTGCTCAACCATTGCCAGTTGGTATTCTTCTGGTGATTCAGCGCTGACGGATCTATCGTAGGCCAGCAAAGATACCTTACTGTCGATGATAATGTGTTTACCGTCTGGCAATTTGATCAGATAGTCAGTCTGCTTGTTTTTCCCCTCTGCGTCTTTAAACGAACTTTGCACTTCATAGTGAGCATCTTCTATTAAGCCACTCATTTCCAGGGTTCGACACAGCTGTGCTTCGCCCCAGGCGCCGCGCTGCTGGGAATCTCCTTTGAGCGCCGATGTCAGGTTGTTGGCCTCTTTACTCATTTGCAATCCAATGTCGAGCACCTTTTTAATTTCAGCATTCAGGCTGGTGTTCCCCTGGATTGACGCATCATGGACTTCGTTGATACGTTTTTGGAAGCCTTCTATCTGCTCGCGGAAAGGTTTGAGCATGTTATCAATGCTAGCCTGGCTGGTATGGGTAAAGGTTTTTCCTTTTTCTTCAAAAATTTTGTTAGCCAGATTTTCAAATTCTTTGGTTAATGATTGCTTGGTTTCGGAGAGCTGGGCCATTTGCTCTTTAAAGTGCTCCTCCCGCCTCTCCAACGTGGTTTTTAGTTCGGTATGCTCATTGCTAAGATCTTGATAACGCTGTTGTAACTGGCTGTATGCTTCAATTTGTTCTCTGAGCTTACTTTTATGTTCAATCAGCTGTTCGCGAGCCTCTTTTTCACCCGTTTCTAACGCTTTAGATTTTTTGCCTTCTTGCGCCAACTCATCTTTTAAGCGATTGACTTCTTTACGCTCTTCTTGAAGCGCATTATCAATCATTTGCAGACGTTCACGTAATTCCTGCTGTTGTTCACGCGCCTCTTTTTCAGAAGTCTCTAGCGCCTTGGCTTTTTTACCTTCCTGCGCCAATTCATCTTTTAAGCGGCTGACCTCTTTGCGTTCATCTTGCAGCTGAATATCTATTTGTTGCAGTCGATTGCGTAGGTCTTCTTGTTGCTTGGTTAGCGAACGTACATCGGCCTGCGCGGTTTCCCGCTGCTTTTCAGCTTCGTGGTGTTGTTGGTTGAGTATTTCCAGTTGTTGACGCAAGGCCTCACGCTCGGTTTTAGCTTCGGCTTGCGTTTCTGTTAGACGTTTCTCCAGACTCAGACATTTATCCTGTGCAGCTGATATTTGTTGCTCCAGCTTGCTTTCGCTTAATGCCAATTGATGATTTTTGCTTTGTAGCGCATCCTGTTGTGCTTGTATGGAAATAAGCTGTTCAGTGCTTTTGCTCAGCTCCTGCTTTGCTTGCTCCAGCAAACCGTTCAGCTCGGTATTGCGGCGGCTAAAGCGAAGTGTCGCTGCTAGATAGCCAATTACTGCCACGGCAATCATAACAACGCAGAAAATGGCAGTAAGTTCAGTGGTCCATTGAATGGCCGGCATGTGTCCTCCTATATATTTGCTAGCTGCGCGTCAGCGCTTAAAAATGGTTTTAGCACTTCGATCAGATCGTTTACATCATCCGGTTTAAATACCCCATCGATACCCTCATGAGAAATACTGTCGAAGGGGGGCTCGTAGAGTTTTTCCACCACGATGGAACCATGCTGGGCGATATAATTTTTTAGCAAGTTCATAAAACGCACTTGCTGAGCTGTAAGGTTGGGATGGTCGTGCAAAAAGCTCTTGAAGAGGTCTTCTATCGCTTGCGGGTCGAGGCCAACCAGCTCTCTAACCGTTAGCTGCAATTGGTCTGCGGTGCGTCCGTAAAAATCGTTAAGCACTTCCAAACTGACTCCCGGGTGGCTGGTGAGTATCGTCGATGTGAGTGACTTTAGCTCTGCTTCGGTGATGGCTTCGCCCTTGTGTATTTTTTGCAGGGTTGGATTCGCAGCGATCATATTATCCAAAATGCTTTTCAATCGTCTGCGGTAGATCATCGCTTCGTTAGCGCCAGCAATTTTGACTTCGCGGTCTGTCTCTCTTACCCCCGTGTCACCGGTTTTTGTGGCAGGCATAGCATACCCCCCTCCACCACCCAATTGCCGGTATTTCATAATGCCGCGCAATTCTTTACGGGCGGTTTCGAGTTTCTCAATGCTGGGTTGCTGCCAGAATCCGGCACTACGTACCTCGGCAATAACCGTGTCTTTTTGACGCACTGCTTGTATGTTGACTGCTAGTTTGTCGAGCTCGGCCAGCAATTGATCACGGCCGTCATCAAAGCAGCTGGCTTGATTAACCAAGCAACTTTCGATGTTGGCGATGAGTTTATCTAACGCGGTAGCGTGCTTGTCTCGCAAAACTCTAGCTGACATTAAGGGCGCAATCGTATTCACCAGCAGGTGCTGAGTTTTTGCATCCAGCGTTTTTAACAAATCAGTTTGTTGTAATTGATGCACTACGCGCAGCTCTCTCTTAACAGCAATACTGGTATCTGGCAGATCATTGACATCTGCGCGCATCAGTTCGACGGCCACATCGAAAGCTTGTGCATTGTTATGTTTAAGCGCTGCTTGAGCAAGTTCCAAGCGCGCCTCAAAGGTAGTTTGTAATAGAGACTTGCTGCCCGTGTCTTCCGGTTCCTGATATTCTTCTTCGAAAAAATCGAAGTTCCCATAATGATCAAAGATTAAAAACTCGGTTTTATGCTTGCCTGGACCAAACAAGTTTGGGCGCAAGCGCGTACCACGGCCAATCATTTGCCAGAATTTCACCCAGGATCTGACCGACTTAGCAAAGACCAGATTGACCACTTCGGGCACATCGATACCGGTGTCAAGCATATCGACCGATATCGCAATGCGAAACTCGTTGTCGGCCTTTTTGAATTCTTTAATCAGGCTATCCACCTGGGGAATCGCATTGTGAATCACCTTACACACCTTACTGCCATACTGAGGGTAGAGTTTGCAAAAGAGCTTTTCCAGGTGCTCGGCATGTTCTTGGCGTTGTGCAAAGATGATGGTTTTACCTACTAACGAGCCTGTTTCGTCTTTAATGCCGTTGTTGATGAGGTTTTCCAGAATGATACGGTCGGTATCTTCGCTAAAAATTTTACGGCCGATGTCCTTCCCGGCAATGGTAGTCTTTTTAGCTTCTTCTTCGCCAAGATCTTCTTCCAGTTGTCGTTTTTGCTCTTCTGTTAGATCGTTATAATGAATCCCGTCGCGCAAAAAATCCGTGGTTAGATCTTTGACTCGAAACGGCACCAAATAAGGTGGCTCATTATTGATAGCTGCATCGAGGCCAAACTCGAAGGTGGGATTGGTAGTTTCACAATCGAACATATCGAAGGTGTTGCGGCTAATGAACTTAACCGGCGTGGCGGTGAGTCCCACTTGCAACGCGTCGAAGTAATCAAACAAATCACGGTATTTGTTATAGACACTCCGATGACTTTCATCGGCTATGATGAGATCAAAAAAGCCGACATCAAGTTGGGTAAAACGATTCATCATGCCTGGATAGGTCGCGATATAGACGCGAGCTGTTTGATCGATTTTATTGGTTTCACCAATAATGCAGCGTGGTTCGCTGGGTAAATTTTGTTTAAAGGCTTCGTCAGCCTGGATACGCAGCTCTTTGCGGTCACATAAGAACAAAACGCGCTTAGCCCAGCCTGTACGTAACAGAAGTTCGTTCAAAGCAATGGCCACACGAGTTTTACCGGTTCCCGTTGCTTGAATGATCAATGCCTTGCGGCGCTGGCTCTGAAAATGCGCCGCAACCGTTTTAACCGCTTCGATTTGATAAGGACGATCGGCAATGCTCAGTTCGGGATTGAATTTTTCGAGTTCAGCACTACGGTAATGGCGTTGATAAATCAAATAGTCCAGGCTATCTTTGCTATAGAAGCCATAGACTGGACGATAGGTGTTGTACTGGTGGTCATCCCAGATAAAGGTTTCATAACCATTGCTATAGAAAATAACCGGGCGCTGGTAGCCCATATGTTCAAAAGCATCAGCATAAAGCCGAGCCTGTTCTCGCCCCGCTTGTAGGTTGGTATTACCTGATTTTTTCGCTTCAATGACTGCCAAGGGCTGGCTATCTCCCCAAAGCACGTAATCTACGTAACCTTTGCCTGATTTATTATCTGGGAATGCAACTTCGAACTCTTGCCCAACCTGTTCTGGATTATGAATATCCCATCCAGCTTGCAATAACATGGCATCGATTAGTAAGTCGCGCGTTTTGGCTTCGTTCCATTGCAGGCTGTCGGCCACCTGCTGGCTTTGTTGTTTCCTCTTTTGCTGATCCGGCTTGGCGGGAGTTTCCAAACGATCAATGTTTTTGGTACGTTCACGCTCAAGCGCCTCCATAACGCGCTGCAGTTCGTCTTGTTGTTTTTGCAGCTCCTTTTCATAGCTGGAAACCGATTTTTGCAGCTGGGTTAGAGTAGCGGTAGGGTCGTTGATATCCTGAAAGGTAAGAATATCGTCTTTCTTCTTGCCGTAATATTTAATCCCCATATACATGGCAAGCTGATGCGCTGTACCCAAAGCCATATGCGCGTTACGAATCTCGCCTTCAGCGCCATGCGCGGTATCATTACCTTGAATTCGCAAGAAATTGATCTGATGAATAAGCGATTTACTAACGCAATCTTCAAAGACTGGATTTTTGATCAGCTCATAAAAGCTAGATTGTGGCAGTCGTGGTAGCTGTTCTTCTTTGTAGATCGTTTTAGTAAGCTCTTCCGCGAAACCTCTTAAACGCGTCAATGCACTACCTGGATCAACATGTAACACCGCCTCGGCCAAGCCGCCTATGTTAGCTAGCACGTCATTCTGTGGTCGAAGAAACTCAAAATTGATAGATTTCATAAATATTATTCTGTCCATACCGGCTTTAAAGCGAAAACCGTGCCAATGTTTATTTCACATCGTGCTTTTCTATCCAGTTATTTAATGTTTGATAATTTTTCAGCCCAAGCATGGCCGCAGCTTTACTTTTATTACCGTGATTTTCCTTGAGTGCACGCTCGATATAATGCGCACTCACTTCCTTTAAAATTTCGTTAATATCAATCCCTTGCGATATATCTCGCTCAAATATCCCATCTCCAACCGGCCGGGTTCCAAGCAATGCATCGCGAATGTCCTCCTCCGACAAAAGCTCACCTTGTTGCCATAAAGAGGCTCGAAGAATGGTCGCTTGAAGCTCTCGCACATTTCCCGGCCAACTGTGATTAGATATAAATTTTATTGCACCAGCAGAAAATTTTTTATGTATATAGCCAGGGGACTCACTGGCATCTTGGTTCACTTTTTCCAGCAACTTTTTTGCAAGAAGAGGCAAATCACCTTTCCGCTCACGAAGCGGAGGAAGAGTAATCATACCTATGGCTACTCGATAGAATAAATCTTCTCGAAATCTGCCCTTAGCAATATCGTCAATTAGGTTACGGTTAGTTGCTGCGATAATACGCACATTGACTAGTTTCTCAGTTGTAGAGCCTACTGAAGTAAACGTTCCTTGCTGAATAACTCGTAAAAGCCTTACTTGTGACTCCAGAGGCAACTCACCGAACTCATCCAAAAATAAAGTGCCTCCATCAGCCTGTTCAAAATATCCTTTTCTTGAATCATGGGCTCCGGTAAACGCACCTTTGGTATGACCAAATAGCGTTGTATCAATCAGATCTTTCGGAATTGCACCGCAATTTAGTGTGAGTAACGGCTTACCTGAGCGGCGACTCGCATTATGAATTGCCTTGGCAAAGAGCTCTTTTCCTGTCCCAGTTTCCCCATAAATCAGCACCGGAACGTCTCGTTGAGCGATGATCGCTGCTTTCTGTTTCAGAGTTTCCATAATACTAGATTGCGTTAATATATCCGCAAACGCGGCAGTATTAGGCGTTTGTCCTGAAAACAGGTCTGAGAATTTTGCGTCGGTCCTTTTTGCTAGCGCCGGCAAGAAATCAGCAGCAATATCAAACGGCAAATCTGGTTCAGACACTCCCTGTTCGATTGATGACTGCACGAACTTGGTAGAGTATTTGGCTTTACCTAACAAAATTGAAACGGCCGTCATTGACGGGGTACCCGACGTTATTTGAATAGTGAACTCAGCGTTTGAATACGAACTTTGCGCTTTCTCTAGCATCGAATCAAAGGCTCGATATATATCTCCAAAATGAGTCGGATCTGATAATGCAACCGGATTCTTTACAATGGTTACATCAAAGCGCTCTTCAATATGCCGGATATATGAGGTTATCTCAGTTTCCGGTTTATCGTATATCAGATACAGGACATCATATCGCGAGTGCCCTAAGATACTTTCTAACGGCCCTAAACGCTCCTGATTTGCTGCCTCACGAATATCCGCGTTACCTATCCATGAAAAGAGCAATCTATTTTTCATAAAAAATTATATTAGATGCGTAAAATTTATTATGCTCAGTATGAGCTAAAACGAAATATAGTCAATCCCAAAACCTTTGATGGAATGCTATATTGTTTATGGAATTAAATGAGAAATAAGAGTTTATCCGTAAATAAGTTGATAAAAGTGATTCCCCACGAATAGTGGACACATGCAAAAGCTAGTATTCTTCTTTCACGAGAGGTACTCGAATGAGCAAGAAAGTTACTGACAAGAAAGTCAGCTATATTACCCCTAACCCAATTTCAGCAGGAAGCTCGCTCGCTGGCAAATGAAACGGCAATTCAAATCACCCTCTTATATGAACAATATCAACGAGCTATTTACTATTAAAATATAGCGAAAAGAGATATAGATTCGAAAAAACAGTAAATGTCGGGACATGTTTGAACTACTACACCTTAATCATAAATTTGGGGTTATTTTAATATTTCTGTACCAAGGATTTTTAAATACCCAAAATCTCTACAATTTCTAGCAGCCTTTATTCCTTTGTTGACCTTTTTTTTGGCGCTATCTTGATCTTCATTAGGATGAACAATACTCGCAATTTCAACCTGGGTTGCACCCTCGATTTCTCCATCAAGATAACGAAGATAGTTCCTTAGAGGTTGTATTCGTACATTTCCTTTATGTTGTAATTGATTACCTTGCTCTTCGTAATACTTTTGTTGCTCAAGTAAAAGTTGTTCAGCTTTTTGAATTTGAGCTTTAATCGGCAACGCAGCAGAAAAGGCCATAAAAACTTCATCGTCACCAGCTATTGAGAATGTGATTTCCTCTTCATCCTCCGAAAACGGATTATTGATAGGATATCCATAATCTTTATTGAACTTTGGCGGTTTTGTATTAGCTGGGTCTAATTTTTTTGAAAACTCAGCAACAGGAAAGACGTCGAGGATTCTTTGTTGCTTAGGTGTGATTTTAGGTACAACATTATCTAATTCGCATCGGGCCATGTATTCTTCGTAGCTCTCGTCTTTATTTACCTTGGGAGTACATTTGAAATATCGGGAGAATCTTTTGCTAGTTGGAAATTTAATATACCAAGATTCTTTATGTCGCCTCCCGATTCGGTATAGATGCTGGTATCTTGGGTTTCTTCGTATAAATTCCCATGCCCATTGTTCTTTTGCAACAGTGCCTCTGGGATCAGGATAGCCTTCTGTCTCTCTCCAATTCGGCAGCCAATTGGGTATTTCTGGCGTTTTCCGAGGCTTCACAAGAGCTGGTATTTGTTGTTCATTTGTGCTCGATTGAGAGGGAATTATCTCCTCTATTTTCGAGCCATCTATTTCTCGCACTTTTATCCTCCCAATCAAAATTTTTCCTACTTTAATTCATATAAATAGTCAATCGAATCTTCGTCATGATCGTTGATTCGGGTGCTCAGAGACAGGCAAAACTGTAACATTGTTAATGATGGCTATTCGGTGCAAGCCAATAATTCAAGCTCTATTTATGGCCTAACTAAGCTTGAAGATTTATTCACCTGAGTGAGAAATAGAATAACAAATATTGTTAGACAAATCCTCGCCATAGCCAGGAATTCCAAATTGAAACTTATTTAGCATATCGTTGGAGCTATATATGAAAGTAAAAACTAAAAAAAATACAATGACTATCAAATCTCAAAAAGCAGATCATTATCGTAAGCTAATTGCCAATGACGTCCCCACAAAAGCTAGAACGGATAGCTGGATCAAAGAGCTTCTGGATAATGATGGCACTAAGGGTTCGAAACAAGATGCGCTCAAGGTCATGGATTACCTAAAGGAAGAAATGGCTTATCTAAAAAAATATCAGAGCAATGCATCGACCTGCCGGCTAAATTTAAGAATGGCGGTACATTTCTTTGATCAGGGCGGGTACGACTTACTTGGACATGCTTCTCTTAAGGTTTGCCTTGAAACAGAGCTTCCAAAAGCCAAAAGCCTTTCAACTTTGTACCGAGAAGTCAAGGCAGCACAATTAGAAGTGATATTGTTCGGCGAGGGTAAAATTGGAACAGTCAGAGAGTCAGTTCTTCGTCCTCTCAGTAAATTTGGCGATGATAAAAAGCAGATCAAAAAAGCCTGGAAAAAGGCTATGAAAGAGAAATCAGAATCGCTGGACTTTCCAACTGCAAAGTTAGTAGCAAAGGCTGTACGAGATTTACTCAGCGGTGAAAGAGAGGAGGATACTCGCTGGTCAAAACATAGTGCTACCGATATTGCCGAAAAGATTGTACCTAAGCTAGCAACAATGATGGATAAATATGATGGAAACGTTACAGAAAAACGGATTCACGCAGTTTTGGATTTAATCGAAGAACACTTATTTGAGGAATTCAATTTGGAGGATGCATCGTAATACTTACTTTTAATAAATTTTCGTCGCATGCTTTATTAAGCGTATGTTGAGAACATAAAAACCAATAGGTTCTGATTCGCCAATTGGCGAATCAGAACTGCGGTTATGCAGGGTTTGCAGGCAGAATATCTATAGTTTCTAAGAAGTAATTTTCGAATATACGCCATTTGATTAAAAGCTTAAGGTCCGATATCTGACATTGATATTCGCACCATTAACACCCTGTCAGGTTTGGCGCAGCCACACCATCAACTCAATTTCACGAAATCAAAAACTGTAAAGGCTATTTGAGTAACAACTCAATGTATCCGATAACTTACAGAGATAGATTTTATGAAATTAAAACCAACTAACGAACAAAAACAAATCATCAATCATCTATATGGTCACGCCATGGTTAAGGCTGGCCCAGGTTGTGCTAAAACATCCACATTAGCGTTACGAGTCAAACGTTTGCACGAACTAGGGTACAGTCCTAAAAGCATTGTCATCGTTACCTACAGCAAAGGATTGACCTTAGATATCAAACGAACCTTAGCAAAACAGCTCCACCCGGCAGTGGCAAAAAAAGTTACCGTGAAGACCATACATGGCTTGGCCTTACAGCTAGTTATGCAATACCACAAAAAGCAAGGTCTATCACGACCTTCAGTCTTAAAAGACCAGAGAAAAAAGCAGTTTATTAAACGCTACGCTAAGCAAAACAAACTGAAAATATCAGAACTAAACCAGGCTTTTTACCACTACGAAATTGGGAATGCCGCGAAAGTTGTAGCAACTCTAGGTGAAGAGAAAGCGGCATTGGCAAAATCAGCTTATAAAGCCTATTCCAAGTACAAACAAAAACGTAATAAGGTCGATTTCGAAGACATGATAGGACAGGCTTTGAAATTGCTGAAGTCTGCCCCGGATGCGGCTTTTTTGCTGCGTTCATATGAGCATCTGATGGTCGATGAGCTACAGGACATTAACTACCCTCAAAAGGAGTTTATATTTGAGCTGTGCCAATATATGGAAAGCACCGTGCTGGTTGGCGATACTCATCAGTCTATCTACAAATGGCGTAATGCATTACCGCGCTATTGGGATGACTTGGTAAAAGCCCTAGCGCCCAAGCAATTTACGCTAACACGGTCTTTTCGAATCCCCATAGAGGCATTGCCTTTAGTCAATGACATAGCAACCAGGATCAATAAGGATGCAGCCGTACTTACCAGTAAATTTGAGGGTGAAATACCCGTATTAGTAGACCTTTTAGATCAAGAAGCACAACACAGATGGCTAGCAAAAGAGATCAAGGCCTTGCGAGGTAAAGAGGTCGACATCACCAAAATCGCGATTTTGGCCAGAACCCGTAAAGAATTGAGTCAAACTGCCATTGCCTTACGGGCCCGCGGTTTAAATATTACCGAACGATACCAGCCTACTAAAATCAATCAGCATAGAGCTCATTTGTTGGCGTTAATACAGTTAGTTTGTCTAGAACAACGTCGGGCAGCTAAAGGGTCTAAACGTTTAACCCAGAAAGAGCATGAACTGGTAAAAAACCATATCGAAAACCTATGGTTAGGCAAAAAGTTAAAAGCGATATTGCAAGAACGATTGGCCGTTAAGCCTAAAGCGCTTCTGAGCGTTAAATCTGATTGTAAGAAGCACTATAAGCGGATAAATGTGTTGTCTAATGCTTTAAAACGGGCAGCTAAATTATCTAATGTAGAAAGCTCCGTCCAATGTTTGATAGACGCTACAAAGGCAGTGTTGAAGGACCGTCATGAGTATCACCACAAACTATTACAGAGAGACCTGGTTGACATCAAGATAAAAGCCCGTGATTGCGCAAGTTTGGAGGATATCGATGCTGAATGGTTCGAATTATCTAAAAAAGATGAAAGACAGGGTGTGCAGATGATGACGGTCCACAGCGCTAAGGGGCAAGAATGGGACTACCTATTTCTAATAAACGTGGTTAATGGGGTCTACCCACGATACCAGTCTAAACCTACAGCCCAAAAGGAGGAAAAACGGGTGTTCTATGTGGCAGTGACTAGGCACCATAAAAAGCTCTACCTTCTACAGACACCTGTACCTATAAAAATGATCCCTAAAAAATCAAAAGTTAACTCTGGATTTATTGAATCTAGAATCTTGGATGAACCATCATCCTTTATTGATAAGGATAAACAGGGTTTGGTCTACAAGGTTATTAAAGCTAAAACTACTCATTAATGCTGACTTATTACCATGGCATTAATGTTAGATAGCAAGCTGTGCGATGCCTTTACAAGAAGTGCACAATTTGCAAGTGATTATTGGGGGTGGTTTTATGGGGGTAGAGTTAAAAATACTCGTAAAACGGCTGCTTTTTGTGTGGGGAATGTGTGCTTATGAAGCATAATTTCAACAATATATATTATATAAGCAACTATTCAAATAATTTAAAAGGAGCCAAATATGAACACTACTAAATTAAGCCTAAATCTTTTTCAAAGCTGCCTAGAAGACAAAGGTTTTGAAGTAAAGTTCTTTTATGATCGAGTCAAACTCTATGTTGATAGCGCCAATAAAAAATCGAAAATTGAGCAAATAGATTCTACTGGGCCATGGCATGTAATTATTCCAAGAACACTACTTCATTACGACACCATGAGTCTATTGTTGGATGCACATCAACCCGATTTAAGCTATCTTGAAAAACTTGACCATGCACTAACAGGAGATTATCTAATTAATTATATTGAATTCGCTATGGATATTGTTTCTAGCAACAAAGAGCAAATATTAAAATTAAGAAAGTTGATAGACCAATTACTGGTTTTTGAGCGAAAAAGAAGTGCCTATCAATTTTATTTTAATCATGAGGAAAATACCCATTACTTTGGATCAAGATATAAGCATAAAAATAACTTAGTTATTTATAGTAACAAAGAGTCGAAGCTTGATAAAACAAAACGTTGTGTACATATTGAATTGAGGTTTAGCGGATCGAGGATAATAAAAGGTCTGGGAATATATACTATCCAAGATTTAATTAATTTCTCTCATGAAAATATATGGGATCAAAATCTTGATCTTAAAGATCTTAACTACAATGCATTAGGCCGTATGTTGCCCGAAGCCAAGACTGGTTTAGCAGATAGTTCCTATTGGAGACTTGGACAAAAGATGGCCAATCAATACCGTAGTGTTCAAGAACTTCTGATGATGGAACCACATTGTGCTAAAGCACTGGTGCCAATCAAAGATCGTCGGATGTTCGAGTCGAGGTTGATCAGTGCATTGAAATAAATAATCTACTATCTAATTGGAATGAATGAAATAGTGTATTCCGATAAATAGAGAAAAATTACAACCGTAACCTCCTTTCAACAAGCTCTCAATTGACAATTGTCAATTGAGAGCATCACTGATAACCATCACTTGATTTTACCCTGCCATTTATCATTCTCGGTAACCCTTCAAAATCAGCCGCCTGTTCAAACCTGAACAATTCGGGACCTCGTTGACAGTTTTTACGCATGATTGATCTCCAGCATAAATATTTATAAGCTCTTGATTTTTAATGTATTATATGATACAATATTATTGTATGAAATTGTGATTTCAATTTGATACACGTCCCTTTCATCGTCCCCAATATCCCTACGCGCGTCCCCTTAGACCATCGGGTTTGAAAATCCGGTGCGCTTTCGCGTGCGCGTAGGTTTGGTGCGCCTGGAAGAATTCAACCCTTTTTTATCGGAGATTTTTATGAAGCCATCCACGATTGAAACCCTCGTCCCAGCTATTGAGGTTCTGGCCGACATTGTGACAAAAACCAGCGAGAATTATCAGCAGTTACTGCATCAGCCACAAGCTTATCCATTCTGCCGGGAGGCCGGACGTAGTTTGCGCTGTTTGTCGGATCGTTATGCCCAAGTGTTACTGGCGGCTTTCGACTATACGCCGGATGCGTACGCGGAAGACGACGACTTTGACGACACGAGCGACTCGCTTTCGGAGGAAGACATCGGCTCGGATGAATAAAGGCATTTTATAGCCGCTTATTCTAAGAGCTAGATAACGACGCGTGGCGGCTTGAACTTTATCCAATGCTTCCGCCGCGCGTTTTGTCTCGATAATTATCGATTACAGGAGAGCCTTAACATGGGCACTAAATCAAACTCAACGACACGCTTTGAGCTCGGACAACTCTATGTCACGCCAAATGCACAGGCCGCGCTGGAACGTTACCAGATCAATCCTCTACTCTTGCTCGGTCGGCATATGACCGGCGATTGGGGTGATGTCTGCTCCGAGGATGCCAAGGCTAATGAGGAAGCCCTCCAGTTGGGAGGGCGGCTCTTTTCCGTCTATGTCCTGCCTTCACCGCAGGGAATGCTCGAGGCTTTGGCACCGATCAAGGTCTGGATCATCACGGAAGCCGATCGTAGCGCAACGACCCTGTTGTTGCCCGAAGACTATTGATCGAGCTAACGGTTTAGGCAGCTGTGGGTGCTTCGATCACCCGCACGACTTTTATAAACCTTATTCAGCCAGCAAATTAACAGATGACTGGCTGCTTTGTTATTAATGCCATTTGGAGAAACACCATGACCACAAAAACTGAAACCCCAGCAGCAACTAAAGCCCCTACCGAAACCAAAACCGATGCCAAAGCCGCACCGGAGAAGACAGCAAAAACACCTGATGCTACGGCTGAACAGACCGCTGACTCTGCTTCACCCAGCACGGCAACCACCGACGCGGGCACACGTTCTCTCCCTAACGCGCTATCGCCGGACATTATAGAGCTGCTTACGGAGTTGCGCGATACGGTGAAGGGCTTAAATCCGCGCAAGCATACCCCCAAGACTTTACGTCGTGCGTTGGCGAATGTCAGCGACATTCTGGCCGACATCGACAAACTCTATCAGCAAGATTGATACCTCCTTATTACCTTAACGGTAACCAACCGCTGTCTGTCGCCCCGCTGTTAGGCTGACGGACATCCCATGAAACCAGACGTGACATTGTGATGGGCTCTCCTGCCCAGACTTTGCCACGTCTATTGATCAGGAAAACACCCATGACCCGTCCTTTTAAGATTCACGAAACCCCCGGCCACTTTCAGGTTCTGCGTCCCGTTACCTCGGAAGAAATCCTGGCGATGGCCCGAGCGTTGATTAAGCACCAGTTTGCGCGCGGCAAAGCCCTGACCAATCCCATCGATACACGCAGCTATTTGATGCTGGAATTGGCGACCTTAGAACACGAGGTGTTCTACTGTGTGTTCCTGGATAACCAGCACCGGGTTTTAAAAGCCGAATGCTGTTTTCAAGGCACGATTGATGGCGCCAACGTCTATCCGCGTGAAGTGGTCAAACGGGCGTTACAACTCAATGCCAGCGCGTTGATTTTGGCCCATAACCATCCCTCGGGCGTTGCCGAGCCCAGTGAAGCAGATCGTTCGATCACCCAGCGCCTGATCGAGGCGTTAAAGCTGGTCGATATTCGGGTGTTGGATCATTTCATCATCGGCGGAGCCGATTATTTTTCGTTTGCCGAGCAGGGGCTGTTATGAACACACGCAGTATCGGCAATCAAGGTCCCATATCCGACACGTTAATACACATTAACGTGTCTGGCCCCGTGTCAAATAACGGCGAGGCTCCGCTATGAACGCAATCACGTGTCTATCGATGTCATGTGTCGCGAGCGATGCTGATCGCTTAGCGTTGATAGTGTACCTTGATCATTTGGCGCCATCAGGACGTCGTTCAATGCGTTCATTATTGCAACGCGTGGGAGCCTGTTTCGGCTGGCAAGGTGACTGCGCTGAGTGGCCGTGGCTGTCGTTGCGTTATGCCGCATTGATGCAATTGCGAGCGACGTTATCGGCAGCCGATTTGTCGGTGAATACCGTCAATACCACGTTAGCGGCGGTGCGTGGTGTGTTGAAAGCCGGTTTTCAATTGGGCGCGTATTCTGCCGATGAGTGGCAACGCATTCAAGCGGTGCCGAATGTCCGTGGACGACGTGTCACCAAAGGCCGGCAGTTGACGCCACGCGAAGTGGAAAGATTACTGGCCGCTTGCCGCGCCGACGACAACCCACTTCGTGCCCTGCGTGATGAAGTGATTTTAACGGTGCTGCTGTATGCCGGCTTACGGCGCACGGAATTAGTTCGCCTCAACGTGGACGATTTCAATCCGCGTTCGGGGCTGTTGCAAATCCAGTTTGGCAAAGGCAACAAACAACGCGCCGTCAGTTTGCCGAATCCCGCCAAGCAAAAACTGAAAGCCTGGTTGAAGCAACGTGGTGCGATGGCGGGACCGTTGTTTGTGCATGTAGATGAACTGCCGTCCAAACAACGTCAAAAGCAAAACTGTAAAAAGCCAATGTCGGCAATACCTTCTGCGCTGAGCGCCCATCAAGTGTATGCGTTGTTAAGAAGGCGTTGCCGACAAGCCAACGTGGCATTGTGTTCGCCGCATGATTTACGCCGCACGTTTGTCAGCCGCTTATTGGAACTCGGTGTCGATTTAAACACAGCACGACAATTAGCCGGTCATGAGCACGTGCAAACGACGACGCTGTACGACCGACGTTCGGACAAGAATCAGCGGCAGGCGATGGCGAATTTCAGGTTTTGAATGACAAGTTTCACGTCAGTTCCTAAGTTTCCAGCCGCAGCACTAGGGCCACATTTTTCTATTAAACCTATTTAAACCACTGACCGTGGAATAAACCCCATTCGATAAAATCGAGGAGATTAAGTATGCCTGTAATTATTGAACACATTGATGCGATTGCCCGTCAAAAACAACGAGGCGTTTTATATATCGACTTTCGTCCGACGGCGGATGATGAAGAGCTCTTTAGCTACGACTATGAAGACGACGAACGCCGGCAAGCGCTTTTGGACTGGTTGGATCAACAAAGCATTGCCTGGTGTCGTTGTGCCGAGGTGGCTTCGGAAGACGGTTTTGAAGACTATGCCGGCCAGATTTATATCGATCTGGCGCTGGATGAATCCGATCCTAAGTATTGCCTGTTGCGCGACCATTTGGAATGTCCCGATGGCTCGATGCGCGATAGCAACATGACGTTTTATCACTTGCCGTTAGAAGCTGCTATGCAAAATGCCCACCATGATGAACCAGGGTTTTGGGAACGCTGGGCGAAGGATTTCTAGCAAATCCTTTGGTTGAGGCAGGCACGTTATGCAAAAAATTAAAACGCAAAAATGTGTCCGTCAACATGACTAATCGACAGCAATTTTTAACCGAAACACAACGTGAAAAACGCGATGGAGTGAATAAAAAATAGCACGGCAAAATTGAAAAGTTTTTTGCTGAAAAATTTTACTCAGCAAAAAACACCGCAAAAAACACGGAAAAAAGCGCGTTTTTGAAAACTGTAAATGCGCTGCACCTCAACAACACAAGGTGCAATTCATGTCAGCAAAAAAATCTGAAACCTCACATTCCATTATTCCCAGAATCATCCGTTTTCGTGATGCGCCATTCTATCTGGGGATGGACAAGAATCGTTTTAACGCCGAAGTCAGACCTTCGCTGACCGAAATCAAAATCGGCACGCAAGGTATTGCCTTCGATCGCATTGAATTAGATGCCTGGGCCGATGACTACATTCTTCGGATCGGCAAACTCAGCAAACAAAAACAGGAGCAAAAACCATGGCAAAGAAAATCCCCGGCCTCGTCAAAAGGGGCGATTGTTGGCACATCGACAAAGTCATCAAAGGCAGACGCATTTGCCAAAGCACTGGCACAAGCGACCTCGAAGAAGCGCAAACCTTCCTTGCTCGATTGATGGAGGAAAACCGTCAGGCAACCGTTTATGGTGTTCGGCCCAAACGCACTTTTCGGGAAGCCGCGACTAAGTATTTATTGGAAGCGCAGAAGGCCAGCTTGAAAGACGCAGCGCTGCATTTGAAGATTCTTGATGCCTATATTGGCGACTTGGCTTTGGAGTCAGTTCACATGGGCACCTTGCAACCGTTTATCCAAACGCGCAGGCAAGAGGGCGTCAAAAACCGAACCATCAATTATGGCTTACAGACGGTCAGGCATATATTGAATTTGGCGGCAATGGAATGGATTGATGAATATGGTTTGACGTGGCTAGCATCACCACCGAAAATCAAATTACTCCAGCAATTGGATGCCAGAAAACCGTTCCCGCTGTCATGGGAACAGCAGGACAGGTTATTCAATGAATTACCGGATCATTTGCTGAGGATGGCGCTGTTTAAAGTGAACACTGGTTGCCGAGAGCAAGAAGTCTGTTCCTTGCGGTGGGATTGGGAAGAATATATTCCCGAACTGGAGGCGAGTATTTTTGTGATCCCTGCGCTGAAGGTCAAAAACCGATTGCCCAGAGTGGTGGTGCTGAACAGCATAGCAAGAACGGTTATCGAACAATCACGAGGCCAGCATCCTGAGTATGTCTTTACCTATAAAGGTCATGCTGTGCAGACGATGAATAACTCGGCTTGGCAGAAAGCAAGAAAACGCATCGAACTTCCAGTACGGATTCATGATTTGAAGCATACTTTCGGGCGGCGCTTGCGGGCAGCGAATGTTTCATTTGAAGATCGGCAGGATTTGTTAGGACATAAATCCTCACGTATTACAGACCATTACTCGTCAGCTGAAGTAGGGAATTTGATTGCAGCAGCTGAAAAGGTCTGCGTGAATGAGTTACTTAAAGCCACGAAATGATTTAGAGCGCGCATAAAAAAGGGAATCAAGACGTTGTATCCGTTGATTCCCTTTATTTTACATGGGGCTGGCGATGGGGATCGAACCCGCGACCGGCTGATTAAGGGCAAAATCGTTAACTATGGGACGGACATTTCATTAAACCGTGTTGATGCGGACATGTTTAAAACCTTGGCAAGTCATGAACCGGTAGAAGCGAGGTTGCTGCCTTATCGTGAACCATTCATGATGACGGATTATACATAGGCGCCAATTTCTCCCCTCATTTTAAACCTCGAACTTCTACCTGATAATAGTGTGTCAGCTATTTGGCTGGAGGTTAATACAGTCCATCGCCACTCGGAGATCGTCTGAAAAAACGCTCAACGTGGTTAGCCGTGAGGCAATAATGAAGACAACGCAGGACGATGCAGAGGCGATGGCCGAGCCTCTGCTCTGTGAAGCGGAATTAATAGCTATCAGGCTCTCCTCCATAATCAGTGAATCGCGGAGTATTGCGATTATGAACTTAGAGGTCGCTAGTATGACAGCTTTAGCGGCTGGGCTGGCTCTTTAGGTGTATCGGCTCGCATTTGAAAATGGTCGGGGGCTCACAATATCTACAACTGAACTCGCGTTGCATCGTCTTGGGCTCAATTTAAATGTAACCAGAAAAGTGTTCATGGATCTCTGAAATAACAACTCGATAGTCAAATATCGACCCTAAGACGACGATCAGGATTTGACAATGAATGACTGCTTATTGGCCTTGAGCTGCCTTTCAGCTCTAAAAATTTTAAGTCTTAAAGAAATAGCCTTCGAGCGTTTTCTGCATGCGACGCCCGTTTTTTTTTTGTATTTAATCGCCCACCCCGACCAGTTCACACTATCAACAGCGCTTTGTCAGCGCATAAATGACCAGCGGAAAAGCGGATTCCGCTGAGTTCTAACTCAGCCTATGAGCTTGAACTTCTCAGCCTTGATGAAATCAAATTTTTCTGTTAAACCAAACTATCCACATAGCTGTTCAATGTCGGTCATCTTTAACGTTAACCCGTAGGAGAGCCCGTATGCGTAAACTATTTTCAGCGCCCCAGCGTGAACAATCCCGACTGGAAGAAATCGCCAATAGTTTTAGTCATGGTCTAGGTCTGATTGGAGCCCTGGTGGGCACACCGTCTCTGATCACGCAGGCGGCACGCCATGAAAATTCAGCATTTATTATCGGCGCGAGCCTTTTCTCTGCGACCATGGTGCTACTTTATTTTCTTTCCACGCTCTACCATGCTTTTCCAACAGGGAAGACCAAGCGCGTGCTTCGGACGATCGAGCAAGCGGCGATCTTCATCTTTATAGCTAGTACTTATACGCCGTTTACCTTAGGGGTTCTTCAGGGGACCTGGGGCTGGACACTGCTCGGCCTTATTTGGGGGCTTGCTACGGTCGGCGTCGCGCTGCTGGTGTTCGGTAAAATGTCGCGTCTGATGATTCCTACTAGCCTTTATTTGCTCATGGGGTGGCTCATCGTGATCGCGCTCGATCCCTTATTTGCCAGGATGCCACAATTCGGCGTGCACTTGCTGATTGCAGGAGGCGTGGCCTACACCGTAGGTGTGGCTTTCCTGGCAGTCGATTCTCACCTCCGGTTTGGGCATTTAATTTGGCACTTGTGCGTTATCGCGGGTACGACCTGCCACTACTTTGCAGTACTTTGGTACGCTGTCTAGTCCTGCCGTTGTCAATTGTCTTCTTCCTGGGCCGGCAGGCAAACCCGGCCTGCAGCTCCGCTTGCCAGTTCGCCGGCTGGGCCGCGAATTGTCTCGCCATTGGCTTCATCACTTATCTCGCCCACCACGAAATCAGAACACCTTGGACGGTGCGAGCGGGCAGTAGTGAACTCCCAGAAACGAACACCATGGCCCCGGTCTGCTGCAGCCGATGGTTCGGCCGCCGACGCTGTCCGCAAAGGAACGATTCAAGGGCTTGAGCCCTCACTGCGGCGTGGTAGGCGCACCGTGAACACAGTTTCTGCCTCGCCGGAACGGACGGCGACCTCGCCCCCATGCGCCCGAGCGATTTCGCGCACGATATACAGCCCGAGCCCCAGGCCCTCGTCGTCGCCATTGCGGCTGTCGCTTCGGTCCAGGCCTCGCTCGAGCGGAAGAAAAATCCGTTCCAAGACAGATCGCTCGATCGCCGGTCCACTGTTCGTGACCTCGCAAAGAACGTCCGCCTCCCCGCCGGTCAAGACGACGCGGATCGCCCCGTCCGCAGCCCCATACTTGATCCCATTCGATACGAGATTGCGGAGTAGTTGCTGCAGGCGCGGGCCGTCCCAGAAGCCTCTTGTGTCGCCGGACACCTCCAGCTCAATCAGGCGGCCCGGGTGGCTCCCGCGCAACTGGTCCACCTCGTTCTCGAACAGTGCCGACAGATCCGTATCGGCTAGGGTCATCTTGATCCCCAGACCCAACTGGGCTCGGTTGAAATCAACGAGATCGTCCAGCAGGGCTTTTATGGAAGCGCCACTGCGGATCAGGCGGGATGCCGCTTCCGAGATGTTCGCCCCGGCATTCATGGCTGCCAGATAGGTGGCCGTCATCAGGATCGTGTTGAGCGGGCTGCGCATGTCGTGCCCCAGTATCCCCAAGAACATGTTGCGCGCCTGCTCGACCTGGGTGCTAAAAAAACCCACCGATTCGGCAATCGCCTGGTCGATGGCCTCGTTGAAGCGGACGACGTCTTCCAGCTTCGTCTCAACGGCCGGGTGTGCGTCCATCCACAGGCGGAGGACGCTGGCGCGCAGCGCACGGTACTCGGCAACGAGCTGATTGATGTTGAAGCCGCTTTGCGCCCGCAGCACGGCGTGCGTTTGTGCCGCCGTCTCCGGGGCTTTCGACAGTTGCGGGCCTTTCCCCTTGGACTTGTCGGCCTGAGCTTGCTTGGTCTGGGTAGTCTGCAAGTCTTTGGCCACGGCCTCCAGAATTTGTCGGGCGTGGTCACGCAGAGCCAATGACGTCATGCTCACCGCTGCCGGGAGTTGGGTGGCGGCAAACATCTCCCATTCCGCCAGGATGGTTTCCATGTCCGTTAAGATAAATTCGGCCAAACGCATCTTTGCACCCCACTCGTGGACAAGGTTATATGACTCAACATGTCAGCCTCAGGACGAGAATGGGGTTGGAAAAAAGGGGGAGGTTAATTTTTTTCCACCGCATTCCGCTTTCCTCGGTCGACCCATAGGGGCAATTTTAGCACGTCGCCCTGGCATAGGCTTCATTCTGCAATTGGCTTGAGCCCAGCGCAGTCCTTATTCAGATGCATGCGTATCGATTCAATATCGCGAGTCGCCAGCGGCTGATTAATAAGTCGCGATAAGTTAGCTTACGTGCTTCCGGGGTGGCAGCCAGTCAGCGATATTTCTCCGACTCGGACAACCAGTCAATCACACTTTCACCCACATGAGCACGAAAGCTGGACCACGGGTATTGCCCTGGATTGTCCACCATTCCAGCACGCACCGGGTTGAGTTCGATATAACGCATGCATGTCAACAGATAACACTCGCTATCCACCAAGTTGGATTTGATGCGCCCTTCGAACAAGGTGCCTGAGCGCCGGTACGTTGGATTGATATAGCGCACATAACGGCGGCCAACCGATTGCATCAAGCCGGAAATCCCGCCCGGCGTTTCTTTTCGCACAATACCAACAGATGAACGTGATTGGTCATCAGCACAAATGCGAAAAGCCTGCCGCCGTGCTTCGCCAACGCTTCACGCAGGGTATCCCAGATAGATGTTGTAATCGTCTTCGTGAAAAAAGATGGCTTGGCGATTATTACCGCTCTGCACAATGTGCTGCGCTATGTTCGGCAAACTAAGACGGGGAATACGAGCCATTGCGTTTTGGGGTAGTGAAGATGAATTAAATCTGCTTAATGCTGGCACCAATAATGTAACTTGACCCCTTTTCCCTCGATGATCTACACCCATACCGCGCCGAGCCGGACGATTAAAGAAGCGAAAAGCCCGTTGGATTTTTGAGTCAAACCCCGTGATTGGCGGCAATGAAACGGTTTGCAGACACTGATTAATGCGTGCTCTGCGGCAGGTATTGGCCGAACTAAGTCATTGCCGAAAGGATCAGTTCGACAACTCTTCCGCCTTTTGGCCAGGGTGATAGCTAATATAGACATAAACAGGAATATCCGTATCTTTTAAGCTGTTCTCTATCAACGGCCATACGTCATCCCAGTCCAAATCGCCCGATCCTGTGGCCAGTTTCGGCAGAGCAATCGAGGTCATTTTCTCTTTTAAGATAAGTTTAGCCAAGGCATCCAAAGCATGCTTAATATTATTGAGAGTGGCCTTGTGCACATGATAATCATGGCTATCAATCACATCCTGAATAATCAAGTTCACAATATGACTATTATTGGTTCCGGTCCAGAGCCAGGCTTCGCCCGGTCGTGTTTTGTGTTGATGGCACCAGCGGTTGAAATCTTTGCACATATCGGGATATTGATTGCGCAGAGCTAACGCAAGTCCTTTATCCATCGGATCGTTGATTTCGACTCCCTGCACGATAGCGCAGGCTGTACTTAATAAAATATCCCCTTCGACTTGATAGAACATAAGGTTCTCCTTTAACGGTTTTTAATGCCTATTAAGCTCGACGAATGTGAATGCATCTAATGTTAGGTTGTAAAAAGCGTCCAGAATTTACCACTGTCAGCTTCGGCTATCTCAGTTAAATACATCAGTAGGTATTTAATAACAATAAGATAGTAAAAACTAATAATATATTTTGACGCTCTTTTCTGGAAAAACTGGGCAAATTTTCCACGCTTTTTACTAGGTCATGGCTAGGTAAACGAAGATTTCGGCAGTTTCCGGCAAGACTTCATCTTGCACACTGACGCAGGCCTTTCAAGAATTCGACGAGGATTTTTGATTGCAGCGGCGGAAAAGGTCTGCGTGAATGAGTCACGCAAAAGTCACGCAAGCGTTTAGACCAGGCATAAAAAGCGAATCAAAAAACATTATATGTCATTGATTTTATTGGACTTATTTGGAGCCAATGACGGGAGTCGAACCCGTGACCTACTGATTACGAAACCTTTTTAATACCAGAACTTTGAAGCACTATACAATAATAAACTAATAAAAACATCATCATAAAAAACTACAACCGTACTTCATAGAGCTACATAGTTCTATAAAATGGACAGTTTATGGACATCAAAAGGGCACAGGAAACGCCTCATCAAAATCAATCCAAGGCGTGTAAGGAACATCAGAATCAACCGGATGCTTCATTAACCCCTTAAACAAATCATGGTAAATGTCAGCAACCCCCTTCCCTTTATTCAAATACAATTCTAACAAATTTTCCCATAAACCCGACTTTTGCAAACAATCAAACGCCTTTTTAAGACTAAACGCATTACGACGAAAAATTGAAGTTAAATGACCAAAGCAAATTTTTATAGCTCGCTCGGTTGGCTTACCTTGAGCATCCGGGTTCAAATACAAGCGCTTGTAATCAATATCCTTTTTAATTTCATGATAAAAAACAACATCATCCCTGAAAAATTGCCACGCCGGATTTATATAAGTTCGAGTATCGTCTAAGCGAAAATTATTTAATGCATAACGCCAAAGGCCCGTCAAATGATCCTGAAGATCAAGCAAACAAAACGCTTCAAAACCAGAACCATTAGAAAATTGACTAATGACAGAATGATGAAAACGAGCCTCAAGCCTGGTCACTTGCAGCGAATCATCATAAAAACCTGACTTTTCCCAAACAGGTACCCAAAGCTCTTCTTCATTCTTATCAGCAATCGCTTTAGTTTTGTTATAAGCCGCAAACTGCAAACTTGATTGCTGACCAAACGTAAACGATTGGCCCCGGCCATAAACAACGGCAACATCATTAAACTCATAATCAAGCCCCTGAATACCGGAATGCCGGATGATTCGCCTTGCTCTAGTGGTAATTCGTGAATCCAGGTCCGGTGGTAACTCCCAACCCTGCACATCCATGCACAAATGCAACGCAACACCAGAATATCCAAAGCCTTCCTGAAAAATAAACGATGCAAAATGATCCATATCACACTGAATATCTTGAAGAGAACGAGACAATAAGAAAGACGGGGACGCTTGAATCTTTAAATGTGAACCCTGAAAAGCCGCCTCAGTAAAACTTGAAGAAACCAGCATAACCAAGCCTAAATTTGGATTACGTAACGTGTATCGATAACCGCTCTTACCACCAGAACCAACAGTCCACACAAAGCCGCCAACCTCAACCTGACAACCATAACCAGCTTGATAAGCAGTTTCAATACTAGAAAGCACAATAGGACTCATCATGCCATCGTATAACTGCCTAACCGTATCTAAACCGTTATGAACAATGCAATCTTTCGAAAAATCGAACATTTCACCGGAATGATCAATAAAAATTTTACCCGTCAATGAAGGCTCATATGTTGCCTTATCAAAACGCTGACAATTCTTAACCACTTTAGCCATTTCCAAACCCTTTTAAAAATTCGTATGGGCTTCAATGTTCCACATTGTACCGCTACGAATTATTTACTTTAATTTATTAAGACGTGCTACAGAGCCGTCCCAACGTAGAAATTAATCAAAAAAAGCCGCGCGTTGCCTTCGAAACTCGACAACGCGCGGCTTTTTATACTCAATTTATAACTCCTTCCTTATCTTGCCCTGGACTAGCAAAACCAACTGAAGATAATTGCTGAGCCGTATCTACAGGATCAGGAGAATCAGGCAGCTTCCAGGCGGTAACAATATAGGATTTACCCTTGTAAACCATATCGGCACCGTAGGGCTTATGGATCAACACAACACCCAACGCATGAAGATGATCGATCGGGTAACGTTCGACCAAAACATAGTTATCATAAAAATCAATATCACCTAAAAACCCCTTATCCACCGAAAACGCAGAAACAGATAATCGAGGGCGGTAACGATTAATTAAATAATCAATAAAACTTTCAGTTTCCAACGCTACCGGCTTAACGTTACCCAACGGCGGCTGTACGGGAGGCGATGCAGAAGATTGAACCGCATGGGAAGGCGAAGAAGCATCCATTTGCTGTTGAAGCGTAGCAGGCTGTTGAACAGGAACCGGCACTGATACAGCAACAGGAGCATGACCGACAACAGAAGGCGCGGAACTATCACGTAAACCATATCGCCATATTAAAAAACCAACTAACGCCAAAGAAAGCAAAATAACCTTAATCTTAGGGGCTAAACTGGAATTATGATTTTTTCGAATAGCCATAAACTCTTTATCACCTTTAAAATTAATCCTAACCTTTAGCGCATCCAATTGATCAGCTAAGCGCTTAACATGCACATAACCGGTTAAATAAGACGCTGGCAAATAAGTATAAGTGGCCCTCATATCAACCAAACCCGAACCAACAAACTCTAAGCCGTCCCTAAAACGCTGATTAGTATCATAACCGTCATAGAACTCCTTACCGGTAAACGTCCATGTTTCAATAGGAGGCTGAGCTGTAGAAAGACCGTAAAACACATGGTAACGATGAATACGAGGCATAAAAGAATTAAAGCCAACCAGCTCAAGCAAAGGAGCAATATAAGGGATTTTCTGTCTATCCAATCTTGACGCCTGAACTAAGTAATCGCATAACGTAGATTGAACCTGGCTATCAATCATTGCGAAATCCTGAGCCAAAAGAATCAAATCCCAATGAAGCTTCCTAGACAAAAAAAGCCAATTCAGCAACTTAAGGCGGGTTTTATCATTCCAGGAACGGGAGTTTAACCAGGTGCCAAGCTCATCAAGAACTAAAAGGCCATTCATATCCTCGGCCTTATAACTCAAATCATAAGCAGGCGGCAGCATTTCAAAATCTTCTAACCTTGGATGATCGGGAAGCCGATAACAGAGCGCGCCGTTATCCATTGGTAAGAAATTTTCTAAATATAAATCAAGATTAGTGGCAACGGGCCGACCACGTAAAAGATACTCTTTAATCTTGCCAACAGCGGCCAAAGATTTACCTTCGCCGCGCACACCCTGAATAATCCAACCCGGCATAAATAAACCATTAGTAATATTTGATAATTAGAAACAATAGTTATCTAAAATTCATCAAAAAGAAAAGGAAGAAGTTATTGAAAACATACCCCCATAAACCATCATATTAGATGCAGTAATACGAAGATTTAAAGGCTTATTCAAGATACCCAATTTTTTATAAATAGCATTAACGTGAATCCGAACAGTTTTAAGACTGATATCTAACGCTCTAGCAATTTCCTTATCTACTAATCCCTGAACAATAAATTTTGCAACCTCAGCTTGCCTAGGCGAAAGAGGCCCTAATTTAATAAGTTGAACTTCAATAAGCATAAATAGAAACCGAAATAAATTAATTTGAAATAGCCGCACGAAACCGCCAGTTTAATAAATTGAAAAACTGACGAGTAATAAACCGCAACATAAAACACGAGAATATAGCAAAAATACAAACATTAGTATTAGGCGGCATCACCCAACCCCAAACCCCATTTACTATTTCAGGGACAGTTTGAGAAATGCCATTCACTATAACCGAATACGTATTAACGTAGGCATAAACAGCCGAAACCAAAATAGAAATAAACGCTAACGTAATAGCTATTTTAAAAGATGCACGAAGCGCAATCTTGCCAAATACATCAACAAGAAAATTCATCAAAATACCGAACAAAACAGACATTAGATTGAACTCCTAAAAATAATAAAAAAACAAACAAACCCAGTAATAACCGCAAAAACCCAATTCAAAACTGCCCTGAGCGGCTGTAAAGGAACACACGGAGCAAAATCAAAATGTTTTTGACCTAAAAACGGAACATTAAAGGTTCTATGTATTTCATAATAACAAGATGTTTCCGGCAATTTTGGCAAATACTGGGAAATATCAAACATGAAAGGATTTGCCATTGGCAAAAAATCAAAATATTTCCAAGTATCTGGGTACAACGTCGGGGGCGTGGGCGGCAATTCTGAAACCGTAGGATCAACCGGGGTTTCAGGATCAGGCGAAGGCGTTGGTGCTGTAGTTTGATCTGTACCCGTAGGATTCGGATTCACAGCTGGATCAGGCTGAGTTGTAGGAGCAGGGTCAGTAGGTTGCTGATACTGAGTAGGAGAATCAGGCCCAAGAGACGCAACAGGAGGAATATCAGGGCTAAAACCCGGAGTAACAAATGGCGTTCCCGGATTAATGTTAGGAAAATTTAAAGCCGGTTGTGTTCCGGCTGGATCATAAACACGCTTGAAATCACCGTCAATCGCATCTAACGCAGGCTCCAACCAAGGCACTTGTCCATAATCAATAAACGGCTGTATTTCAGTTAAAGGAATAGGATTAGTTGAATGTGTTCTCAACGCTAAATCACCAATCTGATTAGACGTTAACGGAACAGAAGAACCCACGGGCGTTAAGGTGCCGGTGTTAGAATTTAAAACGAGAGCCATACCACCCAAAGCAACAGCAGCAGAAGCAAGACCGGTAGCATACGCAGAGCTAGGAGCCGACTTAATATATTCAGAAACAGCCTTACCCAGCGTAATACTGGGAATTGATGTATCAATAGCGGCATAAGCAGACGTACCCGCTTGATTAATTTTAGCTTCTAAGGGCAAAACCGCACGAATAGAAGGCAACCCATCATTAAGCGTTCCGGCGACACGCAAAACTGGCTTAGGCCCCAGACCGCCGCCCATAGTGCCCAACACTATACCTACTGATTTTTGCATACCGAAAGGATTTTGAGCATCCGTTATTTTCCAATGCTCAAAACAGGAACTAGGATAAGTGGCGACAATACCATCAGAACAGGTCTGGGATTCGCCCTCATCGGGAGCGAAAAACGAATCCCAGAGCGAATAAGGGCAGACCATAGGAGGGTAAACAGTAGAACCGTCAGTACAATTCAAACCGGCAGGCTGATCGTCGGGAAAAATACAATTTGCTTTTGTGGGATCTTCGGGAATAACACAGGTATGAGGAGGCGGATCACCACACAGCCCCGTAGACAGGCGAACTTGAGGGGCAACACAAGCGGACGCATTCATACACATGCCGTCAGGATAAGGGACGCCGTTAAAATAGCCGCCCCCAGGACAGCTTTTATAATAACCTGGTGTTTCATAAACAGGAACGGAATAAGAGGACGTTAAATTACACGTCAAACCCTCAAGCCACGACGAGCTCCCACCATAAGACCGACACGCAGTATAGGCGTTTTGATAATAAACACCAGTAACGGTATAACCGTTTGAATAAACAGCTGGATAATTATCTGCCAATGCCGGAAACGAAAAAGAAAGCAAAAATAAAAAAATGAATTTAAACATAAGATTCAAAATGTAAAAAGGAACGTCCCTGTTCCAACAACATTAAACGGCCTTGTTTGCAGCTTTTGGGAAAAGACGCAGGATGATAAAGGCAATTGTGACGGAAATTAACACCGGCCAGATCAAATCAACCAACTCCAAAGCATCAGCGTTTAAAGTGGTAAAGGCCGGCGCAATAGCCGCATTTAAAGCGGCTTGTGCAGGTGCAATTGAAAATCCAAATAAAGCTACAAAAGCAGCAATAAAGGAAAATACTTTGATTTTTTTCATAAAAAACAATCCTTAATTAAAAAATTTCAACAAAATGGGGCTTGCTAATTTCACAAACGCCCGGAGAACGAAGCTAGAGGCTATCCCGCTGCCAAAACAACTAACGAGCCAGCCAACCAACTCCACTATATCCGCTTGTGTCATATCAACAATGTCCCGGCTATGAACCCCATAAAATAGGATAAACACATAGTACAAACGATGATTGCATCAATGATTAAAGCGGTATCCATTTATAAAACTCCTAAGCAGAAGCTTTAGATGTTGCAACGACAGGCTTATAAGGTTCGACCTTTACGACCTTATCGCATGCAAATGATTGTTGTCCGGCAAAGACTTGTAAGCGGCCTTCCATTGTCACTATGACTGGACTTAATAAGCTGGGTTTATGAGGTGCAAACTGTGCAAATTCATCATAATCAATACGTATCTGAGCCTGAAACTGACCGTACGAATCATCACCCTCAGGGTAAGAATCCACACAGTTGATATAAGCAGCCTTACCCCTTGCGGAAGAATAGCGGTTAATTCCAATGCAAACTTTTCTTGCTAATAAACTGGTGTTTTCTAATAGATTGCTAGACATGATTTTTCCCTTTTTTTATTTTGGTTAGTTTAGTTTTGTCTTTTTGCTTATTTATTCAATAAACAGTTCTTTTTTCAGGCACTTGAAAAGTACACTAAGAGCGATTTTTCAAACCGGAGAAAAAACCGGCGCTTCTAATCTTGGATTCAAATACTGGTTATCCCTAGCTAGCTGAGCATTCGAAAAACCGCTTTTGATGCACTCTTTTTAATGATTTTTATCTAACATTTTAAATAAGTTGTTTGTTATTGCGCGAACCCTACGGGCCGGGCTTTCCGTTCCAATCAACTGATAAAGCTGATAACTACGACTAAGTTAAAAATGTTATTCCGCAAGCTCCATAAATTTTTAACTAAGTCTACGTAAATCACCTTTAACGGTTGATTTACACTCCAATCCCTTTCGCTATTGCGCTATGTCGTCTTTTAAGTCTTAACCAGTTTCGTACAGCGGTTTTGCCACGACTTTTATTTGAATGCTCCCTCCCTCCCTCACCCTCAGAGCATATCCCTCGACAACCTGGGCATGCTTTCCCTCTACGTCGGCTGGTCAATCGCGGACGGACTCTAAAACATGGGTTCATGCCGTCAAGGGTAAAGGCTACGCCCGCGGAAAAAGCACCCGCGCCCTGGACTGCATGAAGCCTCATGTTTTGTACGAGTCCTGCGACCGACCGACCGACTCCGAGGGGCATACCCAGAACGCCGAGGCAATAAAACGCCCCGGCAGAGTTAGAAAAAATAAAGAAATCATAAAAGTCATTGAATAATCCGAAGCCCGAAATCTGTTAATACGCCTTTATTGCTGATCGGCTAAATCGGAATCAGCGTGTAAATCTTCGACTACTTTCAATTTGCCTTCGATATACATGGTTAAAAGTATCTGAGTGAGCTTATAAGGCGTAAGGCCCCCACGTTCTTGAGCTTCAAGCTCTAGTTTTAAATATAAATCCGGCCTTAATGCGGTTCTGAATACACGATCAGATACTTTTTTATTTGATGATGATTTAGGCGGAAGAAATACCATCCCATTACCTAATGAACCAGTTGCTTTTTCAATCATTGTTTGCCCCCTTAGTGGCTACCTTGCAAATACCTAAGCCGGACTCGTCAAAAGTCGCAAAAGCATCAAACACTGCGCCAGAAGTTAGAAAAAATGCGAACCATGCGCCAAGAATAAAAGGGGTTACGCCATTGGAAACAAAAGCCCATAACAGACGGATTAAAAGACGACGTTTAGCGAAGCGCATTGATAAGCCCCCGAGTGCCTTCATTAGTAAATAAAACCTTACATTCGGCAGGATGATCGGCGCAGAGTTTCATAGCTTCGTCATAACCAGTAATGTAAGCGCCGTAGATAATGACAACGCAAAAAAAAGCAATACCGCAACCCAAAAGAAAACATTCAAATCTATTCATGATTGCCACCCTGCTTTTGTTGGTTATATTCATCGTTAAATGAATACTCGGACTCATGAACAAAAACAGATCGATTAGTAATGCCACCCTGCCCTAATGAATCGGATACCAAAGCGCGAACTTGATTACCACCAGCAATAGATACTTTATATTCAGGATGTTGTAACGATGTAAGATCAACACCACATTGGGACCATAAATCAGTTACTTTTTCTTTAGAACATTTAAGGTATTTAATCAAATCATCTGAATCAGAAAGATCAGAAAGTAATAACAATATCCCTTGTAGTTTTGACCTTACTCTCTCCCAATCTCTCAAAAAACAATCACGCCAATGACAATATTCCCCAACAGATGGACTAATTACCAATCTTATTTCTTCCCACCGGCTTACTTGTGCCTTTTCATATTGTTCAACAATAAAATCAACAGTTGAAATAACTTTCTCACGAGATAATGAAATTGTAGTCATGGCTAATCTCCGAATGATTCATCAGATAACAGCTCTTGATTAAATAGAGCTAAGTTAATAAGTGTATATTTACCAATTCTTTTAACAGGCAAATAACCCTTCTTTATCCAGCCAATAACCACTCCTTCTTCCATGCCGGAATGTTCAGCGAACTTAGAAACAGTGCAAACCATAATTGATGAACACTGCAAACTTTGCTGTTGACCTTCCATGTTTGACCCCTTATAGTGCTGTAATGTGCTTTATTGAAAAGATGTGCAATTATTGCACGATTAAGGCAATAATGCAATAGTTGCACAATAAATATTTTATGGATATACGAGACAGAATTAATAAATTAATAGATTTCAAAGATATAACGCCTACCGAACTAGTAGAAAAAACAGGAATAGATAGAATGAAGTGGGCGAATCTAAAAAGATCAAGAGTAAGAGCGCAGCAAGAACATATTGAAGCGATAGTTAACCTATGGCCAGAGTATGCCTATTGGATAACAACAGGTTTAACATTGCCCGAAGCCGGACAAATCAGCCCAGAAATAGAGGAAGCAAGAAAAAATCTGTCAACGGGTACTTAACCGCAAGGCGGGCATTGACACAATGGGGGACGGTTAAACCTAAACCGGATTAAAGCCGAAAGCAAAAGCAAAGCAACTGATGTAAGCCGTTACTTATACAATGTAAGCATTACTTAGAGAAGATCAATGGGTATTCAAGACCGAGATTACATGAAAAAAAGTGCAAGATTACGCGAAGCAGAAAGCAAAAAATCAAAATACCGCCCAGAAATAAAAAAAGCTTACGAAGCGTTCTGCAGAAAATCCACCTTTATAACAATACTCTATGTATTAGTAGGCTTAACAGCATTCTTCCTTGTGTTTAATTTATTACCAAACAAACACTCAATTAAATCAGGAAAAATATTAACGCCATCAAATACACTTGATAATTTAAAAAACCCCGAAACAAACCACCTCATACAGCATCAAAAGCCCACCAAACAGATCCAGCAACAAATAAATCCAAAAAATAAATCACGAATTTGCAAGATCTTGAAAAACGGCGAAGAGGAATGTAGATTTTTATAGAAATATCTTGTTCGTATGTACATACAAACATTCATCATTTGTTTGTGTCAAAAAACACAAACATTACCAATTCTAGATACCTCGACACTACGGGCCTAAGCACATCGGCCAATCAGATATGATTAAAAAGAACGATTCAGGAAAATGGGACGTTGACATTAGACCAAACGGCACAAACGGAAAGCGTTACAGAAAAACCAACATAGCAACCAAAGCCGAAGCCCTACGTTGGGAAGCCTGGATAAAAGCCAACAAAACAAAATCTAAAGACTGGGAACCAACAACAGACACTGATAAACGCAAACTATCAGACTTAATTGAACTATGGTATTCAGCACACGGCCAGAATCTAAAAGACGGAAAAAACCGGCTTTTAATGGTCAACAACCTATGCACACGACTTGGCAACCCACGCGCTGAAAATCTTAAAAGCTCAGACTTTACCAACTACAGAAACGAACGATTAAAAACCGGAGTCAGCGCCAACACGATCAACCATGAACACGTTTACCTTTCAGCTATTTTTAACGAGCTAACCCGAATCGGCGAATGGAAGAAAGAAAACCCCATAGCAAAAATCAGAAAACTAAAACTTGATGAACAAGAACTAACCTTTTTAACATCCAGCCAGATCAATGAACTATTAGAAGAGCTTAAAAAAAGCAAAGAAAGCGATTGTTACCACATCGCCCGAATATGCCTTGCAACCGGCGCAAGATGGAGCGAAGCGGAAAATTTGCTTAATACCGACATAAAGCCCAACTCAATCACCTACCGAGCCACCAAGAACGGAAAAAATAGAACGGTTCCAATTTCAACCGACTTTTTTAAATCCCTACCCATCAGAGAAGGCAAAGTTTTTAAATATGCCTATTCAACACTAAAACGTCGAATCAAAAACCTATCCTTTACCCTGCCCCCTGGACAAATGAGCCACGTATTACGCCATACATTTGCAAGTCACTTTATCCAAAATGGAGGAAACATTTTAGTTCTGCAAAAAATTCTAGGGCATGGAAGTTTATTGATGACTATGCGTTATGCTCACTTAGCACCCGAACACTTAGAAGAAGCAATTAAATTCAATCCAATTGATTCGCAAGCTTAACCTTTTTTCCTTAACATATTTAGAAGAACATGAAGAAATGGACACTTTATGGACACTTCAAAAAATAATTAACATTGAAATACCATAACATATTGATTTTATGGAGCCAATGACGGGAGTCGAACCCGTGACCTACTGATTACGAATCAGTTGCTCTACCAACTGAGCTACATCGGCTTTAGTGCCATCGTACCTTAGAGTACCACTGTCAGACCATTTAAAACTTTGCTATCGACTGATAGTTAGCCAGTACACTTATAGCCCTCCGACTACATCTTAACATGTAATTTTACTGTAACAGATATACCCCCCTCCGATGTCATAGCATTAGCTTAGCCGTTCTTTTTGCGTAGTTTAACGCGCCCAATAAGGCGACCTCAGGGTTGGTGCATACTTTAACCGATATTTTTTCCAACACGGCCCGGCACCGTCCTTTTGCCAGAAAGCCGTGCATAAATTCATCCTGTTGCAGCATGGGCAAGATTTTTGCGCCGATGCCTCCGGCCAGATAAACCCCGCCATAAGGCAGGCACTTTAACGCCAGATTTCCTGATTCTGCACCATATAGCCTGCAAAACAATTTTAACGCTTCAACGCATAACACATCGCTTCCGGCAACACCCGCTTCGCCTATGACTGCGGCTGGGTCTTGCTCTGCCATGTGTCGCTCGGTTTCCGGATTTGTTGGTGCGTAGTTGATGTGTTTGAGGAATTGATAAATGTTGACAAGCCCTTCACCCGATATCAGCCGCTCGCAACTAATGTGCCCAGGGTATTTTTCCAGCACGTACCTGAGCAGTTCTATTTCCCGCTCAGTAGTCGGTGCAAAATCAGCATGTCCACCTTCAGTGGCAATAATATGATATTCAGCGCCATCCCAAGACATTATTGCCTCTCCCAAGCCGGTTCCGGCGGCAATCACGGCAATGTTGCCTGGCTGTCGTTGTGCGTCGGGATTTAGTTCGACAAAATTGTGCTCAGGCAAGTCCAACAAGCCCCATGCCGTAGCTTCCAGGTCATTCAACAACCAGACATTTTGAGTCTTGGCCTGCTCGCCGATTTCCTTGCTGCTGAGCGCCCACGGCAAGTTGGTTGTTTTGCAGCTGCCGTTGGCAATAACGCCGGACGCTCCGAGGCAAACGGCTGTTATCTGTAAGCGTTCTGCGTCAGTCAAAAATGATGTTAATAATTCAGTAAACGTTTGATAATTACTGCTTGAAAATTGTTCTTTTTTTAAACACTTAACATCATTTTCTTCGGTTTCAAACAACGCCAGGATGGTTTTTGTGCCACCTACGTCGCCAGCCAGACAAATCCGCCTGGAGCGGGTTTGCGCGCGACGCGCCGGAAGAGGGGCGGGCATGGATAGCCCGTCATGAATCATCTCGTGCCTTCATAGTTGTTGAACACCTTGGTGTGGTTTTCATGATCGAAACTCACCACTTTATAAGGTTCTTTTTTGTTGCCCATTTCCATGCCGGGGCTACCGTTGACCATACCGGGAACTGTAATACCGACAACTTTAGGCTTGGTTTTTAATAAGGTTTTAATGTCATTTGCAGGCACATGACCTTCAACGACATAGCCGTCGACGATGGCGGTGTGACAGGACGCCATTTCTCTGGTAACGCCATGTTTATCCTTTATGGCCTGTACGTTTTCGGTAACGATATCTTCCACATTGAAATTATTGTCTTTCAAATGCTCCACCCATTTGCCGCAGCAGGTACAGGTTGGGCTTCTGTGGACGACGATATCGATTGGTTTGTCCGGGCCTTTTGCACTAACGCCCACATTGACAACGAGCAATCCGGTTGCCAAAAAAGTTTTCAGTATTTTCATGGTCGAAACCCCTTTGTTGATTAGATTATTTTCAATGCTTATGCCTGATGATAAGCCCGGCTGTATTCATGCACGGCATCAACCATCGCTTTAACATGCTCAGGGTTCATATCGGGCAAAATGCCGTGCCCCAGGTTGAACACATGGCCTGAACCCGAACCGTATTTATGCAACATGGTTTTCACTTTTTCGGTAATGACTTCAGGATTTGCATAAAGCGCAACCGGATCCATATTACCCTGCAAGGCAACCTGATGACCCACTCTGGCGCGCGCTTGTTGTATATCGGTCTGCCAATCCAGGCCCAAGGCATCATAGCCGGAATCGGCCATGGCTTCCAGCCAGAGCCCGCCGCCTTTAGTGAACAGGATGGTGGGAATCTGCTGTCCGTTTACGTTTGTGTTAAGCAATGACCGGACTTGCTTGGCGTAGTATAAGGAAAACTCGATATAATCTTCGGTCGCCAACATGCCGCCCCAGGTATCGAACAACATGGCCGCCTGAGCGCCCGCTTCAATCTGGGCATTCAAATAGGCCGCGACCGACTGCGCCAGTTTATCCAGCATGACATGCATCAACTTGGGCTGCTCGTACATCATGCTTTTAACTTTTTGAAAGCTCTTGCTGCTGCCGCCTTCAACCATATAGGTCGCCAGCGTCCAGGGGCTGCCGGAAAAACCGATTAACGGCACGCTGCCTTGCAGGTTTTTTCTTATTAGCCGGACCGCATCAACTACGTAACGCAAGTCTGTTTCCGGATCCGGGATCGGCAGTTTATTGACGTCCGCCGCCGTTCTGACCGGATGGGTGAATTTAGGCCCCTCGCCTTCGGTAAAATGAAGCCCCAGTCCCATCGCATCAGGCACGGTCAAAATATCCGAAAACAGGATCGCCGCATCAAAGCCAAAGCGCCGCAGCGGCTGCAGGGTGACTTCACAGGCCAGTTCAGGATTGGTGCACAGATTCATAAAACTGCCGGCCTGCTCCCTGACTTTGCGATATTCCGGCAAATAACGCCCCGCTTGGCGCATCATCCAGATCGGTGTGTACTCCACAGGTTGTTTTAACAGCGCTTTAATAAAAGTATCGTTTTTTAATGCGGTCATGAATTTAATTGTTCCGGTTTAAAATTAGGGTGTTTTTAGCCCATGGGCAACATATAAGCCTGTTGATACAAGCTATGTGTTATCGACCTGCTTTCCTTACCAAGGCTTTGTGGAATTCAAAGGGCAAGGATTCTTTTGCTTTGTTTGCTGATGCGGCATCAGGATATGAGCCATATTCCAAAATAAACTTCTCTTTGCCTTTCGCTAGCGTCCTGATGACTCTAATATCCGGCCCCAATGCCGGGTATTTTTTGAGTATGTCATCCGCCGATGACTGCTTCGATAACACCATAAGCTGCAACGTGAAATTATCTGCTGACGGTGGCAATGATGCTTCGACAGCCGGGGATGACGGAAGCGTCGCTATCGGTAGGGAAGCGAGGCGGCCCGGCTCCGTTTGCTGAAGCGTTGCCGTTTCTATGGTTCGCTCTTCAGGGATTGCTGTAACTTTTACGGGATTTTGCGGTACCTGGTTGGGTGTAAACGGCTCTACACTATTAAGGGGAGCTTTCAATTCCGCTTGTTTTAATTTTTCCTGCGAAGCCCAAAGCCGGCCAGCCGTTTTCTGCTGCGCACCGTCAGATTGCTTCTTGTCCGGCTTCAGGTCTACTTCAACTGTAGCTGCCGGCACGGGTTGACCTTTAACTTCCAAATTCTGAGCGGCAGGCGGCTCAACACTATTAACCGTTTTAGTTAACTCCGGCTGCTTGGGTTTATCCTGCCCACCCCCAAGCGGCATAGGATCTGTCGGCGACTGTACGGATGCCGGGGCAATTGCTGTGGGATGAGCCGCATCACTTGCTAACCGCTTATCAGCAGCCATGCTGGCTGCCTCAGGCTTTGCCGCGGGAGTGACAGCCTGTCGACCCTCCCTGTTTACATTGACTTCGACCGAAGGCTCTAACGCACCTTTCGCGCCATTTGCCGGCTGCTGAGCAGGCGGCAGCGGGAGCACTATCTGAGATTCCGGCTGTGGCGGGGCCACTTCAGTACTGTTCGCTTTCTGCTCGACAGTAGCAGGCGCCATTGCTTCTTTAGCATTGTCTTTTGACGACGGCATGTCCACGACGGCTCCCGGCAGCCTCGCGGCATTTCCTCCATCCATGGAAGTCAGATCAGGAGGTGGAGCACCAGCAGTAGGCGCTTTAGGCGATGCAGGAGCAATGGCCGATGACATTAGCCACTGAGCGCCTACCGCTATAGCAATTGCCGTAGCAACAGCAAGCACAAGTAGCCATTTCAATTTTCCACCTTGCTTAGCACCGGAAGATAGACCGGATATCTCGGCGATAATCCTTCCCGGAATTCCGTGCGTCTCACGGTAGATATGCGTCACCATGTTGTCGTCGATGGCTTTAAACGACACGTTTGCATAAGGCTTCGTTGACAAGTGCTGTAAAAAATCGCCGCATTGCTTTTCCGACAAGGAAGGAATTTCAACGATATGACAATCATCGATCGCTCGATCCGATACCCGCTTCACTTGCAATTCATCATGCGTTAAAGCAAAAACCACCCTTAAAGCGGGACTTGCCGCTGCGTATTGGATGATTGCCGCGGTCAGGCCGGGAACCAATGCACCGGCATTATCAATAATTAATACAACTTGTTTATATTGACTTGCAGACCGCCCCGCAGCCGTTGATGACGACTGAACAGACTGAGCTCTAAACAGCTGCTCCTGAACCGCCTCAAAACTTACGGTGGCATTACCTTGTATAAGACAGTACCGCCATGATTCAGTCTTGCGCTCTTGCAGAATTTTAAGCAGCGTCGTTTTACCGATACCTTCCGGACCGCAGACAACAAGGGCCTGGGTCAGATTTGAAAGCAGATGAATTAATAAATCAAGCTTCTGTGTTCGTTCCTTTGTTATCAATGACTGAGCGGGCCTATTTATCTGATCAGCCGACTGCTGTTTCACATGATAAGTAAAAGTATCATCATCTACCATAGGTTTTAAGTGTCATCTCCAGTAAGTGTTGGTCTACGTTTACAGGCAATGTTGCCCTGCCGATTTTTTCTAACAGAATCAGTCTGATTTGGCCGTCTACATTCTTTTTGTCCACCGCCATTAATTCCAGATATCGGTCTGCGTCAATTTGTTCCGGTGGAAGTACGGGCAGTCTGGCTTTTTTAAATAGCGCAATAATTTTTGCGACATCTTCCTCACTTAGCCAGCCTTTTCTTTTGGAAAGATCGGCGGCCTGACAGGTACCGATCGCAACGGCTTCGCCATGCAGATATTTACCGTAACCGGCGCCGGTTTCTATGGCATGCCCAAAAGTATGGCCCAAGTTTAACGTCGCCCTGACTCCGGTTTCGGTTTCATCCTCGGCGACAATTTCGGCTTTATTGATGCACGACTGTTCAATGGCATAAGCCAATGCTTGCTTATCTCTGGCCAGTAACGCATCGACATTGCTTTCCAGCCATTCAAAGAATTCAGCATCCCTGATCAGGCCGTATTTAATCACTTCGGCCAGACCTGCAGATAATTGACGGTCATCCAATGTATCCAAAACATCGGCATCGGCAATAACGCATTGCGGCTGATAAAAAGCGCCGATCATGTTTTTGCCTAACGGATGGTTAACTCCGGTTTTGCCTCCTACCGAAGAATCGACTTGTGCCAGCAATGTGGTGGGTATCTGCAAAAAAGAAATGCCTCGTTGATAACAGGCGGCAGCGAAACCGCCCATATCACCAATAACACCGCCGCCTAAAGCAATGAGGGTGGCATTACGGCTAAACTTGCTGGCCAGCAGTTTATCAAAAATCTGAGTTACAAAATCTAAAGTCTTGAATTGCTCACCATCGGGCAAAATCACTGTTTCGACAGTATAGCCCTGCAAATTATTTAGAACTGCGTTTAAATACAGGGGAGCAATGGTTTCATTGGTAACCACAACAACCTGCTTGGACTTTATATGCCTTATAAAAAGCTCAGACTGGCTCAACAAACCGGAGCCGATATAGATCGGGTAACTGCGGTCACCCAATTCAACCAGTAATTGTTTCATGTTTATTAACGTTTGTAGATTGGGTTAGCGTGACGTAACCTGATATTTACCGCTTTGTGTCGGATTGCACTATTCTAACCCGACCTATACGATTTCATTAACGCGAGAGGTAGAGCAATACAGGGACAATTGCCGATATTTTGTTTATTAACGATTAGCGGAGTTGTATTCTTCTAAAATGTGACTGACAACTTCTTTGCTCTGCATGATACCTGTATCAATTTTAAAGTCCGCGCACGACAAATACAGCGGCTCGCGCTGTGCGAACAAACTTTCTATCCGATCCCTGGGATTATCGGTCTTCAGCAGGGGACGTTGCGTGTCTCGGCGCGTCCGTTCCAGGATTCTTTCTACCGAGCATTGCAGATAGACTATAAAGCCATTTTCTTTCAATAACCTGCGATTCTCTTCACGCAAAACCGCGCCGCCACCGGTAGCCAGTACAATCCCCTCCATTTGCGTCAATTGCTGAATCATTTTCTGCTCCCTATCCCTAAAGCCTTCTTCTCCCTCAAACTCGAATATGGTTGGAATATCTACGCCGGTTCTTTCTTCAATTGCTTTGTCGCTGTCATAGAAAGGCAGTTTTAGCGCCCTAGCTAACTGCCGTCCTATCGTAGTTTTTCCTGCACCCATGAGGCCAACTAAATATATATTCTCTGATCGCGCCATGACCTGCCTTCCTGCGGGTTAAACCATTAAAAAAGGGGGCATTATGCCCCCTTTTCGCTCCAAGTAGAAGCAATCAATCACTAGCTATATTATCTTTCATGATTTTTGGGGTAACAAAAATCAGCAATTCTTTCTTCGTTTTATTTTCCGTTGAATTGGTAAATAAAAACCCGATACCCGGTATATCGGCAAAAAACGGGATCTTATTTTTGCCTATTGATTCGGTGCCTTCATAAACCCCTCCCAAAACTACGGTCTCACCATCCTCAACAAGTACCGAGGTTTTAATCTCCCTTTTATCGATACCAGGATTGCCTGATACCGGGTTACTGGTATCATTCGCATTGTCCTTCGTAATCAATAGATTCATGATAACCGATCCGCTGGGAGTAATCTGCGGCGTTGCATTTAACTTAAGGACTGCATCAATATAAGTCGTTGTTGCCGGTGTATTTGCGCTCCCTTGCGTTGTAACCGGAATTTGCACACCTTGCATCATCACTGCCATGCAGCGGTCCATAGTCATCACTCTTGGATTGGATACTATTTCCCCTCTTCCTTCAATTTGTAATGCCTGAAGCTCAAGATTCAACACATAATCCGCGCCTCTGGCGAGCGTCATACCTAGAGCGCCCGGCGGGGTTGCGGACAATGCTGTCACTCCCAAATCAACCAGCGAATCATTTACTGTTAGCTCCTGGCCTGCCGTGGTCATATCACTTCTAGTCCCGCTGCCGCCAATTGCAAAGGCCTTATTAGAGCTAAGAAATCCTGCTTTTGCCGCCCCAAACTTGACACCTAAATTTTCAGTAAAACTGTCATCGGCAATAACAACGCGCGCTTCAATCATTACCTGCCGGACAGGAACGTCAAGCTTACGTATCAGTTTCTTTATATCCTCCAGCCGCTTTGCCGTTTCCCGCACAATCAAAGTATTGGTTCTGGCATCGACAACGGCCGATCCACGAAGCGAAAGCAAGCCGAACTTGTCATTATTTACCTCTGAGCCTTTTGCTCCCACCCCTTGGCTTGCTTGCCCATCCGTCAAAGAACCTCCAGTGGAGGCCGATGATATGCTTCCGGTTGAAGTCGATGAGCCGGCAGCAGCTCCAGTCACTCCGCAAGCACCAAAAGTGCCGGTATCTTGGCCGTTTAATAAATTTCTAAAGTTTTCGGCCTTGGCATAATTGATTTTGATATATTCAGTCACCAACGGATCTAATTGCTCAACAACTTTTTCTGTTTCCTGTTGTTTTTTCTTGTAGTCTTTGATTTTGTCCAACGGTGAAATCAGTGTGACATTGCCGGTCTCATACTTGCCCAGGTCCTTGGTCATCATGATAAAGTCCAATGCTTCATCCCAAGGCACATCATCCAGCTTTAGAGTAATCGTGCCAGTTACATCGTCACCTGCCACTACATTCTGTCCGGTAAACTCAGCCAGGATTGCAATAACGCTACGTATTTCAATTTCCTGAAAATTTAAAGACAACCTGTCGCCAGTATATTTGGTACGCGCTCTGTCCAGCGCATCTTTCTCTTCATTGCTTAACGGACGAAACTCAACAGTCAACATCCCGTCCGCTTGAAAAACGGAATAGTCATAAAGCTCATTTTGCATGGCCACGGTAATTGTGGTTTGCTGGCCGGATGAGACCGTATCAATAAACTTAACAGGCGTTGCAAACTCGGAAACATCCAAGCGTTTAGCCAGGCTGTAAGGCAGCCGGGTATTTAAAAAGCTTATGACAACTTTCCCGTTTAGTTTTTTGGAATTGACAATGGTATTAGGGTTAGCCAAAGAAATCAGTATTCGCCCTTCACCTTTGTCGCCACGTTTAAAGTCGAATCCGCTAATATCTTGCGCGGGTATTAAGGCTGCAACCACCGAATTAACTGACTTCGTTGGAGCAGAGGTTGCAGGGATAGTTGGAGTTGCCGCTGACTTTCCGGCAACTGGCTTTGCAGCAGACGTTACCGCCTTTGCATGGCTCAGGGTCAACAGCACCTTATTGCCAACCAGCTTGGTTTCAAATGGTATTGACTCCATCAGGTTAACAACGACACGAACTCTGCCGGCGGCTTCAACCACATAAACACTGCTCGCCGCTCCTTGATTTACCGGGTACATTTTTTTTGGCAGCGCGCTTTTTACACCCGAAAAGTCCAAGGCAATCCGCGCGGGGTTATCCGTCTTAAATACTTGCGGGGTAATAGCCGGCCCCGTCATTGTCATTTCAATTTGCAGCTTGTCATCTGGCTGCGTCGCGAAGTCTATGCCCGATAACGCCAGCTCGCCGGCTCTAACAGATGCAGCTTGAAAGATAAATAAAAATAATCCCAACCCAATGTGCGTCCATAATAGTCGCCACGCTTTATCTTGTGCCCTGAGTGTGTTTACTACGGCATTGCCTTTTTTATTATTCATTTTTTATCCTTAGAATCACTCTGTCAATGCTATTGAAGCGGGTTGTTCATGCCACGTTCCCGGCTTATCAGGGACTATTTCCATCAATTCAATTTTGTCGCTGACTATCCGTATAATTTTTCCGTAATTTTTGCCCATATAGTTTCCAACCTTGACGCGATAAACTGTGCCGTCGCTCGCCTTTATCAAGCCCCACAAGCTCGACTTCATATCTACAGTACCAACCATTCTCAAGCCATCCAAAGGAAATGCTTCCAACTCCTCTTTACGCCGGGTGGTATCGGGCTTTATACCGCTGCCCGCTGAAACATCAGCGCCCTCAGCCTGTTCCGGCTGTTCCAGCGGCTTAAACGGATCACGCAGGCCTTCCGGTTTAAACATAAACGGCTCAATCACCTTGATTTCAGGCAAGGGTTTAATGGGTTCCTTAGGCCTGGCTTTAACTTCCGAGATGTAGCGGTTTAAATCTGAGAAATCATCATTGCCGCACCCGGTCAGGAACACTGCAAAAACCAGGCAGCTAATCTGCATCGCTGTTTGGGGGGCGCGCGTTCTCAAGGCCGGGGAAAACACTTTCTTGGCATGCCACCAAGAACAGGGAAGGTAGAGTGACTCAGGGAGCAACCACCGAGATGACAATAACTTGTTGTATTCCATTACTTTTTCCCTCTTTTTGTTTTAACCGCTGTCGTTTCTTCTTTAACCCCTTCGTTATAAGTCTTTACAGTGGCATTCATTCTCATTTTCCTTTCTTTAGCATCCTTACTTTCCGGGATAATATTTACGTCATGTACGGTAACAATTCGAGGCAATGAGGCTAAACCACTGACAAACAAACCCAGCTCCTCATATTTGCCAATCACCTCAATATTGATTGGCAGCTCAAAGTAGAAGTCTTTACGTATTGGAGCGCCGGGTTTGAATAACCTGAACTCCAAACCGCTGGCCAGCCCTGTCTGAGAAATATCAATTAATAAGCTTGCAACTTCTTCTTTTGTAGGCATCTGGCGAATCATATCCTCCAGTTGCGTCTCAATTTGCGCCAATTGCTGCTGATAGTCAGGAAGATTGATCGATTTTTTTTGTTTGGTCTCAAATGATTGCTTCAATTCCAGCTCTTTCTTCTCAGAAGCATCAAGCGCCGCCAACTGATCAAGCGTGTCGTAGTAAACACCCGCGCCAAAAACCAGGCCGCAAATTGCTACGATCGTTGCCACTTTAATAGGCAATGGCCAAGTCCCTGCCTCATTAGGATCCCAATTAATTTCTGAAAGATTCATTATTTTCCTCCAGCCGCAACTTGCGCATTTTGATTACCTTGCTTGGCATGCAAAGTAAAATCACTTAACTGCTCAGGGCTAACTTTGGTTGTCGACTGAATCACGTCAAGCGTTGGGACTTTTAACCAAGCTGAGGCCTCAATCGCCCTCATGAAAGCTGAAACGCGCGCATTGGATTGGGATTTGCCGTGAAAAGTCAGCTCTGCACCCTTCTGATTGAAGGTAGCCAGGAATACCCCGTCAGGTGTAACCCTGGGAAGCTCATCAAACAAATGCACAATCTCAGGACGACTTTCCTGCAACTTCTGGATCAATTCTATTTTGGTAAGCAACTTACTTTTCTGCTCCTCAATCGATTTAATTTGTTCAATTTTCTTATCCAGCAGCGTTATTTCGTCCTGCATTATTTTATTTCTTTGTTCCTGATATGCTTTAAGTCCTTCTATATACATATGAACCCCGGCAAAAATAACCGCTGTAACCAAAACAGACACGCCAATAGCATTGATAAAGTCCTGTTTTTTCTGCGCCCGTAGCTCTTCACGCCAAGGTAATAAATTGATTTTTGCCATTAGTCAAAGCTCCTCAATGCCAACCCGCATGCAATCATCATTGCGGAAGCATCATTGCTCAATGACTGAGGCTTCACTCTGCTGGATAAAGCCATGTTGATAAATGGGTTCGCTATAACAGTAGGCACCCCTACACCTTGTTGAACCAATTTGTCGATACCGGGTATTGATGCGCATCCACCCGCCAGAATAAGGCAATCGATGCGCCTGTTCGCGCTCGATGAAGCAAAAAACTGTATCGACCGCTGAATTTGCTGGACCATCGCCCGTTTAAACGGCTCAAGCACATCAACGGCATAATTGTCCGGAAGGCCGCCCAGCTTCTTTGCCAAGCCGGCCTCCTCATACGTCAATCCGTAGCGACGCTGAATTTCTTCGGTCAACTGTTTACCGCCAAAGCCTTGTTCTCTTGTATATACGGTACGGGAATTATAAAGAACATTTAAGGAGGTCATGGTTGCCCCAATGTCCACAATGGCGACCGTTTGACCTTCTATCGCATCCGGCAATTGGTCAATCAGCAAGGTGAAAGCATTTTCCATTGCAAAAGCTTCTACATCGACAATTTTGGCCTTTAAGCCCGCCTTCGCCAGCACTTCCACACGATCCTCAATAATTTCTTTTCTCGATGCCGCGAGCAGCACATTGACCATTTCAGGGTTATTTTCATTTTCGCCCTGCACCTCAAAATCGAAATTGACCTCGTCAAGCGAATAAGGCACATACTGGTCAGCTTCAACCATAATCTGTTCTTCCATTTCATCATCGCTCAGTGAAGCAGACATGGGTATAACCTTGGTCATCACTGAAGAGCCTGCAACAGCGACAGATGCTTGCTTTAACTTTGAACCGGATTGTTTTAAAGCTGTTTTTATGGCATCAGCTATCACTTCAATGTTGGCTATATTTTTGTCAATAACAGCATCTTGCGGCAAAGGTGCTACGGCATAGCTCTCAACCCGGTAACGAGCGCCAACCTTGCTCAATTCGAGTAACTTTATAGCTGCCGTACTGATGTCAATACCAAGCACCGCACTCTGTTTCTGACTAAACCAACTCATGAATTAACCCTTGAAAAACTTGATGAATAATGCGATCGATCAATTACCGAGGAGCAAAAATCCGCCTTTGCAGTCGTCAGCTATAATTTACAATCCAAAACTTATTTACTCGCAAAAGTATAGTAGCCTTTTTTATTTTGATGCTTAAAATGTTCAATTTATTTGCTCAGCCAATTGTTTTTATCTTCAGCAGAAAAGTTTCAGTCGACATTTAACAAAAACGTATCTTTATATTCTTTTAAAGCTTAGGCTTTTATTTATTGCGCAGCTTCCCAGGATCACTTGTGGCAAAAAAAACATTAAGCGGACAAATCCTAAAATGGTTTGCTATTTTTTTTATGACCATAACTTTGGGCTCGGCAATTTCGGGCTATTTTTTATACAACAAGCTCTCCGCCGACCTGCCTGATGTTAAGGCCCTGCATAATGTCCAGTACCAGACGCCTTTAAGTATTTACAGCAGAGATAATCAGCTGATTGCTCAATTTGGCGAAAAGAAACGCACACCGGTTAATATAGAAGATGTCCCGCAACAACTCATTAATGCGTTCATTGCCGCAGAAGATGACAGTTATTATGAGCATCCCGGCGTCGACTTTAAAGGTCTGCTTCGGGCAGGACTGCAACTTGCCTTAACCGGCAAGAAAAAACAGGGCGGCAGCACTATCACCATGCAGGTAACCCGCAACTTCCTGCTTAGTAGCGAAAAGACTTACACCCGTAAGTTAAAAGAAATAATGCTGGCGTTAAAAATAGAGCACGAGTACCCGAAAAATAAAATACTGGAACTCTACTTAAACCAGATTTTCATGGGCCACAGGGCCTATGGCATTGCCGCCGCCGCTCAAGTCTATTACGGCAAATCCTTAACCGAGCTGAGCCTGGCCGAACACGCCATGATTGCCGGCTTACCTAAAGCGCCGTCTATATATAATCCCATTACTAATGAGCTACGGGCGATTGAAAGGCGCAACTATGTCTTGCACCGCATGCTTGAACTTAACCATATTACTCAACAGGAATATGAGAATGCATCCCGGCAACCCTCTACCGCAAAGCTGCAATCGGTCACACCTGAGATTTCAGCGCTTTATTTAGCCGAAATGGTGAGGCAAAAAATTTTCGAGCTCTACGGCGAGCAAGCCTACACATCCGGATTTAAGGTCTACACAACAATAAACGGTGCGCTGCAAACTACCGCAAATGAGGCGCTTGCCAGTGCCTTGCATGCCTATGATCAACGCCACGGCTATCGCCACTTACGCATTAACAAAGCCAGTGAAGCTTCCGCTCCTGCTCACGCTCCTCGTCCACGTTCTGTAGACGAACTCCCGGTCATCGGCGATACGCTGCCTGCCACGGTTCTACAGTTAAAAAATAATCTCGCAACGGCCAGCCTTCAAGACCGCACTGTCATAGAAATACCGTGGGAAAACATTAAATGGGCCGGCAGCCCTATCGGAACCCTATTAAAAACCGGCGATATTATCCGCGTTCGTCAACTGCCTAATAATACTTGGGCTTTAACGCAAGTACCCGAGGCAGAGGGGGCATTAGTTTCACTAAACCCTGCTAATGGCGCCATTTTAGCGTTAACCGGCGGCTTCGATTTTTACCGCAACAAATACAATCGCGCGACCCAATCAAAAAGACAGCCGGGGTCAGGCTTTAAGCCCATCATTTACACTACGGCTCTGGAACAAGGTTACACCTCCGCCAGCCTGATTAATGATGCGCCCATCGTCATCGACAATCCGGGCCAGGAAAATGAGTGGCGGCCGGAGAATTACAGCAAGAAATTCTACGGCCCGACCAGCATCAGAGCGGCTATCACTCATTCAAGAAACATTATTTCCATTCGCTTATTGAAGGAAATGGGTATTGAAAAAGCGGTCGAGACGGCATTGCGCTTTGGTTTTATTGAAGATCAAATACCCAAGACCCTCTCTTTGGCATTGGGTAGCGGTTATGCATCTCCACTGCAAATGGCACGGGTTTACGCCACATTTGCCAACGGCGGCTTCCTGGTCAAACCTTATTTTATTGAACGCATTGAATCCAACGAAGGCGAAATTATTTACCAAGCCAAGCCTAAAACAGCCTGTCCTGCCTGCGACAGTAGCCAGGAATTAAACCGCAACTACGCCCCGAGGATTATTACGCCGCAAATTTGTTTCCTGATGAATTCGCTATTAAGAGATGTCGTTCAACATGGCACGGCAACAGGCGCAAAAGTATTGGGCAGACAAGATCTTGCTGGAAAAACAGGAACCACCAACGAACAGAGAGATGCCTGGTTCAATGGCTATACGCAAACCAATGTTGCGACCGCATGGATCGGATTTGATGACTTTTCGCCCCTGGGAAATCTTGAAACCGGCGGCGTAGCTGCGTTGCCGATGTGGGTAGAGTTTATGCGAATAGCCTTAAAAGACACCCCGGAAACCCCGCTTGAAATGCCGGAAGGTATCGTCAAAGCGTTCATAAGACCTGAAACCGGCTTGTTAGCAGCCGCCGCAGATAAAGGAGGGATATGGGAGTACTTTCAATCGGAACATGTACCAACCAGTTTTGCACCTGGTGGCTCTATAGCCGGCTCTAATCAGCCCGATGAAAAATTGACTGAAGACCTGTTTTGATAGGATATGCGGAGCGGGTTTAGAACCCGCTCCTACCCATCAAATCAGCTTAATTGACCGTGACACTGCTTAAACTTCTTGCCTGAACCGCAAGGACACGGATCATTGCGACCCACTTTACTGCCCTCTCTGACAAATGGCTGTTCCGCAGTAGCAGCCGCTTCTTCCTGCTCAGGGGCAGCAGCCTGTAACGACTCTTCATAAGCATCCAAAGCCGGGGCCTGTGCATGCTCAAAATGCATTTCCCTGGGCGCTTGCATTTGCTCATCAAGCGCATGAACGTCTTCTTCCTTTCTAACCTGGACTTTAAACAGAATCCCTATCACTTCATACTTGATATGTTCAAGCAGGTTAGTAAACATTTCAAACGCTTCGCGCTTGTATTCCTGTTTGGGGTCTTTTTGCGCATAACCTCTAAAATGAATACCCTGACGCAAATAATCCATCGCCGCCAGATGCTCTTTCCAGCTGTTATCCAGTACTTGCAGCATCACTGATTTTTCAAAATGCCGTAACACTTCCTTAGACATTTGCTGTTCTTTGTCTTTATGGTTTTGTTCCAGAATCTCGATAATACGTTTACGTAATGACTCTTCCTGCAACGAGTGATCTTCATCCAGCATTTTGCGCACAGGAATTTCAACGTTAAATTCCTGATGCAAATGTTCTTCCAGCCCCTTGATGTCCCACTGCTCGACCATAGTTCTGGGCGGGATATACTGAGTAATCACATTATTGACCACATCCTCGCGTATCGCAGTGATAATGTCGGATATTTCCTCAGCCGCCATCAGCTCATTGCGCTGCGCATAGACAACCTTACGTTGGTCATTGGCAACATCATCATAAGCCAAGATTTCTTTACGCACATCGAAATTGCGGCCTTCAACCTTGCGTTGAGCGCTTTCGATAGAGCGGGTTACCCAAGGATGCTCAATGGCTTCACCATTGCCCATACCCAATTTCTGCATCAAGCCCGCTACACGATCCGACGCAAAAATACGCATCAGATCGTCTTGCAGCGACAGATAGAAACGGGTTGATCCGGGATCGCCCTGACGACCCGAACGGCCTCTTAACTGGTTGTCGATACGACGCGATTCATGACGCTCGGAACCGATGACATGCAAGCCGCCGGTGGCAATAACCTGCTCATGTCTGTCCAGCCAAACGCCACGAACACGATCCTTTTCGGCTTCGCCGGCATCTTCGCCCAGCGCCGCCAGTTCCGCTTCCAGATTACCGCCGAGCACAATATCGGTACCCCGTCCAGCCATGTTGGTCGCGATAGTAACCGCTCCCGGCATACCGGCCTGTTCAATGATATGGGCTTCGCGCTCGTGTTGTTTGGCGTTAAGCACTTCGTGTTTAATGCCCTGTTTTTGCAACAATGCGGACAGCCGCTCGGAGTTTTCAATCGACGTGGTTCCCACCAACACCGGTTGCCCACGACTCACGCATTCTTTAATATCGTCAGCAACAGCGACGTATTTCTCGTCGGCGGTCAGGAACACGACATCCCCTAAGTCCCTTCGAACCATAGGGCGATGTGTAGGAATGACTACAACTTCAAGGCCGTAAATCTTGTTCAATTCGAACGCTTCGGTATCCGCAGTACCGGTCATACCGGACAGTTTTTCGTACAAGCGGAAATAATTCTGGAATGTAATCGAGGCCAGTGTCTGGTTTTCATTTTGAATGGCGACATTCTCTTTCGCTTCAATCGCCTGATGCAAGCCTTCCGACCAGCGGCGTCCCGGCATCACGCGTCCGGTAAACTCATCGACGATAATCACTTCATTATTGGCGACGATATAATCGACGTCTTTTTTGAATAAAACGTGACCCCGCAATGAAGCGCTCAGGTAATGCATCAGGCGGATGTTGGTCGCGTCATACAGACTGCTACCTTCTTCCATCAAGCCATGTTCGACCATTAAATGCTCAACATGTTCGTGGCCCGCTTCAGTCAGGTATAACTGGCGTACTTTTTCATCGACTGTGTAATCGCCCGGTTCGCCTTCTTTTTCCTGTTTGCTCAGGAACGGGATGATCTTATTAACTTTGACATAGATCTCGGTGCTTTCTTCGGTAGGCCCGGAGATAATCAGCGGCGTTCTCGCTTCATCGATAAGGATCGAATCCACCTCATCGACAATAGCAAAGCTTAAATCCCGCTGGACTTTTTGCTCCAGGCTAAAAGCCATATTGTCGCGCAGGTAATCAAAGCCGAATTCGTTGTTGGTGCCGTAAGTAATGTCTGACGCATAGGCCTTGCGCCGTTCGTCGCTGTCCATCTGGCTGATAATCACGCCGGTAGTCAGGCCTAAAAAGCCGTAAAGCCGACCCATCCATTCGGAGTCGCGCTTGGCCAGATAGTCATTCACCGTCACAACATGCACGCCGCGTCCCGGCAAAGCATTCAAATAGGCCGCCAAGGTCGCCATCAGGGTCTTGCCCTCACCGGTTTTCATTTCGGCAATTTTGCCGTCATGGAGGATCATGCCGCCGATCAATTGCACATCGAAATGGCGCATACCGAAGACTCTAGTCGACGCTTCCCTGACTGTCGCAAACGCTTCTGGAAGCAGATTGTCCAGTTTTTCACCTTGCGCCAAGCGATCACGAAATTCCTGTGTTTTTGCTTTTAACGCATCATCAGATAATTTTTCGTATTCAGAAGCGAGCGTATTGATCTTTTTAACCAATGCTCTTTTCTTCTTTATCAGCCTGTCATTACGGCTACCTATAACAAATCTAACCAACTTACCCAGCATGTTTTTTTCCGGTATGAATTTAGTAAATGATTGAATAAAAGCATGAGATTATATACCGTCTACTATTTAAGTGACAGTTAAAAACACCGTTTATCCCCTTGACAAAAGGCTTCAATATTAACAAAGCGCATTTGAAAATCAATATCAAAGGTTTCGTTCAGGGACTTGGCTTTCGCCCGTTCATTGTTCGCCTTGCCCGGCAACATCGGCAAAAAGGTTGGGTTGCCAATACCGGCAGCGGTATAACTATTGACATTGAAGGCCTGTCCGAGCACCAGCAAGACTTTCTTGACAACCTACATAATCAATTGCCGCCCTTTGCAAAAATCGACTCTTTATCCATAGCCACGCTGCCGCTGGCAGGCTTTGACGATTTCCAAATTAAAGCCAGCAAGACTGACGACAAACAATCCGCTTTTGTGCTGCCGGACATCGCCGTGTGCCCTGATTGCGTCCGCGATATTTTCGACCCCGCCAGCCGCTATTATCGCTACCCGTTCACCAGCTGTTGCCATTGCGGGCCGCGCTACAGCCTTATGACCCGACAACCGTACGACCGCAGCCGAACCGGAATGGCGGCATTCAAATCCTGTCCCGCCTGCTTTAAGGACTACCAAGCCATCGACAACCGGCGCTTCCACGCCCAAACCATCGCCTGCCCAAACTGCGGCCCCAACCTAAGTTTGCTTGATGAGTCAAGAAACCTGCTAGCCGAAAAGCACGATGCATTACGCGAAGCAATCGGGCAGTTGCAGAACGGCAAAATCGTCGCCATTAAAGGCATAGGCGGCTATCAATTGCTGGTTGATGCAAGCAATCAGCAAGCCGTCGAACGCCTCAGGCTGCGTAAACATCGCCCGCAAAAACCCTTTGCCTTGATGGTGGCCGATTTGGGGACGGCACAGCAGCTTTGCAAGATTAACGCGCTTGAACAACAAACCCTGAGTTCTGCCGCCGCGCCTATTGTGCTATTAAATCGTTGGGATACGGCATGTGGGGGCGACTTCAGTCGCCCATTCGCCCTTACATCTGCGGTTGCCCCCGGCAGCAACCTGCTCGGCGTCATGCTGCCTTATTCGCCTCTGCACCACTTGTTACTGAGCAAAGACAGCGCCGAGCAACCGCTGCATGTGTTGGTCGCAACCAGCGGCAACCGCCATAACGAACCCATCTGCATCGATGAACAGCAGGCATTGACACGGCTTGCAGGCATTGCCGATTATTTCCTGACCCATGATCGCCCTATCCTGCGCCCGCTTGACGATTCCGTGGTCCGGCTCATCAACGGTAAAATCACCGTCTTGCGCAGGGCCCGAGGCTACGCCCCCCTGCCGATCGCGTTAAAGACAGCCATGCCCGACACGCTGGCATTGGGCGGCCAGCTAAAAAACACAGTCGCGATCAGCCATGAAAACCATATTATCGTAAGCCAGCATCTTGGCGATCTTGATGTGGAAGCGACCCAACAACAATTCCAGGCCACGCTGACGGACTTGCAGGACTTCTACCAAATCACTCCGACACGCATCATGCACGATCTGCACGGCGGCTATGCCAGCAGCCGGTTCGCCGCCAATCTGCCCCAGTCAACCCTGCCGGTACAGCATCATTACGCCCATGCCTTGTCCTGCATGGCCGAGCACGGGCTGGAACCGCCCGTACTCGGCATCTGCTGGGATGGTTCGGGCCTTGGCACCGACAACACCCTGTGGGGCGGCGAATTCCTGATTATTCACAAGCAGGGCTTTGAACGCTACGCCCATTTTGCCCCGTTTTCATTGCCCGGCGGGCATAAAGCCATACAGGAACCCAGGCGCGCGGCATTGGGCCTGCTCTACGAAACCTTTGGCACCAGCGTATTCGAGCGCCAAGACCTGCCCTTTTCCGCGCAGGAATTAAATTTATTGCAATCGGCGTTAAGCCGTGAACTCAACTGTCCGCGTACCACCAGCGCAGGGCGCTTATTCGATGCCATCGCCAGCTTGCTGGGACTATGCCATATCAATGGCTACGAAGGCCAGGCGGCCATGGCTCTGGAACAAAGCGCCGCATCAACCGCATCCGAGCTACACTATGACTTCCGCATCCAGGCCAAAACGCCCATTATCGTCGACTGGAAAATCACCCTGGAACAGCTCTTGGAAGACATGCAACATAACCCGGCTGAGCTAATCGCCGCCAAGTTTCACAACACCTTGGCCGAAATCATACAGGCCATAGCCCTAATGGCCGGGCAAAAAACAATTGTCCTGAGCGGCGGCTGTTTTCAAAATGCCTGCCTTACGGAAAACGCGGCCAAGCGATTAACGCATTCGGGCTTTAAGGTATACTGCCATGAAAACATACCCCCTAACGACGGCGGACTGGCTCTCGGCCAGCTGTATGCCGCAAAATATATTGGATAACCTATGTGTCTAGCCGTACCCGGACAAATTATCAGCCTGTCTGACGACACCGACTCCCTGGCGCGCACCGGGCGCGTTAACTTCTCCGGTATCATCAAAGATATCAGCCTGGCCTACGTGCCGGAAGCCAAAATCAACGATTATGTCATCGTTCATGCCGGTTTCGCGCTGTCTGTTCTGGATGAAGCCGAGGCTCTGGCCAGTCTTGAAGCGTTCAATGATTTGGCGGATTTAGAGTCTAAGCTATGACAAGCATGAACTACCTGGATGAGTTTCGTGACCCGGCAACTGCAAAAAAAATAGCGACCGCGATAAAAACCGTCACTACGCAACCGTGGAATATCATGGAAGTATGCGGCGGGCAGACCCATAGCATTATCAAATATGGTATCGATCAGCTACTACCTGAGCAAATCAACCTGATCCACGGCCCCGGCTGCCCGGTTTGCGTCACGCCGCTGGCTTATATCGATAAGGCGTTGGCGATTGCCGCGCAGCCCAATGTGATTTTCTGCTCTTTCGGCGACATGTTGCGCGTCCCCGGCTCGCATCATGATTTGCTCAGCCTGAAAGCGCAGGGCGCCGATATTCGCATCGTCTATTCGCCGATGGATGCGCTGAATATTGCCAAGCTTAATCCCGGCAAGCAGGTGGTGTTTTTCGGCGTCGGCTTTGAAACCACCGCACCGACCACGGCCTTGGCCGCCTATCAGGCCAGACAGCAACGGCTGGACAACTTCTCATTGCTGATTTGCCACGTCCGCGTGCCTCCGGTGATGCAGGCGCTGCTCGACTCGCCCGACAACCAGGTGCAAGGCTTTCTGGGCGCAGGCCATGTCTGTTCGATCATGGGTTACCACGAATATCTGCCGCTATCGGCTCACTATAAAATTCCTATCGTGATCACCGGCTTTGAGCCGGTCGATATCCTGCACGGCCTGTACCTGTGCATCAAGCAGTTGGAAGAAAACCGTTACCAGGTTGAAAACGAATACAGCCGCGTGGTCAAAGAGCAAGGCAATCAGCCCGCGCAACAGCTGCTAAGCCAGGTGTTCGACGTCGTCGACAGAAGCTGGCGTGGCCTTGGCGAAATTGCCTTAAGCGGTCTGGCACTCAAGGCCGAATACGACAACTGGAACGCCGAACAACGTTTTGCGGTCACCGCGATTAACACCCAAGAACCTGCTGCCTGCCGCAGCGGCGAAGTGCTGCAAGGCTTGATCAAGCCCGCCCAATGCGCCGAATTCGGCACAACTTGCACGCCCGAACACCCGCTGGGCGCCACCATGGTTTCGTCCGAAGGCGCGTGCGCCGCTTATTACCGCTATCGTCGCCATCAACATGCCTGAGATAAAACTGAACTGTCCCCTGCCCCTGCAATACGAACAAATCGTCATGGCCCATGGCGGCGGCGGCCGCCTGATGCAGCAATTGCTGGACAGCCTGATCCAGCCGGTATTCAGCAATCCCCTGCTGAACCAGAAACACGATAGCGCTATATTAAACGTCAACGGCTCCAGGCTGGCCTTTACCACCGACTCTTACGTCGTCAAGCCGCTGTTTTTTTCCGGGGGCGATATCGGCAAGATGGCGGTATGCGGGACCTTGAACGATCTGGCCATGAGCGGCGCAAAGCCGTTATACCTGAGCTGCGCGCTAATTATTGAAGAAGGTTTTCCGATCAAGGACTTGCAACGCATCGTCGAATCCATGCAGCAGGCCGCGCAACAAGCCGGAGTATTGATCGTGACCGGCGACACCAAAGTGGTCGATCACGGCAGCGGCGACGGGGTTTATATCAACACCGCCGGCATCGGTCTGATCGGCGAAAACGTCAACGTGTTGCCCGCCAACATTCAAGTGGGCGACAGCATCATCATCAACAGCGACATAGCGCGGCACGGCATTGCGGTTATGCTGGAGCGCGAAGGCATGAACTTCGACAGCAGCATAACCAGCGACTGCGCCGACCTGTCCGGCCTGGTTCAGGATTTGCTTCAAACCGGCATTGAAATACACTGCATGCGCGATTTAACGCGCGGCGGCCTGGCCAGTTGCCTGATCGAGCTGGCCGCCACCTCGCACCATGCCATTGAAATCAGCGAAGCGGCGTTACCGGTACATCAAGACGTTAACAGCGCCTGTGAAATTTTGGGCTTCGATCCGCTGTATATCGCCAACGAAGGCTGTTTTGCGCTATTTGTTCCAAAAGCGCAGACAGAGCAAGCCCTGAGCGCGTTGCACCGGCATCCGCTGGGCCAGCAGGCCTGTCGGATCGGCGAGGTTAAAGCGGCGCATCCTCGAGGCGCAGTCACGCTGCAAACGGCAATGGGCATCAGCCGGGTTCTGGATTTATTAAGCGGCGAGCAGTTGCCGAGGATTTGTTAATGCATAAACATCACTATTAAGCGGACAGCCCGTCTATTCAATCAATACCCTGCAAAACAGACCAATTAATTCACCACGAAGACTGCATGGATGCAGGAGGTAGAGCACCAACAGTAGGCGCTTTAGGCGACGCAGGAGCAGTTGCCGAGAGCACGAAGTTTTTACCTGGCTTTTCTTCGTATCCTTCGTGTCTTCGTGGTGAGAAGCTTTAAATCAATGCTTTGGGCAAATACCAATCTAAAACCCGGACTCTCTAATAAACACCGCAGCAACTTGGCGCCATAACGATGAAGCAATGCTTTCGGGTTTGCCTGCAATCAGCACATTGCCTTTGATGGCCCGATTGATCGATTCGCCGTTTTCCATAGGCTGTAGCCAGACTCGGTAAACCGATGTCTCGGGAACCAATACATCTTGCTTGTTGCCCCGAATGGCAATGCTTCCGTTGTAACGGGAGGTAAAAATGGGCGGCAGCTGCAATGCGGCGGCGCTATCGATGCGCACAATCCGGCACTTTATGCCCGGCCAGTCCAATTGCTCGGGGTAAAAATCGGCTATAGCACCGGGCTGAACCTGTCCCAGATGATCTTCCGCCAAAAAAGCCTCTATCTGGTAAGCATCGAACTGCCCCACCGTTAACAGCGGTTCGTCCTTGGCTATCCATTCTCCGACATTCAACTGATCGTTAACGTCGATAATTTCACCGTCAAAAGGCGCCTGAATGGTCAGGCGCTTCTGTTCTGCCATAAGACTATCATATTCGCTGACCGCACTTTCCAGCTCGGTCAATGCCACCAGATGCCGATTGCTCAGGTTTTTTTCCTGCCCGTGAAAAGACACCTCCCACTTTAACGACTCGATCTTTATTCTGCTTTGTTCAAGTTTTGCTTCAAGGTCAGAAGAATTGAACTGAATCAGCGGCTGTCCCGCCTTAACGGTTTCGCCTTTAGCGACCAGAATCCGGTCCAACTTGCCTGGCAACGGCATAAAAAGCTCGGTATGGGCGGCTATTTTCAGCAATCCGGGCGCTTCAATGCGGCTCTTCCACGGAATAAACAAAATGCCGATGACGATCAGCACGGCGGACAAGGTCGTCAGCGTATTGCGATTCCATTCCATGTGTTGGCGATGGTCAATCCAGTGCTTAAGTTCTTTGACGATAGGGAGCATGATAAACCAGCCAACTTCGACCATCATTAACAACAGGCCGAGTAATTTAAAGAAAAAGTGGTACACCAGTAAGGCGATGCCCAGAAACAGGAAAAAACGGTAAATCCAGGTACTCCAGGCATAAATCAACAGTAACCGCTGAGTATGCGGCGGGAAGCGCTCCGGCACCTCATCGGCAAAACCGAACAATATCCGCCGCAGCTGCCAACGCCCCAGCGCGAATGCCCTGTTTTGCAGGTTCTCAATCCCCCAATAATCGGACAACAGGAAATAACCGTCAAAGCGCATCAATGGGTTTAGATTGACGAACAGGGTCATGATCCAGGTGGTTGTCGCCATCAAAAATACGCTGCTGCGCAACGGGCCGTCGGGCAAGAAATGCCACAACGTGGTGCACAATACGGCCAGCCCCAATTCGGCGGCAATACCGCCAAAACCGATCGCCAGCCGTTGCCGCCGTGAGGTCAATTTCCAGGCCTCGCTGGCATCGGTATATAACACCGGCATCATCACCAGAAAAGCCACGCCCATCGCGGAAACCCGGCAACCGTAACGATGGGCGGTATAGGCATGACCCAATTCATGCAGGGTTTTAGTCAAAGTCAGCGCTGCGGCGTAATAAACAAAGCCTTCCGCCGAAAAAAAATGCAGGAACGTCCGGCTGAACATGTCCCAGCGATCAACCAGCAAATACAAATTGACCATGACCAGCGCCATCAATACATACAGCACCCTCGGCTGATAGAGCCAGCGCAGCGCCGGATAAGTGCGGGCCAGGAAACGATCTGGGCGGAACAGCGGAATTTTAAAAAACAGGTAATGGTGTATCAGCCAGGTAAACCAGTGATAATGCGCGGCCTTGGCTTGCAGGACCAGCCGTTGCATAGCCTCTTTTCCTCTGACCTGAAGCAAGTTATGGGCGGCTAGAAACTGCAATAGATGCTGAATGTCGTCAACGCTGACGGCAAACAAGCCGTGCTTTGATAATTGCTCGCTGATGGCCTCGGGCGAGTTCAGGTTCCAATGCGCCAGAATCTCGCTTTCAAGTTGCCCGATACGATAGAAATGCTGATTGACCGGATCGTAAAGCGTCCAGGTGGGGGAGCCGTCAAATGCGCAAGGCCCCGGAAACAGATCCAGTTCTTCACGCAGCGGCGGCAGGTTAATTACATTCCCATCCATTGTCTCAAGGCCGCCAGAGGTCTTCTTAACACATAGTAAACAAACGGAACCCGCGAGCCAAAAACCTTAGCAGTCCCTTTCAGGCCGATTCTCGGCAACATCTCCCCTTGCTTGAACCGGGCTTTCAATCGATAAGCCAAAGCCTCATCCGGCGTAACTTCGGCTTGATAAGCCGCAAAATAAAGATCCGCCGAAATCGGCGCGGCCGGATCGATATTCAAGAAAAACTGCACCTTGGCGCCCGGTTCCAGATTGATCGCATCGGCAACAGGCAACTGCACTTCCAGCTCGACATCGGCAGGGTCGGCGACCATCAGGATGCGTTCGCCGACGGTGACCGGTTTGCCTATCCAGTCGTTGATATCGGAGAACACCGCTATGCCGGCGTGGGGCGCTTTAATGTCGATGCGCGCCAGCCAATCCTCCATGCTGCGCACTTCGGCTTCCTGCTGTTCGGTTCGGCTTTTAAGAATGTTGACCTGCGCCTTGCTGTCCATATCGAACATCGCCTGCTGCGCGGTTTTGCGGTATTCGGCTTCGGCAACCGCCAACGCCTTGCGGGTGACGGTCAGCTTGTTTTTAATGGTCTCTTCTTCAAGACTTAACAATGGCTGGTCTTTGGCCACCTGCTCATTGGGCTGAACGTAAAACCGGTCGACAACGCCGTCAATAGCGGCCCTAAGGATGGTCGGATGGGCAGGAATGACGCTGGCCGGAGCCAGCGCCGTTTGCCGTACCGGAATCCATACCAGACAAAACAGCACGGCCAGACCGGTCATCAGGCGCTTTTTGGTCAGCCAATCCTGCTTCCAGAACGGCGGCCTGGGCGCCAAAGCCGCCCAGGCATGGCCGAAAGTGTCCGCCACATGCTCCAGCAAATAAAGTTCGCCATCCGTCCAGCCGGACTCTCGCGCCAGCAACAGCCCGGCTTGCGGCGTAGCGCCATAGGCCGACACCGGCAGCCACAAGGCATGGGCGGGCAACCATTGCGGCCACTGCCCGGCAATGTAGTCCTCAAAGTCTTCTGCGGTTAAAGGGCGAATCGTCCCTGACGTGTCTGCGGACAACTGCTTGAAAACCTGTTTCAACCAGTTTATATAGGGGGCATTCGTATCGATCACCGACAAACCGGAGACCGCAACCACCTCTGAATTGTCTATTCGCCATAATGCCGCCTGACGGAATTCAATCAGGCTACGGCTGTCGTTAACCAGCGTATAGGCCAGCGCTTCGGCAGTATCGGCATTACGAAAAGATTTTTCCAGTTGCAGCAGCGTCGACAGCACCGTCAATTGGCGCTGGGACTCGGTCATGGCATTAGTCATTGCTTGACAGTCGGCCGTGTTGGTTCAGTAACGGTTGCAGAACTTCCGTCCGAGGCAGTCGCCGCTGCGAAAACAGCCCGGCCGCTCATCCCGGCCAGGAGATCATCGGTTTTGGCGGTGATGACGCCGGTAATTTTAATGGATTGGCTGACAGCATCGATACGCGCTCCGACCATCTTGACCTTGGCCGGATACTCTCGCTGCGTCTCTTCAAGGAAAACCTTAAACTCAGAACCCGATTTCAACCACTTCAACCAATGGGAGGGCACCAGTACAGTCACTTCAAGCTGGCTGTCATCCAGGACATCCAGAATCGGATCGCCGGCTTTGACATATTGGTAGCGCTGCACCATGCGCTCGGCCACTCGTCCCGAAAAAGGCGCGGTAATCGTACATTTTTGCAACACGGCCCCCATCAAGGCAATATCGGCTTTAGCCTTGGCAACTTCGGCAGCCGCCATTTCAAGCTCCAGCGGACTCATCGAATTGAGCTTGGTTAAACGGGTATTAACCTCATAGGTTTTTTCGGCGGCCTGCACCACGGCCTGCGCCTTTTTCAATTGCGCCTGCTGTTCGGCGCAATTGAAAGCAACCAGCAAGTCCCCTTGCTTGAATCGTTCGCCCTCCTGGACATTGAGCTGAACAATTTTCGCCGCCATTTCACTGGACAGGATCGACGAATGCTGTGCATTGAGTTGAGCGCGAATTTCAGCCGGTTCCGAGGCATAAGTTGTGCTAAACGCGCTAAAGCCTGCGGTACAGATGAGCAATCTTAAAAAAGTATGCATGATAAGTCTTGGTTATTTGCTGAGGTTTATACATGGCAAGCCATGTAGGTCGGGTTAGCGTAGCGTAACCCGACATTTGCCGCTTCGATGCATTGGATTACGCTAACCCACCCCCCGACTGTTAGGCTAATTTTACCTGGCTACACTTGAATCAACAGCCGACAGCTGCTCTGTAGCCTGTTTCGCTGCCGAAGGGAATCGCCCGGCCTGCCAGTTTTTGTCTACCGCTTCAATGGAATTGGCCAACGTCTTGATATCGTAATTCTCAATAAAGGCCGGCAACGGATCGAGGCCCAGTGACACATAAACCCTGCCCAGCGAACTTTGTATGCTGGCATAAGCTTCCAGCAGTTGCAGGCGCGACATCAAGGCATTGGTCGTCGCACGGATGCGTTCCAACTCGGTTTTCGCTTCATTTTCGGCATCGTTGCTGATATGCGTTGAAATTTTCTGGGTGATACCATCCAATTCCTGAGTGCGCTTATACTGCTGCTCCGCTACCAGGAACTGCTGGTAGGACAAATGAACTTGTGTCAATACCGCCATATAAACCGACAACCGGCGCGTATCGCCGAGCTTTTCCTGGGCGTCTATCTGGCTAAAACGTGCCGGAGCCGAGACCAACTCCATCAGGTTCTGGCTGATTAAGCCGCTCAATTCCAGCCAGTTGTTATTTAACAGGTAGGAGTTGCTGTCGAAGTTATAGCCGGTTCTGAATTCGATGCCGGGAAGCAGGCGCACCATAGCTTTATGGGCCTCTTCCGTGGTAATGCGGTTGTTGTAAATCTCCTCGCGCAATTCAGGGCGTAATTGCAAGGCCATTTCTTCCATCTTGTCGATAGCCAATGAAAATTCCGGCGCTTGCAGCGCGCTGTTTTCAGGCAATTTCAACTGAAATTTCTGGCTGGGCGATACGCCCAATAAAGAGGCCAGTTCGGTTTTGGCAAGACGGAGAGTTTCCGACAATTCTTCCAGTTTGCGGATGATTTCCAACAGATCTTTTTGATATTGCAATATGGCCAGCGGCGCGGCCAACCGTTCGCTTTCAATATTCTGCGCGTCTTTCAATGCCTGTCTGGCGCCGCCCAGGATTTTTTCAATCTCCCCTTCCAATTGCTGGGTTCCTGCCATGCGCCAGAATGCGGTGCGCACATCCTGCATCAATAACTGTGCAGTTTTGCGCCGGCTTTCTTCGGCAACCAAAACCCGGTTGGCGTCCTGCTTGGCCTGAAAATAGCTGACGCCAAAATCCAGCACGTTCCAGCTGAAAGTAAAGTCGTAAACCTTCCGCGACCGGTCTTGAGAGGTCGATGACTGCAATTGCTGAGCGCCAGTAACCGCGTTACGGCTGTTAGAAGCGTTGTAATTATCGCGTCCCCGATAACCCGCCGAAGCGATCAGATCCGGCAATAAGCTGAATTTTGCCAAATCGGACTGTCCGTCAGCGACGGCATGCTCCATCATCTTGACGCGGTGATTAAGATTATATTTTAACGCTCTGGCCATAGCGTCATACACGGTGAGGGGCGCAACAATAGGTTCCTGTTTTGCAAAAATAACCTGTTTATCGGCATTAAGCGATGCCTGTTGTTCGGTTTGAGTAATCGGTTCCGGCATAATGGCGCAACCGGCTAACAAGGCAACACCGGTAAGACCGGCGATAAATCGGGGGGCTGGATGATTCATGATATATTTTTATTATTAGTGTATTGAAAAAAATTACAGGCGGCTCTGCCCGCCTTGATTTACTACCATCATATCCGCAAACCGTATAGGCAAAATGTACCCGGCAATGGATATGTAAAGTTTACGTTGGAAGGACATCGCATGTCCCCCCTCACCGTCTGCGCCAGTTCCCAAGCTTCAACCTGGGATCAAGCGGCATCCTGATCGTTGTTAACCAGACTTGCCAAACTGTCCAGTAACTTCTGGCGCTGGAACTCAAAGCCTTTACTGCCTGCCATCTGCAACTGCCGAGTCAAACCGGGCTTGCCGGCCTGGGCCAGCCCTTTATCGATCTGCTCCAATTGACTTTGCCGGTTTTGCCCTCTTCCCTGTCCCTGTCCCTGTCCCTGTCCCTGCGAATTATCTCTATCGCCATCATCGGACTGCTGATCTTGATCTTGCCCCTGACTTTGTTGATGAAAGCTATTCTTCTGCGGCTGCACCTTGACCAGGACAACCACCTGTTTGCCCTGACTGTCCCTTATGGTGACTTTTACGGTTATCGGGTGCGTTATAACGGCGCCTTCTTTTACCGTGACAGCTCCCGTACTAGGATTGACGCTGATAAACGACGGCAGGCTTTGCCCGCTAGCCTGCACGCCAGTAATAGTTATCAGTCCAGACGTGTTCAGCCCGGCAAAAACACTGGACGGCAGGTTAATGGTGCCGCCGGAGCTTCCGTTTCCATGTGAATCGACGCTCAGCTTCATATCCACAACGATGGTCTGGTTAGGACCGGAGCTGGAATTACTGTTGTCATTACCCCAGCTATTATTGCCAGAGGTGTTGCTGTTGTCCCAATTATGCGTATTACCCGCATTGTTGTTCTGACCGGCATGGGTACTATTGCCCATGCCGGTATTATTGCCCGTACCAGTGTTGTTACCTGTATTAGTATTGGTGTTATTGCCAGTACCGGCATCTGAACTGGGCTTGCTATCCGCATTGCCGGTTTGTTGAGTGAGATTGATGGGCGCTAAAGCCTCTACTTGAGCCGTTGCCGCACTGGCTACATTTTCCACAGTCCCTTGGCCATCAGTATAGGTAGCGACTACGGTAATAGTCTTGCCGACTTCCCCGTCTGTCAACACGTAGCTGTTGCCGGTTGCCCCGCTGATGTCAACACCGTCAGCTTTCCATTGATAGCTAATGGCGCCCAAACCATCAACATCTGCCAGCGTGTTGACGGCAGTCAGGATAGTTCCGACTATAGGCGTTGTTCCGCTGATGGTTACCGTGCCGGTAGACAGATCGTTAACCGGGTTCACCGTAATAGTGAAGGTCTGGGTGGCGCTGGTGTCGACACCGCCATTAGCCGTACCGCCGCTATCCCTGATCGACACGGTGACTGTCGCTGTGCCGCTGGCATTGGCCGCCGGGGTGTAGCTCAGGTTGCCGTTGCTGTCGATTGTCGGCTGCACGCTGAACAATGCGCTGTTGTTATTACTGGTAACAAAGCTCAGAGTTTGGCCGCTTTCGTCAGCAGGACCTGTGCTGAGACCGGTCGCCCAGCCCGCCACCGTTTGCGTGCCGGTATCTTCGTTGACGGCTTGGTCTGCGCCCTTGGTAAAGGCGGGAGCGTTGTTGACCGGATTCACCGTAATAGTGAAGGTCTGGGTGGCGCTGGTGTCGACACCGCCATTAGCCGTACCGCCGCTATCCCTGATCGACACGGTGACTGTCGCCGTGCCGCTGGCATTGGCCGCCGGGGTGTAGCTCAGGTTGCCGTTGCTGTCGATTGTCGGCTGCACACTAAACAACGCGTTGTTGTTATTGCTGGTGACAAAGCTCAGGGTTTGTCCGCTTTCGTCAGCCGGGCCTGTGCTGAGTCCGGTCGCCCAGCCCGCCACCGTTTGCGCGCCGGCATCTTCGTTGACGGTCTGGTCTGCGTCCTTGGTAAAGGCGGGCGCATCATTGACCGGGCTCACGGTGATGATAAAGGTCTGGGTGGCGCTGGTATCGACACCGCCATTAGCCGCGCCGCCGCTATCCCTGATCGACACGGTGACTGTGGCCGTGCCGTTGGCATTGGCCGCCGGGGTGTAGCTCAGGTTGCCGTTGCTGTCGATTGTCGGCTGCACACTAAACAACGCGTTGTTGTTATTGCTGGTGACAAAGCTCAGGGTTTGTCCGCTTTCGTCAGCCGGACCTGTGCTGAGGCCGGTCGTCCAACCCGCCACCGTTTGCGCGCCGGCATCTTCGTTGACGGTCTGGTCTGCGCCTTTGGTAAAGGCGGGCGCATCATTGACCGCCGTAATGCTGGTGCCGATTGTGTTAAGGCTGCCGGAAATGGCCGTAGTGCCGCCATTGGCCGAGCTGTCGGCAGTGACACGGGTTTCGGTACCGCCGGTGGTGGTACTGAAAGCGGCCGCATAGGTATTATCCAAAGCACGGATTGACAAAGTCGGCGGGGTGCCATTGAAATTAGCCGCAGGGACGAAGCGCACTTGGGTGCTGCTTGCCAGAGCCAACGCAGTAGCGCCGTCCGCGACCGTGCCGATAGCTTTCCAGTTGGCTCCGCCGTCGCTGCTGTATTGCCAGACGCCTTCCGTGACGGCATTGGCTGTATTGCCCACTACCAAAATACCGGGGCTGGTCGCGCCGCTATCCGTATCCTGGAAACTGTAGCCGGTTAAAGCGCTGATAGCGGTGCCGGCCGGGCTGGCCGCGTCTTCATTAATCGCAGCCAACGTCAGGTTGCCGGCACCGGTGGGCGCATTATTAATTAAAGTCAGCGTTATATCGTTGCCGTCGCCGCCCGCATA